>Ga0268298_10000033_pt1 | contig 160577 bp, 138 predicted proteins | sample WWTPWeurt_MetaG_FD_194462 | JGI IMG/M metagenome (GOLD analysis project Ga0268298, IMG submission 194462) | Activated sludge microbial communities from WWTP in Nijmegen, Gelderland, Netherland - WWTP Weurt | ecosystem: Engineered > WWTP > Aerobic digester > Activated sludge | place... | reverse complement strand
TAAATCCAATCGATTGGCTCACCGACATCTTCCAAAGGATAAAAGAACATCCCATCAACCGAATTTCCGAACTACTGCCACAAAATTGGGCTAAGATAAATCCTTAAGTACTTCGTCGGACGGATACGATTAATTTGGTATAACGGATCGCCGGATTGCATGCGCAGATGTGAGCCGTTCAAGGCCACATCTGCGCATGCAATCCGGCGATCCGATGTGGCGCCGAATGGCGCCACATCGGTTTGGCTTTGTGACGGATGAGCGATAGCGAAATCTGTACATCAAAGCCTGTGTTGCATGAAGTAATATTTTATGCTAAGCCGAATCTCTTTATAGTACTTGGGTTAAATAAAATAGTTTCCCTTTTAAGAAACGCCTGCATAGGTATAGAGTTATGTATAAAAAATTCGAAATAAGCATTAAAATCGGTAACTAATCTAATATCAATAGGTAGGTTCATGATAGCTTGGCCAATTAATTTTTTCGGTTCTTTATTAATATCTAATCTCCATTTGTCAGCTAATTCGAAGATTGTTTCTAAATTAATATATTTAATTATATCTTTTCTTAAGCAATTTCCTAACTCGCCAAACATTAAACAAGTTCTAGAATAATATCCCTTTCCCTGATCTGATTCACTAAATTCAAATTGGTACATATTTCCAATGTTAATATTGTTAATCTCAAGAAAATAGTAATTAAAAAGTACTGTTCCTATGTCTTCAATAGTGTATGGCAAGGCTCGCATACCATCCCAAATTATTTCAGTATATTTTTTAATATTTATCATTTTTTCGTTTTCTAAATTTAATGATGTTGATTCAAGACTAATAGTTAATAATGATCTATACTCATGTTTAATTAGTTTTTCCTTAAAATAAATTATAAAATTTTTAAATCCAATACTTATATTTGACATGTCAATTTCAATTTTTGGTCTATCTGATTCGTGACAATAGGTAATAACACTGTTTGTTTTCCACTTCGAATCAATATTTAGCCAAGATTGGTCAATTGGAATTCTGTAATAGTCATTAAATACATAGTTATATTCATTTTCTGGATGTTCATTTACATTTATTATAACCACATCATTATCTGCAATTTTAGTTATATCATTTGATATCATAGTTTCATTCATGAAAAATTTGTCAAGCTCTAATTCTATCGGGCTTTTTCTTATTGGATATATTTGTTGACTTTTTATGGCCTTTAAAGGCTCAATGTATGGAAAGTAAATTCTGTGAAATCTGTTAATATGTATATCATATCCTTTAAATGGCAAATGCATAAAACAACCATTTTGAGCTTTAAGTCTCCATAGATTATCAAGTTGAATATTGATAATTTTTGGTATCTCTAAATTTCTTTTTGAAAAAAAATTTATATGCGTCTCAAGATCCTGATTAAAACTATTAAAATCTTCTGTATTTAAGCAAATAATAACACACTCATCTCCTGGTTTACTATTTGGTGATGTTGTTGAAAAAAAAGCAGCAGTAGATGGATCGCTAGTAAAATCTATATAGTTTGTTGGAATTCCATAATGTTGAGCAATTGCCAAAAATTCTGATGTCAGACCATTATGAACATAATGCTTTAATAGTTCATTTTCTTTGAAAAACGTGTATAATCGGTTGAAAACTTGAATTTTTAAACCCCTTGTCTCATCCGTTAGTCTTTGGATTGTTGAAATAGTTTCCCAGTCTCTTGAATGGCCACGAAATAAATCATATTTACCTTCAGCTTTAAAGTTATTGGCCAGGTCTATAGCATCTTCAACTGAATTAGCTCTAAAAATCATTTTTTTGAGATTTTAATATTTATTTCATGCAACGGATCGCCGGATTTGCGGGGTTTCGGAGCGGGAGTAGCGAAGCTACGATCCGCGGAGAAATCTCGCAAATGCGCAGATGTGAGCCGTTCAAGGCCACATCTGCGCATGCAATCCGGCGATCCGATGTGGCGCCGAATGGCGCCACATCGTTTGGCAGCTACCCGAAGGGCGGGACTTTTACCACAAAACATGATTTGAAAAACTAATGTTTGATTAATCACAAAACTGTCTTTGAAACACGAAACCCCGCCTTTTGGGTAGGTGCTGTTAGCTGCTGGGCTTTATTTTACGGGTTCTCTTAAAATCGTTTTTAGTTTATTGGGTTCTGTTTTTCTAAAATCTGATAAATATATTTCGTGGTGAAGTCCGTTTTTGCTCAACACATTTGTCTCACAAAAAGTCTGAATTTGCTTTAAGGTTTCGGGTTCGGTGGAAAATGGTCCAACGTGTAACATTTGAACGCATTTACCTTCCGTCACTTCATAAAATTCTATTTTTTTCGCAAGTTGAATTCTTTTTTTGGTCAATACTGTTTCTTTTGCTTTTTCAAGTTCTTGTTTATTTACAAAGTCGGGTAGTCTAATAAGCAATCTATATTCCCATTCACTTCTTGGAACTTCAACCGAAGTAGTAGCAATGCTTTTCCCCGTATATTTCGTTTCATTAAACCACCAAAGTCCTTCCAATTTTGAAACCACAAAATCCTTATCCATTGCTTTATAAATAAACTTTAAAGCATAAGCCGTAGAATAAAGAGCTTCAATGTTGTCTGAAAACGGTTTGTCGTTTGGGTCACCTTTGCCTATTAGTGAAAGAAATTGTGCAGGCTCAATTTCTACAATTTCAGGTTTTGTTTTTGCTGTGAAGTATGTTTTATACTTCTTTGTTAAATCTAATTTGTCCATTTTAAATCTTGTTTTGTTAATGATATTGCAAAGAAAGGCAACACCACTGACAACCCTATGGCAGTCTATTTTTCTATTCTAATGATTTTAGATATTCTGTTATTGTCCAATGAGATTTTTTTTCAAAAGGATTTAAAGTGTCTTTTAGCTTTGAAATCATTTTAATTTTAAAATCTCTATACTCGTTTCTTTTCCAACACCAAGCTATTAAATGCCATTGCAAAGTGTAAAATGCAAGTCCGATAGGTTCTATTTTTCTTGTGGTTGTTATGTTAAGGTTGTTTGTGTATTCTATTTCAAGTATTGTTTTTGTCGAAATTGAATTTTGAATTTGGGTTAGAAAGTCATTATCCGTTTCACCGTCTTTCGGAATATAAATGCTAATGTTTGAAGACAGCGTTTCAATTTTTTCTTTTTCGCTAAATTTCAATCCTGCCTTAATTTTCGTTAATGCACTTTCAATACTTTTAGAAGTAGAATTATCTCCGAATTTTTCAGAAAGAGAAGAAATTAAAATTAAAGCATTTGCTTCTTCGGTTGTCAAACATAAAGGTGGAAAAAAATAACCTTGAACAATGAAATACCCTTTTGGCTGTTCAAAACTTACAGGAATGCCTAATTCTGTCAAAGCTCTAATATCTCGGTAAACTGTTCTTACGCTTATGTCGTATTTTTCAGCAAGCTTGTCGGCAGTAACATATTTCTTGGATTGTAGAATTGTCAAAATTCCAAAAAGTCTGTCAATTCTGTTCATTGAAATTTCATCTTACGGTTGGTTTAGTAGCCTTGCAGCTAACGGATCGCCGGATTTGCGAGGTTTCGGAGCGGGAGTAGCGAAGCTGCGATCCGCGGAGAAATCTCGCAAATGCGCAGATGTGAGCCGTTCAAGGCCACATCTGCGCATGCAATCCGGCGATCCGATGTGGCGCCGAATGGCGCCACATCGGTTTGCAGCTACCCGAAGGGCGGGACTTTTACCACAAAACTGCCTTTGGAACACGAAACCCCGTCTTTTGGGTAGGTGCTGTTATAGGGCGTTTTTTTGTCATGGTGTCACTGTCGCTTTATGGTTTGTATGAAGCTCTTTATTTATTTCATTGTCCAAGTCGGCAGATTTCAACGATGAGTTTAAGTCAGCGAGATATTTAGCATTTCTATTTACAACCTTTGATAAAATTGTCATTGCAGAATTAATGTGAGCATCAAGAATTGCATTGCTCGCAATAAAATTGGTGATATCACTTTTCAAAGTGGCGGTGTTTGTCCAATTGTCACTTGCACGCCATAAATAAGCACTAATTCTTGAAACATGAAATGATGCGTTCTTTGCTAAGTATCTCGTTGTATCGTCCGTTGAGGATGCATAATTCAAAAGCAAGTATTCATTAACCTTTCTATGAATTAGAACAGAAAGTAAATAAGGTTCAATGATGTCTGTCCCTGTAAATATTTTATCGTAGAATTCATTCCAAACTTTATATTTTCTGCTTCTTGAATCTGAAGGTTTTTTAAGAACAACGCCAAGATAAGCGACAGCAACATCTTCGTTGGGAACTATATTTTCTTTTGGGATGGTTGTAGCTTCATATTGTCGTGGTTTTCTTTCCAAATGATAATTGAATAACGTAAATCCTTTTTCCAAATCAAGCTGAGTCTTGTCATTTGCACGCAAATTTCTTCCAGTAATTTTATTTTGATTGTTAGTAGTCAAAACAATTTTATCAACGAGTTCTAAATCTTTTGTTTCGTAAATACGCAGCATTAATTTGGCATCGGGTTGAAGATGGCCATCCTTTAATGCATTTGCTAAACTCGTAGCTGTTTGGCACCCGTTGACAATTTGCATATTTTCAATTTTCACTTTCGGGTCGTCTGGGTCGGTCACTGGGTCAGCTTTGTCACACACGATTGTTACACCGTTATTTAAAAAACCAAAAAAGATTACTTAAATTACTACTTGTACAGGTATTTAAAATATCTTTGTTAACACCACCAAGTTTGCCCAAGTATTTACGAATATTGAGGTCAAAAACAAAACCGTTTTTGTCATTGTTCACTACCTGTGCAATTTCAGTTGCAGTCGCGGAGCATATAATTCCTTTTAAACCTTTACTGTGATATTTAATTAAGGAAGGGTTATTTGTGTCGTAGATAATTTTTATTTCGCAATCTATTTTTTTGTTCTTTTTTTCCTGAGAATTTAAAATATCAACAATCTCGTCTGCTCCTATTGTTTCAAAAGGGAAACCTGCAAATGTTCCGTTGTCATAATTGTCGGTAATTGTTTTTATTTCTTGTTTGGCTTCATCTGAAAGTTGGGATGTCAAGCCTTTAGTGATATATGCGACCTTAACGTAGATATTTGAAGGTCCTAAATTGGATTGAACTGTTCGATAATCTTTGATTCTGTCTTTGAATTTTATATTTGAAAGTGTATCTATATCTACTTGTCTTTTTTCAAAAATCCATTGCAGCCCATTCCGAATTTGAATAATGCAATTTGAAGAAAAACTTTCCTCGTTTTTTATTTGGGTAATATAGATTGTCGCTTCGTCTGCGTCATCTTCTATTGTTATACCATCTATTTGCTTATCCTGTCCACCATCAACGTTGTCGTTCGGGTCAAAAGAGTGAATACTCTTGTCAGTAAAAAGGCTGTGTGCAAAAACAAGAAAAGATTGGTCTGCTGTCAGCCCCAACTTAGTTGTTGTTTTGTCGATGTGGTCTTGTACAATTTGTTGTCTTAATGTCATGTTGTTGTCGTTTTAAAATGCCCTATAACGGATCGCCGGATTTGCGAGGTTTTGGAGCGGGAGTAGCGAAGCTGCGATCCGCGGAGAAATCTCGCAAATGCGCAGATGTGAGCCGTTCAAGGCCACATCTGCGCATGCAATCCGGCGATCCGATGTGGCGCCGAATGGCGCCACATCGGTTTCGGGCTTTGCGTTGGTGGGCTTTTGAAACCGAAAACTGTCTGCCAGCACCAATGTTTATTAATTGCTCAAATGTTTCTATTCGCACTGTCCGCCCACTAACGCAAAACCCGTGTTAGCAGCATACCCATTTTTCTTTTTTTGGATGTTGGAATAGTTGTCGTCTCACCTTACAAAGAGTCCACAAACTATTCCACCAATTAGTCCAAGTCCAAGTATAGGTGCATATTTTTTTGTGATAATTGCGTCAGGTAAACTTAAAATTAGTCCGACAAACCCACCTTTTAGCCAATTAGGAATAGGTAGTTCCATATTGAATATTACAAAACCAATTGCAAATCTACTTATAAACGAAGCTGTCATTGCTTTGGTTTTGTCCTCGAAAGTCATAAAGAACATTGGAATGATTGAAACTATTCCAAATATTGTTCCCGCAATAAGTCCTTTAACAATATTGTTCATCTGTCTATTTTTTAAGTTCGTAAGCTTCTTTTAACCATGCTAGCAATTCTTTGTCAATGTCTTTGGGTTTTGTCAACTTGATAGTGTGGTGAAAACGATTTGCAGAGGCCTGTTCCACTTTAGTAACCCTGTCACTTGTCAGTTTGTAGTTTAGATGAACTTCAAGGTTTATAAAGTCTTTACGTGTATAAACTCCTGCAAATCCAAATCTGTTTCCAATGTGAATACTTGTCTTTTTCGGTTCAATTTTCAGTTGTCCGAATTTCTGAAGTTCAGCAATTAACTTTTCGTAAATGTCAGTTACGATTTTTACTTTGTCTTTTAAATGGTCAACCTCTGAATATTCCATTGTCGTTGTCTGTTTAGTGTCGTCTATGGGTTGCCACTAACGGATCGCCGGATTTGCGAGGTTTTGGAGCGGGAGTAGCGAAGCTGCGATCCGCGGAGAAATCTCGCAAATGCGCAGATGTGAGCCGTTCAAGGCCACATCTGCGCATGCAATCCGGCGATCCGATGTGGCGCCGAATGGCGCCACATCGGGATTCAGCTATACGCAGGCAGGGATTTTAACCACTGAACTTCCTACGAAGAACTGAACTTCAAATTTATCACTTACCTGTCCTACGAAGCACGAAACCCCTGCTTGCGTATAGGTGATGTTATGCGGTCGGCTTTTTATTTCTGTCAGTCGTTTCATTTTCATTTACAGCAATTTGACCCTGCTTGGATTGGTGGACATTTTACTGTCCCGTAACTACAATAAACGCAACAGTCGCCTTGTTTTGGCTTTAAGACTTTCTTGCAGTTCTCACATTCGTAAAAGTACTGGCAAGCGTCTGTTGGCATTGTTTCTTCTTTCCTATGTCCGCAGTCGGGGCAAGTGATTGTTGATTGTAATACTATGTTCATTTGATTTCTTTCTTATCTGTTACTGAATAGCCTGTCTTTTCTATGGCTTTTTCTATTTCTTTAATGTCGGTTTGGGCTTGGTCAAATTCAATGATTGCGTTTCCGTTTTCGTATGAAACAGTCGTCTTGATTACTCCTGCCAGTTTATTTACTTCGTGGTTTACGTGTTCTTCACAACCTGAACAAGTCATTCCGTTTATTTTAAATTCTGTTGTCTGAATTTTTGATTGGTCGGTTACGACTGTTTTATTTTCTGTTTTTGGAAAGAAAACGTGAGCATAAGTTGGGAACGCAAGCATAAGTCCTGCAAAAACTGTTACGATACCCAAAAACTTCTTTGTCTGAATAAAGGGTGTTTTTTCTGTCGTGTCGCAGTTGCAGTCCATTTGTTTTTGAGGTTTCAGTTATTGATACCAAGCAAACCCAAGCACCAAAACTGTTAAGCCGATTAAATAGGGTCTCAAAGGGTCAAGCCAAGAAAAAGCCGAAGCAAGTCCACTTGTCCCTGCCAACAAAGCCAAAACAGGAGTAATACAGCACAGAGAAGCCGAAATTGCTGTTAAAAGTCCAAGTCCTGCTAGTTTGTTTTCTGATTTCATTTTCTATTTGTCAATGTTGTTGTTGTCGTCTTTTAAGCTGCCGCATAACATCAAAATTAACGCAATATTTCGTTAAATATCCTACATACGTACCATTCCTGCATAATTTTTATCTGTATTTGATTCACAAATTCAAACTGCAAGTAGAAGTTACGATTTAGATTGCTGATGTTTCAATAAAATAAAACCCTACAACTCTTAAGTCATACAAGGCATTTGTGAATCTATTCACATTCCTAAATTGAATAATTACTTTTGATTTTACACGGCTTCGCCGCACCCACTCCCATCTAAAAACCAGGAAGGATAAAAGATTTTATGTCACCTCAGAATCATGAAATAGAAGTGAATAAAATTTTGCTTTCGAAGATGAAAGCTTTTTGCTTATAAATTGCCAACTGCGTCTTTTCGGGGCGGTTGGTATAGACAAAGTTAAGCAATTTTCTGATTTGTTACCAGGAGAAGTAATTATTTTTTTAGTATGGATAGTGTTAATTTCATTTTGACATTGCGATCTTTGTCTTTGGCCTTTCGCTGACTTGCCATTAAAGCCATCTAGACTGTAAATGCATTAGTTTTTCCTTTTAAAATTGAGGATAATGAAACCCGGGGATCCGCCGTCCGAAAATATAATACCGACTGGATGTAAGATACAATTATACCCATTGATGTGGTACGATGATGTCCCACCAATTCCAATACTAGACGTTCGATTTATGTTACAGTCAATCTTCTTAATGAGTAAGCTGTTAGAAAGGCCCGTATTATTTGCCCTTTTATGGATTGTAGCAGCCAAGTTGGCTTTATGTTAATGAATGTTCGGATTCCTTTATTTCGAAATTGCAATCATTTCTTTGCTAGCAACTTCAAAAATGCCATCAAAGTGGAAAACTTTTATTAATTTTGATAAGCCATTACTTATCAACTGCCTATTTAAATCGAAATGAATTAAACGTTTTTTCTAATTTCAGGTTTCGCTTAAATACTTGCCATGAGATGGATATTTATAATAGGTATAAGTCTATTAAGCTGCATTAGCTTTTTCCATAAATTAAATTCCCAGACCTTCACAATTGATCGAATGGCAGAAATTCCTGGCTCTATGGCAGGCCGATTTTATGAGGGGAAAAACAATGTGCTATTCAATATTACCAACGATTGCTCAGCAGTCCATCTGTATAAGTCTGTTGATGAGGGCAGGTCCTGGGTTTCTGTGACCGGGTTCAGTGTATCTAATAATTCAAAGTTCGACATAAGTTCTGATGGTACTCTGCTCATTGGATATGACAAGGAAGCCCAATACTCTATAGACAATGGAGATAATTGGATGGCATTTTCCATGAGCTCTTGGCCATCGTTCAAATACCTGAGTGGAACTTCTTTAGATAATCTTTTTATTTTATCAGGTACTGGAATTTATAGAAGTACTTCCAGGGGTGCTGTCTGGAATAAAGTCATCAATAATGTGAATGGAGCCTCAATGGTTTTTTACCAGGATCCAACTACAAATTATCTATACATCTGTTCTGATAATGAAATCTGGCAATCTAAAAATATGGGCCAGAGCTGGACTAGTTGGTACAAGGATCGTTTCGCCGGAGTGGAACCACCTAGAATGTTTAGTGGTTTAAATAACAGGATTTATGTTGCCGGTCATGAATACGTATGGGTATTTTCCAATCAGGGCGTATTGCGCACAAAAACCAACATAGGGAAAAACAGTCAACGCATGGTGCACCTTTGTCAGACAGATTCAGGTCGTCTGATAGCATTCAAATGGGCTACAAATTATTATTCTGACAATGAAGGCGCAAGCTGGTTTGAATTAAAAAATTCAAATGGATTGGTCTTTAATCAATTGTTTAGCTCTTCCTTCGGTGTTTTGTTTGGAACCGATTTTCTCAGTCCATCTATATACAGGTCGGAGGATGATGGGCTGCATTGGGACTTATCTACAAAAGGCATACAGGGTTCGGTGGTCAGGGATATTATAAATCTTACCAAAGATCGTTTCATGGTTTTGAACCAAAATGGATATTATTTTACAGAAGATGGTGGCCAGCATTATAGGCTCATCCACTCATTGCAAAATAAGATGTATTTAGATGCCTATTCTAAAATACAAACCATGTGTTTGCTGACAGATCATTTGTTTTTTGCAGACGGGACCGACATTTTTAGATATCAAATATCCAGCGGACAAAAGAAAAGGGTACATCAAATGACAACGGGAGGATTCAATGGAATGACCGCTAATTCCTCCAACCAAATGTTGTTTTTTTCCAATGGGACTAATGTTTATCGGTCTGCTGATCTCGGAGAGCGTTGGGTCAAGACCCCTAGTCCTGTAGCGAATCTTAGCATGGGACAACCGGTCATCACCGATGAAGCACTGTTGATCAATGTTGGGATGTCCGTATACCGTTCACAGGATTACGGCGACCATTGGACCAAAACCGGAGATTTTCTTGAGCCGGTCAATGTGATGCACAGTCCTTATCCGGCGATGATTTATTTTGTGCACAGATACGACACAGGAACAATTGATTTATATCAATCTTTTGATGCAGGTTTAAGTTGGTTTAAATCGGCTGTCAACAGTCCTGTTTTCGTTTCCGAGGAAAACCATATTTGGATCAACAACAAGGGAGACCTTTTTATAAAGGGTTTCAAAGGAGAAATATACAGGTCGTTTGACAAGGGTCAGAGTTTTTCAATTTATTACGATATCGGTGAAGGCGAAACGAATTACTTTCTGGGAGAGGATCAGAGAATGTACATCCAGGGAAATTGTTTTTTTTACCGCCTACTCGAGCCGAGCTCGGATAGAAAACTTGCCCATGGCTTCTTATTCAAAGACGACAATCAAAACTGTTTGTTGGATGCCACTGAAACAGCATATCCCGGGCGTCAGATTAGCATAAGCGATGGAAACAATTCTTATTTTTTATATTCAAATCCCATCGGAGCATTTTATTTTGAACCTCCACCAGCAGCTTTTGAATTAGCTGCAAGCAACATCAGTCTGTATCACCAAGCTTGTGTTCAAAAATTGAATGGAGCTACACTGGATTTAAGTAAAAGCATAGAACTCGGTTTACAAGTTCTGAAAGAATGCCCCCAGTTGAATCTGGATCTAAGCATTATAGGATTGAGAAGATGTTTTGAATCGACGATATATCTTCAATACAGCAATAATGGAACAGACCTTGCGCCCAATGCAAGCATAGAGTTGATTTTGGATCCATACCTGGAATACTTAAGATCCAATCAAACGAATGTTGTGGTCAGTGGAGATACACTGAAGTTCCAACTTGGAGATATACCAGTAGATTTTGTAGGAAAAATTGCAATCACGGTATTCGTGACCTGCAATGCAAAAATCGGACAGGAACACTGCGTGGAAGCAAGCATCCAAGCCAAGGATGTATGTATTACGGGATCTACCGCCATTGTAAAGACATCTGCAAATTGCAATGGCGATTCTATGCTATTGATGCTGACCAATTTAAGTCCGGTGCCCATGAAGGAAAATCGTTCCTGGAAATTACTGGCGATCGAAAGCAATAGGGTGCAACCAATAGCCTCCGGTTTTTTTAAATTACAAGCCAATGAAACCAGGCAATATGCCATGGAAAGCAGTGATCGCGAGCAATTGTTTTCAGCACAACAGGAGGCATCGTATCCATACAACAAATATAGTCAGACAATCATTGACAATTGTTTGACCAATCCCGTAATAAAAAATGCATATGATGAAGAAGAGCCCTCTTATGACCGCGAATGCAGGGAGAATACAGGCAGTTATGATCCCAATGACATCATCGGACGACCTCTTGGCATCACCACAGAAAAGAGAATCGAAAGTGAACAGGAATTAGAATACACGATCAGATTTCAAAATACGGGAACCGACACAGCCTTAAACGTCATTGTTGTAAACGATTTGCAGTCGTCCAACTTAGATCTTGCCTCTCTGACAATGGGATCTTCTTCTCATCCCTATAACATGAGCCTCATGAATGGCCACGAGCTGCTCTTTGCATTTAAAGACATCATGCTACCGGATTCAAACATCAACGCAACGAAATCTCATGGCTTTTTAAAATACAAAATCAAACCCATAAAGCAGTTATTACCCAATTCACATATAAACAACCAGGCTTCCATCTATTTTGACTTCAATGAACCGGTAGAAACAAATATTGATTTTCACACGATTGGTTTACCATTGGTGACGAACATCAAAACGAATGAATTGAAAACAAATGATCTTTTTGAAATTGCACCAAATCCCGTTTCGGATTTTGCGAATTTGAGATTGCTCGATGCTCAATTGGAAATTTTAAGTATTCAGCTCACTGATATTTTTAGCCGGCAATGGAAAATTACTTGGAATGGCCAGCGAGAACAGGTTATTGATTTTCGGACTTTGCCGATGGGGATTTATATGTTGGTGGTTGAACTTAGGGGTAGGGGGAGCATTATGGGGAACGTAGTGAAGTTGTAATCGTTAAAGGAAATTACTTTAGCATAATACCTTACGCATCGTTTGACAGCTTATATATGTGTGCCTGTCATCTTGCAATGCAGGCATGTATCCGCTCTTATTTTGATTTTCCCAACGTATTGCAAATACCTCCTCTTTGCCTTTAAAAAAACTTTTGAATAACTTCAATTTATCCAGGTCTGAATATGGATCCTTAAACTGAATTCTTACATACCAGCCTTACGCCTTTAACCTTTCCTCCTTACCACTCGTCCCCTCACTTCCTTCAGCAAACTCACGCCCATCTCCTTATCCAGCATCTGCACTTCGAGCGCGGCTTGATTTAGATATTCCGGCTTGATGGAAATCGGAATGTGGAATTGCAGGGTGGAGGATCCGGTCTTGCTGATTTCTTCAGTAGATAAAATTTTTCCGGTAGACTTGTCTTTGATGCGAACGATGCATGCAGGATGAAAATTAAAAATGTTCCAACTACTCAAAGTAATGTCTATGTAGTATTGGCTGCTGTTGCAAGGGATGTCTTTGAAAATGGTCCACCCTTCTTCGGGTAAACTGATCTGCTCTTTGCTTTCGAAACGGGCTACTTCTTTGTAGCCAAAGTAGTTGTCAAAGATTGCCGTCGGCAACAACAACGCATCTTCGGTAGCGACGATGCTTGCGGCACGATAACATTCGAGTTTGCGTTGGAGAAAATGAAAAGTCTTGTTGTTGTAATATTCTTCCAATCCAAAATCCCGGTCCACTTTAAACATGCGGTTGCCTTCGGATAAATACAGGCCGTTGTAATAAAAATCGTCAATGCGGCGGTTGTCGGTCATCAAGGGGATAACCTTTTCTACGTGGAAACTGGTGTCAAAATTCAAACCCCTGGATAGTGCAGAACTAAAATACGGTACCCGCAATCCATAACGGTTCTTCAGCCATGGCAACAAGGTTTCATATAGATCCAAATGACTGCACACTTCATGAAAAGTTTGTGCATGCTTTAGCAGGGGAGAATAGACCAGAAGGGGCACATGGTATTTCTTCAGAGAATTGACCACCGGGATCTCGGTCACTGGATGGTCGCCCGTGATGATGAACACCGTGTTGCAATAATCTTTACGCTGCGAAAAGTCATGCAGATATTTGCGTAAAGCATCGTCCACGTTGAGCAATGAGGTATAATACTTTGCATATTGGCTGAAACGTTTGTGCGCTTCTGCATCGCTCACAGATACTAACAACTGTTTGTATTGCTTGCGGTAAGTTTGTTCGTCCTTCACTGCAAATGGGGCATGCGAAGTGCCGGTGAAAAATACATCGTACCGGGAAAACGTCGTGTCGTCTTTTGTTTCTACAAAATACTTATCAAACAGATCGAAGTCGTTGTAGCCCCAGAAATATTTCTCTTTGCCAACAAACACTTTTTCAAACCGCTCTTCGTAATCTTCTTTGTCGATGATGTCGTCGATGTTGTTGAATCGATAAAATGGTTCCTTCCCGTGAAACCAGGCGCCCTGTCCGTAAAAAAAACGCGTGCGGTATGCATTTTCCTTCAGCACATTGACCAGCGAAAAATGATAGGGGTATTGATCCATCAATGCAAATCCGTTGTTGCCAAAAGGCAAGGATCCATTCAGCGAAGGAGTAGCACCGAACGATCGTTCGCTGTTGCTCAAACAGCGGTCCCAATACAAACTCTTTCGCGACAAACTGTCCATGAAAGGCATCAGCTGCAGGCCATCCATCGGATGGATGAAATCATTGGCCAATCCTTCGACAATGATCAATACGATGTTGGGAGCCCGATCGTGACGGTTCATGTGCGGCGCAAGCCGATCGGTGCTGTCGGCCAAATGCAAAAAGGGGTAATCCGGATGGGTGTACACGGGTCCGGGAAATTCATCGTGGAATTTGTTGGCGTGCTTTTTTAAATCCCGGTCCGTGAGTTTTAAATAAATTTCTTTATATATGTTTACGTACAGAAAGGTCGATTTGTTCACCACCAGGTTTCCTGAAACCGGAAGTTTGATGTAGTGCACTATGGGCATCGCGACGCATGCCAACAACAGAAACCATCCGAGCAGCATTTTTTGCAGACGATCCGACAAGTTCACTTTATGCAAGCTGATCGCAATGATGAAATAGATCAACATGATGGTGCTGTACTTGATCATTGCAGGCAAGAACACTTGCGACTCAGCGGTGCTCACCGAAAAAACCATTTCCTCGGGTTTGTGCTTGAAAACAAACACATCCAAAGGGCGCAACTGGTAAAAGAAATATTCTGAAATGGTGATGTGCATGAACGCAAAAAAACCAATGAGGTACCAGCCGTACTTTTTGCCAAAGCCTGGATAACGGTTGAGGAGCTGGCGGTGCAGCGGGTAGACTACACACAATACCAGCCCACACTGAAAAATGTCGGTCAGCCATCCTACCAATTCAGATGCCAGCAATTGTTTGGGGTCGAAGCGCAAATACACGTGGAGAGTCTCGGCAATCCGGAGCTGGGTGACCACCAGGATGGCCGCCAGGAAGTAACTAAAATAGGTGTTACCAATGATCCGGGCTAATCGCGTCATCAAATCTCCTCAAAGTTAATCACCCCGTTTTCCCAACCGCTGATGAAGCGGGTAGGGTACTTGCGGTAAAAGTTTTTGGCCGGCTCGTTCCAGTCGAGAACCTGCCATTTAAGTTTCACAGCACCCTCCGATTTGGCCAGGTCCATGAAAGCCTCAAATAAAATCTTGCCATAGCCCTTTCCGCGTTGTGATTCGCGGACGATGAAATCTTCGAGGTACATGGTTTTGCCGCCCCAGGTCGAGAAATAGGGGAAAAACAAGGCCATGCCCACAATGCCTTCCGTGGGTGAATCGAGCACCAAGGCACGAAAGAGCCCCGAGGCAAGTCCATTTCGGTAGTCCTTGGGCAGGGTTTTCACTTCTTGTGGGGCCTTTTCGTATTCGGCCAACTCGCGCACCAGCGCCAGCAGGGCCTCTGCATCATCGGGAGTGGCGAATCGAAGGTTTACTTGGCTGGATTGTATCATCATCGTAGCTCATTGGGCGGGGTCTGGAAACCGCCTGTTAACAATTGCAAAATAATGGAATAATTTTCAAGCACAGTTTGGCAGTTCGGTCAAAGAATAGTATTTTTGCGTCTCCTTATGGGATAGGTATGCCATAAGGTATTGAAAATGTGTAATATATAACAAATAAACAAATAACAGATAAAGAACGGATATGCCTACTATCAATCAGTTGATTCGCAAAGGCCGCGAAAAAGTGGAATACAAAAGCAAGAGCCGCGCCTTGCAATCCAATCCGCAAAAACGCGGGGTGTGCACCAGGGTATACACCACCACACCCAAGAAGCCGAACTCGGCACTGAGAAAGGTGGCCAAAGTACGCCTTACCAACGGCATTGAAGTGATCTGTTACATCCCGGGCGAAGGCCACAACCTCCAGGAGCACTCCATTGTGTTGGTGCGTGGTGGCAGGGTGAAAGACCTTCCAGGGGTACGTTACACCATCGTGAGAGGAGCCCTCGATACGGCTGGTGTAAACAACCGGAAAAAGAGCCGATCCAAATACGGAAGTAAAAGACCTAAGAAATAAGCACATCAGTCATCGTTAAATAGATTTTCATCCTCCATGAGAAAACATAAACCAAAAAAGCGAATCATAGAACCAGACCCTCGGTTTGGTGATACCTTGGTGACCCAGTTTGTCAACAACATGATCTGGGAAGGGAAGAAAAGTACCGCGTACAACATCTTCTACAAAGCCATGGATCAGGTGGAAGCGAAACTGACCGAAAATCCACACGAGGTTTGGCAACGCGCATTAAACAACGTGATGCCTCACATCGAAGTGAAACCCAAGCGGATCGGAGGAGCGACTTTCCAGATTCCTCAGGAAATGCGCCCAGCACGTAAAACCGCCACCGCCATCAAATGGCTGATCAAATATTCCCGTTTGCGCGCTGGAAAAGGCATGGCCGATAAACTGGCCAACGAGATCATCTCCGCAAGCAAAAACGAGGGAGCTGCAGTGAAGAAAAGAGAAGACACACATAAAATGGCTGAGGCCAACCGTGCATTTGCACATTTTAAATCATAACAGCGTAAAGGATGTCAAAGGATCTAAAATTTTTGCGGAACATTGGAATTGCAGCCCACATCGATGCGGGTAAGACAACGACTACGGAGCGCATCCTTTATTATACGGGACTGACTCACAAAATCGGTGAGGTGCACGACGGAGCCGCCACCATGGACTGGATGGCTCAGGAGCAAGAACGCGGGATCACCATCACTTCAGCAGCCACCCAAACCAATTGGAACTGGAAAGAGCATTCTTTTACCGTAAACATCATCGATACTCCCGGACACGTGGATTTTACCGTGGAGGTGAATCGTTCACTCCGCGTTTTGGATGGACTGGTGTTCCTCTTCAGTGCCGTCGATGGGGTTGAACCTCAAAGTGAAACCAACTGGCGTTTGGCCGACAACTATAAAGTACCTCGTTTGGGTTTCGTCAACAAGATGGACCGTCAAGGTGCCGACTTTTTCAACGTGGTGAAGCAAGTGCGAACCATGTTGGGCTCCAAAGCCATTCCGCTGCAGGTTCCTATCGGTGCAGAAGAACACTTTAAGGGAGTGGTCGACCTCATCACCAACAAAGCCATGATTTGGGACGAAGCTTCCAAAGGGATGACTTATCAGGAAATTCCAATTCCTGCAGACATCGCTGACCAGGTGCAGGAATGCCGCCAGGAACTCATCGAATCCATCGCGGAATACGATGATGACCTGATGGTGAAATTTTTTGACAACCCGGACAGCATCACCGAACAAGAAATGATCAATGCGATCCGCTCTGCAGTATGTGACATGAAATTCGTGCCCATGCTTTGCGGTTCGGCTTTTAAAAATAAAGGCGTGCAAGCCGTTTTGGACGCCGTTTGTGCCTACTTGCCTTCTCCTGTGGATGTGGAAGCCGTGAAAGGTACCCACCCCAAAACAGAAGAAGAACTCATGAGGAAACCATCTGCCAGCGAACCTTTTGCGGCATTGGCTTTCAAAGTGGCCACCGACCCATTCGTAGGGCGATTGGTGTTCATGCGCGTATACTCTGGACGCCTCGATGCAGGTTCTTATGTGTTGAAAGTGCGTACGGACAAAGACCGCATCAGCATGGAGAAAGAGCGTATTTCACGATTGTTCCTCATGCATGCCAATGACCGTAAAGCCATCGATTACGTTGAAGCAGGCGATATCGTGGCGGCCGTAGGTTTTAAAGACATCAAAACAGGAGATACCCTGTGCGACGAAAACAATCCGATCATCCTGGAATCCATGGTGTTTCCAGAACCGGTGATTTCGATCGCCATCGAACCAAAAACCCAAAAAGACCAGGATAAATTGGGAATGTCTTTGGCTAAATTGGCCGAAGAGGATCCAACCTTCCGCGTGTTTACCGACGAAAATACCGGTCAGACCATCATCAGCGGAATGGGAGAATTGCACCTGGAGATCATCGTCGATCGCTTGAAACGCGAATTTGGCGTAGAATGCAACCAGGGGGCACCTCAGGTAAATTACAAAGAATCCATGACCAAGACCATTACCCACCGCGAACGCTTGAAAAAGCAAACGGGAGGTTCGGGTCTCTTTGCCGATATGGAATTTGAAATCGGACCTGCTGACGAGAGTTTTCTCGAAAGCGACGAATTCAAAAATGGAAAAACGCGCATGCAATTCGTTTGGGATGTGTTTGGAGGAGCCATCGATAAGGCTTACGTCCAACCCATCATCAAAGGTTTTGAATCGATGATGAACCAGGGCATCCTGGCCGGGTACAACCTGGAGAACATGAAGATCCGTGTATTCGATGGATCCATGCACGCCGTCGACTCCAAACCGCAAGCTTTCGAATTGTGCGCTAAAGATGGCTTCCGCGAAGCAGCCCCTAAAACAGGCCCACAGTTGATGGAACCCATCATGAAATTGGAGGTCATTACCCCCGAAGATTACGTAGGTCCCGTGATCGGAGACCTCAACCGTCGGAGAGGGATGCCCAAAGGACAGGAACAACGCATGGGAGGCGCTGTGGCCATTCAGGCCGATGTGCCGCTGTCGGAAATGTTTGGTTACGTAACCCAGTTGCGTACCATCACATCAGGACGCGCGAGTTCCACCATGGAGTTTTCACATTATTCACCAGTGCCTCGTCAGATCGCTGAGGAAATCATTGCCAAAGCAAAAGGCACGGTGAAAGTGTAAGTTGTAAAACATTGAATCGTAATACAATAAAGGCATGAATCAAAAAATTCGGATTAAACTTCGTTCTTACGACCACAACCTGGTCGATAAGAGTACGGAGAAGATTGTGAAGACAGTGCGCAGTAGTGGCGCAGTTGTAGCCGGTCCGATTCCGCTGCCCACCGAGAAGGAAATATTTACCGTGCTGAGGTCTCCGCACGTAAATAAGAAAGCTCGAGAGCAGTTTCAACTTCGGACACACAAAAGGCTCATCGAGATTTATACACCTACCAACAAAACAGTGGATGCGTTGTCTAAACTCGAACTGCCCAGCGGAGTAGACATCCAGGTAAAGTTGTCTTAAGCGTCTTCTAAACTGTTTTTTTGAGATTTCTGCTCAGGCGGAGGTCTATTTTAATAACATCATTAAAATCACATATTGTGAACGGATTAATTGGAACGAAAGTCGGCATGACGAGCATCTATGACAAGGACGGCAAATTCATTGCTTGTACTGTGATAGAAATTTCTCCGAATGTGGTCACTCAGGTGAAAACAGAGGAATCGGATGGTTACTCTGCTTTGCAGTTTTCTTATGGTGAAGCAAAACCTAAGAATGCAAACGGTGCCATTACCGGACACTTCAACAATGCCAACACCACACCAAAGAAAAAATCACTGGAATTCAGAGATTGTTCTTTGGAAAAGCAATTGGGCGAACAAGTTTCAGTGAGCGAGGTGTTTGCAGAAGGAGATACCATACACGCCAGCGGCATTTGCAAAGGAAAAGGATTTCAGGGGGTGATCAAACGTCATGGTTTTGGTGGGGTTCAAAACGCAACCCACGGGCAGCACAACCGCTTGCGCGCACCAGGATCCATCGGTGCTTCATCTTATCCTTCCAAGGTCGTAAAAGGTCTTCGAATGGCCGGACAAAAAGGAAATACCAACGTCAAAGTGAGAAACCTCAAAGTGGCTCGCATTTTGGCAGATCAAAATCTTTTGTTGATCAAAGGAGCCATTCCTGGTCACAAAGGTTCAATTGTTATCATCGAAAAAAAATAAGGGCATGAGACTGGACGTACTGAATACACAAGGACAGAATACAGGTCGCAGCATAGAGCTGCCTGACCATATTTTCGGAATTGAGCCCAATGAACACGTGCTCTACCTGGCAGTCAAGGCTTATTTAGCCAACCAACGCCAGGGAACACACGATTCCAAGGAGCGCCATGCCGTTTCCCGATCTACCCGTAAGATCAAGCGTCAAAAGGGTACCGGAGGAGCGCGTGCAGGTTCGTTGAAGAACATCATGTTCAAAGGTGGTGGACGTGCTTTCGGACCCCACCCAAGAGACTATAGCCAAAAACTGAACAAGAAAGTGAACCAACTGGCTCGCCGTTCAGCGCTCTCGCAAAAAGCAGCCGGTGAAGGCATCGTCGTGGTGGAAGATTTCCAACTGGCCGCTGCCAAGACCCGCGAATTTGCAAGCATCATGAAAAATCTGAACATGGATCAGTTGAAAACGGTGGTGGTGACCCCCGAATACAGCGAAACCATGTTCTTGTCCAGCCGCAACATTCCTTGCACTTCACTGAAGGTCGCAAACGAATTGAATACATACGACATTTTGAATTGTAAAAAACTGGTTTTGACTGAATCCAGCATTGCTAAAATCAGCGAAACCTTATCATAATACCATTGCTATGAATAAGAATATCATCATACGCCCGGTGGTTACGGAAAAATCGGAGAAACTTTCGACCAAAAGAAACCAATACACCTTTTTGGTGGCCCGCGACAGCAATAAAATCGAAATTTCAAAGGCCATTGAAAAAATGTACAACGTGTCGGTCGAAGCTGTAAACACCACGGTAATGCCTGGTAAACCGAAAACACGGAATACGCGAAGCGCCGTGTTGAAAGGACAGAAAGCTGCCTATAAAAAGGCGGTGATTAGCCTGAAACCAGGTGAAGAAATCAACATTTTTGGTGACGAGAAATAACAACTGATATGCCAGTAAAAAAATTAAATCCGATCACTCCAGGCATGCGTTTTCGCGTGCAGCTGACGCATGAGGAACTTACGGCGCACCGCCCTGAGAAATCATTGGTTGAGAGCATTAGCTCCAGCGGTGGGCGTAACAACCAAGGCCATCGCACCATGCGTTACCGGGGAGGTGGACATAAAAGACAATACCGCAAAATCGATTTCATGCGGGATAAGGATGGAATTGCAGCACGCGTTAAAACCATCGAATACGATCCAAACCGTTCGGCACACATCGCATTGCTGGTGTATGCAGACGGAGAAAAACGCTATATCATTGCGCCTCATGGATTGAAAGTTGGCGATACCGTCATGAGTGGTAAGAAAGCAACGCCCGATACAGGAAACACCCTGTTGTTGGAAGATGTGCCGCTCGGTTCAGCCATTCACGCCATCGAGCTGCATCCCGGACAAGGAGCAAGCCTGGTAAGAAGCGCTGGAACCGCTGCCACCATGATGGGTAAAGAAGATCGCTACGCAGTGATTAAAATGCCTTCAGGGGAAATTCGCAGAATCCTCTCCGCTTGCAAAGCCACAATGGGTTCAACTTCCAATCCGGACCACAGCTTGGAACGCATTGGAAAAGCAGGCCGAAATCGTTGGTTGGGATGGAGACCACGCAACCGAGGGGTAGCCATGAACCCGGTTGATCACCCGATGGGAGGTGGGGAAGGACGTGCTTCCGGAGGACATCCTCGATCCAGAAAAGGTTTGATTGCCAAAGGTGCTAAGACCCGCTCGCGCAAAAAACATTCATCCAAGCTGATTATTTCAAGAAGGAAAACAACCAATTAATACTGTAAGTCATGTCAAGATCCATTAAAAAAGGTCCGTTTGTACATCATAAGTTGCTGGAGAAAGTCCATAAATCGAAGGGCGCCGGCAAGAAAACAGTCATTAAGACTTGGAGCCGCGCCTCCATGATCATTCCCGACATGGTCGGGGAGACCATTGCAGTGCATAACGGCAAAACCTTCATCCCGGTGTATGTTACCGAGAACATGGTTGGCCATAAGTTGGGCGAGTTTTCACCCACTAGAACATATAGAGGACATTCAGGAAACAGATAATTATAAAAAGTAAAACAGATGGAAGCTGTAGCTAAGTTGCGCAATTGCCCGATGTCGGCTCGTAAAATGAGACTGGTGGTCGATTTGATACGAGGAAAGAAAGTTGGTGAGGCGCTCAATATTCTGAAGTTTACCAAAAAGGAAGCTTCAGTGTGGTTGGAGAAATTGTTGTTGTCGGCCATCAACAATTACGAACAAAAAAATGGTGAAGGTTCGGCTGATTCAGCAGACCTGTTCGTAAAAACCGCCTTCGTAGATGGTGGCATGATGCTGAAGCGTTTCCAACCGGCTCCACACGGAAGAGCACACCGTATTCGCAAGCGCCGCAACCATGTTACGCTGATCGTGGCGGGTAAAAACCAAGTAGCAGTAAATCAAGCAGATTAATCAAAATAAATAAACACTCGAATGGGTCAAAAAGCAAATCCAATCGGCAATCGCCTGGGAATCATCAGAGGATGGGATTCCAACTGGTTTGGTGGCAAAGCCTTTGCACAAAAAGTGGTGGAGGACGAAAAAATCCGCAACTACCTCAATGCAAGGATTGAAAAGGGTGGTTTGGCGCGCATCATCATCGAACGGACACTGAAGCGCATCACCGTGTCCATCCAAACATCCAGACCGGGAATCATCATCGGGAAAGGAGGCTCAGAGGTCGACAGCATCCGCGAGGAGCTACGAAAACTGACCAACCAGGACATTCAGATCAACATCATCGAAATCCGGAAGCCTGAATTGGATGCGGCGATTGTGGGAGAATCCATCGCCAAGCAAATTGAATCGAGAATCAACTACCGGAGAGCCATTAAGATGGCCATCCAATCAACCATCCGTGCGGGTGCAGAAGGTATTAAAGTGCGTATCTCTGGTCGTTTGAACGGCGCGGAGATGGCCCGTTCGGAAGAATACAAAGAAGGAAGAATTCCTTTGCACACCTTCCGTGCTGACATCGATTATGCCATCAAGGAAGCGCAAACGGTATATGGTAAAATTGGTATCAAAACCTGGATTTGTAAAGGAGAGGTTTATGCCAAACGGGATTTGTCACCGCTGGTTGGAATGGAAAAGAAAGAAACCAAAGCTGGAATGGGTGGAGGACAAGGTCGTAGAGGAGGAGGTGACCGCGATCGCGGAGGAGATGGAAGAGACCGTGACCGCCGTTCAGACCGTGGAGGAAAAAGAAGATAATTATTCGTTTAAGTCATCGTAATTTTGCGACTCTTTTTTAAAAGCTAAAAGATATGTTACAGCCTAAACGCCTGAAATACAGAAGGCAACAAAAAGGAAGGATTAAAGGAGTGGCTCATCGGGGCACCACCGTTGCTTTTGGAACCTTTGGTTTGAAAGCACTGGAAAGTACCCGGATCACCAACCGACAAATTGAGGCAGCTCGTATTGCCATGACCCGACATATGAAAAGGGAGGGAAATGTGTGGATACGCATATTCCCAGACAAGCCGATCACAGCAAAACCTGCTGAGGTGCGGATGGGAAAAGGTAAAGGAGCTTTGGATCATTACGTTGCAGTGGTGAAAGCGGGAACCATCATGTTTGAAATGGATGGGATTCCATACAACATTGCCAATGAAGCGTTTTTACTGGCAGCGCAAAAACTACCCATCAAAACAAAGGTGGTCATCCGAAGAGAATACCAAAATTTAGCAACGGCTTAAAAAAGGAATTGAACTATGGCAACGAAAAAATACAGCGATATCTCAGGATTGTCTGACGAGGCTTTGGAAAAGGATCTGCATGCAGCAGCCACCGAATTGCACCGTTTGAGACACGAGCATAAGGTGAAGGGCCTTCAGAACCCGATGAACATCCGCCATTTGCGCAGAGAAATTGCGAAAATGAATACCGAAATGACAAAAAGAACTTCTACAAAAGCTTAAAAATATTTGGAATGGAACAACGCAATTTAAGAAAACAGAAAGTTGGAGTCGTAAGCAGCAACAAGATGGAAAAGACCATCGTGGTGAAAATCGAACGCTCCATGCTGCATCCCAAATACGGCAAGCGGATGAAGAAGACTAAAAAGTATTTCGCCCATGACGAGAAAAATGAATGTGGCATTGGCGACATGGTGAGAATTATGGAAACCAGACCGATCAGTAAGAACAAATCCTGGCGTTTGGTGGAGATTATCAAAAAAGGTGAATAACCTATAAATCTACAGGCTTATGATACAGCAGGAATCGAGATTAAACGTCGCAGACAACAGTGGAGCCAAAGAAGTTCTTTGTATCCGAGTGTTGGGTGGTACCAAAAGGCGGTATGCATCCTTGGGCGACAAAATCGTGGTAACCGTCAAGTCGGCTACTCCGGGTGGTGTAAAAAAAGGTACGGTATCCAAAGCCGTCATCGTGCGTACCAAGAAAGAAGTGCGCCGCAAAGATGGAACATACATCCGCTTTGACGACAACGCAGTGGTGTTGCTCAATGCATCGGATGAACCCAGAGGTACCCGTATTTTCGGCCCCGTAGCGCGTGAATTGCGCGAAAAGGATTACATGCGGATTGTATCACTTGCACCCGAGGTTCTTTAACCATTAAAAGCTTTGCAGTATGAAAAAATTTAAAATAAAATCCGGTGATAAGGTGGAAGTGATTTCCGGCTCCAACAAAGGAAAATCCGGAATCGTGACCCAAGTACTGATCGATAAAGACCGCGCAGTGATCGAGGGCGTGAACCTCGTGAAACGGCACATGAAACCAACCAACAACAATCCGGGAGGTATCGTCGAAATGTCGGCTCCGATTCACATTTCCAACCTTGCTTTGCTGGATCCTAAGAGTGGTAAACCAACCCGTGTTGGATACCGCGTCGATAACGGTAAGAAAGTGAGAGTTTCAAAAAAATCAGGTGAAATAATTAAGTGATGAGCTACCAAAACAGATTAAAGCAGCATTACCTGAAGGCAGTGGTACCTGCATTGCAGGAAAAATTCAATTACAAGTCCATCATGGAAGTTCCCAAGTTGGTTAAAATCAGCATCAACCAAGGGGTTGGTGGGGCTACACAAGACAAGAAGTTGGTTGATATTGCCATCAACGAAATGAGCACCATTACAGGACAAAAAGCGGTACCAACCATTTCCAAAAAGGCAGTCTCAAATTTTAAATTGAGAGAGAAAATGCCAATCGGTGCCAAAGTGACCTTGAGGAGGGATCGCATGTATGAATTTCTTGATCGCCTCATCACGGTAGCCATGCCACGGGTGCGTGACTTTCGTGGAGTGAGTGACAACTCATTCGATGGAAGAGGAAATTATACCCTGGGTGTTACCGAGCAGATCATTTTCCCAGAGATCGATCTCGACAAAATCAACAAGATCGCGGGAATGGACATCACGTTCGTTACCACAGCAAAAACCGATGCGGAAGCATATGAATTGCTCAAGCACTTGGGAATGCCATTTAAAAATCAGAAAAATTAATCCAAGGATATGTCTAAGAAATCAATCATAGCCCGTCAGGAGAAACGCGAAAAAATGGTCGCAAAATACCGCGATCTGCGCGAGCAGTTGAAAAAAGATGGCAACTACGATGCACTCGGTAAGTTGCCGCGCAACGCCTCTCCGGTACGCCTGAAGAACAGATGCTTATTGACCGGAAGACCGAAAGGATACATTCGCCGATTCGGGGTTTCACGGTATGTCTTCCGTTTGATGGCGCTGGAAGGAAAAATTCCTGGAGTAGTTAAAGCAAGTTGGTAATTCAATAATAAAGATTTTATGTCAGCAGTTACAGATCCAATAGCCGATTACCTTACGAGAATCCGCAATGCACAGCAAGCGGGATTTCGCATCGTCGATATTCCGGCTTCCAATGAAAAGAAGCGCATTACGGAAATTCTCTACCAATACGGGTACATCCTCAAATACAAATTTGAGGACACCGAAAATCACCAGGGATTGATTCGCATAGCGTTGAAATACGATCCGTTGACCCGTTTGCCGCTCATTCGCGAACTAACACGCGTTAGCAAACCGGGTAAACGCGTTTACTCGAAATCAGATGACATCAAACGCGTCATCAATGGTTTGGGTATAGCCATCGTTTCGACTTCCAAAGGCATCATGACCGATAAAGAAGCCAAGAAGGCCAATGTCGGAGGAGAAGTCCTTTGCCACATTTATTAATTTTTACAATCGCACAGTATGTCACGCATTGGAAATAAAATGATCAAATTACCCGCAGGAGTGGAGGTTAAAGTGGACAAAACTTCTGTGACGGTAAAAGGGCCTAAAGGGAGCCTGACCCAGCCGGTAGACCCGGACATGAAAATTGAGTTGGAAGATGGCACCCTCAAAGTGCTTCGTCCAACCGAACAAAAAAGGCACAAAGCCATTCACGGATTGACCCGTGCCCTGATTAATAACATGGTCACTGGAGTTTCTGCGGGATTTACCCGTGAAATGGAACTGGTAGGGGTCGGTTATCGTGTGGCCAATAACGGCAACATCCTTGAAATTTCAGTGGGCTACTCACACCCAATCTACTTTGCCGTTCCTTCCGAGGTAAAAGTTGAAACGGTAACGGAGAAAGGTTCCAACCCTAAAATTATTTTGCGGGGATCAGACACGCAGCTGATGGGTCAAATTTGTGCCAAGATTCGTGCGTTGAAAGCACCAGAACCATTCAAAGGAAAAGGTATCAAGTTTGCTGGGGAAATCCTTAGAAGAAAAGCAGGAAAGTCTGCCGGTAAATAATCATTAATACGTTTTAAGCATCATCGTATGAGAATTACAAAAGTTGAAAAAAGGCAAAAAATAAAATACCGCATTCGCAAGAAAGTGAGCGGAACAGGCGAAATACCTCGTCTTTCTGTTTTCAAAAGCAACACGGGCATTTATTGTCAATTGATCGATGACCTGCAAGGTCGTACGTTGTGTGCGGCTTCGTCTAAAGATAAAGCCATTCAAAAAGCAACCAAGTCAGAAATGGCGAAAAGCGTAGGAGGCTTGATTGCAAGCAAAGCACAGGCAATGAACATTCAAAAAATAGTTTTCGATCGCGGAGGATTCATCTACCATGGACGTGTGAAAGCACTGGCCGAGGGAGCACGCGAAGGAGGACTTCAATTTTAAAAAATCATCAGAATAAGATATCATGGCAAAAACGCATGTAGTTAGAGTGAAAGCAGCCGGAGAAACCGAATTGAAGGAAAAACTGGTAGCACTCAACCGGGTCGCAAAGGTTACCAAAGGAGGAAGAACGTTTAGTTTTTCAGCGTTGGTGGTCGTTGGCGATGGAAATGGAATTGTAGGACAGGGAATTGGAAAAGCAAGAGAAGTTTCCGATGCCATCTCCAAAGCGGTTGATGACGCAAAGAAAAACCTCGTCAAAGTGCCCATTCAAAAAGGCACCATTGCGCATGAACAAAAAGGAAAATTTGGAGCAGGCCGGGTATTCATCAAACCAGCAGCCGATGGTACTGGAGTTATTGCCGGAGGAGCCATGCGTGCTGTGTTGGAGATTGCCGGAGTACACAACGTATTGGCAAAATCCATCGGATCTTCCAACCCGCATAACGTGGTGAAAGCAACCTTGGATGCATTGTCAAGAATCCGCAGCCCATACGATGTTGCCAAAGAACGCAAAATGGATCTCGTTAAAGTTTTTGAAGGAATATAAATTCAGGTCATGGGAAAAATTAAGATCACTCAAACACGCAGCGTCATCAAAGCCACCAGCAACCAAAAATTGACCATCCAGGCCCTTGGTTTGCGCAATCCGCACGATGCCGTTGAATTGGAACATACACCCCAGATCGACGGGATGTTGAAAAAAGTAAATCACCTTGTTCACGTAGAAAAGATTTAAACTATGGAATTGTACAATTTAAAACCTGCTAAAGGAGCAACACATCGCGAAAAACGCATCGCGAGGGGAGAAGGATCCGGACACGGTGGGACTGCAGGAAAAGGACATAAGGGGATGAAAGCCCGCTCGGGAGCAACCACATCAAAATCTTTCGAAGGTGGACAAACTCCTCTGCAAAGGCGATTGCCAAAATTTGGTTTTAAAAACATTAACCGAATCGATTATAAAGAAGTCAACCTTTCCGGTTTGGAGAAATATGCTGCTGCATATGGATCAACTGAAATGAGCATGGACTTTTTTGTGAAACATAAAATTTTCAATAAAACCGATCGGGTCAAGATTCTTGGGAATGGGGAAGTCACCAAAGCTTACCAAGTGAAAGTACACGCTTGTTCGGCATCCGCAAAATCAAAAATTGAAGCGGCCGGAGGATCTGTTGACCTGATTTAATCGATACCAATGAAAAAACTGATAGAGACTTTCAAGAATATCTGGAGCATCCACGAGCTCAAGGATAAAATCGTTTACACCTTGACTTTGTTGATCATCTTTCGCGTTGGATCTTTCATCGTTTTGCCTGGAGTGGATCCAACCATTTTGAGCCAGAAAACGACCAATTCTTCCAATAGTTTATTCGGATTGATCTCCAGTTATACCGGCGGTGCTTTTGATAAAGCGTCTATCTTCGCTTTGGGTGTAATGCCCTACATCACCGCATCCATCATCATCCAGTTGTTGGGTTTTGCGGTTCCCTATTTTCAAAGATTACAACAAAAAGAAGGTGAGTCTGGTCGTAAAAAACTCAATCAGATGACCCGTATGCTCACCGTGTTGATTACCCTCGTACAAGGAGGGGGTTACTTGACCTATGTCAAATCCATGGGTGCGGTAGACCCCAACGTGAGCCAATTCATCTTCTGGTTTTCTAATAGCATCATCCTGGCAGCAGGTACCATATTCTGTATGTGGATCGGCGAACGCATCACCGATCGGGGAATAGGAAATGGTATATCCCTGTTGATCATGGTGGGTATCGTGGCCTCTTTGCCCAGTGCATTTGCCTTTGAATTGAACTCCCAGCAATTGTTGCTTTTTGTGGTTGAATTGATCATGTTGTTCTTGATCGTCATCGCATGCATCATGGTGATTCAAGGAGTACGACGCATTCCCATCCAGTTCGCAAAACGAATGGTGGGACGAGGTGCAGGCTCCATGCCAGTGGGAACCAACCGCGACTTCATTCCGTTAAAAGTGAATGCAGCAGGTGTAATGCCCATCATCTTTGCGCAAGCAATCTTGTTTTTGCCATTAACCGCAGTACAATACATGACCGCCGATCCGACCTTTGGCACGACCGGGGTCATGCAGGCCATCACCGATCCTTATGGATTCTGGCATAACTTGTTGACCTTTTTGTTGGTCGTCGGATTCACTTACATCTATACGGCTTTGATCGTAAACCCGCAGAACTACGCCGAATACCTGAAAAGACAAAATGCTTTTATACCAGGTATTAAGCCAGGGGAAGATACCGAGGAATTCATTGACGCCACCACCACTCGAATTACACTACCAGGTTCCATCTTTCTAGGAATTCTGACCATCCTGCCATCCATAGCAGTATTGTTTGGAGTCAATCCGGAATTTGCCAGATTTTTTGGTGGATCTTCTGTGTTGATCATGGTGGGGGTAATCCTCGATACCTTGGCTGTTGTTGAATCTTATCTTTTGATGCGTAAATACGACGGACTCGTTAAATCCGGTAGAATCGAAGGACGATTCAGCCAGGGTGTAGGACCCGTTGTGAACGGTTAATTGTACATACCACGCATGCTATACCTCAAGAGCGAGGAAGAAATTCAAAAAATCAGAACAAGCAGTTTGCTGGTTAGCCAAACTTTGGCTGAAGTAGCTAAAATATTGCGTCCAGGGGTCACCGGACTCCAATTGGACCAAATGGCCGAAAGTTTTATCAGGGACCATCATGGCAAGGCAGCTTTCAAAGGATACAACGGTTTTCCTGCGAGTTTGTGCATTTCCGTCAACGAGCAAGTGGTGCATGGGATTCCGAATGCAAATGCGTTCAAGGAAGGCGATGTGGTTTCAGTGGATTGTGGCGTATTGTTGGATGGATTTTATGGAGATGCTGCATACACCTTTGCATTGGGACCGATTGCGCCCGAGGTGCTCAGGCTTCTGAAAGTCACCCGCCAATCATTGTACTTGGGAATCGAACAAGCCCTCATCGGCAATCGAATTGGGGACATTAGCCACGCGATTCAGGAATTCACAGAAGTTCAACATTCCTATGGGGTGGTGCGGGAATTGGTAGGGCACGGCATCGGGAAAGCATTGCATGAACCACCGGAAGTTCCGAATTTCGGAAAAAATGGCCGCGGAATGGTGCTGAAAGAAGGCTTGACACTGGCCATTGAGCCAATGATCAACCTGGGTACGCGACGCGTCAAGCAACTTAAGGATGGTTGGACCATCATCACCCAAGACAAAAAAGTCTCTGCCCATTACGAGCACACGATCGCAGTGCGCAAAGAGGGGGGAGAATGCCTCTCGGATCATACAATCATTGAAGATTCGATTAAAAATAACAAAGAATTGACAGAAATTGCGTAAAAAGATAGATATTTGCAGTCCGAAAAAAAGTAGATGGCAAAGAAAGACCTGATTACCCAGGATGGGATCATCGAAGAAGCCTTATCAAATGCAATGTTCAGGGTGAGACTTCAAAATGACCACCTGATCATCGCAACGATTTCGGGAAAGATGAGGATGAATTATATCAGGATTTTGCCAGGTGACAAAGTTTCGGTTGAAATGAGCCCTTATGATTTGTCGAGAGGGCGTATTACTTACAGATATAAATAAGTCGGAAATGAAAGTTAGAGCGTCCGTCAAAAAAAGAACAGCAGATTGCAAATTTGTCCGCAGAAAGGGCAAGTTATACATCATTAATAAAAAGAATCCTAAGTACAAACAACGTCAAGGATAATAACACCATCGTATGGCTCGTATATCAGGTATCGATTTACCCAGAAACAAGAGAGGCGTAATTGGCCTCACTTACATTTATGGCATTGGACCCACTTCTGCGCGCAACATTTTGGCCAAAGTGGGCATCAATGAAAGCACGCGTGTTCAGGAATGGTCAAACGACCAGGTTCAGGCCATCGCTAAGGTGATTCAAGAAGAATACCGTGTGGAAGGAGAATTGCGCTCGGATGTTCAATTGAGCATCAAGCGCTTGATGGATATTGCCAGTTACCGGGGGATCCGTCATCGTAAGGGTTTGCCGGTGAGAGGCCAGCGAACCAAAACCAATGCCCGTACCCGTAAAGGAAAACGGAAAACGGTTGCAAACAAGAAAAAAGCTACTAAATAATCTTAGAGTTCATAGCATATGGCAAAAGGTAAAAAGGCTAAAAAGAGGAAAGTCAAGGTGGATGCCGATGGTTTGGCATACATCCAGGCAACCTTTAACAATATCATCATTTCATTGACCAACCGTGCTGGAGAGGTCATTTCGTGGGCAAGTGCCGGTAAGTCGGGATTCAAAGGATCCAAGAAAAATACCCCGTTTGCAGCGCAAATGTCAGCCAATAGCGCTGCGGCTACAGCATTTGAAGCGGGTATGCGGTCCGCAGAGGTCTACGTAAAAGGTCCTGGTTCAGGACGTGAAGCGGCTATTCGTGCATTGGATGCTTCCGGAATTCGGATAACCAAAATCACCGACCTCACGCCAATCCCGCACAATGGTTGCAGACCCCCTAAACACAGAAGAGTATAATTTCAAACCGATAACAAAACATGGCAAGGTATACAGGACCGGTTACAAAGAAATCAAGATCATTCGGACAATCTTTGACAGGCTATGACAAGTCTTTCGAGCGTAAAAAATATGCTCCAGGACAGCATGGCCCTTCAAGAAGAAAAAAGCAGCGTTCAGATTACGCGTTGCAATTGATCGAAAAGCAGAAAGCAAAATATACTTATGGCGTTTTGGAAAGACAGTTCAGAAACATCTTCCACGATGCCCATAAGAAAGTTGGTGTAACGGGTGAAAACCTATTCCAATATTTGGAAGCACGTCTGGACAATACTGTTTTTCGTATGGGGATTTCTCCTACACGCAAAGGAGCACGCCAGATGGTTTCGCACCGCCATATCATGGTCAATGGTAAATTGGTCAACATTCCATCCTACCGATTGAAACCTGGAGACATTGTTTCTGTTCGTGGTAAATCACAAGGCTTGGAATTCATTCGTCACAACGTTGCACAGAAAAACGATACCCGGAAATACAGCTGGTTGGAATGGAATCCTGATAAAATGGAAGGTAAATTCATCCAATATCCAACGCGCGAACAGGTTCCTGAAGTCATCAAAGAACAGTTGATTGTCGAGTTGTATTCTAAATAGTCATTATCCAAAATCAAATTATTCAAACATGAGCATACTGAACTTTCAAAAGCCGGATAAGATTATTCTTCAAAAAGCAACCGACTTTGAAGGAACGTTTGAATTCAAACCATTGGAACCAGGGTTTGGGCAAACCGTTGGTAACTCCCTCAGAAGAATATTGCTTTCCTCTTTGGAAGGTTTTGCTATTTCTTATGTGAGAATTGCAGGGGTCGAACACGAATTCTCTACCATCAAAGGCGTGATGGAGGATGTAGTGGAAATCATTCTGAACCTCAAACAGGTGCGGTTGAAACCTGCCATGGATGCCAACAGCCTAAAAGAAGAGAAAATTTACATTTCCATAAGCGGCAAAGATTCATTCGTTGCAGGGGACATCCAACGTGCAACCAATGTTTTTTCGGTGACTAACCCGGATCTTATCATTTGCAGAATGGAACCTTTTGTGAACTTAGAAATGGAACTTACCATTTCAAAAGGAAGAGGTTATGTTCCGGCAGATGAAATGATTACCAATGATCTACCCATCGGGATCATTCCGGTAGATGCCATTTATACACCGATTAAAAAAGTATCTTACAGCGTTTCCAACACCCGTGTTGGGCAGAAAACAGACTTTGAGAAATTGGTTTTGGATATCAAAACCGATGGCACCATTCATCCAGAAGATGCCGTTAAAGAGGCTGCACGCATCATGATTCAACATTTGATGTTGATCACCGATGAAAACATCACCTTCGAAGACTCAGTTCGTAAAGAAGATGTGATCGTGGATGAACACATTCTCCACATGCGCAAATTGTTGAAGACTCCTCTCGAAGACTTGGATCTCAGCGTCAGAGCCTACAACTGCCTGAAGGCAGCAAAAATCAACTCATTGTCCGAGTTGGTTCGCTACGATACACACGAGTTGTTGAAGTTCCGCAACTTTGGAAAAAAATCCTTGGTTGAAATCGAAGAATTGCTTACGACCAAGAACCTCAGTTTTGGAATGGATTTGTCAAAATATAAATTAGACGAAGATTAGGACGGGTCATCAGACCACAAATTAATTGGCCATGCGACACGGAAAAGCATTTAATCATTTAAGCAGGAAGAAAGGACATCGGGTTTCATTGTTGAGAAACCTGGCCATTTCATTGATCAGACACAAACGCATCAATACGACACTTGCTAAAGCAAAAGCACTCAGATTATTCATTGAACCGCTTTTGACAAAGTCAAAAAACAACACCACACATAGCCGCAGGGTTGTGTTCAGTTATTTACAAAACAAAGAAGCCATCGACGAACTATTTGCTGGCGTTGCAACCAAAATCGCCGATCGTCCAGGGGGATACACCCGTGTGATTCGGACCGGTTTCAGGTTGGGTGATGGGGCTGAAATGGCCATGATCGAAATGGTCGATTACAATCCCGATATGGTGTCTGCTTCACAAGCTGGCGCACCTGAACAAGCGAAGAAGAAAACTCGCCGCAGTAGCCGTAGAAAAAAACAAGGTGATAACGTTGAAACACCTTCCGAAGAACAAACAGTTTCCGAATAATGAAAAGCGGCTTATAAGCCGCTTTTTTTTTGCTCGTTATTAAAATTACAAGGCAATAAAGAAGGCTGTCCGTCAAATGGATAATATATTTGCAAAAATATAATATAAATTTTCTAAATGTCTGATTCCAGCAAACCCAACGCATTCTTACTCCTGGAAGATGGAAGTTATTTTGAAGGATTTGCAGCAGGTAAAAAAGGAACGGTAGGGGGTGAAATCTGCTTCAATACCAGCATGACTGGTTACCAGGAGATCTATACTGATCCAAGCTATTACGGCCAAATCATGGTCAATACCAATGTACACATTGGAAATTATGGAGTGGTCCAACATGAATCAGAATCGGCAGGGGTCCAAATCAGGGGACTTGTGTGCAGGAATTTTTCAAGCCACATGAGCCGTTCTGCAGCCGATGCTTCCCTGCAAACTTTTCTTGAATCCAACAACATTGTATGCATTCATGGCTTGGATACCAGGGCACTGGTTCGTCACATCAGAATCCATGGCGCAATGAATGCTGTCATTTCCACCGAGTATGGAGAAGTGGCCAAATTGAAATCGTTTTTACTTTCGGTCCCTTCCATGGAAGGATTGGAATTGGCCAGTCAGGTGACCACCCCTGAAGCGTATACATTTGGCACCCCATCGGCTTCTTGCAAAGTTGCGGTGATGGATTTTGGGGTCAAGACCAGCATTCTCAGGCAATTGGAATCAGCCGGATTTTACGCAAAGGTATTTCCCGCTAAATCCAACTTTCAACAAATGGAAGCCTGGGGCCCGGATGCATATTTCCTCTCCAATGGTCCAGGAGATCCCATGGTCATGGATTATGCAAAACAAACAATAACCGAAATATTGACTTCAAAAAAACCGATGTTTGGCATATGCCTGGGTCACCAATTGATCAGCATCGCTTTGGGTGTGCCCACTTTCAAAATGCATCACGGACATCGTGGGGGCAACCATCCAGTGCTCAATTTGAAATCGCAACTTGGAGAAATCACCAGCCAAAATCATGGGTTTGCTGTTGATTTGGAAAAATTATTGAAAAGAACAGACGATATCGAATTGACGCACATTAACCTCAACGACCATTCGGTAGAAGGCGTCGCCCATAAATCGCTGCCAGTATTCGGCGTTCAATACCACCCGGAAGCAGGCCCAGGCCCACACGATTCTCGTTATTTATTCAAGCAATTCTTCCAAAACGTACACGCGTTGAACCACACTTCAATCCATTGACATGAGCGTAATCATTGACATCCGAGCTAGAGAAATTTTGGACAGCCGGGGATTTCCTACGGTAGAAGTCGAAATTGAAACCGAAATGGGTGTAGTCAAAAGAGCGGCAGTGCCTTCCGGAGCATCAACCGGTAAACACGAAGCACTGGAATTGCGAGACAATGAACCCAATCGGTATTTTGGGAAAGGTGTTCTTCAAGCTTGCAATTATGTGGAAGAAGAACTTGCCGAGTTGCTCCTTGGCATGGAAGTCAGTCAACAACGTGAAATCGACCAAATCATGTTGGAAGCAGACGGCACTCCAAACAAATCGCGTTTTGGAGCAAATGCGATACTTGGCATTTCCTTGGCAGTGGCCAAAGCTGCCGCAGCAGAATCAGGATTGTCTCTTTACCGTTACGTAGGCGGAGTCAACGCAGCAACACTCCCAGTTCCAATGATGAACATCATCAATGGGGGAGCACACGCCGATAATAAATTGGATTTCCAAGAATTCATGATCATGCCGATAGGCGCGCATAGCTTTACCGAGGCCTTGCGCATGGGATCCGAGGTTTTTCACAGTTTGAAAAAATTGCTAAAATCTAAATCGTACGCAACCAACGTGGGCGATGAAGGGGGATTCGCACCGGAACTTCGGTCAAACGAAGAAGCCATTGAACTCATCCTTGCTGCCGTTGAGCAAGCAGGTTACCATTTGGAAAAAGACATTGTGCTTGCTATGGATGCTGCAGTCAGTGAATTGTTTGACGAGAAAAGCCAACAATATGTTTTCCATAAATCCGGCACTCCAAATTTGGACATTCCCGGGATGGTCAACTACTGGACTGAATTGGTCAACCGATATCCAATTTATTCATTGGAAGACGGCATGGCAGAAGATGATTGGGAAGGATGGTCCTTGCTAACGAAAAACCTCGGACAGAAGATCCAATTGGTTGGTGACGATCTTTTTGTTACCAACCCGATCCGCATTAAGAAGGGTATCGAACAAAGGGTGGGAAATGCTGTTTTGGTCAAAGTAAACCAAATCGGTTCGTTGACAGAGACCATTGAGTCGGTCCAATTGGCACAAAGCAATCGTTATCAATGCGTTATGAGTCATCGATCGGGAGAAACCGAAGATACCACCATAGCCGATTTGGCCGTAGCATTGCATTGCGGACAAATTAAAACAGGGTCATTATCGAGATCTGACCGGGTCGCGAAATACAATCAATTGCTGCGCATCGAGGAAGAACTGGGTCAACAAGCGCATTATCCCGGAAAAAGAATATTTGATAAATAAATATTATATATATTTGCCTAATATTCCCGTGGTTAGATGCTTCAATTCCGCAAGCAAGCGAAACGATTGTTCGAATTAAAAGACTGGTTTGTAAGGTATCGTTACCTGCTGACTCTCCTGACATTCGGGGTATACATGTATTTCTTTGATCAGTACAGAATGCCGGTTGCCTGGTCCATTTTCTCTGATTTGAAAATGTTGGAAGCCGAAAAAGAAGAATACACTCAATTAATTTCAAAACTTAGGGAGGATAAGCGTGATTTTGAGAATAATTATGAGAAATTTGCACGCGAAAAATATTTTATGTCTCGATCGGATGAAGATGTGTTCATCATCCAACAAAATTCTCCTAAGAACAATAAAAAATGGCAGTTTTAGTAGGTGCATCATCCCGGGTCATTGTACAGGGATTTACTGGTAAAGAAGGAAGTTTTCACGCGGAACAAATGATCGCCTATGGCACGCAGGTCGTGGGTGGAGTTACACCAGGCAAAGGCGGACAAATGCATTTGGATCGCCCTGTGTTCAATACTGTTCAAGATGCTGTCAAGCAGGCTGGAGCCAACGTTTCCATCATTTTTGTTCCCCCGGCTTTTGCAGCCGATGCCATCATGGAAGCAGCCGAAGCCGGAATTAAAGTGATTGTGTGCATCACTGAAGGAGTTCCCGTACAAGACATGCTCAAAGTAAAGCAATACCTCAATAATTATCCTTGCCAGCTCATCGGACCAAATTGTCCGGGTATCATAACGCCCGGGGAGGCCAAAGTAGGAATTATGCCTGGATTCATTCATCGAAAGGGTAGCATTGGTATTGTATCCAGATCTGGAACCTTGACCTATGAGGCGGTCGACCAGGTCACCAAGGCAGGAATGGGGCAGTCGACATGCATCGGAATCGGAGGTGATCCCATTCCGGGCACCACGACCTTGGAAGCGATTCAATTGCTCATGGCGGACTACGAAACCGAAGGTATTGTGATGATTGGTGAAATTGGTGGCAACATGGAAGCCGAGGCCGCCGAATGGATTAAGTCATATGGCACCAAACCAGTAGTAGGCTTTATTGCTGGAAAAACTGCGCCCAAAGGGCGTAAAATGGGGCATGCTGGGGCCATTATCGGAGGCAAAGGAGATACCGCAGAAGCAAAAATGGAAATCATGGAAGCCTGTGGAATTCATGTAGTGCAGTCTCCTGCCGATATTGGAGCAACCATGAAAGCTGCCCTTCGAAAAGCTTAATTTTCTAATTTATTTTTTTTGGAAAAATACTTTGGATGCACAAAAAGCATCCCAAATGATTCTCCGTCTTCTTTGGTCGTTTTAGCATGGTGCGCACCATGCGCACGAAGCACGGCTTTGGAATAAGGGTTATTCAAATGCTTAAACCATTGAAATCGGCGATGGATGTAAACATCGTGTACTAGAAAATAACATAGGCCATAAATGGAAATTCCTATTCCTATGAAAAGTAAAAAACGATAGTCTGCAAGGAGTGTTCCCGCCATGTAACAAATGGCCGAGGGAATGGCAAATACTAAAAAAAAACGATCATTTTTTTCCCAGAAACCTTTCTTCAAATGGACAGGATCATGGTGATCAGCATGCCATGACCAAAGCATTCCATGCATGATGTACTTATGGGTAAACCAAGCCATGAATTCCATGAAAATAAAGGCCGAAATGATCAGTACGATTGGCATCAACATGTCTGTAAGGTTTCTTACTCTTGATAACATTATCAAGCACTCAAAGTTCAGGCATTGTTTATAAAATCGACGACGCTTCAATCGGTTTGATGATCCTCTTCATCGATTTTTTTCATAAGCGGAAGCTCAACGAAAAAGCTGGTACCTTTTCCTGGAATGGTCTTGAAATAAATTTTTCCATTCGCAGCTTCAATGATCTGTTGACACATTGCCAAGCCCAATCCTGTTCCCGAACTTTTAGAAGTGAAATTGGGTAAAAAAACTTTGGGCTGTAAGTCTTCCGGAATTCCTGTTCCGTTATCACGTACACATACGATGGCATTGCGTTGGTTGGAATCCAAGCTGATGTAAATAAGTCCACGGCGATCATCTGGAATGGCTTGAATGGCATTGTTGATGAGGTTGTTCAAAACCCGGATGATTTGATCCTTATCGGCAAATACAAACATTTCATCAATGGGTACCGTAAGATGAATGTCAATATCTTCTCGTTTACGGAACAAGTCATGAACCGAAGAAACAATTTCATTGAGTATGAGTTTCTCACTTTGGGCTTGCGGCATTTTCGCAAAATTGCCGAACTCGGTTGCTATCTTACTCAAACTATCAATTTGCTCAATGAGCGTGGTGCATACTTTTTGAGCCATGTCCTTAATGTCTTCAGATCCACTTCGCAAGGTTTGCTGTAAATACTGGATGGAAAGTTTCATGGGTGTTAATGGATTCTTGATCTCATGGGCGACTTGTTTGGCCATTTCTCTCCACGCTGAATCCCTCTCGGTTCGTGCAAGCAATCGAGCGCTTTCATCCAGTTGATTCACCATTTGGTTGTAGTTTCTGATCAATTCTCCAATTTCATCTTCACTTTTCCATTCTAAAACTTCATTGGATTTTCCAAGTCGGATGCTGCGCAATTTTTCGGTCAAATTAACAAGTGGGGAGGTTATGGAATTCGCTAAAAAGGTGGCTAAGCTGGCTGCAATTAAAAAAAGAAAAACGTAAATGTTTAATAATGTATTCACCAAATTGGCCAATCGTGCACTAAAACTGAGTTCTCTGGATGCCAGTGCTTCAACTTGTAAAATGGCAATGCGTTGATTGTTGAAAAAAATATTCCGGTATGCGTACCATTCATCCAAAAGTTTGTCTTTTGGTAGCACTACAATGTCTTCTGCATAATTCGGATATTGAAAATAAAATGTCGGATTCAACAATTGACGTTTTCCTTTCATCGAAGGATCGGACAAAGGTCCTGTTTGTTCCAATCCATTGTCGTGGAATATCCGTATGTCAAAATCCACCATTTGGCTGGTTTGCAGAATTTGGGCTTGTAGAAGTTGTTGTGCATCTTCTGCATTTGTTGCCAAGCGAATGGAAGATTCAAGAAAGCCGCTGAGGTTGCTCGTTTTACTCACCAAATTTTCGCGATAAATTTGATTTTCAGATCGTCTGGTAAAGAATACTGTGGTCAGTGCAATGATGAGAAAGCTGATGACAATACCGAGGATGACGTAAAATTGTATGCGGTTTTTCAAAGACGGACGATCTGGGAAGCTAATTTGTAAATCATCAGGAAGAAAAGGAAATCTTTGGTGAACCAAACTGATGATGTATGACAAAACAATCAGTATGGTAAACAGATACGAAAACAAAGAGATTCCGCGTAAACTGGACTCGATGGAATTGCTGATGATGAGCAGCTGGTTCTTCTGAGGTTTTAGGAGCAAAACATCTTTGTTGTCCTGACGAATGTGCCGCATGGAGTCTTTCTGTAAATAACCCATACTTTGGAGGTAATTGGGCTTGAACACATTGCTTGAAAATTTCAGCAACCGGTCCTCATAATAGTAGAAGTCGTAATTGTTGGTGCTGCAATTTTGTATGAGGTCTGCAAGACAATCTGGTTTTTCCTGTTGGGTGCATTCATGATATATGTGTACAAGTTGTTCTTTGACATAGCGTCGTTTTTCATTTTGGAAATGAAAAATCAAACTGGAATTGAGAATGCTGATGACAATGATCCAGGAAATCAACCACAATATGTTTTTTTGGTAATCTTCCATGAAAAAATCCTGCATCCAAATGATGATGCTCGCTCCCAAAAGGAAAATCATGATGTTGATCTGCAATTGGGATTTGATGATGAAAGGCGCGGCAATCGCTGCAGCCATCAGGAAGAGTAAAAACCGTCTCCGGAAATCAAGTTGAAAACTAAACGTGCTGGAGGTAAATTTGTTGGTCAGCAGAAATATTGCCAGCAAGGCTGCCAACAAATCAAACAGCAATATAAAATGTTGGACGTTTAGCGAAAAAATATTGCTGAGATCAAAATAATATTCTGAATGAACAAAAACGGCGTTGAACAAAAAACAATAGAACACCAGAGCTGAGAAGGCGATGAAATAGTTGAAAAAAACAATCATGGATATGCCCCAACCAGGTAGCCACCGAGAAGAAAAGCTTGCGTACTTGTAAAAGAAATAGCTTAAATGGAAAAACAAACAAGAGAAAATGGTGAATTCAAAAAGTGTATAATCGTAAAATCTGGTATGAATCAATTTATCCGTCAGGAGACTATGATAAAACTCGTTTTGGTGGACGATCCACTGACACATGCTTGCCATCACCAAAACTCCGGTCAGCAATACGAGATTTCCCCACGGGAAATTATTTTGTGTGTAAAATGTTTTGGACACCAAATGGACAGGCCAATAGAACAGAAGCAGAACCAGCATGTAAAATACAATGAGAATATTGCCGTACACAGGTGCAAGAAAATTGGCATCCGATTGCAAAATGGCTAAAGCCTTTTTGGAATTTTCAGGGTGCATAATGAGCAAGCCTTTGCCATCTTTGATGCGCGTGTGCAGTTGAACCGCAACATAACTCTTGTTGACAGATGCCAATGCCTGGTAAGTCAACAATTCATACCACACCCCATGGTGCTCAAACCGGTTTTTGCTTAAAATGTATTGCTTATCCTGGTGCTTGATCAAATGGAGGCCTGGGGCAATCGATTGATAATCGTTTTCCAAGAAAGTTTCGTTCCCGCTCCAATAGCGAACTTTATTTTGAGCGGATAATAAACTTGGTAAATGGGCTTCGTTCACAAGAAAATGCACGAGCCTCGTATCGTTCCATTGAAGGCTGTCTGCAGTGGGCAGAAGATTAAGCAAACTGGATGTTTGTAGCTTTTCTTTCTTTAAAAAGGTATTGACCTCTTCTTGCAGTTGATTGCGGAGGAAATGTCGGTAATCATGCTCAAAACCAGGGTAGGCCCATTCGTACACTTTGCCGAGGGTCAAAAGCAATAAGGCAGCAGCCCAGAGCCAATATGCCTTACGGAGAGCTGGGTTGTTAATCATCAGAACCGGTGTAAAATTAAGCTTTCAAACATTAAGTTTTGTTTTAATGTGTTTTCTCACAGCTATTTGAGCAAAATTTTGTCCTTACTTTTGTCTTCCACGTCTCATCGCCCGGTTTATTCCGGGAGGAAAGTCCGGACAATGGGGGACAACCGTACCACTTCAAAGGTGGCTCAGAAGCAATTCTGAAGAGAGAGGGTCACAGAAAATTACCGCCGGTTCAACGCAAATTGAGTCCGGTAAGGGTGAAAACGTGTGGTAAGAGCACACGCGGCAAGCAAGCAATTGGTTGCTGGGATAAACCTTGCGGATTGAAATGCCATGTATATCCATGGCCCGAAAGGGCGCCAAGTCCCGGGTTGCTTCGGCACATGGAGGGGTAGGCAGAATAGATAAATGATGAGAATCCTTCTTCGCGAAGGATACAGAATCCGGCTTACAGTGGAATTTTGGGCAGACTTAACCGTTTGCCCAATTTTTTTGAATTGGTTAAATAATCTAAAGAAGGAAATGCCATCCAGCTGTCGGTAAAGTCAATGATTTTGCTGTACAAAAGTTCACCAAAGTGTTCTTGGCTTTTAAATAATGACAGATGGTTAGTCTAAAATCTTGTCTTTGCGTGGCTAAATCTGCATTAGAACCCAACATGAATTCTGCCCCGGCATAGCACAATGTCTAAATCAAGCTAAAGAAAATTTGTACTGGCTTAATAAAGGCCAACGCGTGAATTGGGGAAAGTCTTATGAATTATTCTTCTCCCGCTGCGGTCTTAGCTCCTCCGTCAAAATTATAGCTGACAGAAAAACGAACCGTATTGGCTAATGGACTCCGATTATTGGTCGTAGGAATCAAGTAAGACAAATTCAAACCAAAAACATTGTATTTAACACCACAACCTAGGGTTAAGAATTTGCGGTTTCCTTTGAGTTCATGTTCATGAAAATATCCTGCCCGTACAGCAAATTGTTTGTCGTACCAATATTCTAATCCGAGCGAAAACATCAATTCCTGAGTCTCTTCGGTAAATCCACCGGGCGCATCGTTGAGCGAGCCAAACACGCCTTCAAACAATCCTTTTTCACGGTAGTCAGCCACTTTATTGCTGTCTACGTCGTAATCAGGATCTCCTGGTTTCCGAGGACTTGGAATCAGCAATTTGTTGATTTCCAGGACGGCGGTCAGTGAATTGTAGTCATCGAAATTCATTTCGTAAGCAGCTCCTATGGCCAGGTTGGAAGGAATGAAATCCTTTACCACTCCTTTGGTATAAGTCACTTTGGAACCCAAATTGGTCAAAGCAACACCGGCATTTAAAAAGTTGCGTCGGCCACTTGCACCCAATTTGTTGCGGTAAAAGAAGCCGATGTCTGCAGCAAATGTTTTAGCTGTTGTGATTGTGTATGCACCTAAAGTGCGGCCAGTAGCAAGGTTGGAATAAGCAAATTTCGCGGTAAGGCTTGCGGAAAAAGCATCGGATAATTTACGTGCATAACCTGCGGCAATTTCCATTTCATTGGGTTGCCCGGTTCCGATATCCACTCCGTTTTCATCGCGAAAATCTATTTTACCCAATGAAAAGTAACGTATAGAGCCACCCACCGTTTGGAATTTGTCCAACTGATAATAGCCCGATGCATAAAGCAAATAAATGTCATCAATTCCTAAATTGCGCAGCCAGGGAGAATACGTTACCGAAACACCAAGGTTTTGGTCAGAAAAGGCCAAACGTGCAGCATTGTGATGCATCGCATTAGGGTCTGCAGTCAAAGCCACCCCAGCGTCACCAAGTCCGCCGGAACGGGTGTCAGGATTGATGCGAAGGAAAGGCATAGCCGTTAAAATGGTATTTTGAAGGCAATCACCCGTACTATTGTCCACGATGCATCCCCGGTTTGGATCCCAGGTTTGAGCCATCGTGACCAAGCACATCAATGAAAAAACGAAACTGAATAAGCCGCGCATATGGGGAAGATGATGATTCATAAAATGCAAAAATAAGATGATTTTAGATATTAAGCTTTATTATAATATTTCAACCGGGATTGGAATGAAAACAAGGAATTAACTGATTTAGAGGTCCTTTTATTATTTCAACAGCACCAATTTTTGAAAATCGGAGGATTTTTTTACGATTTCACCTGACTGATTGAATTCCATGGAAATCTGATAAACATACATTCCGTTGGGCAGTTGTGCTCCTGCTTCATCGGTTCCATCCCATCCTAAACTGACTACGCGAAAACCATTGTTTTGGATAGTTTGGCGAATCGTCTTCACGGGTTGACCCGACAAAGCGCGAATGTCTATTTCAATTTTCATTTCGGGTACGGACCAATTGGTGATGAATTGGAACTTGGTTTCGTCATCAAACGGATTAGGAAAACAACCAGCGTCCTCCAACAAAACCTGATCCTGATCGACTACGATGAATTCCACCGTTCCCGTACCGAAATTGTTGGAAATATCCCACGCGGTCACAGTCAAATGGTGCTTTCCGACACTTAGATTGGCCAAAGGATACAAAACGGTTCCGGCTGACGGATTGTTCAATGCGGAGGTAAAGCTTTGATTGAGTATGATGGGTTGATGATATTGATTGTCCAAAATAGCCACCAAGTCATGTCCAATGCTGTTGCCGGCTATGTTGATTCCATTGTCATCGCTGATTTCTGCATACAATTTCGGAGATGGTCCGCAGATGCTTCCACTGATGAATTGATTATTGTTGATAAACACGTTCACCACTGGTGGATTGTTGTCTTTGATGGTGTCGTTGGATGCACCACCAATAATGATTTGATTCTCATAACCCGCTGCATCGCGACTCAATTCATCGGTTGCATACAAACTGATCTTGCCATATCCGAATTCATAGTTGATGTCTGCTGGAATTTTAAAGTTGAATGACCACTGACCTTGTTGAACCAATACTTGTCCTTTGTAAATGATGTTTTTTTGGATCGGAAATTTTTCAGAAAATGAACCGGGGTCGTTTGCTTTGGTCCTAAGTTCAATTTCCTTATCGTATACCGTGACATACAATTTTCCATTGAAATCACTTTGCAATACATCGCTTTGATCGGTAACGATGCCTTGTACTTCGACGGTTTGCAAAGCACGGAAAGTGTCCTGAGAGGTTCCTGCAAGCTTTCCGTTGATATGGCTTACTTTGTTTTTCAAGAGCGGAAGTGCAAGACGCTGAGAAGGGTCTCCAAACAAAAGAAATTTTCTTGAATTGAGCAATATACTCGTATTGGTGTGTTCGTTTTTAGCACGGCGAATGATCTCGCCCATTGGAAGCGGTAGCCCATTTTCGAAATTGAATAAATATTTGTACACGGAGGACGTCAAATCGAAATTATCGTCGCTGTATACAGCGCGAACGGTTGAAAACAATGCTAAAAATCCACCTTGGGTATTGTGTAATCCTTCTTCGCCTGCATTTGTTTTGGATGGATCGTCAAAACCATTAAACGTACAGGAAGCAACGATCACAAGCGGCAATTTGTAGTAATTTTCGAGTGCAGGTATTTCTGTATTTTGGAAAACCCTTTCTTGAGCCAATCCGGTATAACCACCGTGGCCAAGGTAATTCATCACCAGCGTTCCCTGAAAAAAAGCATCGGCAAATGCCTTGTTGACTTCCGGAAAGCGCTCTCCACCCGGTGTGGTTACTTGCTCATAGGCGTCGAGGTATATTTTCTCCTGATTGAACACGGGGTGTTGGCCGGCTGTAGTTTTGGCTAAGGATTCTGCCTGGCTGAAATGGGTGTTGGAATCTTCATCGTCGGCCGAATAAAGCGTGTTCAACTTCCATTCACCCAAGGTTTTTGGATCTGTGTCGTAACGGATGATTTTATCGACCAGGTTTTTGGCCTCGTCAACATTTCGTGCACAAAGTCGTCCAATGCACAAATCGAGTTGTCCTTTTAAATCAGCCCCTTCTGCGGGGTCTAACAAGCCAAAATAATCATCGGTTGGGAACGCATTGATGGGATCCAGACTTTCATCGGTTTGATAATTCACAATCATATTTTGGTCTGGATCATTTGGATTGCGATGCCTTAAATCGTAACTTCCGTCTCCGAAAAGCAACAAATACTTGAAGGCTGGATTTCTTAAATACAGCATCCTGCAAAAATTGCGCAAAGCAGTAGGGTCTTGTGATCCTGAAGAAAACTCATTGTAAATTTTTCCTTGTTCCACCGTGGCAATTTTTAATTGACTGAGTTTGTTTCGGTGGGTTGCTAAGCGTTCAGCTTCTTTTTCAAAATCCTTGTGGTAGACAATCAACATATCCAATTGATCCAATCCATGCAGGTTTTGATTGCTTACGGGTCCAACATAACCAGGGCTTGGAATGGAAATCGATTCATCCCAGACCAGAAAAGTTTTGCTTTGGTTTTGTGTTTCCGCTGTAAACACGAGGTTGGAACCCGGTTGAAATTGTCCTGTGATGACCGACGGGGTGAGTGGATTGGTCACATCCCAAATTTGCAAATTGCTGTGTGCATTTTGTATGGAAAAAGAGGAGATCGGATACGAACGACTGTTAGGATCAAAAACAAACAATGGTTTTGAATTCCAAATCAACTTTTTCCAAACGGAAATTTGAAAATAATCCAGCCAGCCTTCCGAATTGGCTCCGGTCACAATTGGGTATTGAATTTTTGCTTTCACTAAATCGCTCACCGGTTGAAATTCAACCGTTTTTTTTGCCACATTGGCAAAGCGATTCAGGCTGCTGATGTATACTTGTGGAATGGAGGACTGTGTAGTCGTCGATTCCACTTCTGCCTTGATGACATTGGTGGTGGGTGCTCTGCCGGCGAAAGAATAGCTGAATTTCCCTTTCTGGGTTAAATCAATGTTTTCAAATACAAAGCGATTTCCAAAATCGTATTCGCGTGTATTGCTCAATTCTTCACCATACCAGTCTTTTCCGGAACCTTCCCCTCCAGGATCAAGATCCAATAAATTCACCAGGTCATTTTCATGTCGAATGAAATCATAACCTACCGTCGTTTGATAGGTAGGGTTGCTGGGGGAAGGCAGAGAAGCAATGCGTTTTCCAGGATTGGTTCCATCAACCCGCAAGAAAAAAACCGATTCGTCCATGTAGACATTCTTGCGATAAGTAAAATCTTGTGTTGATGCATCAAACGAATAAGTATCTGGGCCATTTGCATAAAAGACCAAAAAGTCGTTCTCATCAAATTTTCCGTCTGATTCTCCTTTGAAATAAATGGCGTTTTCTTGTAAATCATCTAGAAAAAGACCATCCGTCGATTCAGGCAATACTTGTCCGCCATTGCCGTACACTTGAATGTTCCGAGGGTCCAGTTTGCTTGGGTCTACCTTGAGTTGATTGATAAAAAAACTTCTGTTCATTTTGTAAAGACCTTTACCCGGAACGGTGATCTTATGCCAAATACCAGATGACAAAACGGATATTTTAGTGTAATCGGGTAGAGGAGCCGGCGCTGCAGGGGGTATTGGGAAACCGGCAATTTCAAAATCAATCAATGCTGCAATGGTGTCTCCGTTTATCTTGCGCAAGGGAATTAATTCGAACTGCGATTGATTCATACCCCGGTTTGTAAATGTTTCAATATGCAGGGTGTATTGTTGGCCCAGGGATGCTCCGATCTTTTCAAACTGAAATGGATCCAATGTGATCAATTCTTCATGAATCGGGATCAATTCAAATCGGTATGGGCTGCCCTCCAAATGATTCAGGGTGTGTTTAAAAATGGGAAGCGCGTCATGACCTGGTAGTTTGTATGAATGCTCAAAGTCCGGTGATTTTTTTTCGGAAATCGATTTGTCCCATGTTTGTGGTTTCCAAGCAAGGGAAAAACGCTCTGTAGAAGATTGGGCTGTTAAAATTTGGATTTCCAGCAATAAAAAAAGGATAATTTTGAGCTTCATACGTTTAAAGATTACCAGAATTTGGTTGGAATTCAAATATAGCATAAACGACTAAATGACCTATTTATTACGATTGCGACAGAACTTTAACAGCCACGCTTCCGTATGGTTGTTGCTTATTTATTTCATTTTGTCTGTGAAAACGGGACAAGCCCAAGATCCGTTATTCAGCCAATATTATGCCATGCCCATGCATATCAATCCGGGTTTCAGTGGCATCAGTTATGCACCTCACGTGGAAATGGTGTACCGCAACCAATGGCCAGTGTTAAATCCCACGGCTCCGGCTTACGTAACCTATGCTTTGAGTTATGACCAATTTTTTAAATCTGCAAACAGCGGGATTGGATTTCAGCTTTTAGCGGATGATGCAGGAGGAGGCTTGCTCAAAACGATCAAGGGAGCATTTACCTATGGATACCAGGTCATGATGCAAAAAAACCAATACCTGAGAGGTGGAATTGAACTGGGTTTTGTGCAAACCCGCTATGGCTGGGATAAATTCATTTTTGGCGATCAGCTGCATCCGGAATTCGGGCTTTTGTCTCCCGGTGGCACCCCGATTTTGAGTCAAGAAATTCGACCCGACAAGGTGCAAGCCAGTTATTTAGACATCGGTACGGGACTCTTGTACTTTACACCGGATTGGAATATCGGCCTTTCAGCAAAGCACATCAATGCCCCTTCCAATGACATTCTGAAAGTCAATGCATCCGCATACAATGGGATTCCGATTCGATGGGTACTGCATGGGGGTGGTCGTTGGGCGATCGATCGAGGGAATAGGGTGTTTCTCAATCCGTCCTTTTTATTGGCTAAGCAAAGTTCCTTTTTTCAGGCTAATTTGGGAGGCCAATTGGAATTGGGTAACTTTTTCACTGGAATTTGGTATCGCTTGGCTAAAGACCAGTCGGATGCATTCATAGGACTGGTCGGAATCAGAAAAGATGCATGGAAATTCAGCTACAGCTTTGATTATACGACTTCTGACCTGGGAATCGGAACAGGAGGAAGTCATGAACTCAGCATTGGCATATTTCTTGAACGCATCAGAAAGCAAAAGGTCGACATCAGCGATTGTTTTGAAGCATTCCGGTAAAAAAAACTTTTTTTTAAACAATAAATTAATCTATATCTTTGTTCCCCTAAAAAGTAAGTAGTAGGATGAAAGGCAAATTTCTTTATTTAGTCTTTCTGTCAGGGTCATTGCTCTTAGGATCCTGCAGTAAAAAAGGCAATACAGATGAATCTTCCGCCACTGGCTGGAAGTACAACGACCCTAAGTGGGGTGGTTTTGAAAAGGTTGATTATCAAGGTCAAATAACGGGTCCGAACCTGGTTTTGATTGAAGGTGGAACCTTTACCATGGGGTTAACCGAAGAGGACGTAACCTATGAGTGGAACAACATTCCGAGAAGGGTTACGGTATCATCCTTTTACATGGATGAGACCGAAGTTTCCAACATCAATTACAGAGAGTACATCTACTGGTTAAACCGGGTGTATAAGTCTTACCCAGAGGTTTTCCGCAAGGCATTGCCGGATACCCTTGTTTGGCGTGAGGAATTGGCTTACAATGAGCCATTCGTAGAAACGTATTTCCGTTATCCATCCTACGACGAATATCCGGTAGTGGGTGTAAGCTGGTTGCAAGCTGTTGAATATTGCAAGTGGCGTACCAACCGCGTCAATGAGATGATTCTCATCGAAAAAGGCATCTTGAACCCAAATCCGGAGCAGGTAGATGCCGATAATTTCAATACGGGATCCTACTTGGCAGGTCAGTATCAGGGCAATGTACGCAAGAATTTGCCAGACATTCAAACCGGTGGAGAACGTCCAGTTAAGTTTGAGGATGGCATTCTGTTGCCCGAATACCGTTTGCCAACCGAAGCAGAATGGGAATATGCAGCTTTGGCATTGAAAGGCAAACAATCGGAGAACAAGGATGAATTGATCACCGATCGCCGGAATTATCCATGGGATGGTGCCGGAGCCCGCTATAAAAGAAGAGATAAATACATGGGACAAATATTGGCCAACTTCAAGAGAGCCAATGGGGATTACATGGGTATGGCTGGACGATTGAATGACCATGCACACATCCCAGCTCCCGTGAGATCATATTATCCTAACGATTTTGGTTTATACAACATGGCCGGAAACGTTTCGGAGTGGGTGGCTGACCTGTTTAGGCCGTTGACCTCTACCACACTTCGCGATGTTGAAAACCATGACTTGAATCCTTTCCGTGGTAACGAGTTTAAAGAGTTGATCCTCGACGAATCCGGAAATCCAGTAGAAAAAGACAGCATTGGTCAGTTGACCTATCAAATGGTCCAAGACTCTGCCGTTGAATTCCGTGAGAACTACAACAAGGGGGACGTAAAAAAATATCGGGATGATGACGACGAGTTGATCAAATACCAATATGGAAAATCTTCTTTGATCAATGCAAAATCACGCGTTTACAAAGGTGGTTCATGGGCAGACCGTTTGTTCTGGCTTTCACCTGGCGCAAGAAGGTTTAAAGACGAGGACAAATCAGACCGTACCATTGGATTCCGTTGTGCAATGACCCGGACAGGAGGGCCAGAAGGGAATGAAGATGCGGGTGGTCTTGAGTTTAACCGCAAATTGCCTCAGCAAAAACGCGATTACAAGTAATTTAAGCTGCGTAAGCTTTATAATAAAACTCACAACAATTTTTGTTGTGAGTTTTTTTTATTTCTAAGCATGCCGATCAACGAGTTATTTAAGCGATATCTGGAGCAGGACAGGAAGGTATTTACCGATAGCCGCAATCCTGTTGAAGGCGGCATCTTCTTTGCACTCAAAGGTGGAAATTTCAATGGTAATTTGTTTGCCAAAAAAGCACTGGAGATGGGCGCCGCATATGCGGTTGTGGATGAATGCATTGAGGATGACCCTCGAATACTGCATGTAGAAAATGTCTTGCAAAGCTTACAGGCATTGGCCACCAAAAATCGTCGACATTGTGGAACCAAGGTCATCGCCATCACAGGTACCAATGGCAAAACCACAACCAAAGAACTGTGTTTCCAAGTGTTCTCTCAAGTTTATAAGACTTTAGCAACCCAAGGCAATTTGAACAACCACATTGGAGTTCCGCTTACTTTATTGCGATTGACTGAGGAATTTGATTTTGCTATTGTTGAAATGGGTGCAAACCATCCCGGAGACATCATGGAATTGTGCAAGATCGCAGAACCCGATGCAGGATTGATTACAAGCATCGGAAAAGCCCATTTAGAGGGATTTGGATCGCTGGAAGGGGTCATCAAAACCAAATTTGAGTTATTTGATTACATGGACCAACACGGCGGATTATCTTTTTACCAATTTGGTGATCCGCACATCAAAGTCAAATTTACTCAAGACATAAGACATGTGAGTTTTGGCGATTCCACTGAATCCAAAGATGCAATGATTCAAACCGAATTGATGCAAGAACTTCCAGAGATCACTATGAAATTTTCAGGAATGACGATGCATTCCGTTTTGTTTGGCCGCTACAACTACAACAACCTTACAGCGGCATGTGCTGTGGCGAACTGGTTTGGAGTTCCGACAGACTCGATCCGAAAGGGTTTTGAAAATTACATTCCATCGAACATGCGTTCACAATGGATGCAGTACCGGTCATCCAAAGTTTTATTGGATGCCTACAATGCCAACCCATCGAGTATGCAATTGGCTTTGGAAGCATTTGCGCGAATGGACGCGAAACCAAAATGGGTCATCATTGGCGAAATGGCTGAATTAGGGAATGTCGCAGAGGAGGAGCACCGAGCATTGGCTCATCAAGTACAGACTATGGGATTTGATCAAGCAGTGTTTATTGGTGCTTTTTACAAGGATGCAGCTGTGGCTCTTGATTTGGTGCATTTTGATCAACTCGAGGACGCTCATTCATGGTTGAAAGCGCATTGGCCCAATAATGCTGTTGTGTTTATCAAAGGTTCACGATCATCTCAACTGGAAAAACTCATCCGTTGATTTTTTCCAGGATCCTTACGGGTATTTGATCTTTGGCAGCCATTTGATATTCCTCATAGGTACAAGGGATGAGTTGGTTGGAAAATTCGTTATCCACCAACGGTTCTTCAAACCACCACTTTCCCGATTGTTCTGATTTGTAAAAATGCAAGATGTAATCCACCTGATGGAGTTGAACTTTATAATGGGTGAGTTGGCTTCTATCAACGCCTTTGTCCAGGTGTTTTAGATGGCAACCTTCCCAGAAGTACCAAATCATTTGGGCAACCAATTGTGCCGTAACGCATTGTTGATCCTTGGGTTCATCCCAATCAGAAATCATCATGCATTTTACGCGATCACCCATTCCGATCATGCGGCTGATGCCAACGGCTTCTTCAGCATGCAATCCACTTGGATTGAGTGAATAGTTGGCCGGACAGTCACAGAATCGAATGGCATTCAAATCAAAATAGACCAGTTCAGACATGCGAATGAAAGGTTCAATGCAGTTAGCGGAAGAGCGGATTTCCCCCAGCCTAATGGCCTGCATACCTTTTTGGAGGTCGGCATTGTGAAAATGTCTTTGATAGCCAAGCACATGGAGGTCCTTTAAATAAAGGCTTTCAGCGTTCACCTGGTTGCTGATAGCTGTTTTATCCGAAATCAAACTTAACCGATAAGGATTGCTGTAATGATCAAAATGTTGTTGCAAAGCCGAGATCCATTCAGGGCTGGCTCCAAATAGGATGACGGATTTATTTTTTTCGAACATCAATTGGTACAAAAGTTTGCAATCATGATCAATGGAGGCGGGGCTGATCAAACCTCCAAATCGAATGGAGTCCGAATTAAAATGCATAGCGGTCAGTTCCGACAGACAGTCCATTACTTTTGATGGGTAGCCGGTATCTACCTGAAAAAGTATCCATTGGCTATTATCCAATTGGTCGTAATTTGCGCCTTGTTTTGAAAACAAGGTTCCGAAATCAAGCTGTTGATGCATCATAATGGCGAGTTTTGCGAATCGATCAATAAATCTGCGGAACAAAAATACATATTAAAATTAATTTTAATATGATGGATTTTATTCTTTTCAAACTTTGCTTGTTATGGAGACTTTGGAAAATTATTTGAAAAAGGCACCGGAGATTACGTTTGAATGGCATGATGCCGAAACAGGGGCTATGGGTTGGTGTGTCATCAATTCATTGAAAGGCGGAGCAGCAGGAGGTGGAACCCGGATGCGACCAGGATTGACCAAACAGGAAGTTCTGGAATTGGCTAAAACGATGGAAATCAAATTCAGTGTTTGCGGGCCTGCGATTGGAGGAGGAAAATCGGGCATCGATTTCGACCCTAACGATCCACGAAAAAAACAAGTACTGGAACGTTGGTTTAGAGCGATTAAACCGTTGCTTGCTCAGTATTATGGAACAGGGGGTGATTTGAATGTCGATGAGCGCGCAGACGTGACGCCCATATTGGAGCAAATCGGATTATTTCATCCGCAACAAGGGGTTTTAACTGGCCATTTTGCATTGGACCAAGATGAAAGCATAAAACGATTGCATCAATTGAAAAAGGGGACCAGCTTATTTGTCCGAAACCCTGAATTTACTCCAAGGCCTGATGCAGACGAATTCACCACCATGGATCTAATTACCGGATATGGTGTTTTCGCCTCAATTAAAGCGTATTACAAGCACTTTGGCCATGACAATCTGGAAGGCAAGCGATTTTTTATCCAGGGGTGGGGCAACGTAGGAGCAGCAGCAGGTTGGTACATTAGCAAGGATGGTGGCCAACTGGTGGCTATTCAGGATAAAGCATCGCACTTGATGAGTCCCAATGGCCTTTCATTTAAAGAAGTCGACCAATTGTTAAAAAACAGAACCGGAAATCATCTTCCGGAAGGGGTGGGAACACAAGGAAGTATCCCGCAAGATCAGTTTGAATCGTTGCGAATCGACTGTTTTGTACCTGCCGCAGCTTCGCGCTTGGTACATCAAGCCTTTGTAGAACGCATGATGGCCAACGGACTGGAGTTGATATCCTGTGGAGCCAATGTGGCCTTTCACGAAGAAGCCATTATTTTTGGAGATGTTTCCAAGGCCTTGGACCGACAGATTGCCATCATTCCTGATTTTGTTGCAAATTGTGGGGTAGCCCGATTGTTTTCATTTTTAATGTCGGAAAAAGGAAACCCCGAAGAAAAAGCCATTTTTGACGATGTTCGGGAATTGATAGAAGAGGCAGTACATGCTATCCTCCAGAAAGCAGGAGCACCCCGTAATTTGACGGCAACGGCTTTGGAGATGTACCTGCAATGAACCAATATCTAATTGATTAACAGATAAATATAAATTTTATCTTTTTTTTATATTAGGGATTACCAAAATGGCCGGGTTTTTGTATAACTTTGTATAGCTTAAAGGTTTAAGCACATTATACAATGATCTTCCGTATGCGGCATGGATTAACCCTTTATCTAAGCATAGGTTTCTTACTCAATGTTCTTTGGAGTCAGCAAACTGAACCCCAACAACCAAGAACCCTCGAGAACCAAGCTTCCGGACAAGTTGCAGGCCAAGCAAGCCAGGATTCAAGCCGGTCTGATACAATTCTAAAACAAAGTGTCCCCCAATTGAAAATAGCCCAAGGGCAAGAAGCCGATTGGAAGGCAGGAAAATCAAAATATCCTCCCAAGCCCAAACACATGTGGGAGCTGGGAGTTGGGGTGGGCCATTACTTCATCAGCGGGGATGTCGACCCAAGATTTCCTGGATATGGTTTTTCTTTGCATTTAAGAAGGGCTTTGCATTATGCCTTTTCATTCAGATTAGAAGCTTTTTACGGTATAGGATATGGGCTTGAACCGCAACCTTATTCAAGTTCCTTGGACAATGAGCAGGAGGTTTTCAAAGGATACGGCACCAATTCGGGTGGCAATGCCTGGTATCCAGCTTACCGTACGCAATATTTTCATGGATCCATACAAGGCATAGTCAACATCGGGAACATTCTTTTTCATAAAGACCGGAATGTTTGGAACTGGTATGCATTCGTAGGCTTAGGTTTGGACCACAACATTACGAAATTGGATTTAAGAGATCGCAACGGAAATGTGTATACGAATCTATCCAATCGGGTCAACTTCAATGTTGATGATTTCAACACCCGAAAAGGAAGGTCGAGAATCAAGGATGAATTGGCTGCTATTTATGATGGAGAGTACGAAACGGAAGCATACAAGAAAAAGGGAATTTTCCGATTTGGCGATGATTTCAATGCGCATATTTTATTCCAAGGAGGTGTAGGAGTTTCCCGAAAAATAAATCGGAGAATCAACATCGCACTAGAACATCAAATTGGTTTAACAGACAACGATTATCTCGATGGAATTACCTGGAGAAGCAATGTTGATCAAACCAATGAAAACGATGTGCAACACTATACCAACCTTCGCCTTGCAATCAATCTGGGTAGCTTTAAAAATAAAAAGGAACCCCTTTATTGGTTGAATCCGCTTGATGCCGTCATGCAGGACATTGCAGACCTTAAGAAAAGACCCATTTTCGATCCAACGGATTCTGACAACGATGGGGTCATTGACCTCTTGGATCAAGACGATGCAACACCCGCAGGCGCTCCAGTCGATACGCGTGGTTTAGCTTTGGACAGTGATGGAGACGGAATTGTCGATTATCAGGATGCAGAACCCTTTTCTCCTCCTGGCGTCAAGGTGAATGAAAAAGGAATAGCACAAGTGACTCCTCCGGGTGTTAACGAAGGGGATGTGCGCAACATCATAGATAAGCGTTTGGGTATTCCTCCTGGAACTGCTGATGGTGATGCAGGGAAATTCCTCTTGTCGAATGTAGATTGGTTCCTCCCAATGATTCATTTCAATTTGGATGAATATTGTGTTTTGGAAAAGTATGCACCTCAATTGGCTGGTGTGGCGCATGTAATGAATACCCATCCGGGATTGAAAATAATTGTCCACGGGCACACCGATATAAGACATTCCAGTGCATACAACAATGTATTGTCCTACCAGCGTGCCTCAGAAGCCATCGAGTATTTGGTGAACATCTACAAAATACCAAGAGAGCGGTTGATTCTGAATTATGGAGGTGAAGAACATCCGTTAGGTGGACATAAGGCGAATCATATGATCAATCGCCGCGTTGAATTCAGGGTGGCAGGGCCCAATGATCAAGACATGCCTAAGCCCAACGGACCCAAAGCGGGCGCATGCCATAAAAGCCGATTAAGTAAAAAGGCTGCTCCAGCTGGCGATGCCAAAGAAACAAAGAGCAATCAATCCGGTTATTGATGCAGTAAAGAAGTTGCTCAGTCGTTCAAACCATTCTGAATGAGTTGTACAGTGGGCTCAAATTACTTTTTGCACGAATATTTTTTGCTGCATTAATCGGCAGCCTTCACGTAGTATGTTTTCATGTAGGAGTATAAAACAATTTGAGAAAGCTACCAATTCGTTCAGGCATACAGACGCATGGCTTTCAAGTCCAATAAATTACCAGTACGCCCATGTTAAAGCAGCATGGTTACTGGATTCTCCAATAGCGATTTTACAGTTTGTAAAAATTTTGCACCCGTTGCTCCATCCACTGCACGATGATCGCATGACAAAGTCACGCGCATGCGGTTTGAAATCACTACCGCATCATTGACCACAGCAGGTTTTTTAACGATGGAGCCAACAGCAAGTATGCAGGCATCGGGAGGGTTGATGATGGCTGTAAATTGATCTATGTCAAACATGCCAAGATTGGAAATGGTGAATGTATTTCCTTGCATTTCATCCAAACCAAGTTTGCGCTCTTTTGCACGTATGGCTTTGTCGTTGATTTCTTCTTTGATTTCCATTAAGGATTTAAAATCTGCATCGCGAATCACAGGAACGACCAATCCTTCTTCGATGGCTACGGCTACACCGATGTGGATGGCTGCATGAAAAACCATTTTGTCTCCCATCCATGAAACATTGACTCCTGGATTGGAGCGCAAAGCAAGCGCGCATGCTTTTACGATGAGGTCGTTGAAAGAGATTTTACTATGTGCGATTTCATTGAGTTGATTTCTTGCCGCAACACACGCATCCATATTGATTTCTGATGTAAGATAAAAGTGTGGAGCAGAAAATTTACTTTCTGCTAATCGACGAGCAATGGTCTTTCGCATTTGGCTCAATTCCAATTCACGATCGATGCGTTGAGAGGCAGAAGGGGTAACCGAAGACATGGCCTGTTGTTTTGGCTGGACTTTGGCTTGTTCAATGTCTTTTTGACAATACGTCCCTGGTCTCCAGATCCCGTAATGTTTTGCAAGTCGATGCCCAAATCTCGAGCCATGCTTTTCGCAAGTGGCGAAACTTTGGTTCTTGAGTCTGCTTCCGCTGCAGTAGCTTGCAAGATGGGTGTTGCCGGTTCGCTTATTTTTTCCTTTATATCAGGAGATGCCACAGGAGCGGGTGTTCCATTCGATGCATTCGACAACAAGTGCTCAAACGCTTCATTTTGTTTTCCAATTACCGCAATGATCCCATCAACTGGGACTGATCCTTGAGCGATAGCTATGTGCAACAGGTATCCGTCTTCATAGGCCTCCAGGTCCATTGTTGCTTTGTCCGTTTCCACTTCGGCCAATACGTCTCCTGGTTTTACCGAATCACCTACCTTTTTATTCCAAGCTTTGATGACCCCTTCAGTCATGGTATCTGAAAGCCGGGGCATTTTAATTACCGTTGCCATCTCCCTAATTTTGTGCAAAATTAAATCATTATCACCGATTTACCTTGAGAAGCCTGGAATTGCCTTGTCTTCTCAAAATCATTAGTGAATCAATAGCTTATGAATAATATTAGTTCCTAATTTTAGGCCATGAATCAAATTTCCAAAGTTTTGGAGGAGGCTGTAATCGCATTCAGTAGTTTGCCGGGGATAGGCCGAAAGACCGCCTTGCGATTGGCTTTGCACATGGCCAAACAAGATGCCAATAAAACAATTCAGTTTGCAGAATCGATTCAAAACATTTCCAGCCGGCTCAAAACCTGTTCTCAGTGTTTTGCCTACAGCGATGATGACGTATGTTCAATTTGCTTGAATCCAAAAAGAGATCAGCACGTAGTTTGTGTCATAGAATCGGTGAGGGATTTATTTGCTCTGGAAGAAACGCAGACCTACAAAGGAAGATACCATGTATTAGGCGGTTTGATTTCTCCCATCGATGGCATTGGACCTGATCAATTAACCATCCAGGCATTGTTTGACCGTATTTCCAAAGACGGCATTGAAGAAATCATCATGGCCATTCGACCAACCATCGAAGGGGATACCACAGCTTATTACATTCATAAGAATATTCCAGTTTCCAACGTTAGAATGACAATGATCGCAAGAGGGGTTTCCTTTGGTTCTGAGTTGGAATATGCGGATGAGCTGACGCTTACCCGCTCCATGGTCAACCGTACTCCTTATCAGATTCACGACAACACAACAGGGTGAAGCTTAGTGTCATCATTGTAAACTATAATGTTCGCCATTTTTTGGAGCAATGTTTGAATTCTGTATTCAAAGCATTGGCTCAAATCAGTGGCGAAGTGATCGTCGTAGACAACGCTTCTGTAGACGATTCGGTGGACATGATTCATCAGCAGTTTCCAGGGGTTAAACTCATTGCCTCGACCCAAAATTTGGGATTTGCAAAAGCAAATAACCTGGGCATGCAAAATGCCTTGGGTGAATACATCTTGATTCTTAACCCCGATACCATTTTACCAGAAGATTGTTTGGAGCGTTGTTTGGAATTCATGTCAAGCCACTCAAAGGTAGGTGCGTTGGGTGTGCGCATGCTGGATGGGGCCGGTCATTTTCTTCCTGAATCGAAGAGGGGATTCCCAAGTGTATGGAATTCATTCTGTAAAATGTCTGGCATCTATAAACTTTTCCCCAAATCTCATTTGTTCAACGGCTATTACCGTGGGGAGTTGTCTGAGTCAGATGTTCATCAGGTGGAAGTCTTGTCGGGTGCATTTATGTTGATTCCAAAAAATGTATATGAAGAGGTGGGAGGTTTTGATGAACGGTACTTTATGTATGGCGAGGACATCGATTTGTCAATGAAAATAAATTCCAGGGGATATGCAAATTACTATTATCCGGATTCCACCATTCTGCATTTTAAAGGCGAAAGTACCAGAAAAGCAAGCTTCAATTATTTGAATTCGTTTTACAAGGCTATGATCATTTTTGCAACCCAGCACCTGAGTGGGGGAGGAAAGAACGTGTGGATCTTTTTATTGAAATTGCTGATCTGGACCAAAGCCACACTCTCTGGACTAAAGCAAATTGTTTATTCTTTGCGGTGGATGATTCCTGATGCACTATTGCTTTGGTTTGGGTTCAGCTTGATCAAAGATTATTGGGCAATCATGTACCATGCAGATCCGCATTATTTTGACAATGCACCTTCGTTGATCAATACCATTTTGTTTGCCTTGATTTGGGTGATCAGTTTTTACTTTCATGGTGTATATGAAAAAGCATATCATTTGCGTAACTTGCTCATGGCCGGTATATGGGGCTTTATTATTAATCTGATGTTGTATGCCATGCTGCCCGAAGCCTGGAGGGCCTCCAGGATGCTTTTAATATTTTCTTTTCTTTGGGTTATCGTGTATGCTATAATGAGCAGGCTGATATTTAATTCTCTGGTTAGGAGACGTTGGAACATAGGCAGTGAAGAAAGGCGCAATGCATTGGTTATGGGTGATGAAAGTCAATATGAGCATGCAAAATACCTTTTAAAAAATAATCGGAGTTATGCCCAGATATTACACCGCAGCGATGTGCCCTTTGAAGCATTCAATGCGCAGGAGTGGGCAGAATTTTTTCGAGTTCAAGACATCCATGAAGTGATTTTGTGTGCGAAGAATATGAGCTGGGCAGACATTCTGAAATTCATCGATAGTCAAAAAGGAAAAGTCGATTTCAAATTTCTACCTGTGTCAGGGCACAGCATCCTGGGAAGTTCACAAAAAAGCAAACAAGGAGAAATAGTGTCTACAGAGTTTGAATTTCATTTATCCCAAACAATGTATTTGCGTCAGAAACGCTTGTTTGATGTTTTGTTTTGCTTGGTGATCCTTATTTTTTCCTGGTTGTTGATTTTTATTTGGAAATACAAACGATCGTTAGTTTCTAATTGGTGGAGTGTATTCAAAGGAGAAAAGACCTGGGTATCGTACATGGGAATGGACGTTGCTGGTCCTGGATTGCCTTCGCTGAGGCCGGGCATCATAGCTCCAATTGCAAGCCATCAAAGCCAATTTTCACCAGAGCTCACTGCGCAAATAGTTCATCATTATGCATGGGGTTACACCATTTGGCAGGATCTGGCCATTTGCTTGAAGGATTTTCAGTCATTAGATCAATATAAACATGGATAACCTCATTCAAAAGATTAAAGAAGAAGCACGAGGAATGCAAATCAAGTTGGTGGAGTGGAGGACTCACTTGCACCAACATCCCGAACTTTCTTTTCAGGAAGTGAATACCTCTCAATTTTTACAAAAGGTGTTGGAGGAACACGGAATTTCGTTTGAGACCGGATGGGCTGGGAATGGATTGGTAGGGCTTTTGTCGGGTCACGGAAAAGGTAACCGTGTAATCGCGTTGCGGGCCGATATGGATGCCTTACCCATTCAAGAAGAAAATGAATGTTCCTATAAATCGATGTTTGAAGGGGTGATGCATGCATGTGGTCACGATGTTCACATGACTTGGTTGCTTGGCGCTTTGGTAATCTTAAATAAATTCAAGGCCGAATGGGGTGGCGTTGTCAAGTTCTTGTTCCAACCAGGGGAAGAAAAACTTCCAGGAGGCGCATCGTTGATGATTCAAAAGGGAGTGCTGGAAAATCCAAAGGTTTCATTGATCATCGGACAACACGTTCAGCCAGGCATGCCAGTTGGCAAAATAGGTGTCGGAGGTGGTAATTTCATGGCCTCTTGTGATGAGCTCTATGTAGAAATCATCGGTAAAGGAGGGCATGCCGCAACGCCGCATCTTTGTGTCGATGCTGTATTGGCAGCGTCTCAAGTAGTCATAGCATTGCAATCGCTGATTTCAAGAGAAAAGAACCCCATGCATCCTGCTGTATTGAGTTTTGGTACATTCAACACCATAGGAGGCGCTACCAACATCATTCCTGAGCGGGTTCGTTTGGAAGGAACTTTTCGTTGCATGGATGAAGAAACGCGCAAACGCTTGCTCAGCCGGATTCAGCAAATGACCGAATTAGTCGCTCATTCTTTGAATGCAGAAGCAAGGGTCCAGATCGATCGAGGATATCCGTGCTTGAAAAATGATGAACAGGCGGTTCAGCAATTGACCCATTTTGCTAAGGCCTATTTAGGAGACGAACAGGTTGAGCAAATGGTACCCCGGATGACTTCTGAAGATTTTGCCTATTATTCCCACCAGGTGCCAGCAGTTTTTTATCGAACTGGCATAGGGAAGGCTGAATCGGTTCACCATCCAAGGTTTGATGTGGATGAAAATTGTTTGCATACCGGCGCCGGGTGCATGGCCTTTTTGGCCATAAGCCATTTACGCGACTAAGGATGGTGGTTATCAAGGTGATAAATATATGATTATTTCAATGTGTGGTGATGTTCGGTCTGCCCAAGAGAACCTGTTTGTAAATACATATAAAAATATTCACTAATTTGTAACTAAATATCAACCAGAGTATTATTTTTGTCAGATCATTTATTGATTGGTAAAGAAGACTACGCTTTTACTACATGGCCAGGATATTAATTGTTGATGATGAGCAGGCGATCCGCAGAGCACTAAAGGACATACTCTTACTGGAAAAGTACGAGGTGGAAGAGGCAGTGGATGGATTGGATTGCTTGGTCAAACTTAAGCAAAAGGAATTCGACGTCATCATTTTGGATATTAAGATGCCCAAAATGGATGGCATGGAGGCACTTGATAAAATCGAGCAATTGGCTCCGGATACCCCGGTGGTGATGATCAGTGGTCACGCTACCATCGATACAGCAGTGGAAGCAGTGAAAAAAGGAGCCTTTGACTTTATTTCCAAGCCTCCTGATTTAAATCGTTTGTTGATCACCATCCGCAACGCGATTGATAAATCGTCCCTAATTACCGAGAAGAAAGTACTTCAAAAGAAAGTTTCAAAAATAAAAGTGCAGGAAATTGTTGGGGACTCCAAGCAAATTTCCAAAGTACGTGAAACCATAGAATTGGTGGCACCTACCGATGCCCGCGTGCTCATCACGGGTCCTAATGGGACGGGAAAAGAATTGGTTGCTCGTTGGATCCACGAAAAGAGCAATCGCAACAATGGGGCCATTGTGGAAGTGAATTGTGCAGCGATTCCTTCAGAGTTGATCGAGAGTGAACTGTTTGGACACGAAAAAGGATCTTTCACCTCTGCTATCAAGCAACGTTTGGGAAAATTCGAATTGGCCAATGGAGGCACTTTGTTTTTGGATGAAGTCGGTGACATGAGTTTGTCTGCGCAGGCCAAAGTGTTGAGGGCCTTGCAAGAAAACCGCATCACCCGTGTTGGTGGAGACAAAGAGATTCCTGTTGATGTGCGGGTCATTGCCGCCACAAACAAAGATTTACGGGATGAAATTGCGAGAGGAAGATTCAGAGAAGATTTGTACCATCGTCTTGCGGTCATCATCATTGAAGTTCCGTCCTTGAATGACAGACGCGATGACATTCCATTATTGGTGGATTATTTTGTAGACTTGATTTGTTACGAATACGGAATACCAGTTAAAAAAGTGGATGATGCAGCCATTGAAGAGTTGCAAAAATACAATTGGACGGGGAACATACGTGAGTTAAGGAATGTGGTCGAACGATTGATTATTCTTTCCAAATCCAAAATCGGACGGAAAGAAGTTTTGGATTATGTCATTCCGGCCAGTCAGCGGAGTTTTAGATTCCGTGAATTGTTTGAGCAGTTCGATAATTTGCAGGAATTGAATGATTTTATAAAAAAAGAATTCAATGCTTTTAAAACACCTGTTTAGCAATTGTCGTTAAAATATCAATCGAAAGCCTGTCCTTCTTTTAAGTGACAGGCTTTTTCATCTAAAACTACATGCAATGAAATCACCAAAACAATGGGCACAACAGAAAGGTGAGAACAGCTGGACAATGTTTAAAGTACTTGCGGAATTCGTCGATGGATTTGAGACATTGAATCGGATTGGACCCTGTGTTTCGATTTTCGGTTCGGCACGCGTAAAAGAACAAGATGAACATTATCAACTGGCAACAAACATAGCCAAAGCCCTGGTGGAAGAGGGTTTTGGAGTCATTACCGGTGGTGGCCCGGGCATTATGGAAGCAGCCAATAAAGGAGCTTTTGAAAGCAAAGGCGTATCAGTGGGTTTAAATATCCATTTGCCGTTCGAACAATCCAATAATCACTACATTGATCCTGATAAAAATTTACAGCATCGTTACTTTTTTGTGCGAAAGGTGATGTTTGTCAAATACTCAATGGCTTTCATTGCGATGCCAGGCGGATTGGGTACCTTGGATGAGTTGTTTGAAGTATTGACTTTAACCCAAACTAAGCGGATTCATCGCGTTCCGATCATTTTGGTTGGAAGAACTTTCTGGACACCCCTCAAGCATTGGATTCAGCACATTATGCTTGACAATTATCGTTATGTCAGTCCCGAGGATCTTGACCTTATGCCCATTGTCGATACTCCGGAAGAAGTAGTTCGGGAAGTGCTCGGATTTTACGAAGGTGATACAGGAAAGGCCTTGCGTCCAACCTTTGAATTGTAAGTGGTAATGAAGGTGAAAGCTTAAACCAAGATGCTTGCTATGAGGCACACTAACGAATGTTTGTTCGCATGGATAGACTACCATGGCAATTTCTGATTCAAGATTTATCAATCAATTGAGGAATCGCCAGGAAATGCTGAGTTTGAGACTAAAATCCTGTATGGGATACGGCTCGATGAGCTGAAACGGAGCGCTGCGCCAAAACGATTCCAAATTGTCCAGTTCGATATTAAACCGAAAATCCTGTACCGTAAAATGCAGGAAGGCCCCTGTTGAATAGACCAAAGAAGCATCCGAATGGCCTGGATAAAACCATTGGAATATCGGCAAGAAACGCAAATTTTGGTTGTACTGAGCAAGTGAAGCTTTAAGACCAACTTTTGAATAAACCGTTTTTTGAAACCAAAAGCCCTCATAGCTTATGGATTGGCTTGCAAGCAAACCAGTCCATGCTGAGGAATCGGGGGAAAGGTGTTGGTATCCAGCTAACAAGTGAGCATTGAATTTTCCTAAATCAGGATGGTAGTCCAGAAAAATCGACCAACGGTTGACTTGATCAAGCGATTGAACATCTAAATTACCCGACAGGTAAGGAAGATGCTGATAGCGTTGGTACGCAACGGAAAAACTGGGCCAATATGATTCGTTGGGAACGAATCGGAGCATGACCGATTGCGAGGAAGTGAACTTCTGAGTAAGTGCCGAGAAGAGTTGAACGCTGTCATTCAACACTTGGGTGGAATACACATAAGGGATTGGAAGATGTGAAATTGAAAGGATTAAGCTGTTATTCCATCCTTTGACCTGTTGACTGACCAATTCTGAGCTTACACGGAAAACAAGTTTATCTTCCGCGATGCCAATATCTGTTTGAGACTTTATTTTAAGTGCATTTCCAGTGTAACTTGATTGGGCGGTCATTCCAAATTTTTGAGTGGAATGATCATTGTGCGAAAATTTGTTAGTTTGTAACTCTATATGCGGTCCAAAAATCAGTTGATGTTTTGCTCCGGTGTGCAAATTGGTCATGATCGTGGACCTCAAATAATTTTCTTCTAAGCGAAAATGGATTAGGCTGTCCACATAAAAACGGCCATATAATTCCCGAATCAACTTAGCTTCCGGATCATTGTAATCGTAGTCATACCAAGCATGCTGCGCATGAAACTTAAGCACTGAAAAAGCGCGGGTGGTGTCTCTGCGAAGATTTATTTTAGCATTGATTGCGATGCTGCGATGCGATGATTCAGTAAGGGGTGTAATTGAATTTACGGGTACGGATTCGCGAACGGAGAATTGGCCTTGTGACAAAAAACTGTCTTGTGTAATACCCCAATTGTGTTCTTTGTAATGGCGTTCGTCTGTATACCTTACATTGATCCAGAATTTTTGATCAGGGGACTGATGGTGAATGCCCGTAGCAAAAAGTGTTGATCTTTGTTTTTCATGGGTATAGATTCCTTTGAGTATTTGCCGGTCGTAAGAAATGTTCCACAAGGTATTTCTCCGAAAGGCTGCTGCAAACAATAAATTTAAATCGAAATTATCTTGAAAGCCGGCTTGTGAATTATTCAATACCCGCCAGCGATTGGTCCTAATTTCCGTAAATGCCTGATTAGGTAAATAGAATTGATAGTTTTCCGGATAGACATTTTGGTACGATAGGTTGTTTTGGCCATTGGTTAGTAAGCGTTGATGTGGGTAGTCCCCATGCAATACATGTTTGATGTTGTATCCGTTGGGAATGGACCTGCTGAATTCAGGAGAAGGAGGTAAGAACAATTGAGCCGTATCGCAGGCGGATATCCATTCTGGCGATTCAGCAGAAAATCGCAACAATTGAAGTGGTTTGTAAGCGCTGCTATCGGCTTGCCCAGTTATACCAAGGCTGTCGGAATTGGTTTGACTGTAAGTTACCGAAGTTAGTCTGATGAAGATCAAAAGAAAAATTGGGCATTTGTGCTTCATTCGGTCAAAACAATCATTCAATGCAATGAGACTCAAGCGGCTAATATTTCTTAAAATTTAAAGAATGCATTGCGGGTGACATTCTTATTTTTTAAATTGAATTCGATGAAATAAAATCCAGGTGGAAGGTCTTGAACATCCAGTCTACCATCTGATGGCAATTCAACACTTTTTACATGTTGCCCGTTCGAATGGTAGAGCTTGACATGAACGGGAGTAGGGACGTAACCTTGGATTTCAATTTGCAGTGTATGATGAACGGGATTTGGTTTCAAGGAAATGGAAAATTCAGAGGATTCATTATCCACATCAACAGGCAAGCAGTTGTAAGTTTTGTTGCATAAGGTTTCAATGCCTTCCAATACAAATAAGCCATTTTGCATATCGGCAACCACGATGTTTCCGGATGGTAAATAAGGATAATTTCCCCATGAGCCTTTATAACTTTTCGTATTGGGCAATGAAGAAGTGGGATAAAAATATTCTAAACGAGGGTGTTTGGAATCTTTGATATTGTAAACTTGCAAACCATCGTAGTAATAGGAAACGTACGCATAATCACAGGACACGAGGGGATTGTGAGGAATGCAGATCGCGGTGTCTTTGTTGGCATACAGAAGGGAGTTGGTTTTTGTATTTCCGATATCAGTAAGGTCTAAAACTTTTAATGGAATGCCATGGTTTTCATCTGCCATCACGTAGGTTTTGCCATCTGGCGTAAGCCAACCTGAGTGATTGTATCCCGAATGGGGATATTCGTTGGGTTTCGCCGTAAAAATGGGCTTAGGGTTGGATGCATCACTAAAATCCATGATGGCAAAGCCATCGTTTCCGCAATTCAGATAAACTGTATCGTTGCGGGCATATGCATCGTGAACATGTCCTGCTGTGATGTCCCCAAAGCGATTGTAATGCCCTATGAATTTTGGTTTAGAGGGAATGGATACATCATAAAGTCCTAAAGCAAAGAAGCCAGTGTTTCCGGATTCTGCGCAAGTGTATAAACGGGCCTTAGGAATATCTAAAAAAATATTATGTACCCTTGTCATCCACTCTCTGGAATCATACACCACGATGGCCGTATCTGGTAAAGAAGAACAATCGATGATTTGCAGTGAACTTTGTCCTTCATCACATACAGCGAATAGATGACATTTGTAATCATCGTAATCACGGTGAATGACTCCTTCGCCATTGTATGCGCCTTTGATCAACATTCTTTCAAAAGGTTTGGTTGGATCCGTGATATCAATCAGATGAGTCCCAGAAGTGGAACCGATGATTCCATATTCGTGTCCGTTTACATACAAACCCCAGGCCTCATTGAACGCATTGTCATAGGCGGCAGAGCCTACTACCGCCGGATCTCTCCAATGCCCGAGCAATTTCATTTTTTGGGGTTGCGACCAACACACAGTGGACAGCAACCAAAGGCTAAACCAAATCTTATTCATGGTTTACAGATTCAATACGGCAGGATTCATGCCCATGGCTGAGAATCCCCCATCGTGATATAAATTTTGCATGGTGACCATCCGGGTAAGATCCGAAAACATAACCACACAATAGTCGGCACAAGAGTCAGCAGATGCATTTCCCAAGGGACTCATTTTATCGGCATATCCAAAAAACTCTGTAAATCCTTTTACGCCAGATCCAGCCGTTGTCATGGTTGGTGATTGTGAGATGGTATTGACGCGGACTTTTTTATTCGTGCCAAAATGATATCCGAAGGAACGCCCTATGGATTCAAGCAAGGCTTTGGCATCCGCCATGTCATTGTAATCTGGAAAAACGCGTTGTGCTGCTATGTAAGTCAAGGCAAGAATGGAACCCCATTCGCTCATTGCATCCATGCGCAAAGCCGTTTGCATCAGTTTATGAAAGGAGATCGATGAAATATCATAGGTTTTTTGCAGGTATTCATAGTTCAGGTCAGTATACATTTTCCCTTTTCGAACATTGAGTGACATCCCTATGGAATGCAACATAAAATCAATTTTTCCTCCCAACAACTCCATGCTTTGATTCAGCAAATTTTCAAGGTCTTCTACGGAAGTTGCATCTGCCCCGATCAATGGTGCATTGAGTCGCGTAGATAGCTCTTGAATCTTGCCCATCCTGAGCGCTACTGGAGCATTGGTCAGGGTAATGCGCGCTCCTTGTTCTACGCACTTTTCGGCTACATGCCAAGCTATGGATTGCTCATCCAGGGCGCCAAATATGATACCTCTTTTGTTGGCCAATAAGTTATTCGACATAATGGAATGATTTAAGTTACAAATTTAGAAGATAATGGCGAAGTAGGGGGGGGCTTATCTCCTTTAATTGTCAGACATCGCGATGAGTTCTTTGGCATTGCTCAACGCAGCCTTGGATGGAGGTTCACCGCTCAGCATTTTGGCCAATTCAATCACGCGTTCCTGATCGGTTAATTTTCGCATTCTGGTTTGGCTTGATGACGATTCATGTTCTTTGTAGACGTAATGGTGTTGTCTGGCCCGACTGGCAACCTGTGGGGAATGCGTGATGCAAATCACCTGTTGATTTTTAGCAATTTGCCGAAGAATGGTTCCCATCTGCAATGCAATTTGGCCGCTAACACCGGTATCAATTTCATCGAAAATCATGCAAGTGGTCTGCTGCTTTTCTGAAATAAGGGATTTGATGGCCAGGTTAAAACGTGCGAGCTCTCCACCCGAGGATTGGTCTTTAAGTGGCTTGGGAAGGTTGCCTTTGTTGGCAGAAAATAAAAATGATATGGAGTCCGTTCCGGTTTCCGTAAGCCCTGCTTCAGTTGTTAACTGGATTTCAATGCGAGCAAACTCCATTCCTAATTTTTTCAGTAAATCAATGGTTTTCTCTTGCAGCTCTGGTATGATTTGCTTTCGCTGTTTATGCAATAGGTCAGCAGCTTTTAGCAGATTTTTCTCGGCTTTTGCAATGCTGCTGGATAGATTTGAAATTTCATCTGATGATGATTCGAATTGGCTCAACTTTTCATCGATCTCATTGCGGTAATCAATCAATTCAGACTCATCGGCCTTGCGATGTTTTTTCAACAAGGAATTGAGTAAGTCCAGACGTTGATTAATTTCCTGCAATGCCTTGGGATTTGAATCGGAATGGTCTGCAATGTGTTCCAGTTCTCTGGCAATTTCTGTCAACTCCAATTTGACGTTTTCCAAGCGATCGAACAAAGCATTTAGGGTATCATTGATTAATATGTGTTTCATTTGTTGCAAACACCCTTGCAGCTGTTCTTCCACTCCATTTTCTCCTAACAAAACCTGGTGAATTTGAAGGCTGAATTGATGGAGGTCTTCAGCTTTCGATGCCAATACCAGTGCTTGTTCCAGATTTCCCAACTCACCTGCTTTGAGTTGTGCTGCATTCAGTTCGTTTAATTGAAATTCCAGAAATTCCTTTTCTTTTGATGTATGTGCCTGTTGTTCTTCAAGTCTTTGTTTTTGGCGAATCAACTCCTGGTATTGCTTAAAATCCTTTTGATAACTTCCTAATAAATCTGAATGGCCTGCATACAAGTCCAATATTTCCAATTGAAATTTTTTATCGTAAAAGTCCAAGTGATCAAATTGTTGATGAATGGCAACCAAAGCTGCACCGATTCCTTCCAACTCTGTCAACAAGCGTGGGCTGTCATTGATGAAACTGCGTGATTTTCCGGTTGGATAAATTTCTCTTCTCAAAATAATATCGTCTCCATCCTCCAAGTCAAAAGCTTGCTGCAAATCTTTTTTCAAATGAGTGGGGCACACAAAGTGGGCTTCAATGATGCATTTTTGGTCTGTATTTCGAATGACCTTGCTATCTGCGCGGCTCCCAAGGGCCAATTGTATTGCACCAATGATGATGGATTTTCCAGCGCCGGTCTCTCCAGTAATGGCCGTAAGGCCATTGTTCCATTGCATCTGCAATTCGTCAATCAGCGCATAATTTTTGATGTACAATGATTTCAACATACGCTCCTTCTTAATAAATATTTTCTCCGAGTTGTCTTGCTTTTTCTAAGTCCTGTTGGGCAAGTGAAGTTTGTCCTGTAAGTTCATAAGTCCGTCCTCTTTCCAAGTAGAATAGACCTATTTTCGGCTTTAATTGAATGGCACGAGAATAATATTGCAATGCCTTCTCATATTGTTTTATGGCTCGGTAGCATCGTCCTCCTTCGTACCATATGTCTGCGTTTGTAGCATCGAATTTAAGATAGCTGTCAATGTCGGCTGCTGCCTTATCGTATTGACCCATCTGATTGTATAAGATTGAACGGTTGAGATATCCAGTTTTCCAATTCTGATCTAAACGCAGTCCTTTGTTGATGTCTTCGAAAGCTTCTGGTGTCCGACCAAGCTTGGCTTTCGCAGCACCCCGGTTTACATAATATTCTGCAGTGGGGTGCAAAGAAATGGCTTTGTCATAATCCAAAATGGCTTTTTCATCTTCGTTTTTTTGAAAAAACAATTTTGCCCTGCTGTTGTATGTGGCATGCCCAGCTTTGTAATGAATGGCCTGATTATAGTCTTGCAAAGCCAAATCAAATTTCTTTTGATCTCTGAAGTGATTCGCGCGGTTATTGTAAGGCAATGGGGTGTTTTTATAATATTTGAGCACATGGGTCCACAAGGATTCCGAATCATGCCAAATTTTGGTTTGCTGATAGGTCATGTAGGCCAAGACCAACAAATATAACGATGCAACCGAAGAATAAGTAGTTACAGATGGTGAACGCTTTTTAATCCATTCTTGCAATCCGTAAGCCATTGCAAAAAACAATCCAAGGTAGGCGATGTAGGTAAAACGGTCTGCCAGATAGCCTTGGCCAGCTCCTAATATTTGCAAGAGAAACATGATGTTGAAAAAGAAAAACAAAAACCCAAAGACCAGAGCCTTGTGTTCTTTACGGTACGCGTACCAGATTCCTAAGAACAGGAACATGGAAACGGGCAATGATAAGTAATGCCATAGGCCCAAAGCCTCCGGGTATGGGTATAAAGGAGACATTTGAAATGGTACCAAACACTTTATCAAGTAGATAACCAAACTGTAACTTCCGATGAATATCCTGGTTATACCCGTGTGGACGGCATCATTCGTTTCCAGACTTCCCTGTTCTCGCAAAAATAAAATGCCGATGATACCAAACAGCAATGCAGTCAGGAAAAAATGCCATTTTTCAACGATGCGTTTCATGTTCAGTGGCCGATTTTTCCAATAATCCACCGCTAAAAACGTCAAAGGCAAAGCCACCATTTGAATCTTAGCAAACAATCCGATCAAGAATAATAAATAGATGATGATCCTTCGTCTTGTGCTTGGTTTTTCAAGATTCTTAATATAAAGTAAGAGTGCAAGGCAGAAGAAAACTCCATATAACACATCTTTTCGCTCAGTTATCCAAGCCACCGATTCCACGCGCAAAGGATGGAAAGCGAACAAGGCAGTAGCCATCCATGCAAACCAAGGTTGGAGAAGGAGTCGTTTGAACAGGTAATAAACTATGAATACGCAAAGCAAATGGAGCAATATGTTTGTCAAATGCATTTTGCCGGCATCCATGCCAAAAAGTTTATACTCGATGGCAAAACTGAGTATACTCAATGGATTGTAATTGCCAATCACGTTTTGGGTAAAAATGCCACGGACGTCAAAGTTTTTTACCAGTGGATTTTCGTAAACATTTCGATCATCATCCCAATTGACAAAACCTGCTTTCAGCGCAGGACTGAACAAAAGCAAAGTAAAACCAAGCAATAACAGGAGGTATGCCAATTCATTTTTGGCAGCGTTCGTTGTCACTGTGGCTTGAACCGGAGGAATAGTTGAATGCTCTTTGCGCGTGCTTTTATTAGACTTTTTACTCATATTTAAAGGCTGCAGACAAAGGTACAAAGTAACTTGGCTAAAAGAGGCTGCAGTTGTGATTCCTCATTTTTGGCGAATTGCTAAATTTGTACCGTGAAAATAACAACAGGCGAATTGGCCAGGATGGTGGACGGCCTCCTGGAAGGTGACCCAAATATCTGGATCACGCATCCCAGTAAAATTGAAGAGGGACAACCAGGATCCATCAGTTTTTTGGCCAATCCAAAATATGAACACCATTTGTACCAGACAAATGCCTCGGCAGTATTGGTGGATAGAGCTTTTCAACCCAAAGCTTCCGTCTCAGCTGCATTGATTCGGGTGGATAACGTGTATTTGACTATTGGAAAACTAATGAACCAATTCAGTGAGAATTCCAATGGTTTTTCCGGAATTCATCCAACCGCCATCATTGATCCTTCTGCAAGAATTGGCTCCAATGTAAGTATTGGGCCGCAAACCATAGTATCCAAGGATTGTGTGCTGGGCGATGGGTGCATTCTTCACGGACAGGTTTTCATCGATCAGGGCGTTGTTGTCGGACGTGAAACCATCATCTTTCCTGGGGTGAAAATTTATAAATCCTGCAAAGTGGGGGATGCCTGCGTGGTGCATTCCAATGCAGTCATAGGATCGGACGGGTTTGGTTTTTCGCCTGATGAAAACGGCCAATATCAAAAAATACCACAATTGGGGAATGTAGAAATAGGTGATCGCGTTGAAATTGGTGCTAATACGACCATAGATCGTGGATCATTGGGTTCAACACGGATTGGAAATGGTTGTAAACTTGACAATTTAATTCAAATAGCCCATAACGTACAAATTGGAGAAAACACGGTCATCGCTGCACAAACGGGTGTTGCAGGGAGCACAAAAATAGGCGCTTATTGCCAGATTGGAGGGCAGGTGGGCATCGCTGGTCATTTGAACATTGCTGATGGCACACAGATACAAGCTCAATCGGGAATAGCCAGTTCACTCGAAACCCCAAAGGGGAAATGGTATGGATCACCAGCCATTGAATACCTTTCCTTTTTAAGATCCTTTGCAGAATTTAAGAATCTGCCATCACTTGCCAAACGCATTAAAGCACTTGAAGACCGGCTCAAACCATAAATTATGAACGAATTTTGTAAACAATCCACCATAGGCAACGAGGTTCAGATCGAAGGCGTAGGTCTGCATACAGGTTCCTATGTAAGCATGCGATTCAAGCCGGCTCCCGAGAACCATGGAATCCGTTTTCAACGCTGCGATCTCGAAGGTAAGCCCATCATCCTGGCAGATGTCAGTAAAGTGGTATCGACCAACCGAGGAACTACCTTGCAAGAAGGCCAGGCTCAAGTTTGGACAGTGGAACACGTTTTGTCATCGCTCGCAGGATTGGGCATTGACAATGTGCTGATTGAAATGAATGGTCCTGAAATTCCCATCAAAGACGGCAGTGCCATTGAATTTGTGCACGCCTTAGAATCGGCTGGTAAAATCCAACAAGAAGCTCCCAGAGAGTACTTTAAAATAACAGAACCCATTTCTTTTGAGGACCCTGAAACGGGGGCAGAGTTTTTAGCTATGCCTGCCGATAAATTGGAGATCACCACCATGATTGATTTTAACTCCAAAACCCTGGCGCCACAGTATGCTACGCTGGATGCTATTTCAGATTTTAAGAAAGAGATTGCGCCCTGTCGAACGTTTGTTTTTTTGCATGAGTTGGAAAAACTCATCGACCAAAATTTGATTAAAGGTGGTGATTTGGACAATGCGATTGTCATCGTTGACCGGATGATGAATCAAGAAGAACTCGATATTTTAGCCAGAAAACTCAATAAACCCAGCGTTAAAGTTGAAAAGGAAGGGGTACTCAATACCATCAAGCTCTATTTTGACAATGAACCAGCGAGACACAAATTGTTGGACGTTCTGGGAGACCTGGCCCTTGTGGGTAAACCGATCATTGGCAACATACTGACCAAAAAACCTGGTCATCGGCTCAATGTGGAATTTGCCAAACTGCTGAAGAAAAAAATGATCGAGCAACGACGTATGTCTGGTATTCCCATTTATGATCCCGATAAGCCTCCCATCTATGACATCGAGCAGGTCAAAGAATTGTTACCACATCGATATCCATTTTTAATGTTGGACAAAATCATTGAAATGACTGAAAAGATGGTGGTCGGCGTCAAAAACATCTCTGGAAATGAAGCCTATTTCGCTGGTCATTTTCCAGGCAATCCAGTGTTCCCTGGGGTACTGCAAGTGGAAGCATTGGCCCAGACGGGCGGTATACTGGCACTTTCCAGCATGGAAGACCAAGGCCAATGGGATACTTATTTCGTAAAAATTGACAGTGCCCGGTTCAAACAAAAAGTGGTTCCAGGGGATACATTGATCCTAAAAATGGAACTGGCCGCACCGATTCGCCGGGGTTTGGTTCAAATGCTTGGCACGGCTTATGTAGGTAGTAAAGTAGTTTGCGAAGCGGATATGACCGCCCAAATTGTGAAAAGAAATTCATGAGTATCGTTCAAAGTAACATCCACCCAAACGCACGCATTGGAGCAGGAACCCAAATCGAACCGTTTGCAACCATTCAAGGAGATGTCATCATCGGGGAGAATTGTTGGGTTGGCCCCTATGTGACCATTATGGATGGGAGCCGTATTGGAAATCATTGCAAAGTTTTTCCGGGAGCCGTTGTAGGTGCCATTCCTCAAGACCTTAAATACGCTGGAGAAAACAGCACCTTGGAAGTTGGTGATTATACCATCATCCGGGAATGTTGCACCCTCAATCGCGGAACCAAAGCGGCCATGACCACCAAAGTTGGGAGCAAGTGTTTGCTCATGGCTTACGTGCACGTGGCGCACGATTGCATTGTTGGAAACAATGTCATATTGGCCAACAGTGTAAACCTCGCTGGTCATATAGAAATCGAAGATCACGCCATCGTAGGTGGTATGACGGCGGTGCATCAATTTGTAAAAATAGGTTCGCACGCAATGATTGGTGGCGGTTCATTGGTCATGAAAGACGTGCCGCCTTATACCAAAGCTGCTAGAGATCCACTGTCATACGAAGGCATCAACTCCATAGGCCTTAAAAGACGCGGTTTTTCAGTTGAACAGGTCAACCGCATTCATGAAATATACCGGTACCTTTTTGTCAAATTTAAAAACATTGGAAAAGCCATCAAAGCAATAGAGGTGGAACTTCCAGACTCTCCTGAAAAAGATACCATTTTGGAATTTGTAAGAAATTCCAACAGAGGCTTGATGAAAGGATACCGAAGCTGAGGAGATGAAGATCCTCGTTGAACAGTTGTCCAAAAGATTCCAGCAACAATGGATTTTTAAGAATCTCTATTTCGAATTTGAAGCCCCGGGTATCTATGGTATCGCTGGTCCAAACGGTTCAGGAAAATCCACGTTGATGCAAATTTTAGCAGGATTAATTCCTCCAACCAAAGGGAACATCCAATACGTCTTGGATGGGCAATCCCTTGGAGAAGACCGGTTGTACCAATTCATCAGTTATGCAGCACCTTATGCCGAATTGTATGAGTACTTCACGATTCGTGAACTGTTGAATCACCACACACGGTTCAAACCATTTTACCCTCAATGGAGCGCCGAACGTTTCATTGAACGATGTTATTTTCAGGGCCACGAAAACAAATGGATCAAAACTTTATCCTCGGGCATGAAGCAACGACTGCGTTTAGGACTTTCGATTTTGTCCCAAAGCAAAATACTTTTTCTGGATGAGCCATTGACCAATCTTGATGCCACAGCCATTCAATGGTATCATCAACTATTGGATGAATGCAAAAAACAGCGACTGATCATCATTTCATCCAATGATGCAAAGGACTTTGAAAACACTGTAAGCGTTTTGGAATTGTCAGATTGGAAAGCAGGTAATTGAGTGATCCAAACTTTCGATGCTCACGTTGCCTCTCAAGATTGATGGTTCAGCTTGATGATCTAAGCAACCCTGAAATTCGGGATTGACCATTTATCGATTAAGTACTACATTTGTGGGCTTTTTGCTTTTCGAGAGCGATCTGCAAAGACCGTCGGCCCGGTAGTTCAATGGATAGAATAGAAGTTTCCTAAACTTTAGATACAAGTTCGATTCTTGTCCGGGCTACTTTTTTCATCAAATGGTCATTCCTTCTTGAGATAGACAAATTTCCTGTTTGATAATGTGAATAAAAGGGATATCCAGACTTTCAAAGTGTATTCAAGCTCGCTTGGATTGGGTATTGTAAGCTTTTTGCAGAACCAACGATGGCCTCCTATGAAAGGATCCTCTTGAACTAACACTTGTTAGTATTTATTGCAAAACGGAGTTCCGCACAATGCGGGATCAGGATTTTTTTCGTTTATTTTTCTCTAAAAAAAATGCCTGCTGCCTTCCGGCATTTGCAATTCCTGGTTCGTTTAAAAAGGAGCCGGATCACGGTTGTTTTTAAAGAGTGACTGAACAAAGTCTAAAATGTTAAAATTGAACCACCTGGCCGAAAAGACCAAGCATTTCATGACAGGACTGATTATCTTTACAGCATGGTAATGTATAAACTTCTTTTGAAGGGGCTGCTGCTTTATGCGGCCTTTTTGATTTGTGTTCCTCTGAGCGCGCAATATTATTTGCTTCCTCCCGTGCAGAATGGTAAGAATCCAGGTAATTTGAACCGGGATAATGAAAACCCCCAAGGTTCTGGCTTATCGACAGGGTGGCAGACCATACTGCAAGGTCCTCAGGCCAGTGGTAATTGGACAGCCACTTTTCAATTGCCTTTCAAATTTTATTTTTATGGCAACTTGGTGAAGAGTTTTAAGGCCTCTACTTCTGGTGTGGTTACCTTTAATTCAAGAACAAGCTTACGCGTCGATTCGAACAACGTTGCTTTGCCAACTTCCAGAATTCCAGATTCTTCGATTTGTATTTGGGGTTTACGGGCGGCATCGGGTGATTTTATCGTGGCAAAGACTTTTGGTACTGCCCCACATCGCCAATACTGGATCAGCTACAATTCATTCAGTGAGCAAAACCTCCAATCGGGAGGGCACGTGTATGTTTCCATCGTTTTGGAGGAAACTACCAACAAAATTTATTTGGTCGACCAGCGAGTGGTTTGTTTGCAAAATGGTGTTGAATGTACCGGTAAGACCAATTTAACCCTTGGCATTCAACTGGATTCTTTGACCGCTATGATGGTGCCAGGTTCACCCGATTATCCATGCAGTAACACTAACTTAAGTACTACAGAAGACAATTTGTACCACACCTTTATTCCGGGACAACAACCTGCTCTGGACGCAGAAGGACAAAGCCTTAATCTCAAAGCATTTTATTTGACGCGTGAATTTCCTCAGAACATCGTAGGTCAATTTAAAAACATTGGAACCGAAACCATCAATAAAATAAGTTTTGAGTATCAAATTGACAATGGTCCGATCCAATCATCCGTTGTTTCTGGATTAAACGTGCCTGCACTCTCGGAGTTTCAAGTGACGCATCCAGTGCCTTGGAACTTAACAGACCCAAAATACAATACACATAATGTCCGTGCATGGATTGGTTTATTGAATGATGCTGTCCCAGCTCAACCTGCCGATGATACCATCGCAACCAGCTTGCTCACCAGCGATACAGTGTATACGCGAATTTTGCTTCATGAAAATTTTAGCTCATCTACCTCCGCAAATGGTAAGATTGCCAACGATACATTGCACAAAATTCTAAATGATTTCCCTGGATTGTATACAGAGGTTTATTATCCATTGGGAAGCCCACAAGGAGGAGACCCATACACGACCATTGAGTCCATTGCAAGAGCCCGTTTATATGCAATAGGCAATTTCAACATTCCACGGGTTTTAATGGATGGGGCAGGCGCCATCAATGCAGCAAGCTATAGTCGGAATGCTTTTAGGGCTTTGCAAGAGATTCCTAGTTTTTACCAGGTAGTTCCCTCTGGAACGGTAAAAGGCCAGGATGTTGAGATCAATATCGAGATTCGCAATGTTGCACCCATTTCAAGCAATACCCGTTTGCATGTGGTGGTTGCAGAAAGAGAAACCATTAAAAATGTTAAAAGCAATGGCGAAACGGTATTTTATCATGTTGTGAAAAAAATGCTCCCAGATACATTGGGCATGATGTTGGATTCATTGCCGTCTGACTCTTCCTTAAGTGTCAAATTGCTATGGTCTGTTCCGGGTAATTATCGTTTGCCTGCCGATGGAAGGACCACCAGCATCATCAATTTAAATACAGAACACAGCATAGAAGATTTTAGCAAACTTGAAGTCGTAGCCTGGTTGCAAGAGAAGGATAACACCGTTTTGCAATCTGGCAGGGCTGATTTACGGTATGTGGTAAATAGTCAAGATGAAGCAGTGGCTTCGGTCGTAAAAATCTTCCCGAATCCTGCGAATCAATATTTCTTTCTGGATCTGTCAACTCTTGCATTATCAAACCCCACCGACGTAAAAATTCTTGACCTGAATGGAAGGGTTATATTCAATAGCAAGGCAGAACAATCTTTCCAATTCATCAATACCACTGAGTGGCCAGCGGGCACATACTGGATACAGGTTGAAGCAAATAAGCAACGCTATGTGACCAGTTTGCAAATTCAACGATAAGGAATATCTGCAGCATTCTTTTCTGAAATAATATATTCGTTGAAACAGAGAGGGATGCCATTGTGAAAGATGACGGGTTATGTTTTTCATCGCATGGTATATGCACCAAACTGCTTTGATGTTCAATTATATAGTCGGCCCAATCACATCATTAGAGTTCTGTTAAATAGATTTCAGGCATTTGCCTTGAAAACATTCAAGTAAAGTACCTGAGTTCATGCCTTTTAGTAGAAATCCATCATATTATATCATGTTAAGTATTGTGTTGGAAAGACAAAACTTCTTTGCAACTGTTTGCCCCTGAACTTTTTGTCCAAACCGATACGGTCAAGTTTTGAAAATGAGTTTTTAATTTTACTGATAGCAAGTGTTTTTGAAAATGGCTCGTTAAGTTATTATACGCGAGTCTATTCTGAAGTGTTTCCAAACCAGTGTTGTAAAATAGGCACATGTATATTGGTGCGATAGACCAAGAAGGGGAGGATACTGAAATTGAAGAAAGGATGCATTGATTTTTTCAATCAATAAAGTATAATTTCCACAGGAAATCATACATTGGATTGTTTAATCAAACGACTGGTTCAATGTGGAAGCCATGTCTACTAAATCCTGGTACTCTTCTGGCGTTAGACCGTCCATGCAATAATGGATGGGGTTAACGGCTTTGCCATGGTGGCGGACTTCGTAATGCAAATGAGGAGCAGTGGAAGTACCTGTGCTGCCAATGGTGGCGATGAGCTGACCTTTGACCACCTTTTGCCCTTGCTTTACTTTTACCTCTTTGAGGTGTGCATACAAGGTTTGAAATCCATGACCGTGATCGATGAGGACGCTACGCCCGTACCCACTCGACTTGGATTCAATTTTTACGACTTTGCCATTGCCGGTGGATTGGATTTCTGTTCCTGCCGGTGCTGCAAAGTCTATCCCTTCATGCATTTTAGAAACCTTGTGAATCGGATGAAGACGGATACCGTATCCAGACATTTGGTTTACCGAGCGGTTCAACTTGTCCACACGCACTGGCTTGATGGATGGAATGCTTTGAAAAAAATCTTCGCGCTCTTTCATCCTTTTTTCAATGGCATCCAAGGAAATAGTCTGTATGTATAATTGTCGTTCGAGTTTATTGACTGTATTTTTCAGGTCTTTAAAAGTGTGTCCGGTTTCTTTCAAGGCACCGGCCATAGCATTCGGATCGTGACCACCGACACCTCCTTCCCACAAGTCTTTGTCGATGGGATCCATGCCAAAGAGCACCCTGTGTACCTGAGCATCCCTTTTTTGAACATTGTCAAGCACCTTGTCCATCATCTGGATTTGGTCTTTCATCATCAACATTTGATATTCCACTTGGCTTAATTCGCGCTTCAAAGCCTTTTCCCGTGGAGAAGGGAAGAATTCAGAGGTAAAAAAATAGATGAGAACTGTAGTCATGATGACGGCTGAAGCAAATCCAACCACCCGAAGCACGAATGCCTTTCCAGTTAGCTTAACTTTCTCAAACTGAAGTGTTTGCGGGTTGTAAACGTATTTTTCAGATCTCATTAAAACCGGCCACCATTAAAAATACTAAATTTGCGATCCGATTGCGCTCGCTTTGTTTGAATGTTCAAAATTAAGGAAAATTTCATAAATCCGGCTTGTTGTATAAGTTAAAAAGTTTATGATTTCCAATAAAATGTGTAAGCGCATTAATGTTAATATTTTAAATATATAATATTTTTATAATATAATATGGAATCACGCCAGATCCGCAAGACTTTTTTAGAGTTTTTTGTCGCAAGCCAACATAAAATTGTGCCTTCAGCGCCCATCGTAGTCAAAAATGATCCGACCCTCATGTTTACCAATGCAGGCATGAATCAATTCAAGGATTTTTTCCTTGGAAATCAGCAGGCTACCGAAAAACGTGTTGCAAACAGCCAAAAGTGTTTGCGGGTGAGTGGTAAGCACAATGACCTCGAAGAAGTAGGAACAGATGGTTACCATCACACCATGTTTGAAATGCTCGGGAATTGGTCTTTTGGTGACTACTTCAAGGAAGAAGCCATTCAGCTTGCTTGGAAACTATTGACAGAAGTGTACCGCCTGGATCCGGGGCGCCTGTACGTTTCTGTATTTGGAGGCGATGCCGAGGAGGGATTGTCACGCGATGAAGAAGCGGTGACTTATTGGAAGCGCTGGATTGCCGAAGAACGAATCCTGTTTTACGGTAAAAAAGACAATTTTTGGGAAATGGGCGATACGGGACCTTGTGGCCCCTGTTCGGAAATTCATTACGATTGCCGTTCGGATGAGCATCGAACAAGGGTAAATGGTGCAAGCCTCGTAAATGCTGGAAGTCCTGAAGTGATCGAAATTTGGAACCTGGTCTTTATCCAATTTAATCGAAAAGCCAATGGAAGTTTGGAAGAATTGCCGCAGAAACACATCGATACAGGCATGGGTTTTGAACGCCTAAGCATGGTCTTACAAAAGAAAAAAGCGAGTTACGATACGGATATATTCAAGCCTTACATCGATTTCATTGCGGCATTCACCAAAAGAACTTACACAGGATCATACGAACCGAACGAAAAATCGGACCTTGCCATGCGGGTCATGGCAGATCACATCCGTGCAGTTTGTTTTACCATCGCCGACGGCAGTTTGCCCTCTAATACCGGACCTGGTTACGTGATCCGGAGGATCTTACGTCGGGCGGTGCGATATTACTATTCTTTCCTCGGTCAAAAAGAACCCCTGATGTTTCGTCTGGTTCCTATCATGGTTGACCAGATGGGTGCTTTTTTTCCGGAATTGGTTGACCAACAAAAACTCATTGCGACGGTGATCGCTGAAGAAGAGACGAATTTTCTCAGAACATTGGAAGGGGGATTGAAGAAATTAGAAGCACTGGATCCAAATATTCAGCAAATCTCAGGCAAACTCGCATTTGAATTGTACGATACATTTGGTTTTCCATTTGACCTTACACAACTGATTGCCAGGGAACAGGGGTGGAGCATAGATGAAAAGGGTTTTCAAATAGCCATGAATGAGCAAAAGCAGCGTTCCCGCTCAGATGCTAAAAAAGAATATTCCGATTGGACTGTGGAAACCGATGGCAAACCTCAATTTGTAGGCTACGATCAGCAGGAAGTAAAGGGCACCCGGTTGTTGCGCTGGAGGTCATTCGAAGAAAAATCTCAACGCGTGTACCAGTTGGTTTTTGAAACTACACCATTTTACCCAGAAGGGGGCGGTCAGATTGGGGATCAAGGCGTCGCGGTTTTTGATGGCCAAGTCATTGACATCTTGGATACCATGAAAGAAAATGAATTGATTTTGCACATTGCCAAACAAATGCCGGTTCATCCGCGTGCTAGGGTAGATCTGAGAATCGATGGAAAGCGAAGGAAACTCGTGGAAAATAATCACAGCGCGACACACTTGTTGCACGCTGCACTGCGCAAAGTGCTCGGCGAACACGTTCAACAAAGAGGTTCCTTGGTTGAGTCAGAGTACCTGCGTTTTGACTTTTCTCATTTTCAAAAATTGGATGAAGATACCATTCTCGAAATTGAAGCCATCGTCAACGATAAAATCAGAGCAAACATCCATCGGGATGAAAAGCGGAGTGTACCTATTGATGTGGCCCGCGAAGCTGGTGCCATGATGTTGTTTGGTGAGAAATATGGCGAACAAGTGCGGATGATCACCTTTGATGATCAATATTCCATCGAATTGTGCGGTGGTTGTCACGTTACTGCTACCGGACAAATCGGCATTTTTAAAATCATATCCGAATCGGCTATTGCGGCGGGTGTGCGCCGTATCGAAGCAGTAACTTCCGATGCCGCTGAAAAAATGATTTGGAAACAACTCAAACTGGTTCAGGAAATTCGCACAGCGTTGAAAAATCCAATCGATCCGTTGGAGTCCATACAGCAATTGTTGGAAGAGAACAAAAGTCTGCAAAAACAAATTATGGACTTCAAGGAAGATCAAGCCCTTGCTTTGAAAAGTGATCTACTGAAGGCAGCGGAAACAGTGAATGGCATTCACTTGCTTTGCAAGGTTATTCCAATCCAAGACAGCAAGATCGCGAAGAATCTCATTTATCAAACGGGTCGTGAACTCGATCCGGCCATCATTGTTTTTGGATATCAGGAAAACAATAAACCGCAGTTGATGTGTTATATTTCGGAAGATCTGGTAAAATCAAGTGGCTTTAATGCTTCGCAATGGATTCGAGAAATTGCACGACACATCGAAGGTGGAGGCGGTGGTCAAGCGTTTTTTGCAACGGCTGGAGGTAAAAAAGCAGAAGGCCTTCTCGACGCCATTGAGCATGCACATAAATTCATTCAAGAACAAATTCAAAAATCAAAATGATGACCATGGCATTGATCTACGTGTTCGCAATCTTTGCGATATTCGTTGCTTTCAATATTTATATACGTGTAAAGACTTTTAAGTATTACAAGCAGTTGGTTGAGCATCGCATCCAATTTCAGTTTGGGGATTTGTTCAGTAAGTCCCGATGGAATGCCGTGTTGACAGAATACCCCGATCAACATGAATTGCTGAATCGATTTCGCAAACATATGTTGACCACAGGTGCGCTTTTCATTGCTGTCATCATCACGGTACTTGTACTCTTGTTCATGATGCGTTCCATTCGTTGATATGCAATCGCAAAAATTAAAAATTGGCCTTTTGGGGGCAGGGCATTTGGGAAAAATTCATTTGAAATGTCTTACAGAATTGCCCCAATGGGAAATTGTTGGCTTTTATGATCCTATTCCAGCAGTGCGCAAGGATGTTGAACAACTTTTTGGAATCAAATCATTCGAAGACGAGGAGGAACTCATCCACAAATGTGATGCGGTAGACATTGTCAGCACCACGACGGCCCATGCGGAATTAGCTACCAAAGCGATTTTGGAGCGTAAGCACTGTTTTATTGAAAAGCCAGTCACCCATACGGTTGAAGAAGCCGAACATCTTTTGCGCATCTCTTCCGAAGCTGAAGTCAAAATACAGATAGGCCACGTTGAGCGCTTTAATCCATCGTTTGCAGCGGTTCGACCGTACATAAAAAATCCGCGATTTATTGAAGCGCACCGGTTGTCTAGCTTTAACCCCAGGGGTAGGGATGTGTCTGTAGTGCATGACATCATGATTCACGATCTCGATTTGATCTGCCTGATGGCCAATAGTCCATTTGTAGACATACGCGCCAATGGAGTTTCTCTGGTAAGCCCGTTGCCCGATATTTGCAATGCCCGGATCGAATTTGAAAACGGACTGGTTTCGAACGTTACGGCCAGCAGGATATCATTGAAGCAAATGAGGAAATTGCGCATTTTTCAGGAGGATGCTTACATCAGCTTGGACATGATGGAAAAAGATGCCCAAGTGGTACGCTTATTGGATGAATATCAAGACAATACTTTGGAAATCGATACCCACAAAGGGAAAAAATACATCAGCCTGGTCAACCCTGAAATCAAAAATTTTAATGCAATTGTTGAAGAATTAAAATCTTTTCATAAAAGTATCGTTAATAATGAAATTCCTGAGGTGAATCTACAAGAAGGAATTCAAGTAATGCACCTCGTTCAAGCAATAACGAAGCAAATTGACCAAAACCAATGACCTGTGGGCTTAGGCAAACATTACTTTTTTCATTGATTTGGATTGTAAGCGGCTGTGATGGTGATCAAGAAGTGGCACCCGCCTACATCTCAGTCTCATCCTTTTCATTTGAAATTCGTGCAGGTGAAGGAACGCAGCGACAAAACATCACCGATGGCTGGATTTACGTCGGCGGGCAATATGTTGGTGCGTACGAATTGCCAGCAATTATCCCGCTGTTAAACAATGGTTCTGCAGAAGTACGCATCCTTCCCGGATATCGTCAGGATGGCAGAATTACAAATGCTTATCGGTATGCATTGTTGGAACCTTATGTGACACAAGCAAGTTTTGCTGCATTGGATACCACCGTCATAGTTCCTGTAACGCGGTATCAGAGCGGTTTGAAATTTCCATTCATCGAAGGATTTGATGGTGCTCATTTTTTCAACACAGACCGGGACAATGACCCTGAAACAAAAATCCAGCTCACAACATCTCAAGATGCATTTGAAGGATCAAGGTCAGGCATCATTGAACTCACCGAGCAGCATTCTTCCCTTACATGCGTTTATGATATAGAACGTGCCATTCCACAAAGTCCGGATCCGATCATTTTGGAATTGCATTTCAAGTCTGATATTCCATTTTCTATTGGTTTTATTGGAAATAAGGGAATTGGCGGCGAGGACGATTTGATTCAGGCAACTTTGTTGCCCAAATCTGATTGGACTAAAGTATATTTTGATTATCGGGAAATCATCAATCTTTCCAATGCAATCAGCTACCGTCTTGCCATTCGGGCGAACTACCAATCGGATACCCCATTGGCAACACAACGCATTTGGATAGATAATGTCAAAGTAATTCACCGTTGATAAATGTTTAAGCGCTGGGAAAATATTGTCTATGTTTTAGGAGATTTTCTTCTCGCGATGCTTGCATGGACGGTGTATGTTCAGTGTTTGGCAGTTCATGCGTATTTGAACGGTGCTGAAGCATGGTATGAAACCATGTTTTATCGCATCGGGCTTATGCTAATTCCTGCGTGTTGGCTCATTTTTTATGTTTTGAATGAGCAGTATCGGGATGTTTACCGTTTGTCAAGATGGTCCGTATTTTCGAAAACACTGGTATCTTCTATTTTAGGAACCCTTTTGCTTTTCTTTACTTTGTTGGCCAATCCAGGTATTCAGTTTGCGGGCCGTTACTTTCAAGCTATTGTACTGTACTTTGCTTTGCATTTTGGGAGCATCATCATTTTTCGGTTGATTTATTTAACCTTCATCAGCAGTCGATTGAAACATGGCTTGGTTGGCTTCAATACCTTGGTGATAGGCGGAGACCAAAGTGCTGTAAAACTTTTCAAAGAAATTACATCCCTGCACTATTCATTGGGCCACCGCTTTTTGGGATTTCTGCATTCCAATGGAAATAGCAGCAACGAATTGAATCAATACTTACCTCAAGTAGGGGGGCTCAAAGATTTACCAGAAGTAATTGATCGTTTGAAAATTGAAGAAGTCATCATCGCCATAGAATCTACTGAACACGAAAAACTCAAAAGCATCCTGGACGTATTGTTTGAATTTGGTAATAGACTGATCATTAGAACCATCCCCGATACCTACGATATTTTGCTTGGTACAGTACGGTTGAATCATTTATACGGAGCGATTTTAATTGAAATTCGTCAGGAAATCATGCCGCGTTGGCAGATTGTTGTCAAGCGATTGCTAGACCTTTGTGTAAGCATCATTGCCTTGCTCATTCTGTTTCCGTTGATCATTTACATCATCATCCGTTCAAAATTATCCAATCAAGGTCCGCTCATTTACAAACAGGAAAGGATAGGATTGAATGGGAAACCATTTGAGATTTATAAATTTCGTTCCATGGCTGTATGTGCGGAAGAGAATGGTCCAATGCTTTCGTACGAAGGTGATCCTCGCATCACTCCCTGGGGTGCTGTACTAAGAAAATGGCGTTTGGACGAAATTCCGCAATTTGTAAATGTGATCAAAGGAGATATGTCTTTGGTTGGTCCAAGGCCCGAACGAAAATATTTCATTGACCAAATCATGAAAAACGCGCCCCACTACAAGCACTTGTTAAAAGTAAGACCCGGAATCACATCTTGGGGACAGGTAAAGTTTGGATATGCTTCCACTTTGGAAGAAATGATGAAGCGTCTTGAATACGATATTCTGTACATAGAGAACCGCTCATTGGGTTTGGATTTTAAGATTATGTTTTATACCGTTGCAGTTTTGTTGCAAGGCAAAGGAAAATAAAAGATTTAGTAAGCTCTTTCAATGGTTGGTGACAACGTCTATCATCGTGTAATGATTCAAGTTGTCAAGATTGCAGTATTTTATTTTTAGGCTTGTTGAGGGTTCGACTTCGTTCCATTGTGAATACCATTGATATTCATTTACCCAAATAAGCCATTGGATGATGCAATCGGCTTAGGAAGCATTAAAACCCGGAATGGTAAAAAACTTTACCTCAAATTTTCAATAATCATTGCCGATGCTCCACCACCTCCATTGCAAATAGTTGCCAAGCCATAGCGCGCTTTCTTTTGCTTTAGCACATTCAACAAGGTCACCAAAATTCTAGAACCAGAGGAGCCAAGTGGATGCCCCATGGCAATGGCGCCACCGTAAACATTCATGCGCTCCGGATCAACATCCATTAATTTTTGAAAAACCAAAGGGACCACTGCAAACGCTTCGTTGACTTCGATGAAATCAATGTCGTTCCACTGCAATCCTGCTTTTTTCAAAGCCAATGGAGCCGCTTTGGCAGGTGCCGTGGTAAACCATTCAGGAGCTTGCTCTGCATCTGCAGTGCTCACGATACGGGCCAAAGGTGTTAATTTAAGACTGTTCATTTTGGATTCGCTCATCAACAACAGTGCAGAAGCACCATCGTTGAGGGTAGACGCGTTGGCTGCAGTTACGGTACCTTCTTTTGAAAAACTTGGTTTCAAGGATGGAATTTTTGAAAAATCGACCTTGTATATTTCTTCATCCGTTTCAAATGCAATGAAGTCACCTTTTTTCTGAGGGACCATTACCGGACATATTTCTGGAGCAACCAAGCCCTCTTTGGTGGCGCTTTGTGCCCTGGTATAAGACCGGATGGCAAATTCATCTTGTTGTTCACGGCTAATTCCATGATGCGTAGCAGTTTGATCCCCACAATTTCCCATGGCTGCATTGGAATATGCATCGGACAAACCATCGCGTTGCAATCCATCTACAAGCATCTGACCACCAAATTTTGCCCCCCATCGCACAGCACTTGCATAATATGGGATGTTGGACATGCTTTCCATACCACCGGCCAGGATGATCTCTGCATCGCCGCATATGATGGACTGTGCTCCAACAGAAACAGCCTTCATGCCAGAAGCACAAACTTTGTTGATGGTGGTGCAAACCGTTTCAGGCAACAATCCAGCTCCTAACGCCACTTGCCGTGCAGGAGCCTGCCCAAGGTTTGCCGAACAAACGTTGCCCATAAGAACTTGTTCTACTGTAACAGGATCCACTGCAGCGCGTTCAATCGCAGCCTTGGCTGCCACAGCTCCCAATTGGGTTGCCGAAAATGGAGTTAAACTTCCTCCAAAGCTTCCCATGGCTGTTCGGGTTGCAGAGACTATATAGACCGTTGACTTCATGAAAAAGGGATTTTAAAGGGCGCAAATATAGAACCCCTGTGAACTTATTCTAACAGAATGCCAACGCTTTTGTTTCCAAGCCTGTGTTAGAGTATATACCAAATCACCGCTTTCGCCAAAAGCACCAGATCAGAAACAAATAAAAAAGTGGGGTTCAAGGATCTCATGTTTTTGTCAAGCCACCATAAGTAAATGCTGTAAACCAACAAACTGGCAAAGGGGATATTCCACAAATGGGTGTCAAAAACCACCACACCGACTAAAGTTACGAGATAACTCAAGACGAACAAACTTTGTATGATGTATTGGGCAGTTCCTGATGATATATTTTGCATCCATGTGGTATGGCCATAGAACTGATCAGATTTTCTATCGACAACATCAAACAATAAACTTTGTGCAAGCAGTAATAAAAAAAAATCTACTGAAAGAATGGTTTGAAGTGATTTGAAAGGTTGAGGTGATTGGAACGTGTAAAAAACAAAAATGGTCCAACTCCCCGCCACGATCACATTTTTCAAGCCATGAATTTTTCTGAATAAATAAATGCGACTGTGATTATGGTAAACTAAATTTACCAAAGACAATGCAAGGATCATGCGTTGGGTGAATGCGGAAGAATCCAACAACAACATGATCGCAATCAAAACGAGGGTTGCAGCCAAAAACCAATTCCAAATGTCTGATTTTGCACTGGAGGGATGGTGCGAGGAAAAGCAAAGCAATTTATGATAGAAATAAACCGAAAAACTTAGCAGCATTGCAATGGCCAATTGTTTGAGCGATGCCGCATGTCCGCTGGCGATGGGAGATGTAATGGCAATCAGCGTAGGAGCAAGGAGACCGTAAAAAATGGATGCAATCCAGGCTTGTCCTTTAACATTAAAAATAGCGGAAGCTTTGCTTGGGATCAATGGACAACAATACTTCATAAATGAGTTTGATCACGTTTTCAATGTCTTCAATGCTTGCAGTTTCGACCGTGGTATGCATGTAGCGAAGAGGCAAGGAAATCAATACCGAAGGAACCCCTCCATTCGAATATGCAAAAGCATCGGTGTCGGTTCCGGTGGTTCGTGAAGCGGCATTTCGTTGAAACGGAATTTTCTTTTTTGTAGCGGTATCAATGACCAATTTTTGAAAAATATTATGCACCGGTGGCGCATAACACAATACAGGGCCTTCTCCACATTTAATCGAACCTTGTTCCTTGGTTTTAAGCATCGGAGTGTGGGTATCGTGTGTTACATCGGTCACTATGGCCAAGTTTGGTTTGATGGTTTGTGCAATCATTTCTGCACCGCGCAAACCAATTTCTTCTTGCACTGAATTGACTATGTATAGCGAGTATGGAAGCTTTATTTTATTTTTTTTCAAAAGTCTTGCAACTTCGGCAATGCAAAATCCGCCTATGCGGTTGTCGAGGGCCCTTCCACAATAGTAGCGATCATTCAGTTTGAACAGCTCATCTTCATAGGTAATGCAACACCCAACATGGATCCCCATGCTTTCAACTTCTTCTTTGTTTTTTGCCCCGACGTCGATGAAGATATTTTCGACCGTGGCTGTGAGGTTGGTGTCATTTCCTTTGCGGGTATGTATGGCCGGCCAACCAAATACGCCTTTAACGATGCCTTTGGGTGTGTGGATATTGACCCTTTTAGAGGGCGCTATGCTTTGATCAATCCCTCCGTTTCGAATTACATAAATAAAGCCATCATCGGTAATGTAATTGACCATCCAGGAAATTTCGTCGGAGTGTCCCTCAATAACTACCCGAAAGGATTTATTGGGATGAACAATGCCATAGAGGGTACCGTAAGCATCTAAACTCCAGGCGTCCAGATACGACTTGGTATACTCCAGCCAAATTTTTTGGCCAGAAGACTCATGTCCGGTTGGGCTTGCGTTATTGAGATATTTGTATAGAAACTCCTCAGAGCTTTTGGTAATGATCTTCATAAATTAAGCTTGCTCACTTTGGAACTTTTCTGACCACGCCTGTGGATCCTGGTTCCATTGTTTAAGTTTTTCGAATTCGGTTTGACTGATGAGTTTTAATAGCAAAGCTTGTTCCAATAATGCATTAAAATTGCTCAGACTTCTAAATTCTATCGATTTTTCTTGAAAACGCTGCTCCGCTATGGAGAATCCATATTCAAAAATGGAAATCACCCCCTCAATGAGATGGCCTTCGGATAACAAAGCTTCGCATGCTTCCAGCGAACTTCCACCGGTGGAAATCAGGTCTTCTACCACGAGTATCCTGCTACAGGGCCCCAGTTCGCCTTCAATCAGGTTTTTTAGACCATGCGCCTTGGGCTTGCTTCGCACATAACAAAATGGGAGTTGCTTGGATTGCGCCAATAAGGCTCCCCAGGCTATTCCAGCAGTTGCAACGCCTGCAATTGCATTGGTTTTCGGGAATTCAATGCTTATGCCCAGGAAACCTTCCAGCACTTGAGATCGTATGGATGGATGGGATAATATTTTCCGGTTGTCGCAGTAAATCGGCGACCTCAGGCCTGAAGCCCAGGTAAACGGATTGCCCGGACTTAACCTAACGGCTTGGATTTTTAATAAATGGTCTGCTATCTTGTGGGCTATTGTCATGGATATGTCAAAACGGCGTCAAAGTTACGAAATACAGGTCAATGAACACAGTTTGATCTTGACGGGTAAACATCCGCCAGAAACCAGGTTGCCAACACCACACCGCATTTTCATGCCCTACATTGGCAATAAAAAGGCCTTGTTCCAGTATTTGGATACCTTGGAAAAATCCAACCGATTCGATGAAATTATTTTGGAAAGCGAGGACCCTCGATCCACCTTTAAGGATTTACGCAGTCTTTGCAATTGGGTGCCTGCAGCCGGCGGAGTCATCCGAAACCCTAAAGGTCAGATTTTGATGATTTACAGGAAAAATTTTTGGGACCTTCCCAAGGGAAAACTTGAAAGTGGGGAAAAGTCCCGTCAAGCTGCTATTCGGGAGTGTATGGAAGAGGTGGGCCTAAAAGATTTAACCATTCATACAAAAATTGGGGTGACTTGGCATTTGTACAGGGAACAAGACAGGTCAAGGTCCCTTAAACGAACAAAATGGTTTGTTTTGGACACCCAAACGCCCGAATTGACCATGCCTCAAAAAGAAGAAGGCATTGAACGGGTTGAATGGCTCAATGCCTCCGATGCTTTAGAACTTGAGCCTATTTACCAGAACATCAAATTCATTATTCAAAAATACATGAATGCCTTTACTCCGCCCGATGGAGCTTCCACTTGATACCAAAGTAAAATTTTACACCTGAAATGGGAGCATAAATTTCTGAAGCGTTGAAATAAGCACTTTGTGGATTTCCGTGATCAATAATGGCTCCATGCTGTGTATAATTCAAAATGTTTTCAGCGCCTACATACAATTCAATCAACGGCCTAACATGTGTTAGTTGCGTTTGCAGCAACCAATAAGGTTTACTACGTGAAGTATGATCGTGCAGAATGGATACCGGAACTCCTTCTTTGTCAGACAATCGCATTTCGCCTACGTAATTGGAGGTTGCATTGAGCAACCACATTTTGTTTGCGGTTTCCAAATCGACCGAAACCAGTCCGCGGTATTTTGGAACCATCAAAGCCTGACGAAAACCTTTCTGGTATTCTATTTTGGTGTCGGTAAATTTTCCTCCAAATTTGAACTGCAGAAATGAAAATGGCTGATAACTCAAAGTTAGAATACTTTGCAATGCCCTTGATTTTCCGTCCAGTGCATAAATATTCACTTGTTGATCATTTTGATCCAGGTCGATCACCATTTGGTCTGTAAACCAGGTGTAATAAACATCTAGGTTTATCTGAAATTCTTTTCCCCATGCATAAGGTTTACCAACCACATTGAACCCCAGGTTCCATGACTTTTCAATCAATGGCTTGGTATCCACAGACCATGATTTTGAGCTGGCCAGGTAAGTTAGATTTTCAGCAAACAAACGAGGGAATCGGAACCCATGCCCTATAGAAGTTCTGAAGGTCCAATCTTTTGCAAATAAATAACGTAAGCTTGCACGTGGGCTCCAAATGGGTTTATGCCCTGCAATCCAATCCGATTGTATACCAAGCGTTGTTGTCAAAGCGTTATCGACCGTTAAATCATTTCGAAAACTGTGTTCTGCAGACAGTGAGCCCACTTTTTGCACATACTCTATGGATTGGCCTTCCAAGGTTTCTGTGGCATCGCTCCAATGCAATTTGGGACCCGCTGTGAATTGATGCCGCTTATCTCGAAGGGCTAATTTCATCAACAATGTCAGATGTGCATTGGATTCCTTGCCATGATAGTTTTTATTTCCATACGTTGCATCGATGGTGGAATGTTCGAAGTTATAAATGGAGCCCAGGCTATTTTCAGGATCTTCAAAACCTACATATCCCAAGTTTCCATTCAGGTCAAGATGTTGAATTTCTTGTTGAATGCGATAAGGAGCATCCACATTGATTTGCCCTGCATCCTTTTTTTCGTAAATGATTTGACCATTGATTTGTCCCTCCAAAGTTTGGCCAAAAAGAATGTTTCGTATCAGTGCATTCACTCTTTTGGTTTTCGCTTCATCTTGAAAACCATCGTGGTTGTGGTCTTTGTTTTTCTGCTGGAATGCGGTATTCAAATACAAACCCGAGGATCTGGCTTCATTCCATCTTTTGTTGAGGTGAACATTGCTTTCTACTCGTCCATGGAGGTCTCCAAATAAATTTAAAAATAGTGGAACATCTTCATAGGGTTTTTTCAATTGCACATTGATGGCGCCGCTCATGCTTTGCACTCCATTGACTACAGAAGATGCACCTTTTTGGATGTCCACACGATCCATCCAGGTGCCTGGAATGTAATCGAATGCAAATGGAGCGATGATGCCGGAAAAAGATTGGCGATTTTCCATTAGCAGATCCATGTATATACCGCGCAATCCTAAGAATTGTATTTCTTTGGAGCCAGTGGCTGCATTGGTGTAACTGATGTCGACGGCATTGCTTGTTTGGAAACTTTCGGCCAAGCTGCAACAAGCCGCTTTGCGAAATTCACCTTTTTCAAGCTTTTCAACATTGTGTGGTTCCAGCCTTGAAAACACATTGGTGTTGCGATTGGTTTGGACATCTACCGTTTGGAGGATCACTCCTTCCCGAAGGGTGAATACTTCAAAAGATTTTTCAGAGTCCACCACAAAGGTGTCCTTTGAAAAACCGGTATATGATATGATGAGGTGGTGATCTCCTGGTTTGCGTTCCAGTTTAAAAAATCCATTGTCGTTGGTGGAGGTTCCTGTATTGGATTCCAACCAATGAACGGTTGCACCCACCAGCGATTGTAAATTTTGATCGACTACATTGCCCATGAACATTTGAGCCTCGAGTACTTGATAGTTGATCAGTATGGTAATTACCATCCATGATTTTAAGCCCATTTGACTTGTTTTTTAAAAGTGATAAATCTTGTGTAAAATCGAAAGGACACAAGGTGGGCTAACACAATCTGGTACAATGCAGATCTATGATTTCAGTACCGCTTAATTTCCATGGATATTCAAAATTACCCGATGCGAAAGGGACGGTGCATTGTAGTTCTAAGTTTTCCTGAAAATGATCGATCAATAGGGGGGTGTTCAATGCCAATAATTTGGCTCCGGCAGGTCCCTCTGCATTTAGATCCAAGGTTTTGTATTCAATGATCTGGCGGCTGCAAGGAGCATTGCCAGCTTTAGAATGGCAAGTGCTTTTATTGGTTGCGGCACATTTTTGAGGGAAAGGTCCTTTGAGGCATGGATCCGTTTTTGGAAAAAACGAATACTCAATCGTTTTACTGCAGCAACAATGGATCAGGAAAACATTCAAGCCCATCTGAGCCACCAACAAGTGGATGGTAAGAATGGCTGTTATGATTCTAAACCTCGACTGCATAGGATTGTGAAACAACAAAATAGCAGAAATGTTTATTCTTTGAGTGCTTCCCGGGAAATGACCAATTTTTGAATTTCTGAGGTGCCTTCTCCAATGGTGCATAATTTAGCGTCGCGGTAATATTTCTCTACAGGAAAGTCTTTGGTGTACCCATACCCTCCGAAAATTTGAACAGCATCCGTGGCAACTGCTACTGAAATTTCAGAAGCATAATATTTTGCCATGGCAGCTTGCTTGGTCATTTTTAAATGCTGGTCCTTCATTTTTCCGGCTTGTCGGGTCAGCAATTCAGCGGCTTCAATTTTTGTAGCCATATCAGCCAATTTGAAAGCAATTCCCTGAAATTGGGCAATCTTTTGTCCAAATTGCTCACGTTCCTGAGCATATTGTACGGAGGCTTGATATGCTCCTTTTGCGATGCCTAGAGCCAGTGCGGCAATGCTGATTCGACCACCGTCTAGCACTTTCATAGCTTGAACAAATCCGTCGCCTACCAAGCCCAGCACCTGGTGTTTAGGAATTTTGCATTGATCAAAGATCATTTCAGTGGTTTCTGAAGCACGCATGCCCAGTTTGTTTTCTTTCTTACCGGCAGAAAAGCCAGGGGTACCGCGTTCCACTACAAAGGCTGTCATTCCTCGACTGTCCAGCAACTCTCCTGTTCTCGCAATAACCACTGCCACATCAGAAGACTTTCCGTGTGTGATCCATGTTTTGGTTCCATTCAGTATCCAGTGATCACTTTCCAGATAAGCAGTACATTTCATCCGTATGGCATCACTACCAGTGTTTGGTTCGGTCAATCCCCAGGCGCCAATCCATTCGCCTGTGGCCAACTTTGGAAGGTATTGTTGTTTCTGTTGTTCATTGCCAAACAACAGCATATGGCCTGTGCACAATGAGTTGTGTGCGGCAACAGATAAACCAATGGACCCGCAAACTTTTGCAATTTCCTCAATGACTGTAATGTATTCCTGGTAACCTAATCCTGCTCCTCCATATTCATTTGGGACGAGTACGCCGAGAAATCCGTGTTTTCCCATTTCATGAAACAAGTCTTTGGGGAAATGCTGTTGTTCATCCCATTCCATGACATGAGGTCGAATGTGTTTTTCTGCAAAACTTTTTGCAGATTCGCGTATCATCTGCAAGTGTTCGGATTCAATTGGCGACATGTGCTTCATGGATTAAGTAGCAAAGGTAATGAACGGCCAACAAGTTCAATAGTTGTACTTGCCATTCCATTTTTCATGCAAAAATTGCTTGATCTTGTCTTCTGAACCTAATTGACCAGGTTCATAGAATGCGGTATTGCTCAATTTTTCTGGTAAATATTCTTGCTGTACAAAGCCTCCTTCGTGCGCATGTGCGTATTCGTAGGATTTTCCGTAACCCAGATTTCTCATCAGGCCAGAGACTGCATTGCGCAAGTGGAGTGGAACCGGTAAATTGCCCGACTGCTCTATGGTTGCAAGTGCTTTTTCGATGGCCATGTATGCGGTATTGGATTTGGGCGAACAAGCCAGGTAGATTGCCGTTTGTGCCAAAATAATTCTCGATTCCGGCCATCCCACCTGTTCAACCGCCTGCTGACATGCAGTGGCCAGAAGCAAAGCATTGGGATTGGCCAGCCCAATATCTTCTGAAGCCGAAATGAGCATTCGCCGGACAATAAACCTGGGATCTTCGCCGCCCGCAATCATGCGCCCCAACCAATATATGCTTGCATTTGGATCTGACCCCCGAATGGATTTGATAAAAGCCGATGCGATGTCGTAGTGAGACTCTCCGTCTTTGTCATAAAACACTAAATTTTTTTGAACCAAATTCCTCAATAGATCATCGGTGATGGCAATTTCGTCTTCCTTTAAAGAACCTACCAATTCGAGGATATTGCACAATTTACGTGCATCGCCCTGTGATAATTGAAGAAGGGCCGTGGTTTCTTTTAAGTGGATTTTCTTGTTCTTGAACAAGAAATCTTTATGGACAATGGCGTCAAAAAGTTGCAGCAAATCTGCTTCTTCCAGTTGATTTAAAGTATAGACCTGACATCGGGATAATAAAGCGTTGTTGATTTCGAAGGAAGGGTTTTCGGTGGTGGCACCAATGAGCACAATGGTGCCGCGTTCAACGGCTGCCAGTAAGGCATCTTGTTGGGATTTGTTGAATCGGTGTATTTCGTCGATGAAAAGTATGGGAGAGGCCTGGTCAAAAAAACGGGTTGAGCGTGCTTTTTCTAGCACTTCACGGACTTCCTTGACCCCTGACTGAACGGCACTCAACTCAAAAAACGGTCTATTAAGTGACTTTGAAATGATTTTTGCCAAGGTCGTTTTGCCTACCCCGGGTGGGCCCCATAGGATCATAGACGGAATATGCCCCTTTTCGATGGCCAATTGAAGCACGCTTCCTGGACCTAAAAGGTGTTTTTGACCAATAAAATCGATCAAAACCGAGGGTCTCATCCTTTCTGCAAGAGGCTGCATTGCGCTTCATTTAAGGGGACAATTTTAGTTAAATAATTGCTCAAAAGACCAGGTTTTATTGGAAGACAATAGCATTTTATTGCTTTCTGTTATCTTTGAAGGAGCATGAGAAAATTGTGGAAATCCTTTATCACCTTGGCCTTTTTGTTGGCTATGCAGGAATTTTCCTTGGCGGCTCACATCATTGGGGGAGAAATGTATTACGAATGCCTGGGGTATGGGAACAATGGCACGGATACCACCAAACGCCGTTATCTGATTACGATAAAATTGTATAGAGATTGTTATTCCAGTGGTGCAGGATTTGATGATCCGGTGGGATTTACCATTTTCAGACAACAGGGAAACAATTGGGTCAATACAAGGAATGGAAACGGTGCAAACACCGAATACCGTGTCAATATTAAACATCCCATCGAAAACATTGAGCCACCCAATTACCCCTGCTTACTCTTGCCTCCAAATGTTTGTGGGGAATCTGGAACTTATCAGATGGAAGTAGAATTGCCTATCATTACGCAAAAATACCTCGTGGTGTGGCAAAGATGTTGTAGAAACAACACCATCACCAACATTGTTAATCCAGAAAGTACTGGTGCGACATTTTACATTGAAATTCATCCAGAAGCGCAGCGCACTTGCAACAACAGCCCTCGCTTCATCAATTTTCCGCCTACCGTACTTTGTGTCAACGAACCTTTTGCTTTTGATCATTCTGCATTTGACAAAGAAGGAGACCTTTTGGTGTATGAATTTTGTGAACCTCTGACTGGAGGAGGGCGGGGTGGAAGCAACAACTGCCAGTCCGTCATTCCTACGCCTGATTGCCCGCCACCTTATACCCCTGTGCAATACAGGATTCCATACACAGCCTTGTTTCCATTGGGAGGCAATCCACAAGTTACAATCAACACCATCAACGGAATCATTACGGGAACCCCAGATGTCATCGGACAATTTGTAGTGGGAGTGTGTGTTTATGAATATCGGAATGGCGTATTGTTATCGGTACTTCGAAGAGATTTTCAGTTCAATGTAGCCAGCTGCGAAGGAGCAGTAGAAGCCAGGTTGGGTGGCGCCTCTCAATTGACTCCAGATCAATTCAACATCACAGTATGCGGTACTTTGGATTACCAAATGAAAAATACAAGTGTGGACACCCGTTTCATAAGCGATGTTTTATGGACTTATGAAAATGGTGGAGTAGTAGACAGCTTTTACGGCTGGGAGCCACGCATTCGGTTTAAAGAAGGAGGAATGCATGCCGGCCGATTTATTTTAAATCCAGGAACCAATTGCGGTGATACAGCTTACTTCCGGATCAATTTAATTCCGGATTTATCTGCCGATTTTCAAGCAATTTACGACAGCTGTCATGCTGGACCGGTTCAGTTTACCGATCTTAGCCGATCCACTTATTCGGTCCCAAGTCAATGGGCCTGGGGTGCCGGTGATGGGATCACTTCCAATATTCAAAACCCCAACATACAATATTTACGACCAGGACTTTATCCGGTTCTATTGACTGTGAAAGACAATTTTGGTTGTGAAAGCAAATTTTTTAAAGACATCAAATGGTTTCCATCTCCGGAAGTAGTGATTTTTGCACCAAGCAAAAGTGAAGGATGTATTCCTTTAAGCGTTGAATTCAAAAACATATCCTTTCCAACAGATTCAAACTATCAATTCATTTGGAAATTTTCAGACGGATTGGTGGATACCGGTTATACCGTAAACAGAAGTTTTGACTCTACTGGTTCTTTTGGATTGACCTTGGAGGTTACTTCACCTTTGGGTTGTTACAATGAAAACAGTTTTGCAAACGTCATTCAAACATTCAATCCGCCTACGGCCAAATGGACCATTGACAAGGTGAAAGTCAACCTCAACGACCCAGTGGTATTGATTGAAGATTTATCACAAAGTACCATAGGCAGAACATGGACCATTGATGGTCATGAGCATTATTTTGATCAGTCATTGCGTTATGAATTGAAAGATACAGGATATCACACCTTGCAATTGGTGGTAGCGGACCGGTTCTTGTGTACCGATACTTTGTACACGCAATTGTTTGCATTTAAAAATTTTAGTTTGTTCATGCCCAATGCATTTACACCCAATGGGGATGGAAAAAACGAGACCTATGGCCCGGTAGGGCAGTTCGGTTCAATGCAACACTATTCCATGCAAATATTTGATCGATGGGGATCCATGTTATTTTCTTCGCAAAATCCGGAACAAGGGTGGAATGGAACGGATTCGGGCAGTCAAAAGGAATTACCACCAGGGGTATATGTGTGCAAACTAAAATACAAAGCACTCGATCGCGAACCTGTGGAGACCAGTTATTTATTTAGCCTGATTCGATGAGATCAAATTCAGGTGTTGAAGGTAACCACTACTTAATAGAACAGTTCCATACCTGTTTTCAGGAACATAGGTCCGAAAAGCGGGCACAATCCATGGAGGCCTACATGCGCAACCAATTCAATTTTTACGGCGTACCTGCCCCACAACGTAAAGCCATTGCGGCAATGTTGATTGACCGGTTTACTTGGAATGATCCGGAGGATTTCATTCGTTTTTTTGATTTGTGTTGGCAGCAGAAACAGCGGGAATTTAAATATCTTGCATTAGACCTCTCACGGAGATTCATAAAGCGATTGGACAAAGCCAGTGTGCCGTTTTTTGAAAAAAAAATTGGGCAAGATTCATGGTGGGATACGGTCGATGGAATTGCTCCGCAAATCATTGGAGCACTCTTAAAAGATTCCAAATCTCTTCAAAAGGAATATGGTTGCAAATGGATTGAAAGCGAGAATTTTTGGTATCAGCGATCAGCCATCATTTTGCAACTATTCTACAAAGAGAAAACTCAATTTGACCTGATGGCCCATTGCATTTTGAGAAGGGCAGATAGTAAGGAATTTTTTGTGCAGAAAGCTGTGGGGTGGGCGCTTCGACAATTTGCTAAATCAGAGCCGGAAGTCGTGTATCAATTTCTTCAAGCAAATAAAATAGCCCCCCTGAGTATCAGAGAGGCTATTAAATCTTTGAAGTAAGAAGAATGGTTATTCTTTGAAAACTTTAAAGTCTTCGGCTTTGGCAACTTTGATGATGTATGACCGGGTGCATTGTTGGTGCACGTATTGATCATAGCCTTCTACCACACCGGTCACCACAAAACGTTTATTGGCTGGGTTCTTGATATCGCTATACAATTCAACTGGTACGGAAGAACCGAATTCAATTTTAATGGTATAGTCGTAATTATCAGGATCTCGCGCAAATATGGTGTTGCCAGCCGTCATGATGTTGTTGTTAGCCAGCATCATTTCTACGGTGATGGTTTTCCCTTCGCAATCCATTTTACTATTGCATGGGCCTTTGCAATCGGAACGTTTGAGGATTCCTTGAATGCCCTTAGCAGCCGAGCCTCCATGTGAACAAGCAAATTGCACCAGCGCCATGCCTAATAATACAATCAACAACTGTTTCATGAAATTTTATTTACGTAATTCATCAGTCAAACGATCTGCTTTGTAAATGTATTTTAAAGCAGCATAAATTCCACCGGCATGCACACCTACGGTCCTGTTGGCTTTTTCATCATAAATAAAATTGCCGGGCAATGATTCAATGTTGCCATCGAATACCAAACCAACCACTTCTTTGTTGCGGTTGATCATCGGACTTCCTGAATTTCCACCGATGATGTCGTTGGTGGTAACAAAACAGAATGGTGAAGAAAGCAATTCCGATGGAGGGTTCAACCATTTTTCTGGTAGACTCCATGGGCTTTTCTTGTTGTAAGAATAAAAACGATCGTACAAACCATAAAATGAAGTTTTATAAGGGGCAGTGGTGCCGTTGTAATCATAAGCTCGCACCAGTCCATCTGCAAGACGCAATGTGAAAGTTGCGTCGGGCGGTAGATTATTGCCTTTAACTTTGAAAACATTGTTGGCAATTTTTGCTTCCAGGCTTTTGCGCTTGGTGGTCGAACTTTGAAATGCCTTGGCTGCTTCTTGATATTTGCTGACGATGAATCTACCCGCTTCTAGGATCGGATCGTCGCATTTCGCTAATTTTTCGGCAGGCTTCATCAGAATTTTATCCAATTTTTCAGCATCACTGAAATCCGTTTTATCCAATAATTTGTGGGCAGCTTTTTCGGGAGTCTTTCCGTCTAGTAGAACTTCTGATAATTTATTATCAGGATGCTCAAACATCAAAACCTCTTCATACAAGGTTTTCAAATATTCCATCTCCTTTGGCGTGTTTAAATCTTTGGAGAATTCTTTCATTTGTGCCTTGAGTTTTTCAAGAGTCGCCTCGTTTTTGGGGTTGTTTTCCATCAACAGTTTCTCGTAGTTGGCGGCTGCAAACATCATGTTCAAAGCTTTTCCTTTGATTTGTGAAGGACCTAACAAGGTCAATGCACTACCGTATTTTCTTAAAATTGAATATTCTTTTTCCATTTCAATCCAGGGATCTTCTCCTTTTAACTTGGTTTTGCTACGGATTTCTTGCTCCATGGCCCTTTTTCTTCCAAGCAAGGAAGGATTTCTCAAACCTTCAAGAATTCCGGTCATTGCTTTGATGCTGTTGCCTAACCCAAAAATGTCATTGAGTAAATCATCGTTGGGTGCTTTTTCATATTCACGTGCCATGATGTCACGGCGATTGGACATCATTTTGATTTGCGCTGGAAAACGGATGTCTCGGTCGTATTCAAATTGCGAAATGGTTCGGTAACGTTCCGTGCTACCAGGATTGCCAATGACAAAAACCGGCTCATTTTCTTCAGCACCTGATGTATTGAATTTGAAATAGTGGTCTCTTGTATTCAAAGGATTACCTTGCTCATCGTATGCACGCCAAAAAGTAAAATCCAAACAATACCGTGGGAAAGTAAAATTGTCGGGATCTCCACCAAAATAACCCAATTCATTTTCCGGAACCATTACCAAACGGATGTCGCTGTATTTTTTATAGCCATACAAGCTGAATTTTCCGCCACTGTAATAGGTAACAGTCTGGATACGCAGTCCCTTCCAGCCATCGCGGGCTGCATATGCTCTCGTTAACTGAGCCAATGCAGAGTCCGTCAAGACTTTTTTCTCGATATCATCTTTTGCACCTGAATTTTTTCTCATGACTTGGTCCGTAATGTCTTCCGCAACGATCAACTGTTCGACAAACAATCCTTCTGCCTTGCGCTCATCGGCCAATGTGGCTGCATAAAAACCATTTTTCAATAAGGACTCTCCTTCTTTTTGCAAAGACGGCACAACGTCTCGTGAGCAGTGGTGGTTGGTCATGATCAATCCATCTGGCGAAACGAACGAAGCCGAACACCAGGTCGCAAAACGCAATGAAGATTTGCGGACATCATCGTACCAACTGTCTGGAGGCGCAAACTGGTATGCTTCCTTAAACCATTCTTTCGGTGGATTTTCAAATGTCCACATTTTACCAAAATCAAAGCGCTGTGGTTTGGTGTCGTCTTGTGCGAACAAAACCAGGGCGAAGCCTATGAAAAGGGCTGTTAACAAATTTTTTAATTTCATTTTTTCCTGTTTAAGGTTGCAAATATAATCATTACGAAGTATTTCGTAGGTTTATTTTTCGCGAAGGGATTTTTCGATCGATGCCCGGGAAATGGGATGATAGCGGTTGTTGAATCGCTCGAACATCTGCTCAGCGTATTGGCCGTATCCAGAAGCCACCAGCGCTTCATATATGGGCAGGATATACTTCCTGCGACCGACACGTCCGAGAAAATCTTCAATTTCCGGTTTGATTTGTTCGGTGTATTGGTTCTCAATCCCATAATTCAACCAGGCACATTTGATTTCAGCATTTGCGCTGGATTTGAATTCAAATGTCTGATCCAATTGCACGCACCATGTTGAATCTTTTTTGTCTGGTAAGCTCCTAATGAAATGGAGCCATTCATGTGTTGTCCATGTGGCCATGGTGCTTTTATCCAGGGGTACAGCGTTTATCAGTTGATCTACCACAGACTCTACCGCTGTGAACTTGGTACGTGTATAGTTACCGGTAAAAACAGGGAAACCTGGTTGAAACAAATAGATTTTTACAGTATCCATCAAAGGATCTTGTGCTGACACCAGGTGTTCTTCTAAAAATTTCAAGAATCCTTCGGTGCTGTTCGACTGAAATTGAAAATTGCGAAAATAATTCAAGAGAAAGCTATCCAATGCATCACGCCCTTTCCGCTCTTCCAAAAAACGCAGGAGCGACTTTCCTTTTTCATAAGCTATGTCGGTCATGGATTCTTCGGGATCCATTCCCTTCATGTTCAATTTGAGACAAGTGAGCGGATTGGATGAACCCATGTCTTCAATGGATGATTTAAGGTCTTGCAATCCCAACAAGCTAAGCATGTCTGCATATTCTTTTCCATAGAGGGCTTCCATGATTCTGCTTTCCAAGTAAGTGGTAAATCCTTCATTCAACCAAAAGTCATTCCAGCTGGCGTTGGTTACGAGGTTGCCACTCCAAGAATGAGCCAGTTCATGAGCCAAAAGTGCGGTAAGGCTCCGATCTCCAACAATGACTGTAGGGGTTAAAAAGGTCATCATCGGATTTTCCATCCCACCAAAGGGGAAACTTGCTGGCAAAACCAAAACGTCGTATCGACCCCAAGGATAAGTCCCGTAAAGTGACTCTGCCGTGATGAGCATTTTTTCCAGATCTTCAAATTCGTTTTGAGCCTTTTGAATCCAAACATCTGGTGCATAAACTCCCGTTCTGGGTCCGATCGGAGCAAAGCCAAAATCACCAACACCCAAAGCCAAAAGGTAGGCTGGTATTGGAATATCCATTTTGAAATGATACAAACCATCTGGATTTTTTTTCTGCGGACTGTTTGCACTCATGACCGCCATCAACCCTTTAGGAACTTTTACCTGCGCCTCATACGTAAACCGGATTCCCGGCCCATCAGGACACGGAACCCACGACCTGGCATAAATGGATTGACTTTGTGTAAAAAGAAATGGATAACGCTGGTTGGCTGTTTGATTCGCTGGAACCCATTGCAAAGCGGTTGCATCTGGCCCGGTTTCATAACGGATTCTCACCTTTTCAGCCCCTTCATTGAGATGAATGATGATGGGCCTACCCAATATAGAATCGATTGCACCCAAGTCGGTTTCTGCATTCTCAAACTGTCCATTTATCAATTGCTCCACATGATGTATTGAAAGGCCTAAATTATCCAATGTCAAATCACCGGAACACCCTGTGTCCAAGGTGTAGGTGGCAATTCCTTTGATTTTTTTTTGATCAAAATCAACTTCCAAATCAAGTTCCAGATGCCTGACTTTGCAAACTTCCGGACGGCTGAAACTGTGGGGATCTGCCGCTTCAATGGCATAGGTAGTGGTTTCTTTGGGTTGTTTACATGTCGTGAAAAGTATGGCTGTTCCAAAGAACAACATCATGAAAAACAGATGGGTGAATGAATTGGTATGCATTGTTTTGTTGCTTCAGGTTTACAAACGAAATTGATGGACCTTTGTTATGAAAAAGAATAGTTGGATTTTATTACCATGCTTTTTTGCTTATTTAGAAACGGTTGAAGAGGATTGGAGTAGCATGGAAACTTCCGGTCCTAAATGAAAGATTGCGTCCAATATGCACAAGTTTCGTTGAAAGCTTGTTCCAAAAATCTGCTCATACGCAACGTTTGGAGCCAATTGATTAAAATGATTGAATGCTTCATTTCGGAGGTCCAGATAGTCCAAGGGGTAGGCCACCTGATAAGCTTCCGTATATTTTGGGAGGATTTCCAATTGACAAAAACGGAGTACCAACCGGAGAGCCTCTTCATTAAAATCCACCAGTCGCACGAATTTTTTGTCAAACAATTCTGCCAGATACTCTTTGTAATACTCGAAATATGGACTATTGCCGTATGATGATTGCAGAAAACGTTGGTGCTGTTGTTGCCAATTGGATCGGTAACAGATCAGTACCTCATGGATGGGCATTTGTTGGTGTTTCCCTTTTTTCAATGGTATACTTAGCAGCTTTGGTCCTTGGTGTGAACCTAAAAGATATCGATTGCGAGAGGATCGTTTCTGGTAATGCTCATGTAGTTCTATGCAAATGCTTTTTAGTTGTTGAATGGATGCCATGATCCCTATGGGCGGAAAAGCCGAGGTATGCATGATCAGCTTTGTATAGCTTTGCGTAACAGGAAGTACAGATTTTTCCATGGACCCACAAAGGTATTTCGAAAAGCATGCATTCTTCAATCCATTGACCAAGGATGTTCCATCCAGGAATTTAGGGTTGATCATCGTTATTCCTTCCTATCATGAAAAAGATCTTTGGAAGGTTCTGGATTCTCTCAAGCATCTGGTAAAGCCAACGGTAGAGGTGGAAGTTTTGGTAGTCCTCAATCACGGCGAAACGGTATGTCAAGAAATAAAAGCATTTCATGATGAGCAATACAAACAACTGATCACCTGCCAACGAACCGAATTTCCAGATTGGCTGCACCTGATTCCATTGGAACCTGTAACATTTCCATCTAAAATAGCAGGAGTTGGCATGGCTCGAAAAATAGGCATGGATGAAGCTGTTGCGCGTTTTGCCAGAATAGGCAAAGATGGCATCATTGTTAATCTGGATGCCGATTGCATGGTACATCGGGATTATTTGGCCGAAATCGATACCGCATTTCAACAGGATTTGTCTACAGAGGCATGGTCCATTGGTTTTGTTCATCATACCATCGAATGCAGCCCTTTAGAAGTGGAAGCGATGCAAGCTTATGAACTGCATTTGCGTATGTATATCAATTGGCAAAAACATTTTGGTTATCCTTTTGCACATCAAACCTTAGGATCTTGCTTTGCAGTCAGATCAACGGCCTATTGTGCCCAAGGAGGTATGAACCGGAGACAAGCGGGCGAAGATTTTTATTTTTTACATAAATTCAGTGCAATCGGAAAACTGAGATCCCTTCAAAGACCATTGGTGTTTCCTGCTGCACGGACATCAGACCGTGTTCCGTTTGGCACGGGAAGGGCTATAGGACAGCATGTTCGAAGCATTGGATGCATTTCAACAATGACCACGTATGCTCCTCAAGCCATCGCTGTGTTTTGTACAAATATGTTTCGTTTGTCAAATGCTTACTCTGATTTGAAGGAGCATAGACAAGACTGGAGGTCCATGGTCGATTCCATAGAATTGAAAGAATTTTTAGTACAGCGATCATTTGATGCGGAATTGAATAAGATGCTGAAACACTCCGGTCATGCGAAAACTTATAGTGATCGGTTGAATCGTTATTTTGATCCATTTTTATTGATGAAGTTTTTGCACGCCTTTCAAGATACACGATGGCCAAGGATATCGGTCATTGATTCATTCAACGAATTTGTATCGAAACGGAATGAATCGAATGAGCCACAAAGTACCATTTCCATTGAGCAAGCTTTGGAGTACATGAGAAAGTGGGATTATCCTGCTTATTGCCCGATGGAACCTCGTTAGGTGTTGTCATGAAAAACGGTTTAAACTCCAACCGAATATTTAGTCCCTTTCAATGATTTTGGCCTGTGCGATGTAAACCATATAACATCCCGGTGACTCACTTTGTAGGACGGGATGCATTCCATTCAGATTGGAGGATGCTACAATGATTGGTGATACTAAACAATGCCGAGGAAAATTAGTTTCTTCGTTGTACAAAGCAAAACCATGAATCAATTTGGTCGTTTATTCCGGATTCAAATTTTCGGAGAATCGCATGGGCCTGGTGTCGGTGTGGTAATCGATGGAGTGCCTGCCGGTATTCCGCTTCAAATGAGTGATTTTCAAGCGGACATTGAAAGGAGAAAGCCGGGTAAACCTGGAACGACCAGCCGCCAGGAATCCGATTTACCAATTATACAAAGTGGTTGGTTCAATGAATATACCACGGGAACACCCGTCATGATCTGGTTTCAAAATGACGACCAAAGAAGTGCCGATTACCAACAACATCAAAACCTAGCCAGGCCAGGGCATGCAGATTTTGTTGCGGAAAAAAAATACAATGGATATCAAGATTACAGGGGAGGAGGTCATTTCAGCGGGAGAATGACATTGCCTTTGGTGGCCGCTGGAGTGATCGCAAAAAAAATCATTGCTCCCATTTCTTTGTCAGCACAACTGATTGAAGCAGGTGGCCATAAAGATATAGAAAAAGCCGTGCACGATGCAATGGAAAAGGGTGACAGCATTGGAGGTTTGGTCAAATGCGAAGTCAGTAAAGTGCCTATTGGCCTTGGTGAACCATTTTTTGATTCGTTAGAATCATTGATCAGTCATGCTATATTTTCAATTCCAGCTGTAAAAGGGATCTCATTTGGCAGTGGTTTTGAGGCGGCAAAAATGTTTGGCTCACAACATAATGATCCCATTATGGATCCAGATGGACGAACATTGTCCAATCACGCAGGTGGTATCAATGGTGGGATCAGCAATGGAAACCCAATGTATTTTCAAATTGCGGTTAAGCCCACCAGTAGCATTGGAATCGCACAGCAGACTATCGATTTTCAAACAGGAGCATTAAAACAGTTGGAGATTCGCGGAAGGCATGATGCATGTATTGCATTAAGGATTCCTGTAGTGGTAGAGGCCGTTACGGCGATAGTCTTGGCTGACTTGTTTTTAATCAATAAGAAGCATGGTTGAATATTCCTACAATACATGATTCCTCGATTCAATAGGGTAATGAATTTTTATGCTTTGGAATCCTGAAGGTGACTACAGGGCAAAAAAAAACTCCGGACATTGCCGGAGTTTTTTTATTTCATGATGCAAATTACATCTGCATATCACCCATCATAGGAGCCATTGGCTCAGCAGGTGCGGGTGCAGGCGCAGGTTTCTTTCTGCCTCTAGAACCAGCTTTTTTAGCAGTTGCTTTTTTAGGAGCTGCTTTTTTAGCAGTTGCTTTCTTAGCACCGGCTTTTTTAGCAGTTGCTTTCTTAGGAGCTGCTTTTTTAGCGGTTGCTTTCTTAGGAGCTGCTTTTTTAGCAGTTGCTTTCTTAGCGCCAGCTTTTTTAGCAGTTGCTTTTTTAGGAGCTGCTTTTTTAGCGGTTGCTTTCTTAGGAGCCGCTTTTTTAGCAGTTGCTTTCTTAGGAGCTGCTTTTTTAGCGGCTGCTTTTTTAGGAGCTGCTTTTTTAGCGGTTGCTTTCTTAGGAGCTGCTTTTTTAGCGGTTGCTTTCTTAGGAGCTGCTTTTTTAGCGGTTGCTTTCTTAGGAGCTGCTTTTTTAGCTGCTGCTTTTTTAGGAGCTGCCTTTTTTGCAGTTGCCTTCTTAGCTCCTGCTTTTTTAGCGGTCGCTTTCTTTGGAGCCGCTTTTTTGGCAGTTGCCTTTTTCGTAGTTTTCTTAGCAGTTGAACGTGCTTTTGCCATGATTAGTTTTTTAACGTTAACGAATAAAAAATAAAAATTGATTCAATAAAATGACAATTCACTTTACAAAAATCTTACCAAAGGTATGACTTTTTTCAAATATGCAAATTTTTTTTAATATTTTTTTGCTTAATTGCATTTTTTTGATAGTGAAAAGATGCATCATTCGAAGAATAAATCATAAAAATTTATCATCGAGATGGATTCCAATAGCGCGTGATTTGAATTTTTACTTCTATCGGTAATGCTTTGTTTGCCTCTGCAGATTGTGTGGATGAAGACACATCTAATTTTTTTGTGAGGGCAATCCTTGCATCCAAAATCAGCTGTTTACTGAACTTGTATCGCCCGTTGAAGTAATAGCGAAACCCCTTACCTGTAAGGCCAAAGAAGCTAAAACTGTTGAGTACATCGTTCTCATACACCATGAAGCGGATGTTGCTGTCGTCAGTCTCAAAATAAGCAACGCGTGCACTCCATTGGAATTTTGACTCCAACGCTTTATACAATATATCTTGCGCAAATAGGAAACCTGATGTGCGGGTAGGATAGGATGCATTCTCTTTGTACTGCATTCTGGTTCTCCAAGTCCAACCATCCATGATTTTTTTTTCAACAAAGAGCTCTGATGACCATTTTGAAAAAGCACTATACTCCGATGTAAATGCAAAAGGTTCTTGTTCTGTGGTCGAACGAATGTTGCCGTGTCTTACATGGAAGCGCACCAACCAATCCCTGCGCTTTGACTTCTGAATGCTCCAGTAAAATGAAAATTCGCCTGGTGGATCCAAATCCAATGGATCCCACAATGTCTGCCGATAGTTGGCATAGCATTGAAGGAGCCATGAGGTATGAAATTGGTGGTTTAGTTGGATGCTAATACCCTTTTCATTCCAGCTTTTTCCTGATTTACTGTTTGTTGAACTCAGTCTTGAATAAAATCCTTCATGGTAGTGGTAGTACTCCATTCCTGTCGATGTCCATTTGCCTAAATTGATGATCGCGGTATGATGATGGGCCCAGTAACCAAAGAGGTTATAGGCTCCTTCTCCAGCGCATTGAACGTTTGCTAAGGGCAAGTTGTAGAAAACGGAAGTATACGTTTGGAAAGGGTGGGAGGGGATTTTAGAGAATGCAGTCACCGATTCGTCTTGACGGTAGGCATTCAATTTTTCAAGCATCCACTGAAAGCCAAATTCCATTTGTTCGCAATGATAAAGCAAGCTACCACCGGCAGAATATGCATGTACATTTTTCCGACTGATTCTCTCCGTTTGGCTTCGATGCAATCCAGTTTCTAGGTATCGTATGATGGAGGGCAATTTGTGATCGGGAGTCAATTGCAAACGGGCATCTATAGGAACGAAGGAAGCATATAGAGTCCATTGAAAAGACGGGGTCCATCGATTGAAATAAGCAAGCCCACGCAACATCTTGTTTTCTTCTAGTCCTTGGTAAGGGCTCAGGATGTGATTGTTTTTAAAAAGCTGCCGAAAGCCTGCAAAGCCATTGAACACGCTTGCATTGTCAACCAAAAGGCCTTGACCAAGTTGAAGAGCATAATCCCCTGCAACCAAAAATTGTTTTCTCTTTGCTCCCCAATCAATGCGCATGAATGCAGATGTGTAGTCGGCCAGTTTAAAGTTGTTTCCAGATAACCATGCTTCGCCAGCGTCCTTTTCAAACGTGATGCTGCTTTGAATGCATCGATTCCACCGATTCCGCAATCTCCACTTTATTTTGTCGCGCGAACCGGAGTAAGCGCTTAAACTGCTATCTGGCAATGTATAGGGTTGTTCTTGGTCCAACCTTCTGCTCCATTTTATTTGCAACTCATGTTGATGCGAAGAGGCATGTTTGATTTCCTTGTGCTTTAATACATCTTTTACAACATAGACATCCTGGAGCATCATCATCAATTCTTTTCTACTGAGATCCTGGATGCTTTGCAGTTCAAGTACAGACAGCAAAGGTCTATTTCTTTCCAAATAGGCAAACACCGATTGAATGGTGGCGTCGGATAAATAAGGTAAATTCTGCAATTCGGCTTCGGTTGCAATATTCAAATCCAATATATGATTGGTATAGCTTGAAACTTCAAAGTCATGATTTTCCAGGGATTCCTCCAGATTCAGAGTCTCCAGGTTTTCTGTGTGTTCAATGTCTGTATTCAATAGTTGACCAAGGAGTGTAAAAGTATGCAAATGGCCAATTGCCAAAAAACTCAATGCTTTCAGGTATTGTATCATAGTGGTGTTCGCTAAACGAATATAGTAAACAAGCCACCGGTACATTACCAGTTTTTGGATATTTTAGCGGGGGTATACTTTTGCTGATTGAACCATATGCCTGATCGATTTAATTTTAAAGGGTGTTTGGTATATTCATCCAGCATTCATTCAAACATGTAGGTAAAATCAATTGATGCGGGCGGCAGCTGGAGTGGTTCAGTTTGAATTTTAAGGGATCTTGGTTACTTTTGCGGCCTGGCCCTGTAGTTCAACGGATAGAATGGGAGATTCCGGTTCTCCAGGTTGAGGTTCGATTCCTCACAGGGTCACTTTCAAATATTGGATTCCATTCGGTTGTATGGATGATCATATGGAAGTGCGATTGCGTACTGTTCATGTACTATTTCAGAACCCTTTCGTTTGATACAAATGTTTCATAAAATTCGTTCCATTTTTGGATTATATTGTCCATCCTGTCGCAAGGGAAAGTTATTTCCAGGTAAAAACACCTTTTGGGATTACCATTTTGAGATGCACAACCGCTGCCCGGTGTGCAACGAATCTTTTTTCAGGGAGCCGGGCTTCTATTATGGAGCTATGTTTATCTCTTATATTTTTTCTGGCTTCTTTTCGCTTTTTGTTGTTGGCTTTTTGATCTTAGTATTGGACGTACCGTGGGAATATGCTTTGGGTATTTTGTTCGTCATCTTAGCCTTAGGATTTGGTTATTTGTTCAAAGTCTCCAGATCGATCTGGTTGAGTTTTTTTGTAAATTACAAAGGCGAACCCAAGCAAACCGATTGATCCACTCGCCGCTATAAACAAGATAACTTCACTTGCTTTGGTGGATGCTGAACAGCATATGTGTTTTGATTGAATTAAGCTGCTTCAGTCCAATAACAAGTAATTACATTTGGGTTTATGAAGAAGAATCCCCTTGTACAAGCTTACCAGCTTGATCCGCCACCTCCTCCGAAGCCACCTCCTGAAAAGGATCCACCGCCTCCACTGGAAGAACCACTGCTGGACGGGGTACTTGATAGCACTGTTCGCATTTCGGAAAGTGAACTGGACAAAGTGTCCTGAAAGGCGGATGCATTGAAATGTCCGTTGGAAAAAAACATTCCTGAATGATTGCTATGAAACCACCGTGGAGGCGTTTGTTGCAATCCTTCAAATTTTTTACACCAGGTATCCGTGCAATTGAATGCCACCGCGTAAGGCAGTATTTTGTCAAAGTACCCCGGATCATCCTTTACCAGGAATTCTATTTTGTCTTTTTCGGCGAGCTCAATGAATTTTTTCAAACCACGTACTTCTCTAAAATCTAAATCGCCTTGATCGGAGCGTTTTAACAGGACATAGGCAATCAACATGAAAACGATACTCAGTGCAATGGTTAATGCGAGTATGAAGAACTTTGCACCCATAAAACACCATATGGAATTGATCATACCAGCAACCGCAATGACCCAAAATGAATTCCAATAAAATTTTTTTGACTCTCTGGTGAAATGATTTGAATGCATGATGGCATCGCTGATGGCAGATTGAGTGGCGGATAATGTTTTATAGAATTCGTTTTTTAAATCTTTTAATTCAACTTTGGAGCCACATTCAAAAAGGCCATCAAAAAACAATTTCTGATGCGCCGGTGCATCAGTCGGCAAATTTTTCAATTTGATGAAAGTAATTTTATCGTCCTCCCAAAAATGTTCTTTTTTCTGATGCTCAATTTGCAAAAACCCACGCGATCCAAGGTCAGGAATGATCGATAAGGCGTCCCGCACGTTGGCTCGTATGTCTATTGCAAAGCCGGCCATCGCTGCATCAAATCCCTTTGGAGGCAGGTATGCCACGACCTCTGCCTGACTTTTATCCCACCCATACCGACGCCATATCATGAAAAAGCTAATGATCATCGCGATCGGGAGCACCAAGTATTTGCCGTGGTAAATCCATAGTTTATATGCTGGATAGCTTTGAATACTGCCGACAGGCATTCGAATGGCTACAGTCATGCCATGCCCATTTCCCAATGCTACCAGCGACCTTCCAGTCAACACATTGTTTTCCCAGCGGGCAGAACTGAATTCTTGTGTTGATCCAAAATTACCGGTTCTGATTTCAAAATCCTTTTCTCCAATGGACAGTCCGGGAGGAACTTCAATAACAAATCCTGCTTCTTCAATTGGGACCTCCCACTGGTCTCCTACAAGGTTCCAATACAATTCCGTTTTTTGATTTCCATGCAAAAGTCCGTTGTAAATGATGTACTGAATATCATAAACTTGCTCCCCTTCAACAAGCTTGTCGGGGTCTCCGATTTTGAGCTGAATCCCATTCCCTAAGCGTGTTGTAGAAAAAGGAATGCCTTTGATGCGGATATTTTGGATCAGCAATTCATGATCGAAAAACCGATCGACCATTTGTCCGCTGGCCTGAGGATCAACATGGTATTTGAGCGGAATGTCTCGTTTGATACCATGTCGGGGAACTTCGAAATATACTTTTATGATTTCGCGGACTTCCAAACGACCATCCGGATCTAATTTTAAGTTTGTTTGGTAATTCCTGATGACAAAATCGGCCTGTCCCGATGCAGGAGCGCAAAGTGCAAAGAAGTAAATAAAAAGGAAACCGTAAAATTTCTTCATGCCAACCTTCAAAACTGTACCGTAATATTCTTTTTGCTTTCTTCATCGGTTTCAAAGAAATCAAATGTACTGAAACCCATGCTGGAAGCAATTAATACCGCCGGAAATCCTTCTACTTTGTTGTTGTTCTCGCGAACCGTCGCGTTGTAATATCGGCGAGCATTTTCCAAATTTTGTTCTATTTCATTCAAGGTATCTTGAAGCTGAAGAAAATTGGTATTTGCTTTGAGATCCGGATAGCTTTCAGCCAAAGCAAACACTTGCCTTAAGCTGGCCGTTAACGCCTGATCGGCAGCTATTTTTCCATTGATGTCGTTTTTTGGAACGCTGATTGCAGCATTTCTTGCGGCAATCACTTTTTCCAAGGTACCTGATTCGTGGGCTGCGTAACCTTTGACGGTATTGACAATGTTGGGAATCAAGTCATATCGCTTTTTTAAAGCAACATCGATGTTGCTCCATGCATCCATCACGGCATTTTTTGCCCGGACCAACCCGTTGTAAAGGCCAATGAAAAACAATGCTGCAATTACAGCCAATCCAATGAGAATCATCATCATGTTCATATGTGTTTGAATTTTATGCGAATATCGTTATTATAATGTTGAAATACCGAATAAAGTTTCCTCAACCGGGCGCGTTGGTCGATTTGATCTTGGCAATCGTCGATCAAGGTTGAGAAATGCTTATTCTACATGTTTAAAATTCAACGCGAAGATAAAAATGTGCACCCAAGCCTTCTTCATCAGCATAATACCGCAGTCGGTTTAGGTAATCCCGGTAACGCTTGTTGAATACGTTTTCTGCGATTATTCCACTGTACCAATGTTTCTTTAAGAGGAATGCTTCAGCTTCGATACCTGCACTCATGATAAAATAAGCAGGCGGTGGATCCAATAAGTCGCTTTCGATAGCATACCGGGTTTGCTTAAAATGGTATGCAGGGCTAATGAAAAAATCCCAACGTCGCACCTGGCCTTGGCGATGTAAAAAGTAATGCAAGGTGCCGTTGATTTGGGTGGGTGGAATGCCAGTGATCGGTTGATGGCTTCGATCTTCGGCCCGAACATAACTGGCCTTTGCGTCCAATTGCCAGTGCGGGGCCCATTCAAACTTTCCTTGAATGTCAAGACCCAACAGTCTTGCATCGGTTTGTTTATATAAGAAAACGGGGAAGGCACCTCGAATGGTGAGTCTAGGCTCTTTTTGGGGCTCTAAAAAGATAAAGTCATTGATGTTTTGATGCCACACTGCGCACTCGAAGTTCAACCATTGATGCAACAATAATTTAGCGGTCATTTGAAATTTTAAAGATGCCTCTTGATTTAAGTTGGGATCTCCTTCTTCGATTCCAGCAACTGATTGATGCAATCCATTGCTGTACAATTCATTTACGTGGGGTGCTCGTTGGGTCCAGCCACCATTCAAATCAATTTGAAAACTTTCAGACAACATCCATTCTAATCCTGTTGCAACGGACATGTTGTGAAAGGACCTTTGCAGTTTTTCAATGGTCAATGATGTGCCTCGGCGAATGTAGTCTACGTTTAACACATGAAAATCATAACGACCTCCAATGTCCAATCGGAGATGTGGGCTTTCAAACAAAGCTTTGGCATAAGCACCTGGGTTGATCGCAGTATAGTCTGGGATAAATGCAATGATACCTGTTCCTTTGTTTGATGTATTCAACTGCACCTGACTTGAAATGCCAAATGATATTTTTCGATGGTTTCCTTCTAGTTGATGATTGAGTTGAAGATGGCCTGTCGCAAGGTGAAGGTCCAACGAAGGAATTTCTGAGCGGCCACTTCTTCGAATGTCAAATTCTTGCCTATTGTTCCATTGAAATGCCAGTGTGTAATCTGTAAACAATTGCTGTTTCTCGGCTTGATAGGAACATTTTAAAAAATGGTGTTGAACTTTTTGTTTAGGTGCTTCAATAGAATAGGAAAAATTGTCTTTTGTAAAAAATGGTTTTTCTCTGCCGATGGCTTCCTGTAAATCGGTTAAATTTCCAATGTGTGAACCCCGGAGTATGCCTGGCTCTGTATGGAAATATGCATAATAAAATTTCAATTGTTCTTTGACTCCTGCAGAGTAATTTGCAAGAAAGGAGGTTGATAAATCTCTGCTTCCGGTATTGGTGAGGTAATATGCTGGACTTTTGTGATCGCCTGAAATTTTACCACTGCCCACCCACCGCCATTCCCATTTGTTTTTGGACTGTTCCAACTTGAAACCCAAATGAACAGATTTTCCATTGCTTCTCAAAATGGCTTGTGCTGCACCATGCAAATGTGGATCTTTTGATATGGTGCCTGGTTCCATGAGAACCATTCCACCCAAGCCATTGCCACCATATGGAATTGCGTCCACCCCTTTGACCACTGTGATTTGTTGAGCAGAAAACGGATCAATTTCCGGAGCATGATCGGCACCCCATTGTTGACCGGCATGCAATACACCCGCATGCAACAAATTGATGCGATTGCCACTCAAACCTTGAATGATCGGACTTGAAATGTTGGCACCGTTTTTCTTGGCGGACACACCCGCAATGCTTTCCAAAATACTTGCAATGGGCCTATCGAGTTGGTGGCGAAGTACACCAGCCTGCATAACCTGACGATTGGCTCCGGGTTGCTTTGCATTGGAATCCTTGATCAATACGGGATCCAATGCATAGCTGTGGTGTTCCATGAAGACCGTATAGCTTGTGTCCTGAAAGATTTCAATGTACTGTCGTACCGTTTCGCAACCAAAATGTTGAATGGCAATATGGTAATACCCAGGGCAAAGCCCTTGCACCAGAATACTCCCAGAGGAATCTGATACAAAGGCTCTGTTGGATTCTTCTATGAATAAGGTTGCAAACTCCAGCGGATGGTCTTCATGATGGTCAATGATTTTCCAAATGACCTGGAGTGTGCATTGCTGAGCAGTTGCGAATGAAAACAATAAACTACTCAGCAATACCCCATACACGATGTTTTTTGGTTTCATTGTATTGCAATACCACTGAAATGAAGTTCGATATCCGTTTCACCACCGGCATTGGTAGGTGATCCTGAAATAACACCGGGAGCCTTTTTATCGGGCTCATGCCGCAAAATCAGTTGGAATGAAGCATTTCCTTTGCCTTTGGTTTGCATCAGCATTTTTAATCCTACAGGATCCCCATTGGCATCAAAATCCCGATACTGAAAATTCAATAAGCTCGTGTCTTGAGGTATGAAGAAAAACTGATGTGCCTCCTTTTCGTCATGAATTTCTTCTGTGATATTTTCAACCGGCGTTTCAGATTCATTTAAAAGTTCGATATCGAGGTTGTAATGCGTGTTGTTGAGAAATGCTTTGCTTTGCGCATATGTACCCGAAATTCCGCCATCCCCATCCGGGTCAAAAAAGGAGAGTTTTACAGAATCTTTCAAATCAACACTTTGAAAATATAAGTTTACAGTCGTGATCAGTTCTGATTCATTGGGAATTGGGTCATCAGTGCATTGAGTCAATGCTAAAAAGAATAATGGCAGAGAATACAATATGTAGTTTTTCATGTTTAGTGGATTGAGGCACGCCATGAAGGTCATGCCAATTTTTACAAAAGAAAAGTTGTTAAATGGTTTTTTAATGCACATTGTCTGACATATGAATACTCTTTAGCAGTTGAGGCAATTGCTTCAAAATCGAATGCACGACATTTAATTAACAGGCAACAGCAAAAATTGCAATGTATTCAATGCGGACTTAAATGCATTGTGGGGGGGCTCTTTCATGAAAGCAGAGTGGAATAAAATGTGCGTAGCCCTTAGAGCAACAATTGAACGGTTCTTCAAAACAACCGAAGTCCATTTTGTTTTGATGAACGAGTAAAAACAAAGGGTCTGCATAGGTATATAACTCACACAGTTTACAAAACTTATGGAGCGTACTGAGGTGGTAAGGGTGATTGCACCCTCCATCCAGATCATGATGAAATACAGCCCTGTGGCAGGCATCGGATTCCACACAACTGGTATGGTCCTCAACATGGTGAAGTTTTCCATCATGGAGAAGATGAAGGAGCGGAACTGCGATTTGAAAGACTATACAACACAAGATAACTCGATCTAATTTCTTGAATAGCTTGTTGTATGGTTTCAATTTAAACATAGTTTTCAGTAACAACGGATCGCATCCAATGCCGCATAAAAATAATGATTTGATTGTTGGCAAGCAAGATTATTCTTCAATTAATTGTACATATTATAAAATATTTATATATTTGACCCGAATTCTACACGCAGCCCTCCCGAATTCAGCAGCTGAAACTTTAAATACGTCAACATATGAAAACTACCTGCATCAGGCTGTGGTTGCTGTTCATAGCCTATTCCCAAACTTTGTCGGCCTCCAACTTTAGTTTTTACCTGGAATGCCCTTCCAATGTAACCATTCAATGCACCGATGATGTTTCCAATTTAGATAAATGGGGACAAGCATACATCTGGTCCAATAACAAGCGCACTCCAGCGCCGCCTCCCAAAACTACGATTTACAATACCAATGCTTGTGGTATTGGTACCATTACCAGAACCTGGGAAGTGGAAGATCCATATTGGAAAATACATAGTTGTTCACAAATCATTACAGTGACCGGATCTGTATTGTTTACAGGCAATGACATTGCCTGGCCTCGTGATACCACCTTGGAAGGATGCAATCCCAATGCTGATCCGCGTTCTTTTTTATACCCCAACGGGTATCCACGTTTCAATCGTATCAAATGTGCGCAAGCCATGTATTCATACAAGGACACCAAGTTTACTGTTTCGGCAGGATGCATGAAAATCATTCGCGAGTGGAAGGTGATTGATTGGTGTCAATACGTACCCAATAAATATCCTGCTGTTGGACAGTGGTCCTATTTTCAGATCATTAAACTCATCGTGAGCGATACCGGAATGGTGCTTAGTTGTCCACGTGACACCGTGGTGGAATCCAAATTGGATTGTAAAGGAAGTTATGTAAAACTTGATTCAGCAAAAGCTTTTTCTAAGTGCGGAAACGCCTTAAGCATCCGAAACACGTCGCCTTATTCCAAAACCAAAGGTCCAGATGCAAGTGGAGATTATCCTTTGGGTACGACCGAATTTTATTACATCGCAGAGTACGGATGTGGAAAAGAAACGAAATGCAAAGTGCGCGTTACGGTAACCAACAAAATTGGGCCGGTGCCATACTGTTTGAACGGATTGGTGGTCGCGCTGATGCCGGTGGATACCAACCGCGATGGAACCCCAGACGACGGAATGGTGGAGATTTGGGCCAAGGATTTTAACATCGGATCTTATCATCCATGTGGATATAAAAAACTCTATTTTTCTTTCAGTCCGGATACGTCCAAGCGTTCACAGGTATTTACCTGCGCAGATCTGGGAAAAAATGAAATCCGTATGTATGTGACGGATTCGCTGGGTAACCAAAGTTTTTGTAAAACCTATATTGAAATTCAGAATAACAATGCCAGAATCCCTGATTGTAAAAGGAAAGACAGCATCCTGACCACAACCGTTTCCATAGCAGGGGCTGTCTTTGAACCAGATGGGGATGCATGCTCCGGAATGGACATCCTTTTGAAAGGCTCTGTTCAACGTTTAATTACCCTCCACACGGACACATTCATTACTGTGTCATTTGACACCGTCATTGGAAAAAGTGGAACAGTGTTTTACATCCGTCGGAACGACACCAGTTTTGTCTATCACTCAGATACAACATATCAACAGTGGGAATCTTCCCTGCAATCGGATGCAAATGGCCGATATGCATTTAAAGATCTAGGATTAAACAAAGATTATACATTGTCCTTAGATAAGCGAGAAAGCGAATTCCAGGGAATCAACATCAACGATGCCATTGTGCTGTTGAAACACTTGAGTGGGGCAGAGAAACTCACCGATCCATATAAACTTTTGGCAGCGGACATCAATGGCGATCTCGTTGTCTCACAGGCGGATTTTGATTTGTTATACCAAATGGTCACCGGAAAGCTTGCTTATGAAACCCTTCCGTTGCACTGGCGCATCATACGGAAACCATTTTTGTTTTCAAATCCTCTGAATCCATTTGCCAATCCGTTGGAAGCCACCGTTCAGTTTCCAAAATTGCAAAATAGTTTTCCACAACTGAATTTTACTGCCATCCGAATTGGTGAATTGGATGGATTTTCAGGGCTCCATAATACACTGGAAGATCGCGGTGCTACTGACCAGGCAGGTCCAAGCCCATCGATGCTCAATCTCAAAGTGTATCCAAATCCGCTAACCCAACCGCGTGTTTTGTTCTCTTTCGAAATGGATCATGCGGCCACGATAAATATTCAATTGATGAATTCACAAATGCAATTTCTTAAAAGCATTTCACGCTCTTTCGACAAAGGATTGCAGCATTGGGCCATTGAGGTTGACGAACTCAATCTTGGTGGTTTGTTGTTGTATTCATTTTCAGATGGAAGCACAACCCAGTTTGGCAAATTAATTTGCTCGAAATAAGAAAATTAGGGTTCAAAACTACGATGAGCCGGGTCCTTCAAGGCGGGATCCGGCTTTTTTATTTTTAAAAAAAATGGTCGAATCGCGTTTTATAGGATAGCGAGTAAAAACATGAAAGCTAACGTATGTTAGTATAGGTTGGCTACCTGTACATGGCAACCGTTTTTAAACAACATGATTGGCTAAACTTCAGCTTTAACCTTTAAAACGCCATTGGTGATCAAGACGCCTCCTATGATGCAAAAGAATCCCACCAAATCGTTCCATAAGATGGATTCTCCATCGGCCCAGCCAACAAATATGGAGACCAGAGGCATCAAATAGGTAACGCTGCTGGCAAACAGTACGTGCACGCGCTGTATCAAGATATTGAATAAGGTCATGGCCAATGCGCTACCCAAAAAACTAAGTGCTAACAAATGATAGAATGAATGATCTTGCGCCATTGCGATTGGTATTTGTTGAAAAGCGCCATTCAACATGCATGCCGGGATGCAGATTACCGATGTAAACAAGTACATCATGGTGGTCATCTCAATACCTGGAATGCCACCAAGTTTACTTTTAATGGTGTTTCCGTTGAAACCATATAGTACGGGTCCTGCAAATGCAACGATTAAAAAAAATGCTTCTGCCTTTAGATCGGCAGTAGGCCTGAATGCAATGAGGCAAAAAGCACCCAACAACGCAATGATGGTACCCAACATTTTACTCTTTTCGTTTTTCACTTGATAAAACAGGATGCCAACCGCAAATGTGCAGATGGGTGTGAACGCGTTGATGATCCCTGCCACGGAACTCGAAATTCCCTGTTGTGCATATGGATAAATAAATGCCGGAAGAAAACTTCCCATGAGGCCTACCAAGGCGATGATCCAGTATTTGTTGTTGGGTACGAGCTTCAATGCTCTTGGTAGAAATGGAAGCAAAGCCGCGGCACTAAAGACCATTCGCAATGAAGCGATTTGTGAAGGGTTGAATCCCGTTAGGCTGTGCTTTATGAAATAATAACTAAAGCCCCAAATCAAGGTAAGGATGAGCAATAGAATCCAATCGGCAATGCTTGGTGAATGGTCTTTCATTTGTTCTTGTTGGCAAGACAAAACTGGTGAAATTGTGCCGACTGCTATTGGTTTTTTGTACTCAATAACAATTTGTTAGCGCAAAGTGCAGCTTTCGTAAATGAAAACGACCAACTCATATTTTTTGCTCCTACAATCAAGCAGGGCAATATTTCAAGGCGCTATGCAACAATTTAGTAAAACGCTAGTGTCCTTCAACAACGATTTGCTGACTGAGTAGACCTTCTTCAGTTTTAAGTTCCAGGTAATAAACACCAGGCTTTAAATTGCTCGTGATTGGGAAGGTTCGCTCGTGCTGGCCTTGGAAGCAATGGGCTTTAGGCAAGAGGTTTTGAACGAGCTGTCCCATGGTATTCTTTAAATCAATCTGTACGGTTTGCGGTCTTCCAAGAGTAAAACGAAGAGCAAACGTATGTTGCACGGGGTTTGGATAAACAGGGTGTAGTATGTTACTGGTGCTACCTCCAAACGGTCCATCTTCACTAAAAGAATCACTTCCCAATACCAGGTTTTCATCACCGGGTTGATATAAAACATAGGTAATGGGAAGGTAGTACATTTCATCTGCGGTCCCTTCGCCCCAAGTCACCAATTTTGGTGGTTGATTCGGATTGACCGGATTATCCGAAGTGTTGTCATAGGTTGCAAAACCATGAATTTCACTTCCTTTTGGCAAGACGATGAGTTTGTTGAAATAATATCCACCCTGCCAATTGAAATCCCAATCTTCAATTTTAATCAAAGGAACTTGCTCTCCGGAAGGCAATTTGGCATATACCTCCCAGTTTTTGCCAAGCATGTGGCAATGAGGCCAAATACCTAACAAACTGATGTCTGTTGGTACCCTGTAAACTCCATGAAAAGTGTTCACGGATTCGGGTAGCATAATGAATGGTCCGTTTACCAAATCAGTGGGTAGCATGATTTTGTTGTAAACCGTTCGTTTAGCGTTCTGTTTTGCAAAAAATAAATTTACCGTTGAACTATCGGTTTGGGCAATACTGGTCGGTGCATAATGCATCTGAAGGACCAAATCCGACCCTTTTGGAATGCGCTGTGACATACCCGTTGGGAATACATTGGGTTTTTGGCCGGGTACATAACCGGGTAACTGATCACCTAAAAAACCAACCGATCCGCCACCCGCAAATCCATATTCAGGACTTTTTTCATCTTCTTTACGAGCCATCCCTGTGGCATCTGCCCAAAACAAAGTATGGTGTACAATTTGTTTATTGCCTGGCCTCATTTCCAATGCAATCAATTGCTTGTCTTCGCTCAAACCAGTTGGAAGCACAAAATAACGGTATTCATCGCGGTTATTGCCTTTGTGCAAATACGCCTGTGAAAAGGATAACACCAAATCTGGTTGTCCGATTTGCGAACCTGTAGGAAAATTCGGAAAAGCAGGTTCGTTGGCTGGATTGCCTCGAGGTGTTCCAGCAGCCACCCAATCACTGATGGTGCGAATTTGATCTTCACTTAAATAATTTTCATTTTGATAATGCTGGTAATTTGGATCGGGCTTCCAAGGAGGCATGTATTTTGATTCCACCACGTATTGAATGAGTTTTGCCCGATCTTTTACCTCTTCGTAATTTGTTAATGAAAAGGGTCCGATTTCTCCTGGTCTGTGACAATTGCTGCAGTGTGTATACACGATGGAGGCAACATCGTCTGCATAGGTTTGACTATATCCTTTGGTTATTGCGAAGCAGAATAGGATGAAGGAGCTGATGTGTTTCATGTTTCAAAATTATGGTTTTTCCAAGAAACAGCCAATAGCCGTTGTTTTCTTGAATGTTGGAATATTGCCGAGCTTTACTTGATCCAGGCAAAGGCGCAAATCCTGCACCGTGGGCTTTGCGCGTCGCTTTCCCAGGGCAACAAACCAGTTGTCAATGCGCCCCTGGTAAATTGGCTTTCGTCTTTCTTCATGGTATACCACCACTTCAGGCATAGTGTTTATATCGAAACGTCTTGCGAGCATCTGGTCTTCATCAAAAACAACTTCCATATCGAGTGGATACTGGTCCAGGAAATGATAAACACTGTCTGGAGATGAAGACGGGTTGGAAAACACAGCCTTGAATGTAAATTGATCAGAGCTATACTTTTTTTGAATCTCATTGATTTCCGGTATGTATGCCTGGGTGATTCGGCAATCTTCCAACAAGAAAAAGTACAAAGTAAAATGGTCATTGCTTATGCCATGTAAATCGTCCGTCTTGGCCGAATACAATGCCAGGATGCCCGATAAGAATAAGTTAAGGAAGTGGAGCATGTGCAATTAGACAAATTTCTTTACGAATGGTTTAATAGTCAAAGGAGACAAGCACAATCAAATTCAACATCATTGCAGGTAACAATCGAAACGCGCTTGGAAATTATGCATGGTGGTGGGCGGATTTTCTTTCATTCGGATTGTCGGGTACATTCAATCCAATACTAACTGGTGTTTAATTCTTTTTAGCCTTGTCACATGGAAAGTGGGTATTCATTGTGTTTTATTAATTTTGGTAGCGTCTATGCCATTTTATTTAAAGATTTGATAAACAATAATTTACATCGTATTTTGATGGCCAATATGGGGTTTTAACCATTGTATTTGAATAGTTTGTATATAAACTAATTATATTTGCTGAAACCTTTGAAACATGAAAATAACACAGCCCCTTCAAAGCTTTTCCAAAGTAGCATTGCTTTTTTTTGTTTTTTTTCTGACCAGCAATGTTTTGCTCGCCGATTTCTCGCTGGTTTGCCCAGCGGATGTAACGGTCAATTGTACCGATGATTATTTGCACGACCTCAACGTTTATGGGAAAGCATATACCGATTACAATGGCGTGATCCAATATGTTCATGATTGCAAGACCATCATCGAATTGGATGATTGCGGAAATGGAACCATCAAAAGAACCTGGGGTGCCGAGAATCCGGAGAATTGGAAATGGTTTTCCTGTACCCAGGTCATCACCATCAGCAATGCCAATTCGTTTCGATACCGCGACATCCAGTGGCCACTTTCCATTGAGCTAATAAGTTGCGATCCAGAAGGGGATTTGAAAATTTTGCCGGAACCTTACGATGCTCCACATTGGAGCAGGACTACTTGCGCGAAACCTATGGTATCGTATAAGGATACACGCTTTGCTGTAAATCCAGGATGCATCAAGTTATTGCGGGAATGGAAAATATTGGATTGGTGTCAATACGACCCCATCAATTATCCAGGAAGGGGACTGTTTACCTATACCCAGGTCATTAAATTGATTCAATCCAGTGACAGTATTTCTTTTCAGTGCGTGAAAGATACGCTGGTCGTCAATAATAAAAACTGTGACAGCATTTGGGTGGAATTACCGATAGCTACATTGCGTACAGGTTGCCCAATTTTTCATTCCATTAGCAACGATTCTCCATTTGCAGTAGGCAAAGGAGCTAATGCCAGTGGATATTACCCCAACGGGAAAACCAAATTTTATTATCTGGTGGAATATGCTTGCGGAACAGTATCCAAGTGCGAGGTTCAGGTACAAGTGGTAAATGGAATTAGACCCACACCGTATTGTTTGCCTGGTGTCATCGTTGGCTTGATGCCTGTAGATTTGAATGGTGATGGATTGATCGATGAGGGCATGGCCGAAGTTTGGGCCAGTGATTTGGACAAAGCAAGTTGGCATGCCTGCAACGGTCAAAAACTTACATTTTCATTTGCAAGAGATACAACGCAGCATGCTCGCTTGTTTAATTGCGATGACGTAGGTGAAAATGAGGTGGAGATTTGGATCACTGATCTGAATGGTAATCAAGAGGTTTGCAAAACAAAAGTCATCATCAGCAACACCAACCCTAATATTCCAGATTGCGATGGCAATTTCAGAGGCGATAACAATACCTTGATTGGGGCACAGTGGACAGAATTAAAATCAACCACAGATCAAAATGCTCAATCATTGGTAAGCCGTGTGAACGCTAAAAGTGGATTATTGGATAGATTGCATGTAGAAAATGGCCTTGTAAAGCTGATGGTCAATGGAAATTTAGTTCCTCAGGGTAACTACACGATCGACTGTTTTGATTTGCAGGGTAAATTTCTTTTGTCCAAAAAACTGTTTATACAAGGTCAAAGCCAATCGGTGGAATTAGGAATGTTGCCTTTTGGAATGCTCATCACACGCCTGAATGGACAAGGAATTTCAGAAGTAAAACTTTTTAGTCATTACTGATCAGCACGCGATTCGTTTTTTTTTGGGACAATCTTTTTGATTCATTCTTCTTCATCTCCTTCAAAGGAGTGGTTCCCTAATGCTTCGATTTCACGGCGCTCTTTTTTTGTGGGTCTACCCGTGCCTTTTACACGAAAAGCTTGTTTTCCAGAGTGCAAATACCAACTTTCGTATTTGTTCAATTCTTCCGCTGGAGTACAATTTTCAAAGCATGCTGCAGCCAAAGGAGCAGAAACTCTTTTCTCTATGAGTTGAACAACGCGATAACGAAAGTTGAAACCATTTTTCCTGACTTCCAGCAGCTCTCCTATTTTGATCAAGTGTGAGGCTTTTAACTCAATGCCATTGCTTCGGATTTTTCCTTTTTTACACGCATCGGTTGCAATGGTCCTGGATTTATAAATGCGAACAGCCCACAGCCATTTGTCCAAGCGAATTTTTTCAGGCATTGGAAAGGGTAGGGTAGGAAAGTTTAAGTTTTTTCAGTGTGCTGTGCACGATTTCCGCTACACAATGGTTGCGGTACCATCGCTGGTCAGAGGGTATGATGTGCCAAGGGTACTGTGAACCATTGATCGCGTCTTCATAATACTTCATGTATTGGTCCCACAACTTACTTTCTTCAAAATCGGCTGGATTGTATTTCCATTGCTTCTCAGGTTCAACACGTCTTTCTTCAAGTTTTTCCAATTGACGTTCGTGCGATAAATGCAAATAAAATTTCAACAAGGTGGTGCCATTGTCCTCGATCAACGTTTTTTCAAAATGGTTGATGGCTTCCATGCGCATAGCTGCTTTTGGATCATCAATCCACTTGTGAACCCTTTGTATCAATACATCTTCGTAGTGGCTCCTGATAAATAACTTGATCAATCCTTTGGCTGGTGCATATTGATGAACCCTCCACAAGAAATCATGACTCATTTCTTCCTCCGTAGGTTTCTTGAATGCGTGTGCATCAATGCTTAAAGCAGGGCAATTTGCAAAAACCGATTTGACTACACCATCTTTGCCGCTGGCGTCCATGCCTTGAAGTACCACCAAAAGGCTGTGCTTTTTACTTGCATAAAGCATTTCGGCCATAACTCCAATTTCTTCCGCGAGGTGAGCAGTTTTTTCTTTGTACTTCTCTTTATCGGCTTTCTTAGGAGCACCGGTTTCCAATTTAGAAAGTTTGAGCTTGGACATGATCAGATGTTCATTTTTCTGCGTTTTACAAAAAAGGATTGAAGAATGTAATCGTATCCTTCATTAATATCCGCTTCATGGTAATCAATGCGATATTGCAGACATTTCGATTTGATTTCCTGGTGATAGGACTGGATCTTACGGGTGTAAAGCTCTTTAACCTGGTGCGCTTGAACGCGAACCTGCTGGCCCGTTTCCAGATCAATGAACTGGTAGGGTTTGTTTTCGAATTCAAAATCAAGTTCAAGTTTTTTATCCAAGGTATGAAACAAGATGACTTCGTGTTTATTGTAGCGCAAATGCTGAAGTGCAGCGAACAATTGATCCAGTTCTGCATGGCGATCAAACATGTCGCTGAATAAGATGACCAATGATCGTTTATGGATCTGGTCTGCAATTTGATGCAGCGCGGCTGCAGCTTGTGTTGTTTTTTGAATTGCTGTATTTAGTATGCATTGCTCCAGATAGGTCAGCAACAATTGATAATGGCTGGTGCTGGATTTTGCATGGGTGTGGATCCTTAGTTCGCTATCGAAAACAGACAAGCCAAATGCATCTCTTTGTCTGCGCAATACATTCATTAAACAGGCTGCACCAAGGGCTGAAAACCTCAGTTTATTCAGGATCAATCCACTTTTTAATTCCGCGTCTGGAAAATACATAGAAGACGAAGCATCGACAACAATTTGGCAGCGAAGGTTGGTTTCTTCTTCAAATTTTTTGGAAAATAATTTATCGGTACGGGCATATACTTTCCAGTCGATGTCTTTGGTGCTTTCTCCCTGGTTGTAAAGCCGGTGTTCTGCAAATTCAACGCTAAAACCATGAAACGGAGATTTATGCAAACCTATGATGAATCCTTCTACCACTTGATTCGCGAGCAAATCAAGGTGATTGAATGCTTGGACGGGAAATTGATCGAAAAAACTCATAAAAAAGCCCTTACCTGCAAAGATAAGGGCAATTCGTTGCGCAGGCTTATTTTAAAGGATGGCTTCCAATTTTTGTTTTAAAGTAGCTTTGGAAGCAGCTCCAACTTGTTTATCGACAACCTGACCATTTTTGATGAACAAGATGGTTGGAATGCTACGGACACCAAATTGCATAGAAACCGACGGGTTATGATCCACGTTTAGCTTACCAATGGTTGCTTGTTGTCCAAATTCTGTTGCCAATTCTTCAATTACAGGCCCCACCAGGCGACAAGGACCACACCATTCTGCCCAGAAATCCACCACGGCCACTTTGTCTTGTCCGAGTGCTTCTTGTTGAAAATTAGAGTCAGTAAATTCAAATGCCATTTTTAAGTTTTTTAATGAGTTTATAACAGCATGCATACCAAAAAGGTTCAGCATCTTTGGTGCATGATGCCGTTTCAATGCACAAGTTAAAAAGGTACTGGCTGCCGATTGCCATCGCAACCACCTGGCTGCTCTTCAAATTCTTGGAAGCTTATCCTCAACTGACGGAACAGTTTTTCGTGATCTACTGGTATGTTGGGTATCGCAACTTTTGGGATCATACCTTTGGGTGCCTTCCTTTTTCGTTGGTTTACCTTTGGTTTTTGTGTGCATTGGGGACCCTCGTTTTTCTAATGGTTCAATGGTGGAATCAAAAGCATACGTTTAGAAAGTTCTTACTGAGTGTTTTTGGGTTTATCGGAATCCATTATTGTCTCTTTTATTGGATGTGGGGCTTTCAATACACCCGAACCATGCCATGGATTGCGCAAAGCGTATCGGATGCGTCTTTTTTCAAGGAATACCACCAACTGCGCACTGTTTTGATAGACTTGCGCGAAAATTGCTCCCAGGAATTATTCGATTTTGATACCGATATACTTGAGCATGAATTGAGGTCCTATGTATTGGAAATTTTGTGCGAAAATGGTTTGAAAACAAGTGGCAAACCACGTTGCAAATTTCTTTACCCAGCAGGGTCATTGCTCCTTTGGTCCACCTCAGGAATGTATTTGCCTTTTGCAGGAGAAAGTATCATTGATCCAGGCTTGCCGCCCTTGGCTTTGCCCTTTACGATGGCCCATGAACTGGCTCATGCCTACGGAATCACCGATGAAGGCATTTGCAATTTCATTGCCTACTGGGCATGCAGCAAGAGTGCTGATTGCAAAATCCGGTATGCGGGTAATTTTAACTACTTCAAATATTTGCTGCGTGAAATCCAATGGAGGGATCCCGGCTTTTATCGCTGTGAAAGAGAATCCTTGCCAAAGTCAATCGATCAGGATTTGAAAGAGTATGCAAAAACATTGAATCGTTATCCAGAGATATTGCCTGAATTCAGAGATTGGATGTACGATTGGTATCTTAAACGGCATGGAATTTCAAAGGGTAAAAGAAGTTATCACCAGGTTGTTTCACTGGTCATTCACTACAGGGATCATCTTACCAATGATTCTAAATAGCCTATTGCAAATTGATTCAACTGATGAATGGCCTCCTCCATTTTCCAATTGTTTCGGTTTCGAATTTCCACCATGTTGGAAATAGAGCGAATGGATACAAAGGGAACATCCAGCGCACGGCAGGCATAAAACAATCCGATGCCTTCCATGCTTTCTACTTGGGCGCCCAATGATTTTCGAATAGTCAAAGTATTCGAAGACCCAGTAACGGTATTGACGGTAAGTCCCGAACATGCTTGCAATCCGGTAACAGGAGTTTTAAGCCGTTTGACCACCATGCCTTTTTCAAATGGGTAACGGTCAGGATCAGCGATCTGCAGTTCGTAGGCATTCAACAATTGGCCATCGCCATTTTCTGCACCTAAATCTCCATATCGTTCGTTGACTACTTCACACAATTTTCCAGGCTGGAGATTTTCATCAAAACTTCCACTGATTCCAAAATGGATGATTAGATCTGATTTCTGCAAGGATTGAAACCTGGCCAAATTGAATGCCATTTGCATGCTTCCTACACCCGTAACCAGTGGATGAAGGTTGGTTTCCTTTTTGATAAAAGACATCATGTTCAGAAATTTCCATTCTTTCTGAAGATGATCCAACAGAGGCTTAATCTCCGCAGTGGTGGCGCTTACGATGGTTAGTTGCATGTTAGCTTTTGCTGAAACGGTATTCCAATCCACTGCTTAAACTCAGGCCAAGTTGTGGTTGATGTTCCATTCCGGTGCTCCAAAACAAGTGCTCTTTCATCCGGTATTTCCATCCAACACTCATGGCTGGGCCAAGTGTTCTGAAACCGATTGCAAGCTGCAAATGTAATAAGGGTTGATACAAAATGCCCATGGCAATGGCCAATGATTCATTCGCACGTTGATGACATTCTGCCAGGAGCTCAAGTCCTTTATGCACCCTTAAATTGAACCCTGTTCGCGCTTGAAAGGGCAAGCTATAGGACTGTGCAATCCCAAATGATCCTGGGTTTTGTACAAAACAACCGAACAACAAATTTTCAGTGATTTGGGTACACAAACCCCACGAACCATTTAACTCCAGTTGGACGCTTTGTACAGCCGATCGATTGAGAACGCAGTGGATACCTGCGCCCATCGCCGTTTTTTGACCAAGTTGTATTCCAACATTGCATTGAAGTAAAAATTGTTCAAAATCGCTGCTCCCGTCACGTCCTATGACAATTGATCCGCCTGTGTTTTTACCTAGGCCACCGCCAATACCCGAAATGAATTGCCATAAACCTTTGGTGAAAAAGTAATTGCGCGATTGCAAGGAAAACAAGCCTTGTTTATGCTGCGCGAGCAATGCAGGATTTTTTGGCAAACCCCTCGTTTCCCATTGGCTAATGCCGGTATTTGCGCAAGCAAATGAAAGCGAATTGAATTCAGCAAATAAAATATGGTGCGTTTGGCAAAAACACATAACAGGAAGCAAAAACAAAACACAAAGGGTATTCATGAAGTTGTGAAGCTAACATGATTTTACTTGCTTTTGAGATTCAGTTATTCTGCATTGCAACTGATCGATCCAATGTCGGTATTTATTGATTGAGTTCTAATGGACTTAGGGATCACAATCTTCGTAAGCGCTTAAATTCGTGTATCTTTGTGTTTTATGATCGTTTAGAAAAATATGGATAAGCAAGCATTTATTGACGCAATTTCAAAGGCATATCATTTTGAAGGAACATCCATTTACCTGGGAGCGGGAATGATGGAAGACCAAGCCATTCCTGAAGTCGAAATCCATGTGCCTTTGAAAATGTTCAACCGTCATGGTTTAGTAGCTGGAGCAACAGGAACTGGAAAGACCAAAACCCTGCAAGTCCTTGCCGAGCAATTGTCGAATACAGGAGTACCTTGTTTGCTCCTGGATATCAAAGGTGACCTCAGCGGGATTGCACAAGCAGGAGCGTCAAATCCCAAGGTGATGGCAAGAATGCAGCAACTGGGAAAACCTTTTGAACCAACTTCCAATTTTGTCGAGTTGCTCAGCATCAGCGATCAACCCGGAACGCGGTTACGCGCCACTGTATCGGAGTTTGGGCCCGTATTGTTTTCCAAAATTTTGGGATTGAACGATACGCAACAAGGCGTGCTGACCATGTTGTTTAAATACTGTGACGATCGAGGATTGCTCTTGTTGGATCTGGAAGATTTAAAAACCGTACTGCAATACGTTAATGAAGCTGGTAAGGAGGAGCTTGAAAAGGAATTTGGTACTTTTTCCGGTAGTTCGACAGGAACCATTTTGCGTAAAATCATTGAATTGGAACAACAAGGCGCTTCAGTATTTTTTGGTGAACGTTCATTTGATGTGGAAGATCTTTTGCGTTTTGACAAAAAAGGGAGAGGTGTCATCAGTATTTTGCGGGTAACGGACATTCAGGACAAACCGAAATTTTTTAGCACTTTTTTATTGCAAATATTAGCAGAAGTGTATACCAAATTTCCGGAAGAAGGGGATGCTGACAAACCTAAATTGGTTTTATTTTTTGATGAAGCCCACTTGTTGTTCGAAGAAGCTACGCAGGCTTTGATGGATCAGATGGAGACAGTAATCAAACTGATCCGTTCAAAGGGTGTTGGAATATTTTTTATCACCCAGAATCCAATTGACATTCCCGAATCGATTTTGGCGCAATTGGGAATGAAGATTCAGCATGCCTTGCGTGCATTTACGGCCAAAGACCGCAAAGCCATTAAACAAGCTGCAGAAAATTATCCCGAAACGACCTTTTATCAAGTGGATCAAAAAATTACCGAGTTGGGGATTGGTGAAGCGTTTGTCACGGCATTGAATGAAAAGGGAATTCCAACACCTCTGGTCCATTGCATGCTGCGCGCTCCAGCATCGCGGATGGATATCCTCACACCTGAAGAAATCGATCAATTGGTCGAGCAGTCCGAATTGACAGATTTCTACAATAAAATCATTGATAAAGAAAGCGCTGCGGATATTTTGCAACAGCGTATCGAAGAAGCTGAAGAAATTGTGGAAGAGGAACGGGCACCTACGCGGAGAGGCAAAACAGCCATTGAAAAAGTATTGGACAACTCTGTGACCCGTCAAGTAGGACGTACTGTTGCAAGGGAATTGACAAGAGGATTGCTGGGTATGTTTGGCATCAAGACTACCACCACCCGCAGAAAAACAAAGTCCTGGTTTTAAAAGGGCCGATTTAGAAAAATTGTAGATCCTGATGGATGAAATGAGTTCGCTGGGAAAAGATAGGATCGTTAAGGTTTTTTAGGTAAGGCAGCGGGTTTAAAACTTTCTACAAAACTTTGATAAGGTGTAGTTTTGTAATGATTGCCGCCAAAATAGTTGGCTATGATTTCAAATGTTTCGGCATCCTGATAACCAGGCAATGGTTGTATGGTGTTAAAATTTTCATCCATGAATACAAAGGTTGGATACGATAAACGCCCACTGGTTATTTCTATAGCCAATTGGTGCACGCCTCTACGACCGTTTTCAATGAATTTAAAAACTTTGGATTTGAATTGAATTTCATCCCGAACCTCCGCGTTGAATTTTACAGCGTAGTATTTTTTGTTGATGTATTGAATGATTCTTGGGTCTTGAAAAGTTGAAGCATCCATTCGCTTACACCAGCCACACCAAGGTGTATAGATGTCTACCAATACTTTTCTTTTTTCTTTTTGCATCATCACTTGCACCTGGTGCCAGTCAAGCCATTGGATCTGATCTTGGGCATGAAGGCGTAGGGTGGAAAATAAAACGAGAATGCCGACAGGGACTAGTGTTGGTATAAACCTGCTAACAATCTTCATATGCATTGACATAAAACGACAACAAAGTAACAATCAACTAACTGAATTACCAAGGCAATGGGTTTGGCTTTCCTCCACTTTAAATCAATTTTAACTAAGAGTGATTACTTCTCTGCAGAATACATATATGATCAGATCCTAATGTGAATGAATTTTCAAGTTTTCCACGCAAGGATGGAGCGGGTATTCCGGATCCGAGTGTCATGGATCGGTTGGTAATTACCCTGGCCTCATCCCATAGCTCAGCAGATATAAACCCTTGGATGGTCTTTGCACCTCCTTCTACCATCAGGATCCCGATGCCTAGTTTATAAAGTCCATGAAGTTGCTCTTTTAAGTTGGTTGCCGGCTCTTGTCCAGATTGTTTTAGTTCGATGACTTTGGGTGACCTGGCAAACAAACGATGATTTGATTTTTCATGCTCTTCCACGCCGCCAAATAAGACCGGCACGGGTGACTTTCCCGGCCAAAGTCTGGTGGAAAGCAACGGATCATCGATGAGCAAGGTATTTTTTCCGATGGCAATGGCATCGCATTCGCTTCGCCAACGGTGGACCAAAAGATCAGTGATTTCATTGGAAATTTTGGTTCTTTGCTCCATTTGTGCGATGAAAGCGTCGGCTGTTTGAGCAAACTTTAAAATAACGTATGGTCGTTCCAATTGGACATTGGTGGCAAAGGGTCGAATGAGTTTTCTTCCCATTTCTTCTAACACAGGACCATATACTTCAATTCCTTGTTGCCTCATCCAGGAAATGCTCTTTCCTTGCATTGTTGGATTTGGATCCACGCAAGAAAAGTATAATTTTCGTATGCCGGAAGTATGTATAAGCTGCGTGCATGGAGGGGTTTTTCCAAAATGGTTGCAAGGCTCAAGACTTACGTACAGCGTGCTTTCCGGTATCAGGTGCCGATCCCCTTGCGAGACTGATTGCAATGCTTTTACTTCTGCATGAGGACCGCCAAAATGATTGTGATAGCCTTCGCCAATGATCCTATGGTTGTGGACCAAAAGGGCTCCAACCAACGGATTGGGAGAAACATTTCCTATTGCTTTTTCTGCAAGAAAAAAGCAATACTTCATAAATGCTTCATGGAAGTTGATGGCCAAGTTGCAAATATCGCAAGCTTCTGCCTATTTTACCGATCATTTATTCGAAGACAGGGGCTTTTAAGCATCGAGAAATGAACAGTTGGAGCAATGAGTATATGTTATTCATTCCGCTTGAACAGTTTTTAAAAAGCCACAAAATACTGTGATCACATGGGGTGAAAACAGGTGCAGATGGCCCGTTTAAAGTTTTTTATCTTTAGCGCAGCAAAACAAGGTATGAAAGTCAACAAATTGATTGTGGAGGGAATCGGTTCATTTTTCATTGTTCTGGTTTTGAATGTTTGCATACTGAATGAATCCGGCCCCTTGAGTTATTTTGCAGCAGGGATGATATGGTCTGGGATGGTATTTGCCGGTGGCCATCTTTCGGGCGCTCATTTCAATCCGATTGTTACGCTCGCAGTATTTATACGCGGCAAATGCAGTGCTTCCGATGTGCCTTCCTATATTTTTGTACAACTTCTTGGAGGGAGTTTGGCTGGTTTGCTAGCTGGTGGATTTTTATTGCAGAAAATCGGACAAGGGATGGATTTGAGCGTATCTGCAGGACAAGCTATATTATCGGAATGCATAGGCAGCTTCGCATTGTGTTGGGTTGTTTTGCACGTGACCACAACCCGTGATACCTTAGGTAATTCTTTTTACGGTTGGGCCATAGGTGCAACCTATGCCGGACTTGGATGGGCATTGTCATCGGTATCCGGCAGTGCACTCAATCCCGCCATTGCCTTGAGTTTTGGAATCAATAACATTAGCGGCTATAACAATTTTTGGATTTACTTCGTTGGAGAACTTTTAGGTGCCGTCGCAGCGGCTTACGTATTTCTATTCACCAATGGAAAGGAGTGATCACGGATTGATCGTTAGGATTTTGCTCGATTTTTTCTGCGGAGTTTTACAAAAAAATATTCAACCAACAAATGTCTCAGCTTGTTCAACAAGAGCGGATTAGTCACTGCCTTAATATTACTTAGGCATTCCCTTTTTCTTAAATTCACTGATCCCTTGTTGGCCCACCAAAGGGTTCTGTGCAGAAAGAAAAGTATTTATTTGTTAAGTACAACCATTGGGCAAATCAATTTCGAGATGGTTATTGAATCAAACCAAGGATGAAGGTTGTGATGGGTCTAAGATAAAACTAACAAATGTTAGTGCATGAAAAAAACATTGCAGTCGCTTCGTCGAGATTCGGATGATTACAACTTACCTTGGAGGCATTTTGCGATGATTGCCAGACTTTGATCAATCTGTTCCTGACTAGTGAAATGGGCAAATGAAAAACGTACTGCTTTACCCATGTGTTCGGGACGAATAACCGAAATAACGTGCGATCCTTTTTCTGTTCCTGAACTGCATGCAGAACCCGCGGAAACACTCAAACCCTCAATGTCAAACAGTATATTCATGAGTTCATTGCCTTCAAACCAGGGAAATTGGACGTTCACCACTTTGGGACTGCAACCGGTTGAAGGGGAATTCAGTTCAATTCCCGGAACGATTTTTTTCAAGCCTTCGATGAATTGGTTTTTAATTTGATGCAAACTCTTTAATCTGATATCCAATTGATCTTGGCAGAGATTCAATGCAAAACTCATAGCACCTATGCCGTATAAGTTTTCGGTACCTGCTCGCATATTTCTTTCTTGCGCCCCTCCATGAATGATGGGATCCAAATGAAATTGATTTCTAATGAATACAAAGGCACTTCCTTTGGGTGCATAAAATTTATGAGCACTTCCACTCAAAAAATCAATCGGTAAATTGGAGACATCGTAGTGGTAAAATCCGATGCCCTGGACCGTGTCGCTGTGAAATAGCGCATTGTAGCGATGGCAAATTTGTCCGATTTCCTGCAAGTCAATCATGGTCCCTAGTTCATTGTTAACATGCATGAGAGACACCAAACATTTTTTGGAGTCGGAGGTTTGCAACAATTGTTCGAGTTGTGTTGACGAGAAACGGCCATGTTGATCGACATCCAAAAAATGAATTTTCGTTTGGTGATTTTTTTTCAACCATTCGAAAGTCTGTAAGTTGCAGGAATGTTCGATGGGCGTACTTATGATTTCTTGAATGCCCAGACTTTGGACTGCGCTTTTTAATATTAGGTTGTTCGATTCACTTCCCGACGATGTAAAAAACAATTCAGATGGATTGCATCCTATGCATTTGGAAATGGATTTTCTGCATTCTTCAATGAAGCTTCTGGAAGCTCTTCCTTCCGCATGGGTAGACGAGGGATTTCCATAGTACTTTCCACTGATTTCATACAGATGTTCACGCACTTCGGGCAACAACGGGGTAGTTGCCGCATGATCGAGGTAAATGCGAGGTTTGGACATTTGGTTAAAATTTTGTAGTTTCAATGAGATCTTTGATTTGATGACATAAAGCTTGTGCGCGGCCCAAATCTTTTGCCTCAGAATAAATCCTCATGATGGGCTCTGTATTTGATTTGCGTAAATGTACCCAACCATCCGGATAATCTATTTTTAGTCCATCGAGGGTGTTTACCTGAAAATTTGAAAAACGATCACGGAGGAGGGTCAGTAAATCATCTGGGTTCTGATCGCCCGATAATTGGATTTTGTCTTTGTGCATGACATACACAGGATAATCTTTGCGTAATTGAGATAAGCTACATTTCTGATGAACCAATCCCGAAAGAACCAGGGCAATTCCAATAAGGGCATCGCGTCCATAATGCAAGTCGGGCAAAATGATGCCGCCATTGCCTTCTCCTCCAATAACGGCGCCAACGCGCTTCATTTCTTGAACCACATGTACTTCGCCAACGGGGGAAGCATAATAAGCTTGCCCTTTGGTCTGTACCAAGTCACGCAATGCCCGCGATGAAGATAAATTGGACACGGCAGGACCAGGTCTTTTGGTCAGCACATAATCGGCCACTGCCACCAAGCTGTATTCTTCCCCAAAATAATCGCCTTTTTCATCTACCAAAGCCAAGCGATCTACATCTGGATCAACCGAGCACCCCAAGTCATAACCCGATTTCGTGACTTCCATGAGTTCCGTTAAGTGTTCTGGCAAAGGCTCTGGATTGTGGGCAAATCGGCCGGAAATCTCCTCATGAATCAATTTGTAATCTACATGGAGCGCACTGAACAGTGCGGGCAAGGCAAGCGCACCGGTAGAATTGATGCAATCTGCGACGATTCTAAATTTTCTTTTCTGTATGCCTTCAACATCCACCAATGGGTGCTCCAAGATTTTCTTTACATGGTAGTCTATGGAATCCAATTGGTGGCTTATCGTGCCCAATTCGGTGACTGGTGCGAAGGTGGTGATAACTTCGGCAGCCGCAAGTTGAATGAATCTTCCGTCGGATTCAGAAATGAATTCTCCCTTTTCGTTCAACAATTTAAGGGCATTCCATTCTTGTGGATTGTGACTGGCACTGAGGATGATGCCTCCATTGGCACGAAAACGGGTCACCGCCATTTCTACCGATGGGGTCGTGCTCAGACCAAGCTGTATGACATCGGTTCCTAGTGATGCCAATATGCCTTCGACAAGTGCATTGACCACATTTCCACTGACGCGGCCATCTCTGCCCAGCACTACCTTTGGTCGGTTCGAATTGCGTTTCAACCATTGTGTGTAGGCTCCCAAATAGGCCAGCAATTCATAGGGGGTCAGGTTGTTTCCCGGACTTCCCCCAATGGTTCCTCTGATTCCGGAAACGGAGCTGATGATTGGCATTCCGTAGATTTGAATTGCAAATGTATTAATTTCGACCTTAATATGATTTTTAATCAAATGCATTAGCATGCGCAAGGATTGGTTTGAAGAATGGTTTGATACGGATTATTATCAGATGTTGTATCTTCAGCGCAATGAATTGGAAGCCAACGATTTTGCTTCGCAATTGGATCAGCATCTAAAGCTAGGAACAGGAGCGCGTATCCTGGATGTTGGTTGTGGAAGAGGGAGATATGCATTGGCATTTCACCGGATGGGACACCAAGTTACAGGTATAGATCTTTCTGCAGTGAAAACAAGGCTGAACCAATCCTTGCAGTCGGAAGGATTGGAATTCTTCCAACACGATATGCGACGAATTTTTCGCGTCAATTATTTTGATTTGGTAGTCAACTTGTTCACCAGTTTCGGATATTTTGAAACGCAACACGATGAACGTAGTGCGGCCAGAAGCATTGCGACCAATGCCCGTTGGAATGGTTATGTGGTGTTGGACTTTCTGAATGCTGAAACCCTGCGCAAACGTTTGGTCCCGCGTGAAAATATTCACAGAGCAGATGTGCAATTTCAAATTCACCGGTATGCTACAGACCGTTTGATCATCAAAGAAATTGTCGTGGAAGATGGCGAATTTACAAAAACGTATCTGGAAAAAGTGAGGTTGTACAGCATGCAAGAATTGATTGAATTATTCAGTCCATTTCATTTGCAATGGATGGGAAGTTACGGAGACTATCAGCTCAATCCGTACATTGCCTCGGAATCGGATCGCATGATCCTCGTTTTTCAAAAGAAAGTTGCCCATGGAGTTGCTGACTAAGCTGGATGTAGAAATATTTTTATGGATCCAAAACCATTTGCACAATGGGGCATATGATTTGTACTTCGCATTGTTTAGGGACAAACATACTTGGATACCGCTGTATGTTTTTTTGATAGCCTGGCTCTTTTTTAATTTTGGCAAAAAAGCGGGTTGGGTTATATTGTTTGCAATTGCTTTGATTGCTGCAACCGATCAAATCAATAGTTCCTTCATCAAGAAAATGATCAAAAGGGAACGGCCTTGCAGGAATGAGCATTTATTGGAAAAATACACGCCGTTGATTCAATGCAGCGGTGGTTATAGTTTTCCTTCTTCCCATGCAACCAACCACATGGGTTTGGCGGGTTTTTTAATTTTCGTGGTTGGTACAGGAAGGTTTCGATGGTTATTGATGTTGTGGGCGATCCTGGTTGGTTTTTCGCAAGTGTACGTTGGGGTGCATTTTCCCTTGGATGTGGTCTGCGGATTTTTAGAAGGGACACTCTTGGCGGGTGTGTTTTTCTTGTTATTTAAATGGTTCGGTCAGTGGAAATACAATGATGAAACTTCATAACAAAGCATCTCCTTTTTCGTAATTTTCCATTGGCGGATGTTGAACCTGTATTTTGGATTCAAGTAGAATGAATCAAATCATTTCCCAAATTCAAATTTTAAAATGCAAGCCATTAAAATGCCAACCAGTACCGGAAGAATGATCAATATCGCCATGAAACGGTAATACCAACGTGGGATGTTGGATCGCTCTAAGTATTCAGTGATCAAGCTGATGATTAATGTGCAAAAGCTAATGATGGGGACCAACAATGTCAAAAAAAATGCGGTGTATTCATGAACTAACCAGAGTACACCGTACGTTATGGTCAGGATGCCGGCAAAGGTCCACGCCGAAAACGAGGCTGGGTTAGGAGCATTGGGTTCTGGCATTGTAATTTATATTGTTCAATATGAAGTTCAGCATTGTATACACGGTGACGTTATTTTTGTTTTCAACCATTCTTCACGCGCAAAATACGGAAGAAGAAGTTATGAAGATTTACCGCGAACGTGAAAAATTGGAAAGAATCAATGATGTATACATCCCCAAAGATATCCAGGAAGCCATGACTGAGCTGGATCGATTAACCGATGATGCCAAGGCAAAAAAGTTGATCAGTTCACCGGAAGATACAATCGCCAGTAAGTTGCATTTCAGCCTGGGGCGTTGGATGCAGATCCATTGGGGATTGGAAGAAGGAAGCCGGCTCATGGCTTATTTGAAATCCAGGGGTCTTTCATTTCCGGACGACATGGCGGACTTACTCATTCGATGTTGGTACAGGCATCTATGTTTGCGGCCGTTGCAAGACGACTTACTCATAGGCCATTACATTACCAAGAGGAAGCAACAGCATCTTGATCGATTGCGCAAATCGGAAAGAAACCACCCAAGTCCACATCCCAAAGAAGAACACCGCGAATAAGCCATTTGCGGTAAATTCCGCTTCACCAAATTTCCGTGTTGGAATTAATTTAAGACAATCATTTTTGGGCATTGCTTGATTTTCACTTCATTGATTATCAAATACATATAACATTTATTTTGCATAAGATGGGTGCTTGGAGGCCAAGGTCTTCCAAGTTTGCCATTTGGTTAAAAGATGAACCGTTATTAAAAAAAAATTAGCTTTGCGCCGAATTTATCAGAAACCAAAGGCACTGAATGGCAAATAAACTGCTGATTGTTGAGTCACCCGCTAAAGCAAAGACCATCGAAAAATTCCTTGGAAAGGAATTTAAAGTCAAATCAAGCTATGGTCACATCAGAGACCTGGAAAAAGGGAGTAAGGGCATTGATATTCAAAATAAATTTCAACCCAATTACATCATTACTCCCGAAAAGCAAAAGGTCGTTAAGGAACTTACTGACATCGCACGCAAAGTAGAGGAGGTATGGCTCGCAACGGACGAAGACCGGGAAGGGGAAGCTATTTCATGGCACTTATGCGAAGTGCTTGGATTGGATCCAACAAGTGTCAAGCGCATTGTGTTTCATGAAATCACCAAGACGGCCATTCAAAAAGCTGTCCAGAATCCCCGTATGGTAGACCTTAATTTGGTCAATGCACAACAAGCTCGTCGCGTATTGGATCGTTTGGTTGGTTTTGAATTGAGTGAAATTTTGTGGCGCAAGGTTAAAAATAAATTATCTGCAGGCCGGGTCCAATCCGTTGCCGTTAAATTGGTGGTTGATCGGGAACGTGAAATCAATGAGCATCAAAGTGAAAACTATTTCAAGGTGGATGCTCAGTTTTACAAACTTCAAGAGAAATCTTTAAACATCAAAGCTAGCCTTGACCACCGCTTTAAAAATCTGGAATCGGCTCAGGACTTTCTCCAACTTTGCAAAGATTCGACGTTCAATGTGGACGCTGTGGAAGTTAAACCTTTAAAAAGAAATCCAGCTCCACCTTTTACCACTTCAACACTCCAACAAGAGGCCAGCAGAAAATTGGGATTTGGAGTCAACAGAACCATGTCGGCCGCGCAGAAATTATACGAAGCGGGTTGGATCACTTACATGCGTACGGACTCGACCAATCTCAGCGATACTGCATTGACAGCGTTGGCGCAAGAAATTGAAAAGCAATTTGGAAAACGTTACGTGCATACACGGCAGTATAAAACCAAAAATGCTTCAGCACAAGAGGCTCACGAAGCCATTCGGCCTAGCTACATGGATTTGCGAACTGCAGGCGATGACAGCGACCAACAACGTTTGTATGATTTGATTTGGAAGCGCGCTATGGCTTCTCAAATGGCTGCTGCTGAATTGGAAAAAACACAAGTTGATATATCTGTATCAAAAGTCAAAGAACATAAATTCATTGCAACCGGTGAAGTGTTGCTGTTCGATGGTTTTTTAAAACTATACCTCGAATCAACTGATGATGAGGACGAAGAGCAATCTTCCATTCTTCCTCCACTGAAGGTAAACGATGCTTTATTCTATCAACGCATGATTGCAATGGAGCGATTTACCAGACCGCCTGCCCGGTATACGGAAGCAAGTTTGGTAAAGAAATTGGAAGAACTGGGAATTGGCCGCCCTTCTACCTATGCGCCGACCATCAGTAAGATCATGGAAGAAAACAGGGGATATGTTGTGAAGGAAAGCAGGCCTGGGGTGGAAAGGCCTTACCGAACCATCGTCCTGGAAAATGCTGTGTTGAAGCAACTGCTTGAAAAAGAAATGACCGGGGCTTCAAAGAATCATTTGTATCCAACCGATATCGGTGCCATTGTTTGCGACTACCTCGCAGAACATTTTCCGGATGTCATCAACTATGGCTTCACGGCAGAGATTGAAGAGGAGTTTGATGAAATTGCAGATGGCAAAATGGATTGGGTGAAAATGATCGATGATTTTTATGGCCCATTCCATAAAAACGTTGACCTGGTTATGGAACAGGGAGAACGCGCAAAAGGCCGGAGGGACTTGGGAATAGACCCTGAAACTGGAAAGAAAGTATTGGTGCAATTAACACGTTATGGTCCCGTAGTGCAGATGGGTGATCGCGACGAATTGAAGGAAGATGAAAAACCCATCTTTGCCAATCTTCGGCCAGGCCAATCCATGGAAACAATCAGTTTTCAGGAAGCACTTGATTTATTTAAGTTGCCACGAACTTTAGGTCAATACAAACATGCTGATGTCACGGTTGGATCTGGTCGTTTCGGTCCTTACATCAAATTCAATGAACAATTCATCTCATTGCCAAAAGGGGTAGATCCTTTAGAGATTGCATTGGACAAAGCCATAGAACTCATTCAGCTTAAAGAAGTAGAGGATGCACCCATTGGTTATTATAAGGATTTGCCGGTAACCAAAGGAAAAGGTCGTTTTGGACCTTTTGTTAAATGGAATGGACTATTTGTAAACATACCGAAACGCTTTGATTTTGATCACTTGACCATAGATCAAGCGATACCTTTGATCCACGCCAAAGAAGATAAAGAAGCCAATCGTTTTATCCATAAATTTGAAGACCTCAAAATGACTGTCGAGAATGGTCGATGGGGACCTTACATCAAGTTTGGTAAGAAATTAATCAACATTCCTAAACGAGATGGTGAACGCGTGAGTTCAGAAGCTGCCGCTAAAATGACGGTCGAAGATTTTAAAGCAATTGTCGAAGCGCAGGTTCCAAATGCGTTTTCGAAAACCGCGAAGAAAAAAGCGGCACCCAAAAAGACTGCGGATAAGAAAACTTCCGCGCCGAAGAAATCCAAATAAAGGATAGTTTTTCATTTTTTGAGGATATCAGGATTTTCATGCATCAAGTCTTGAAAGCTGATGGCAATATGCCTAAACCCTAATATGGTTCATAACTCGGCAAAAACGATCCTTGTTTTTCCCTATTTGTTTTGAAGAAATTGAGTGGCTTGTTCGGACCTGTCCAGAAATAGTTTAGACATCAACATGCAGAAATTTAAAAATGATTTTAAAGCAGGACTGGGTATGATTTTGCTTTTATGGTACATGAGAAAATAATAGTTCATGCCCTCCATGTATATTTTATTTTGGGATGTAAGGGATTTTAGCACGTCATCTGTAAAATAGTACCTAACGATTTGTTCGTATTCTCCTTTTAAATGGTATTTTTCAGAATACTCAGGATGTTGGTGGAAATCAATATCCTCAATTCCAAAAAATCGCAACAATTTATCAAAGAACAGCTCTGGCTTTTGATAGAATTCAGGCAAGGAAAGCATTTTAGATTCAAGGAAAAAAACGGTTTGTCGATAAGTATGAGCAGATTTTCCTGTGCTGATGGTGTATTGATAGTCAAACAGGCGATACCGGTCAAATTCTTGTTGAAGCGAGAGCAGCGGCTTAATTTTTTTTGAACCCCCTTGTTGAAATAATTTAAATTGCTTAAGCTGTTTTACAATGGACTCATCTCCTGCTTCTTCAAAATCCCAAGCGATATCATAGGCAAAGGATTGCATTTCGTGAATGCGTCGGCTTCTGTTCCATGTCATTCGATCGATTAAATCCATTGATTATGCATTGGTTGTTGAAATCAAAGGCAACATATCTTCAGCAATCCGTCGATAGCAATCTTCCTCGTACAAGCCATGTGTGAGTTGTTTCAATTGTGATTTGATCATGCTTCTGGAATGTGGATCCAACAAGTTTTGCAGGGCTTTCTGGATGGAATTTTCGTTGCATTCGTCTTGAATGAGTTCTTGCACAATGGGTTTGTCCGCAATCAAATTTGCCAACGCGATGTACTTGACTTTTACCAAGCGCTTGGCAATTTGATAAGAAAACCAATTGCCTTTGTAACAAACCACCATCGGCACTTCAAACAACGCTGTTTCTAGGCTTGCAGTGCCAGAAGTGACCACTGCCAGTTCGGCTTGTTTGAGAAGATTGTACATTTCATCATAGACGATCACGACATCGACGTTACATTCCCGAATAATTGACTCATACAATGCTTGGTGTCGCCGCATCCCTGCAATGGCAATTTGGTGCTTGTGTTCATCTTGAAGTGCCCGGAGGTAAATGGGCAATAACATTCGGATTTCCTGTTGCCTGCTACCCGGTAGAATTGCAATGATGGATCTTTGATCAAGATTCCAGTGATTTCTGAATTCTGGACTCGTGTGATGTTGCTTTATTTTTTCTACGAGCGGATGACCGTGATACGCTGTATTGATCCCTCGGTCTTTGAAGTATGAGTATTCAAAAGGAAGGATGACAAAAAGCTTGTGCACACAACGTTTCATAATGTTGATCCTGGATTCTTTCCAGGCCCAAATTTGTGGTGCAATGAAATAAATTACTGGAATGCCATTGGCATGAGCCCATTCGGCCATTCTCAAATTGAAACCAGGATAATCCACCAGCAGCAAGACGTCGGGTTTAAATGCTCGAATCGCTTTTTTTGTGAGCTTAAACAATTGCATGATTCGAGGTAAATTGCGAAGGACTTCTACAAATCCCATGAAATTGGCTGTTTCGTAAGGTACATCCAATTTCATTCCGGCCGATTGAAGTTGATTGCCACCCCAACCGCGTGTTTCCAACGGGCCAGAAATGGATTGCATAGCTTTCAGCAACATCCCTGCATGGTAATCACCGGACGCTTCTCCTGTAATGATGTAAATTTTTTTAATGCGACTCATCCCAGTAGGTGCAAACCATAATAGTACATCCATAAAGCAACATACAACAAGGTAGGAAAGACAATGCCGCGCATGGCAAAAAGCATGTACCGTTTATTGAAAATTTGCAATGGTATGATATTGCAAACCAATGCGAACAATGCAACCGTTCTTTCTCGAAATGTGGGCGTAAGTCCAAGTGGATTAAAAATTTCGAGTTGGTCTAGCAAATCATACAAACTCAGTAAAATGCCGTAGGCTGTAAAAGGAACGAGCAATCCTGTCAGAATGCCCACCCAGGTTTTGTTGTATTTGGATATTGGATTCATGGGTTGCAATGGGTCAAAAGGGCAAATTTACAAGGTGGATTCTGTAGTCAGGTCGTGTTGCATTGCGAATTCAAAGTGATGATTAGCCTGAATGGCTTGGTGTGCAGTAAGATCATGGATAGAGGGTACTATGCTGATATACCCATGGTTGAGAGCCCACATATCCGTATCTATTTGCGCGTCCATCGTAATGAAATTTCCAGTGAGCCAATAATAACTTTCTCCTCGGGGGTCTTTTGACTCTTTGTATTCTTCATCCCATCGGCCTTCTGCTTGTCTGCAGATTTTGATCCCTTTGATTTGGCTGCGCTCTAATTTGGGTATGTTGACATTGAGCAACTTGCAGGAATTAATCCCTGTATGAATAGCTTTCGTAATGATTTCGCGGATAAATGGTTCAGGTGCTTGAAAATCGGCTTCGAACGAATAATCCAGCAATGAAAATCCTATAGATGGAATGCCTTCAAGCGACGCCTCCATGGCTGCTGACATGGTTCCTGAATAAATGATGTTGATGGATGCATTCGATCCATGATTGATACCCGACAAGCACAAATCGATGGGTTGGTCCTTCAGCAGTACATTTTTAGCCAATTTGACACAATCGACAGGTGTACCAGAGCATTCATAAGACTCAATGCCTTCGAATTGTTTGATGCGGTTTAAACGCAGCGGTTCATGCAAGGTGATGGCGTGTCCCATTCCCGATTGGGGACTATTGGGCGCAACCACTACCACTTCTCCAAAATCACGGGCTATTTGAACCAATGCCGCAAGACCTGGTGCAAATATCCCATCATCGTTGGTGATCAATATGCGTTTTTGTTGCATGCAAGGGTTACTTTAAGGCCTAAAGATAAGGTATGCTTCCTTAACTTTACCGGATCAATCAACAGCCAATGGAATTCAAGCAGCTGATAACAGAAATGTGCGGTAAGGTATTCAAACCCTTATACATCATTCATTCAGAGGAGCTTTACTTTTTGGATCAAGTGGCTGAGCATATCCTTCGTGATTTCATTCCGGAAGAACAGAAAGATTTTAATCAGCTGGTGGTGTTTGGCAAGGAAATGACCGTAACCACCTTGCTGGATCTTGCCCGTGAATATCCGTTCATGGGGGAAAGGCGATTGGTATTGGTAAAAGATGCTCACGAAATCAAGCAATTGGATGCATTGTCACATTATTTCAATCATCCTAATCCTCAAACACTTCTGGTGTTGCTTTTTACAAAAAAACCGGATGGGCGTAGCAGTTGGGTAAAATTGGCAAAGGATAAAGGATTTTTACACGAACTGAAAGCTTTGTCGGATTATCAATTGCCGGCATTTGTAAAGGACTTGGTCAAAGAAAATGGATTAAAGCTTGAAGAAAAGGCCATGAGCTTGTTGGTTGAGTTTATAGGCAATGATTTGGCTACCTATGCAAATGAACTTGCAAAATTAAAAATTAGTTTTGCCCAGAGAACCATCCATGCAGATGATATTGTTCAACACATTGGAGTCAGCAAGGAGTTTAACGTTTTTGAACTGCAACGTGCGCTGAGTGAAAGAAACAAAGCCAAAGTTTATTGGATTGGCCAAAATATGGCAAAACAAGCAAAGACCAATCCTTTGGTCATGACCATTGGTGCGTTGTTCAATCATTTTCAAAAGATTTGGCTTGCCAAAACATACAGCAAATACAATGATGACGAGCTGAGTAAAATTTTAAAACTGGCATTTAAATCATTTGTAAAGGACTACCGACTCGCAGCTGGAAACTATTCGCTTGCAGCATTGGAATCTGCAATTCATTGGCTAATGGAATACGATTTAAAAAGCAAAGGAATGAATGCAGGAGCTGCGACGGAAGAGGATTTGTATCTGGAATTGATGATTCGACTTTCACATGTTTAAATAAAAGAAACCAACTGTATGAAATTTCAAAAGCAATTAGCGGTATTCGTATTTTTATTGTTGTGTGGATGCAATGCCCCAAAAGTAACTTGGGTTGCGCAGAATAAGGATCTCTACAAAGATTTCATCACCGCATATTCTTCTGGTTGGATTGAACGGGGAGAATCATTTGCTGTGGAATTTACTCAACAAGTCGTTAAGCCAGAACTTGTTGGAAAGCAATGGAAAAGTTCAAATGTGAAAATGATGCCAAATTTGGAAGGAGTTTTCCGTTGGACCAGTGCTACCAGACTCACATTTGAACCCGAGCTAACCAATGTCAATCCGGAAGCGGAATACTCATTGGTCTTGGACTTAAAGCCTTTTTTTGACAAGATACCTGATGAGATTAGAATGGCAGGATTTAAGTTTCGTGTGGCGCCAGTTTCAATGCACGTCAATTGCGGACTTCCTGAACCGGCTCAGGAAAATAGTAGCCTAATGAATTTGATGATTCGGATTAAAGTGAATGAAGTATTGGATTTTGCTGAATTGGAGAAATTAATTCGATGGGAAGGACCGGGCACCCCTAATGCGGTTGCCGAATGGAGTGAGGACGAAGTAGAAGATGGTGGATACAATTTGTTAATAAAAAACATTCAGCGCCTTGAATCGAAAAGTGAAGTCGTCATTCGATGGAAGTCCCCTGGATACAATGCCAAATCGCAAGAGCAGATTGTACGCATCGCAATTCCGGCAAAAGATAGTTTTGAGGTAACCGGGGTGAGCGTAGTCAATCCAGGTAGTGGGACCGTTCGCGTATTCTTTTCAGAGTTATTGGACAACGAGCAGAACATCCAAGGTTTGATAAAAATTGATACCTCAAATGCATTTCCCAATTTGACTAAGGACCAGCATTTCATTGATGTGGACCTTAACAATACAAGCTTCCCACTAGTAGGTAATTTGACGGTCATGCAAATGATCAAATCACGGAATGGTAAACAATTGGGTGCTGATTCTCAATGGGCTTACGCATTGGAGCAGAAAAAGCCGGAAGTACGTTTTATTGGGAAGGGATCGATTTTGCCTTATACCGATCAAATCATCATGCCATTTGAAGCAATCAATTTGAATTATGTTGACGTTGAGGTATTCAAAATATTTACCAACAATGTGTTGTATGATTTGCATTTTAATTTTTCTCAAAACAGTGATCACTACAATCTCGTTCGTTTGGGACGAGTTATAAAGCAACAAACCATTCAGCTTTCTTCATTGAATCCAGGAAGCAATCGAACGGAATGGAAGCGCTATGGATTGGACTTGAGTAAAATAATCAAAACCGAGGCCGGGGCAATGTATGAATTACGTATAAGTTTTAAACCTTCTTATACAGAATATCATTGTGCGAATGGATTGCCCAACGTGCCAGATGATTTTTATACCGATGAAACAGGGGATCCAGCCATCCAGTCCTTCTGGAGAGACTATGCATATTACGACTACAATGAAGGTTATGATTACGGTAGCGCAGACAATCCGTGCAGTTTAAGTTATTATTATTCCGATCATTTTGGATCGAGAACATTTTATGCGTCCAACATTGCCATGACTGTTAAGTCGGCTTTGAGTGCATCGCAATGCTATGCATTTGTATACAACTTGCAGACGGGAGAAGCGGTGGCAAATGCAAAAGTTAGTTTGTACGATGCGCAATTGCAAACCATTTACGAAGGATCTACCGACGGTTCGGGAATGATTAAGGCTAATGTGTCGCGTGAAGTACATTATGCTGTTGCAAAAAACAATAACCAATACGCGTACTTGGAGTTAGAACCTGGTCGCTCCATTTCTCAAAGCGAATTTGCTGTCGATGGTGTGACCAAACACGAAGGAATGAAATTTTCGTGCTATACGGAAAGGGGAGTGTGGAGACCAGGCGATACCATTTCCTTCAATGCCATTGCATTCCATGATAAAAAGTTACCTGACCAGTTACCGATTCAACTTACCGTTACCAACCCGCGCGGAAAAATTATTTACCAAAGACAAGCCAACAATCATTTGTTGGGATTGTACAATTTCGAAATTCCCATTGCGCAGGATGATCCCACCGGGTCCTATGTTGCAAGCCTTAAAACAGGCAACTATGAAATTCATAAAACACTGATGGTGGAAACCGTTAAGCCGAACAACATCCGAGTTGATTGGAATATTGGAGAAAAAGTTTTACTTGGCGACCTTTCCAAGAATATTCAGCTGCAAGCGAAGTGGCTTCATGGCTCAGAGGCCAGTCTATTGCAAGCGCAAATAAAATGGAAGTTTAGAAGAGTGGCGCCTGAATTTGAAAATTACAGTGCGTATCAATTTATGAACCCTGAACGGGCAAATGGAGAGGGCGAGATCGAATTATTCAACGGAAAACTTGATGAACACGGTCGTTGGAAAGATGAAGGATTAGAGCCTGATATGGGCGCTCCTTGCGGGGACATGAATGCTCAGTTGGTAAGCTTGATTACGGAAAGCTCCGGCGAATTGAACACGGATTATTACCCGGTTAAGGTCCGTATGTTTGATGAATACCTGGGAATCAAAATACCAGAAGGCCCCTATGGAGAAAGAAGTATTGAATCTGGGAAAGAACAACAAATCAGAATGGTGGTGATTGGCCAAAATGGACAACCCATCGCCAACCGAAGCATTGAAGCCGAATTGTTTGAAGTGAACTATGAATGGTGGTATGAAATGCGATCTGGATCAAGCAGCGAGTTTCAGTTTGCCAACAGCAAGCGTAAACTTCAAACCACAAAACTAACAACTGATCGTCAAGGGATTGCTACACTCAATTTGAAATTGGAGGGATATAAGCGATATTTTCTAAAAGCTACAAATTTGGAGAATTCGTATGAAAGCGGCGATTACTTTTATACAGGTTGGTCCGATGGAGAAAATAGCAAAAATTTTGTCAACATCCTTAGTTTTAAATCCGATAAACAAAAATATCAAGTGGGCGAGAAGGCCCAAATTATTTTACCTGGAGCAAATTCAGGGCAATATGTTGTGCACGTCATTAGAGGAAATGAAATCTTACGTTCTGAATCGCTTTTAGCAAAGTCGGGCCAAACCATTTATGAATTGCATTTGGATCAATCCATGGCACCAAATGTCTACATCGATATCAGTTATATTCAGGGAATAAAAGATAAAACCAACGACTTGCCTCAAAGGCTCTATGGTGTCATTCCCTTGATGGTGGAGGATGCTCAAAAGAAACTTTCACCAGTGTTGGAGGCGAAGGATGTGGTTCGTCCTGAAGAGTCTTTTGAAGTTACCGTGAAAGAGCAACATGGAAAAGAGATGGCTTACCAACTATTTTTGGTGGATGAAGGACTGTTGAATTTGACCCGGTTCAAAACGCCTCAACCATACGATGATTTGATGGCTAAAGAAGCCCTGGCTTTGTTGACTTGGGATAATTTTGATGCAGTCATTGGAAACCTTGATGCAGCATTGGAGGGCGTTTATAGCATTGGGGGAGATATGGCTTTGAATAAAAAAGATCTTTCTAAAGTACAACGATTTAAACCAGTCGTCCTCAAATCCGGACCTATGTATCTGAAAGCAGGAGAAAAGAATGTGCATCGCTTCACAGTCAACAATTACATCGGCTCACTTCGTGCAATGGTGGTTGCAAATAATTTCGGACGTGCAGGTTCTGGTGAAAAATCATTGACAGTACGCAAAGAATTGATGGTGCATTTAGCAATGCCCAGAACACTTACATACAAGGATGAATTGGAAATTCCTGTGACGGTTTTCGTTAAAGAATCTTCTATTAAATCAGTTCAGCTTACCGCTGAATGCACCGGAGCATTGAGCTTGATGCAAGCAGGGAAAAAAGATTTAAAAATCGAAAAGCCGGGAGATTACACAGTCTTTTTCCCGGTAAAATCACGGGGTACTATAGGTGCCTCTACAGTCAAGATCAATGCGGTCAGTGGTTCATTCAAAGCAAGTCACTCAGTAGACATCGTGGTGACCAACCCCAATCCGCTTACGCATAAGGCAACGAGCGCATGGATTGAACCAGGAAAATCTTTTAGCCCCAATTTTAGCGATTTTGGAATGGCGGGCACTCGCAAAGCAAGTCTTGATATCTCTGGATTGCGTAATTTTTCAATCAATCAAATTGCCGATCGTTTGATCCGTTATCCGCATGGTTGTTTGGAACAAACGATCTCAGCACTTTTTCCTCAAGGTCTTCTCGGAAATTTTACCAAGTTGACCGATCAACAAAAAAATGATATTAACGACCACATTGCCAAAGGGGTTGATAAATTGAGAAGATTTCAATTACCCAGCGGAGGAATGACATATTGGCCAGGAGCTGCAGATGTTTCCGATTGGAATACGAGTTATGCGGGACATTTCTTATTGGTAGCAAAGAGCAATGGTCACAACATTCCTTCAGGAATGCTGGAACAATGGTATAATTATCAAAAGTTTACTTCTCAGAAATTATCAGCGGAAGTTCTTAAGTCAAGTCCATGGATGCAAAGAATTATGGCTTATAAACTTTATACAATGGCTTTGTACGGTAAACCAAATGCTTCATCCATGAATGTGATGTATCAATACAAGGATTTGGATCTTACCGCAAGAGCGCTTTTGGCTGCGGCATATTGCATCAACGGTAAATGTGATATAGGAAAAAAATTGCTTCCTGCTGAAAATCCACCGATAAGAGATTACAGAGAGTATGATGAAAGTTTTGGTTCAACCATCCGGGATGAAGCAATTTTGGTTATCGCCCTAAGCACTTTAGGTTATCAGGAAGAAGCAGCTTCTAAGCTGAATGCGTTGCTATCTAAAGAGGGGCGACTCACATATTTGAATACTCAGGAAATGTCATTTTTGTTGTTAGCGGTTGATAAACTTTTTGGTGGTAAAATGCAGAATCCTTTGAAAGTGGAGCTCAAATCGGTAAAGGGAACAGAGACCATCAGTTTTGAAAGTGGATTTTCCCATACAGATTTAGATCCTGGAAAACTGAAGGGCCTTACCATACTCAATCAATCGGATAAAGGTGTGACCGTGACATTTTTACAATCTGGAATCGAAGAATTGACAGCACAACAGAATGATCAAAAAGGACTTCAGATGAGTTTCCATTGGGTGTACCCCGACGGAAGAGGAAAATTCCCAAAACCAGGTGATAAAATGGAAGCCATTGTAAATGTCCGATTGGCCAATTATACTCAGCGAATGGATAATTTGGCCTTAACCATAAATTTTCCATCAACTTTTGAATTAATCAATGAAAGGTTGAGCGAATGGAGCACGGAAACGAATGCCATTGATTATCAGGATATCCGCGACAACCAGGTAAAGACTTATTTTAGTTTAACAGGATCGAAGCCTCTCCAACTAAAATTTCCGGTACATGTAAGTTATCCTGGAAAGTATGCGTCTCCATTGATAGTTTGTGAATCTATGTACGATCCATCCATCTATGCGAAAATCAGTTCACCATCGATTGAAGTTCGTAGAGAATAGGATACGGAAACATCCGGTGCTTTCCGGTGTCATCGTTTTTATCATTGGTTTTATACTGACCGGCTGGTTGGCTGTACCTTGGCTTTTCAATGAGCAGCGATTCGCTAGCGTGGTTTATGATCAAAACAAACAACTGTTAGCAGCGCAAATCAGTGCCGATGGGCAATGGAGGTTCCCGCCAGCACAGGATATACCGGTTGATTACATAACCGCCGTGGTCACGTATGAAGACAAAAGATTTTTTTATCACCCGGGGATCGATCCAATTGCTTTGGTTCGTGCGCTAATCACCAATTTCCGGAGCGGAAAGGTGGTGAGCGGAGGATCTACAATCACCATGCAGTTGGCCCGAATGCTACGTGGAAAACCAAAGCGTACCGTATTATCCAAGCTCATTGAATGTTGGTATGCAATCGGTTTGGAATGCAGGTATTCAAAAAAAGAAATTTTGAGATGGTATGCAAGTTTTGCTCCTTACGGCGGCAATGTGGTAGGAATGGATGCAGCATTGTGGCGTTATTTTGGTAGGTCTGAAAGGATTTTAAGTTGGGCCGAAGCATCCTTGCTTGCCGTATTGCCGAATCAACCGTCTTGGCTGCATTTGGATCGCAACAGACCTCAGCTTTTGCGTAAACGCAATCTATTGCTTGCAAATTTATATACGCAAGGGAAAATGGACTCCACAGCCTATGCGCTCGCAGTAGGTGAGCCTTTGCCTGATCAAGTTCATGCAATACCTACTGATGGATCCATTTTGATGGGCTATTTGAAAAGCTTGCATAAGGAGGAAGCTAAGTTTCATACTACCATTGATCAAAACCTGCAAATGCAAGTTGCACAACTTGCTAAGGTCCACGCAAGGCAACTAAGAGGGAATGAGATTCATAACATGGCAATTCTCGTGGTAGATAACCAAGAAAGCGCTGTGAAAGTGTATATTCCCAATACCCCTTCGATAGGAGTTCAAGTGAACAATGATCAGGTGGACAACATCCAATCACGGAGGAGCTCAGGGAGTATATTAAAGCCACTGCTTTATGGAGCAGCTTGGGAAAAAGGATTGTTGCACAGCAAAATGCTGATGTCCGATATTCCAACACGGTACGGTTCCTTTAGTCCGCAGAATCATTCGCGATCATACGAAGGAATGGTGACCGCAAAAGATGCATTGCAAAAATCGTTGAATGTCCCTGCAGTACGCTTGTTACAAGAATATGGCTTGGATCAGTTTTATAAACGCTTGATTGATCTCGGCTTTTCTTCCTTCCGAAATGATGTGGCGCATTATGGTTTGAGCATCATCTTGGGTGGTGGCGAAATTTCAGTATGGGAATTAACGAAAGTTTACTCCCATTTGGTGAATAGGTATATGCAATATCTAAAAGAACCTGATCAAAGAAAATGGGTAGACGCCAAGCAATTTAATTTGTTAGTGTCTGAAGAGGATGCAAACGCTCAATCCCTCGCACAGCAAAGTTTCGGACCTTCAGCTATTTTCCAAATGTTGTCCATGATGAAAGGACTTCCAGAAGGTGGGGCTGATTGGGATCGCACCAGCCAGCTTATGGCTGGCCGCATTTCCTGGAAAACCGGTACATCATTCGGATACAAAGATGCTTGGAGCATTGGAATCAGTCCACGATATACCGTGGTGGTTTGGTTAGGCAATTCCAACGGCGTGGGTAGACCCGGGTTGATTGGCATCCATACGGCAGCACCGCTGATGTTTGAGGTGGCATATTTGTTGGGTATGCAAGCTGAATGGGAGATACCGATGGATCTCATGACAAGGGTGGAGGTTTGCAAAGCTTCAGGGTACTTAAAATCTAGTATTTGCCCGGAGTCTGACACGGTATGGATGCCTAAGAGGGAAGTGCAGCTTGAGCAATGTCCTTTTCATCAGGAAATTTATGTTGATCTTATAGAGAAGTACCGCGTTCATACTGCTTGCGAAGATCAATTAAAGAAAAAAACTTATTTCGCATTCAAACCTACAGCCGAATATTTTTATAAACAAAATCATCTGAACTATGTACCCATCCCTGATTGGAGGGCAGATTGTAAGGCTGGTGTTGCAACTGATAACCAAAACCTTGAAATCATTTACCCCCTAGATGGCAGCCACATTTGGTTGCCTACCGATTTAGACAATGAACAGAATCAATTGATTTTTTTGGCAACCCACCGTAATGAGAAAGAATCCATGTATTGGTTTCTAGACGAATGGTTTTTGGGAACAACTAAACAACCCCATGAAATGAAAGTAAAACTCAAACCAGGCGACCACTGGCTTACCGTAATGGATGAAAATGGAGAAAAAGCAAAAATCAATTTCCGCTCCGCACAAAGGAATGAGTAGTAGGCTTTAGGGGAAATAATACTGCTTCACTAGCGTGATCCAATCCGCACTCCTGCCAAAGAGATGCAAAAGCTAAGAAAACTCATATGTTAAAAAATTATAATATTTTATATATTATAATAATTTGTTATATATTTGTGCAAGAATGGGTCCGCATAAACTTTGCATATGGGCTTTGTTGTCTTGGGTAGCTTCAAATGTTTTTGGGCAAGCACCTAAATTCAGTAATGATTTTTTAAACATTGGGGTAGGCGCCAGAGGAATGGCAATGGCTGGTGCGGCAACAGCACATACGGTATCCATACAGGCGGCCTATTGGAACCCAGCGGGTTTACCTTACAATCCTGCAAAATTTCAAGTTAGTGCACAGCATGCCGAATGGTTTTCAGGCATCGGATCCTATGATTACATGGCATTTGGAAAACGGATGGATGATGAGTATAAAAGTTTTGGGTCTGTAAGCGTCATTCGCATGGCCATTGATCAAATTCCAAATACACTGCGCCTGCGCGGCCCTGACGGGAGCATCGATTATTCAAAAATTGAATCATTCAGTGTTTCAGATTACGGTATCTTCCTTTCGTATGGGCGCAAACTAGCAGATACACGATGGTCCCTTGGATTTAGTAGCAAGATCATTCATCGAAGTTTTGGTTCTTTCGCTAAGGCCTGGGGTTTTGGTTTCGATGCAGCTTTCCGTTATCATTCCAATGATTTTTCCGTGGCTGTAATGGGGCGCGATATCACCACAACGTTTAATGCTTACAGCTTCAACTTCAATGCCGAAGAACAGGCCATTTTAAGTCAGACAGGCAATGCAATCCCCGTAAGTTCTGTTGAATACACTTTACCTAAATTCGTGCTTGCTTGTTCAAAGAAATTCAGGGTAAGCGAAAAAAGTTTTTTACTACTTGCGTGCGATCTGGAATGCTCTTCAAATGGTACCGAATCATCTTTATTGGGTTTAAACAAGTTCAATGTGGATCCCCGCATAGGTCTCGAAGCATCTTATTTGGGGAAAGTCTTTTTAAGGACAGGGGTTGGAAATTTTCAAAAAATCCAGGATGAATTGGATTCCAAAAAAAGGAATTTGTCATATTACCCAACTGCAGGAATGGGAATCCGCTTGGGAAAATTAACATTGGATTATGCAATGACCAACATTGGAAATACAGGAGAAGGATCTTACTCGCATTTCTTTTCCTTAGGGCTTGATTTTTAATGAGATTTACGATTTATTAGTTGGTTCCTTTGACTCATCTCCATTCTTCTGGATTGTATTGCCTGAATTCACCATTCATGTGCATTTGCTCTAACCAATGGCTGCGCGTTTGACTTTGTTCAATCATACTCTCTAGTTGCTTAACCAAAAGTTCAAGCCTTTGATTTTCTGAAAAATTGCTAAAAAACTGAAATTCTTGTTTTAGGTTAAATCCAACATAGTGGCCTAAATCATAACTGGTGAAACTTTCCCAATTGATGGAGCGATAAGGTTGCACTTTGTTGACCGAACAAAGCGTTTGGAACAGCGTTTCAATGGTTTTGAGCAATGTCTTATTCGTTGTTTCCAAAGGATCTTCTATTTCCTCCATTAGAGCACCACTGTATTTCTTATTAGGAAAATGACTAAGCAATTTGATCATTTTCATTTTGCGAAGACTCAACAAGCGAACATCCGATTTTCCATCTGGGTAATTTTTGGTCACCTCTGCCAACGATACCAAAGTTCCATATTCCATTACCTTGTTTTCTATAACAGGCATGATGGTGAATACAATTCCTTGTTTTTTACAGTCCTCAATCAATTCCTTATAGCGAGGTTCGAAGATATGCAATCTCAACTCTTCATTTGGATAAACCACTACCGGAAGTGGAAATATTGGAAGCATAATGGGATCAGGCATGGCGTGTGCAGATTTCACAAATCCGAACGACCACTTCAGCAGCTTTTTGCATATCTTGTACGGAAACCCATTCTTTCTTTGAATGTATTCCTTGTTCTCCGGCAAATAGATTAGGGCATGGCATACCCATAAAGCTTAAACGACTCCCATCGGTACCGCCGCGTATAGAGCTTTTGTATATTTTTATTCCTGCATCCTGCATGGCTTTCTCAGCAAATTCAACAGCCAAGGGCTTTTGCTGAAGTATTACTTTCATGTTACGGTATTGTTCGGTTACCTGAAATCGATACTTGCTTCCAGGATATTTGGATAAAATACGTTGAGTCAATTTTTCTAGATACGATTCGTATTCACCCAATTTGTCTGTTTCAAAATCCCTGATGATAAAATGCAAATTTGCATTTTCCAGTTCAGCTTCCAGTTTTACGGGATGGACAAAACCCAATTTACCTTGAGTACGTTCTGGAATCAAATGTTCCAGAGGTAAGCTGGCAACAATATCCGATGCTATTTTAATGGCGTTCTCCATTTTATTGAACGCATAACCTGGATGTGTACTGACGCCTTCGATATTGATTACTACAGCATCTGCTGAAAATGTTTCATCTTCCAATGTACCCACTTCTCCTCCGTCAAGCGTGTAACCAAAATCAGCCTTTAACTTAGCCATGTCCACATGATTCACACCACGCCCAATTTCTTCATCTGGAGTAAATAGTATGCGAATTTCGCCATGGGGTATCTCTGGATGTTTTACTAGATACAACATTGCTTCCATGATTGCGGTTACTCCAGCCTTGTCATCTGCTCCCAACAAGGTCAATCCACTGGCTGTGATGATGTCTTCACCCAATTTACTTTTTAGGTAAGGGAACTCGGAAGTGCCAATAAAAATGGTAGGATCATCCGGTAATGTGATGTCCTGAAGTTGATAATTTTCATGCAGTATAGGCTTGACATGTGTGCCGCTACAATCTGGAGCTGTATCTACATGTGAACAAAAACAAACTACAGGGCAAGGTATCTCAATATTTGAAGGCAGGGTTGCATAAACATATCCATATTCATCAAGTTCAACTTGAGAGACCCCTCCATCTTTCAATTCTCTTGCCAATAAACTTAAAAGTTCCATTTGTTTGGCAGTTGACGGAAATGTGCTCGAAAATGGGTCTGATTGAGTGTCTATTCTGGCATATCGCATAAACCTTTGGGCGGTCTCTGAAAAAGCATTCTGATTGAATTCCATTTGTTAAAGATTGTTATTCTATAAAAGATTGATCAATGATTTTGTTTAAAAGTGTACAAAAATACGCAAATCGAAATGACCTTCAAAATTCCTCGTTCAAAGAACAAACGCATCGTCATCGTAGGCGCTGGCTTTGGTGGTTTTTACATTGCAAATAAATTGAAGGGGAAGGGATTTCAACTCGTTTTGATTGATAAAAACAATTATCACCAATTTCAGCCCTTGTTTTATCAAGTCGCCATGGCAGGGCTTGAACCCAGTTCAATTAGTTTTCCTCTCCGTAAGAATTTCAGAAATGATGCAGATCTATTTGTTCGGGTAGCTGATGTGCAAGAAATCCGAGTTGATCAAAAGTGCATTGTGGCGGATATTGGTATGTTAGATTATGATTACTTGGTCATCGCGACTGGTTCGGTTACAAATTACTACGGAAATGATCAATTGAAGCGCAATTCCATTCCATTAAAATCGGTTTCTGAAGCCTTGTATCTCAGGAATAGAATTTTGGAGGATCTTGAACAATCTGTTCGAGAATCAACCGAGTCCTTGCAAAACAAACTTTTAGATATCGTGGTTGTAGGGGGTGGACCGACAGGTGTGGAGTTGGCTGGATCTCTTGCAGAAATGAGAAAGAATATCCTACCCAAAGATTATCCGGATCTGGATTTTAAGTTAATGGATATCTACATTGTGCAAGGTTCAAAGCGATTGTTACCTGGAATGTCTGAACAGTCCTCAACAGTTGCTTACAAGTATTTGCAACAAATGGGGGTACAGGTTTTATTAAATACCCGAGTAGATAACATTGAAAGTGAAAAAGTTTCATTAAGCAATGGCAGTACCATCTTTTCAAAAAAAGTGATATGGGCAGCAGGGGTCATGGCGAATCCGATCAAAGGACTTCCTTCAACAAGTTATAATGAGGATCATAGAATTTTGATTGATGAGTTCTGTAAAATCAAAGAGGTGGCTGATGTTTACGCTATCGGTGATGTTGCTTGCCAAATTTCCGAAAAATATCCCTATGGATTGCCAGGAATAGCTCCTGTAGCCATTCAGCAAGCAAAATACTTGTCCGATCACTTACTTCGTATTTGCAGCGGAACAGAATCAAAATCTTTTCCCTTCCATTACACTGATAAGGGTCAAATGGCCACCATCGGTCGTCATAAGGCAGTATTCGATTGGAAAAAGCTACATTTGAAAGGTCCAGTAGCTTGGTTGGTTTGGTTATTGATACACATTTATTACCTCGTTGGAGTAAGAAATAAAATAGTAGTAATTTTTAATTGGGTGTGGTCATACATATTTTATGACCATGCGCTAAGATTGAATATTAAGCCATACAAGAATGAATGATGCCGCATTCCAGAGCCGAAACATGCAGCTTGAATATTCTTTTGCAATGATTGGAGTAAGCTACTTTACATAGTCGACTGTTCGATAGAACAAAAGCTTATTGGTAAGCTTCTGTTCTATCGATAGTCAATTATTTATTGCAGTATAATCAGCGATTGTACGGTTTTGGCTTTTTCGTTGCTTACCATTACGCGATAAACTCCGGGAGCTTTTTGTTTAAACGTACTGCTGTAAATCTGAACCTCATTGGTTTCTTCCTCAATGTCTAGATTCCATACCTCTTCTCCTAAAAGGTTGTAAATTTTGATTGAGCCAGATTTAATGGTACTGTCAAAGATCAATTCGAATACACCTTGATTTGGATTTGGAATGATTTGGAATCCTTGTTTTTGATTTCGAACGTCTTGAGGCAAATTAGGTTCATTTGGATCACGATCACTGATCACCCCTTCATGGTTGGTTCCTCCAGGTTGTAATTCCGGACACGATATACACGGTCCAAGGAATTGGTTAGGCCCTTGATTATTGAGGAAGTCGGCGTATCGGACGCATTTGGTAGTACAAACTCCATTGGTTCCTATTTCAGCAATATATACGCGGTTCGGATTCGTTCCACACTTCCAGGAAGCCTTTATTTGCTTCCAGGTAGTAGGAGGGTATTTGCAGTCAGGCTTTCCGTCTCCATTATTATCCACAGAGTCGTCCCCGTTTGGACAGACATCGCAGACATTGATCACACCATCACAATCCGCATCGACATAGTTGCTGATGGTGACGGTTGCCGTACAAGTCGATGAATTTCCGTTGACGTCTGTTACCGTTACCGTAACAATCGTATTCTTGGAGCTTTTGCAAGTGATGCTGTCTGGATTCGTCACTTTGGTTTTAATACCACAATTATCCTTTTTGATCAACAGCACACTATCAGGATGGATAAATTTAGAACCGCTCGCAGGCAAGGCTACAGAATAATTCTTACATACAATGGTTGGTTTCAAAGTGTCAACGATGGTCAAATTAGCTGTACAGGTATCCGATAATCCTGTGGAGTCAGTAACTGTGAGAATGACCGTCCGCTTAGGTAAATCATCACATCCAAACAGATAGCGACTTAATTTGTAGGATTTTATTCCACAATTGTCGGTCGAACCATTGTTGACGCTATCGATTTTCAAAGTGTACAATCCTGTAGAGTCCAAATAAATTGTAAAGTCCTTGCATTTGGCAACAGGCGGCTCTGTTTCATAAACGTTCAATACATATTGACACGTTGAAGTGTTTCCACAATCATCGGTAGCAGTCCAGGTAATGGTGTGATTGCCCACACTGAATACTTGCCCTAACAGGGTATGGCTGTTGTTGATGTTATTGATCACTCCGGAAGTGTCGGTACATGCATCTTCAGCGATGGCATCCAAAGAAATATCAGGCACTACGTAATGACAGGTAGTTGTATCTGCTTTTCTGGAGATGATTCCATTGCTTGGACAAGTAATTACAGGACCAGTGCTATCCACAACAGAAATCACTTGAGGACTATTTCCTGTAGTTGAATTTCCGCAGAAATCGGTCACCGTCCATGTTCTGAAAATTTGCGTACCATCGCATTCACCGAATACCAGGGAGTCTACATAAGATACCGCAGGTGTGGCATCGCATGGATGCGTAACATTTGTCGGATATCCAGTTACATCAGGCGTATAAATGAAATTGCATTCAATGGCGTCATTTTGTGCCCTGATCTGGAAGTTATCAATGTAAAGTTCTTTGGTCTGCTGAGTATTTCCACCTGTGTAATACAAGCGTATATACAAATTAGCGGGATTGTTCACATTGGTAATGGTTCCTAAACATTCAATCCATTGACCTAGTACTAGAGGCGTATTGCTGAAACTGGTCCAACTTGTTCCATTTGTGCTGTATTCCATCAATAAGTTGGTCGCACTGCCATTGCCTTTGCGAAGCGCTTGAACATACACTTCGAAATTTGTAAACGCTGGCAAATTGTGCCCATTCAAATTGAATCGCCAATGTCCTGCTACACTGCTGTTGAGGACATTCAAAGCTTTGCCTGCAATGGCATTGTTGTCGAAAGCATTGGCCCCAGAAACAACACCCGTAGCAGTCAAAAATGCGTTTGAAGAAGTATCCACCTTTGAATATACACCCGAATAGAGTTTAGGTAATAAAGTTGGGTATGAATAGCCCGTATTGAAATCATAATTCACCAATACTTTATTTCCACTTGAAGTTGTGACCGTGTAAACCGTTTGGTTTGATGGAATGGTGAAACTTGGTTCAACAGTGTCAATGACCGTGATGACCTGAGTGCAGAAATCAATGTTCAAACAACTATCTGTTGCGGTCCAGGTTCTGTTGATCGCATAGTTGCCCGGGCAATTTCCAGGTTGGATTTGATCATCCCAACTGATCTGAACACTACCGCCACAATAGTCAGCGCCACCCGCCATTCCGGTTGTCGAAGGCAAAGTAGATGCATCGCAATGGATGGTGATGGCTGGTGGACAATTGATGTTTGGTGGTGGTTGAACCGGAACGGAGAAGGTTGATGAGCAAGTTTTGGTTGCATCGCAGGAACTGGTCACTGTAAATGTCACCGTTTTAATTCCACCGCATTTATTCGGTGCGCCGTTATTGTTATTTGACAATAAGACATTGCAACCACCTGTAACGGTTGCATCATCCAACCAGTCGTTGAAAAGATTATCAATGGTCGCCTGGGACTGACAATAAACGGATATTCCAGATGGGCTAGGGCATTTTAGGCTTACGGCTGCGGGAGCGGTAATCGTAAACACCGAAGAACAAGTTACGGGAGTTTGGCAAGATGATGTGACCGTCCAGTTGACTGTAACAGAGCCTCCGCAAAGAGGAGGAGCTGATCCGCCTGAATTACTAATGGATGCATTGCAACCACCGCTAAAGTTTGCACTGTTTAACCAATTGTTAAATGCAGCATCGCGCGTTGCTTGATCTGGACAAGCTGTCAGGGTTTCATTGCCAGGACAATTCAAAACCACAGCTGGTGCAGAAATTACATTGAATACGGCTGTACATGTTACGTTTGGAGCACAACTTGAAGTAACGGTCCATGTCACCGTTTTCGAACCACCACAAGCAGAAGGTGCCGCACCACCATTGTTCGATATGCTGGCTTCACAACCACCACCAAAACTTGCACTGTTCAACCAATTTGAATAAGCTAAATCAATGGCCGATTGTGTTTGGCATGCTGCTTCGGTTACATCATCCGCACAGGTAATCGTAACTGCCGGAGCATCTGTTACCGTAAATACCGCTGAGCAAGTAACAGGACCTTCACAAGAAGAAGTTACGGTCCAGGTCACGGTGGTAGAACCACCGCAGGCCGAAGGAGCAGCCCCGGCATTGTTGGATATGGCTGCATTGCAACCACCGGAAGAAGTGGTAGAAGCCAACCACGCAGTGTAAGCTGCATTGATGGCCGCTTGTGTTTGGCAAGCTGCTT
>Ga0268298_10000032_pt1 | contig 161914 bp, 177 predicted proteins | sample WWTPWeurt_MetaG_FD_194462 | JGI IMG/M metagenome (GOLD analysis project Ga0268298, IMG submission 194462) | Activated sludge microbial communities from WWTP in Nijmegen, Gelderland, Netherland - WWTP Weurt | ecosystem: Engineered > WWTP > Aerobic digester > Activated sludge | place... | reverse complement strand
GTGGGGGTGTTCCCTCCCTCGGGTTCGTAGGTATCCGGCATGAATACGATGGTTAGGGGTAACGGTATTAACGAAGCGCGTACCACTCACGTGTGGTGCGGATGGTACCAGTGTAGCAGGGTTGGTGGTGTGGGTGGTACGGAAGTTATGCACAGGTCCTGTGCCGATGGCGGAGAAGTGTGCTTTACTGAATGCGATGGCACGACGTACCCGACGCTCACGTTCCCTCTTCGCGCTCGCCGGACTCGCCCTTATGCTCGCCGGAGCGTGCTGGTACGGTTTACATGCCGGGTGGTTCATTCGCACCGCCCCATCGCGCCTCCCGACCGCCGGTGAACTCGAACGTATGGCAGAAATCGACCGTTCCAGCGCACGCATAGCGCCGAACGCCATTCCCGGTGCCGGTGTCAGACCAAAAGGTTCGCTTCCGCCCCGCACCGAGCCGGTGAACGAAACGACTACGACAACAGCCTCCACAATTGCTACCAGCTCCTTGCCCTAGCGCTTCGGACCCCACGCTCGCCCCGTACAGAAGGATCACTGGTACAGCTGCTTTACGAACGCGACCATTTTTTTTGTATCTCCCGCAGGATCGTGTGAACCGAGCACGATGAACGCCACATCGCGTTCCGCACCGTTGAAGAGGAGCGAGAAAACCGTGAGCATGTCCTCGCCACCTGTGAGACGCCTTGCACTCGAAGTGGCGAACGCGAGCGCGACCGCCGCTTCGCTACCCACGCTTCCCGAGCCGCTTGAACGTGAGACGGCACCTCCACGAAACGTATCGTCGTTCCGGAACGGATGTCTAGGGGCTACTCCCGAGAACACGGGCGCTCCGTACGTGCGGGTGTCCACAGAGCCGGCGGTCATGGAAAGGATGAACGGTCGGTTGGTGTGCAGGTACTTGAGGAACGTGAAGAGGTCTTCGGGGGTCGTTTCGTCAGTGCCCACCCCCTCCCCCACACCGCCCGGAACGGTGTGCTGCATACCGATCGCTGCCGCTTTCTCGCGCATGAGGGTGTCGAACCGCCCGACACCGAACGAGCGGGCGATCGCCTCGACCGCATCCGGTGAGCCTTCGAGGAGGAGTGGAAAGAGCAGGTCGTAGATACTGTAGGAAGATCCTTTCGTGATACGCTGATCATCCGTCGCTTCGGTAACGGTCAATCGCTGTTCGATGTTCCGGTGCTCGCTCGCCACGAGCGCGGCAAGGAGCGGGGTCAGGAGCTCCGTGGGGTGCGCGGTGTCGGCGCCGTTCGCCAGCAGCACGAAGTTGCTCTCAAGGTCAGCCACGAGGTAGCTCGCCGCGTCGACCGAGGGCACCGCGAGCGTATACGAGAATGGCTTCTTCGCAGTACTCTCTTCGAACACAAGGATCGGCATACCAACCTCCACCAGGGCATACACCTCTGCCGCGTACTCGTTCTCGAGCCGTATACATCCCCCCGAGTACCCTTCGGCGACCGGCGTTCCGTCGGGGTAGCGCGGCCAGCCGTGGATGAAAAAGTTGCCCTGGAACGGTATGCTCCACGGCATGTACACCTGTCCGAACGATGAGAAGTGCTCTTTCTCTTTCCCCTGAGCTTTGTAGAGGCCCGATGGCGTTTCCCACCACGACCCCTCCCTTCCCTTGCTCTTAACGGGGACGGTGAGTACCGGAGCACCGTCCCGGTACACACGTAGGCTCATCGTGGTGAGGTTCGCCTCCACAAACGTGACGCGTTCTGCGACCATGCGGTCACGTACCGTCGTAAAAAAATCGGCGTTCGCAAGCTCCGGCCATACGCCGTACTGAAGCGGTTCGGGATCTCCCTTACCTGTCTCAAGGGTGATAGCATACTCGTATACGGTGTCGTGCGCGTAGAACGCCGCACCTATGCTTCCTCCGAGCGCAGCGCACGCGATCACCACCCACACCCACATGCTCCTATACCTTTCGGACGGTCCATGTTCCATGGTTAGCGGTACGTCGGCGCCTCCTCGGACACCAATGCGGCATGGTTCGCGTAGCGCGCCAACGCGAAAAGAAGCGACGAGAGGCGGTTCAGGTACGCAAGCGTTGCGGGCCGCACCACCCGAACACCCTCTTCATGCACGGCGACAACCCGCCGCTCGGCCGTGCGAGCGATCGTGCGTGCAACATCGAGGAGTGCCGATGGGCATGTACCTCCCGCAAGCGAAAAGGAGTGCAGGGGGGGCATGGCCGCCTCAAGGGTGTCGATGGCGCGCTCCAGAACGGTCACTTTCGCGATGCCAAGTCGTTTCGGTGCACCGGCAATCTCCGCTTGTACGATGAAGAGGACCTGCTGGACTTCGCGGAGCAATGTATCGAGGCGCTTCACACGTTTCCCGGCCGGCACACGCAAACCCTGCTCGCGCACGACAGCGCGACAGAGTCCAAGGTGCGAGTTCACCTCGTCGAGCGCCCCTAGAGCTTCGGCGATCGCCGAGGTCTTTGAGAGGCGTTGATCACACCCGAAAATGCGCGTGGTGCCCGTGTCACCGGTACGAGTGTAGAGCATACGGACAAAAAAGTTTACCCGTGTAGCATACCGTGCGGGGGTGGGGCGAAACAAGAAACCGGCGCATGGGAGCGCCGGCGGATACTTTTTATCTTCGTATAGGCATGTGCAGCATGCCCCCCCGCGGGAACGTGCGGGTTCGCGCATAGTGTGTTTCTTCTTCGTGCTGACACGCCCTACAACGTGTCGTGGGGACTCCTAGAGCAAGTCTCAGCAACACCGATTCATTTTCGCACACTACACAGGTACCATCCCACCCTTTCTTCAGAAGCGTGAGCACCTCGGTAATCCGGACAATCTCGTCCTGACGGCGCGCAATTTCGCCCATGGTGTGGCTCTGGCGCCGCAAAAACTCGGCACGATCAGCATCGTCATACATGCCTTCGTCGCGCCGCTCGGTCAAGGAATGTTTCAGGGCTTTGATTTCGCCCTCATTCTCCGCTCGCATTATTTCATAACGCGAGCAATACATCTGCGCTATTGCCATCTTGTTTTATCTCTTGTTTGGTTTCACTGCAAAGAACCCGTTCCGATCAGTGGTCGGAACCCGTAAACCATACCACACCCATGACCTTGCACAAGGGCGCACAGAGGTGCGGCTACAGGGTGCGCTCCGCATCGAGGAACGCGTCGAGCTCGCCCCGCTCCAGTACCGCATCGGTGTTCCCCGTTTCCACTCCCGTGCGATGATCCTTTACAAGCTGGTAGGGGTGGAGCACGTACGAACGGATCTGGCTTCCCCACTCAATCTTGCCCGGTTCCACCGAGAGGTCTGCGATCGTTTCCTTGCGCTCCTCTTCCATGCGTCGCACGAGCTTCGCCTCGAGGAGCACACGCGCCTTCTCCTTGTTCGCCTGCTGGGTACGCTCACCGTCCACGTGAACCGCGATGCCGGTCGGCCTGTGGACAAGCCGCACCGCCGTTTCCCGTTTGTTGACGTTTTGACCACCCGGGCCACTCGAGCGTGCGAAGGAAACCTCGAGGTCACCCTCGGGTATCGTAAGCTTCGCCGCTTCCAGCACCGGTAAGACCTCTACCAGTGCAAAGCTGGTTTGTCGTTTCGCGTTTGCGTTAAAGGGTGATATGCGCACGAGGCGGTGCACCCCGTATTCGCCCCGCAGGGCGGGGTACGCCCCCCTCGTCTCCACCTCGAACGAAAGGTTGCGGTACCCGCCGTGGTCATTCTCGTGCTCGTGGAGAAGGTGCCCGCGCCACCCCTTACGCTCACACAGTTTTTGGTACATGCGAAAGAGCATAGCGACAAAATCTTCCGCATCATCGCCCCCCGCGCCGGCGTAGAGGGACAGAACGGCACCGCTCCGATCGTACGGCGTACCACCGTCCACGACCACTTTGAGCTCGTTGAGTTCACGTATGAGCTCCTGAGCTTGCCGCGAATCACGCCAAAAATCCGCTCCGCACATAAGGGTCTCTATCTCCGCGACACGCTCGTGGGGAGTGGTTGCCATGGCGAATGTCACGAACGCGCGCGGAACCTCCCGCACCGTTCGCCTCTCCGTGAGCCGAGACCGAGGATCGAACTCGGGACCTCCCCCTTACCATGGGGGTGCTCTACCGACTGAGCTATCTCGGCGCATGCTGTATCGTACCCTACTTCACCGCACCGCGCTACAACCGCTCGCTCGCGAAGCTGCATACCAATCCAGCAATGTTCGGTGGAGCCGAGACCGAGGATTGAACTCGGGACCTGCGCGTTACGAGTGCGCCGCTCTACCAACTGAGCTATCTCGGCAAACCCTCCCCTGAAGGGCAAACGTATCTTACTACAGTCTGTGCACAGACTCAAACACACGAGTTCACTCCGCAAGGAGTTCCGCGGCATGGCGCGCCACCTCTTTCATTTCCGGGTATGTCGCACGATCGACCAGCCGTTCGAGCGTAACCCACACATGGTCACTGACCTCACGACGCTCTTCACGGACCCGCGAGCCGTCGGGAACACGACATAGGTAGTAGCGTACTTCTTTCTGACACCGCTCGTTGTTGCGGGCGAATGCGTACCGCGCCACGATGGGCCGCGTCGGCAAGAGCTCGCCCGTGAGAGCCGTCTCCTCCCGGAGCTCTCGCAGCGCCGTCGTTTCATCGCTCTCATCACCAATCTTTCTCCCCTTGGGAAACTCCCAGTACCCTTTCGTTCTTAAGATCATGAGCGCCTCGATCTCACGATGGCGACCCCGTCGAAAGGGTATGCACCCGCACGCATATTCGTGGTGGATCGTGCCCATCGTTCCCATGGTACCACGTGGTGTACGTGCAAAAAATGGTTCCTTTCCCTTCGTACCTGTGGTACAACAAAGAGCGATGATCACCCGCTACCACCGTGCGTCCGGGGACGCGACACTGAGCGTCTGTACGGAACGAACGCCGGGTTCGTGGGTGTACGTGCAGCAGCCGACCCCCGAGGAGCTCGAGGTACTCGCGGGCGAGTACCGGCTCGACCGCACGCTCCTTGCCGATGCCACGGACCCCTACGAAGTGCCTCGCTTTGAGGTGGAAGATGGCGTACCGTACTTCTACACACGCTACCCATCGAGCGACGGAGGAGACAACGCCACCACGCCCATACTTGTAGTGGTTGCCGACGACGCGGTGGTGACTGTGGTGAACGCCACGCCCCCCTTCCTCGATCGCCTCACCGACCCGAAGACCGCTCCCACGACCACAGAGCGCACCGCCCTCTTCATCGCCCTCGCAAGCGCGATCAACGACACGTACGCACGCCGCCTCACGGATATACGGCGAGAGGTGCAGCGAAGTCGTACGAGCTTCCGAAGCATCAAGAACAGCGATATCGTGGCATTCGTGTCGCTCGAGTACATCCTCAACGAATCACTTGGTGCACTGCAGCCGACGAAAGAGGCGCTCGCGGCAATACTTGCGGGTAGGCACCTTTCGGTCCGAGAGGAGGATACGGACCTCATCGAGGACCTCATCCTCACGACCGGCCAGCTCATCGGCATAGCAAAAGCGAGTCTCAAGACCATGCAGAATATTCGCAGCGCCTACTCTGCCATCATGACCAACAAGCTCAACCAGACGATCCAGTTTCTCACCTCGCTCACCATCATCCTCATGCTCCCCACGATCGTGAGCTCGTTCTATGGCATGAATGTGCGCCTTCCCGGCGGGGAGCAGGAGTTCGCGTTCCTTGGTATCGTCGGCGTCACGCTTACGCTCATGTTCGCGGCACTATACGCGTTCTGGCGCAGGGAGTGGCTATGACACACGAGGACCTCCACCTTGAGACGAACCCGACGCCGCTCACCAACGGGGAGTTCGAGCGTATACAAACCCTCGCCGACAGGGGAGATGATGAAGCGGTACTGGCGTACTTGCACACCCACGACCTGTATGAGCACGTACACCACCGGTGGAGCAACGACCGTCTGTCCGACAGGGAACAAACCATGGGCGACCTGCTCACTGGCATGCCTCTCACCCAAAAGGACCATGATCGGCTCTTGGTGCAGTGGCTCCACCACCAGGGTACCGGCTGGCATGCCGCAAAGACGGGTGAGCTGGTGCGAGTGGTCCTGGACCACAGCCGAGAACTGCTCCAAGCCATTGAAAGGGAGGGGGTTACCCGCGATGAGGTATTGAGAAGTGCATGCCTCCACGATGAGGGGAAAAAGAGCATTCCGCGAAGCGTACTTGCGACACGTCTGACCGATGAGGAGTGCTGGGGGATGCTACAGGAATTGTACACGGCAGCCGACACCGAAACAAGCGCGATCCTCGCAACCCTCGCGGCACAACATGGCATGAACCTACCCGCCGACGCGTCGTGGGAAACCCTTCGCACAACACTTGAGAAGGATCATGTACGCCCGGTGCGGGCCATACCGGTGAGACAGATCCTACGAGGGGAGCCAGATGTCCTCGATACGCTCAGAGCGCGCGGGTGCCCCGTCGAACGCGCGACACTCCTCGACGTCATTGGCGAACATGAACGCTTCACACGGGAACGACTGAAAGACGAGCCGCGCATCGCCGAGATCGCCGGGCACCATCACACTCCCCACGAGAGCACGTTCCCCATGGCCGCCGGCACAGTCGGAGCGGGTTCACGGGTCGCACAGGAAATTCTCTACGCCGCCGACGTCATCGAGGCTCTCACCGCCGAACGCGATTACAAGAGAGCGTGGTCGCTCACCCGCGCACTCTGCACCGAGATCGAAGAAACACTCTCCGGTTCGGATCACCTCTCAGATTTCGTCACCTACCAGGTGGTGTCCGTACTCATGCACCACAGCAATCAAGTGTCTTTGAACAACCCGGACGCATCGCCGATCAGAGCGTACCTTGCCGAACATGATGCGGCCCATGATGCTGGGGGATGCGCGTGAGAGCCTACTCGTACCGCAGCGCCTCCATGGGGCTCTTCCGTGACGCCTTACGTGCCGGGTACAAGCCGAATATGAGGCCGATGAGCACGGAAAACAGTATCGCACCAAGTGCACCACGTATCGGGAACACGTACATCCACTCGAGCGTCGAGAACGCCCGTATCGCCACGCTTGCGCCGTACGCGATGCCCGCCCCCAACACGACCCCCGCTATGCCCCCAAGCACGGTGAGTACGACCGCTTCGAGCAGGAACTGGGTGAGCACATCACGATCGGTCGCCCCAACCGCTTTGCGTAACCCGATCTCCCGCGTCCGTTCGGTGACCGACACGAGCATGATGTTCATGATGCCGATACCACCCACGAGGAGCGCAACCGCAACCACTGCGGTGAGGAACATGGTGAGTGCGGAGAGTATGGTACCGACTTGCTTCATGAGCGCCGCCGGCGTGCTCACGGAAAAATCGTCCTCTTCTCCTGGATCGATCGCGTGACGCTCTCGCAGCGTAGTCACGATGTCCCGCACGCTCACGCCAACATGCTTCGGATCGTCGACACGCACAATGATTTCGTTGAAGTGCGAAATGCCGAGCAGATACTCCTGTGCCGTCGTGTAGGGGACGAGCACCATGTTGTCGAAATCCGCGAACGCGACCTGACCAAGCGGCGGGAAAACACCGGTAACCTTGAATTTCGCATCACGTATCGTGATCCACTCGCCGATCGCACTGGATTCTCCAAAAAGCTCCCGTTTCACTTTTACGCCAATGACCGCGACCCGCGCACGCTCCCTCACCTCCGATTCGCCAAACAATTCCCCCGCCTCGGGGTATACGTCGAACATTGCTCCCATGAACGCCGCATTTCCGCCCAGTATCTGGGGTGTGTACATCTCCCGTTCGTACGCAACGGCACCGGGCACGAGCACGAATGGCATGAACGCCGTGGCATGCGGCACGTTGCTTCCCCGCTCCAACGCCTCGAGATCTTTTGCGACGAGGGTATCGGCGTAGAGCGACTGTCCTATATCACTCGGACCTTTCGGCTCTTTGCCCGGCCGCACGGCGATCACGTCCGCACCGAGACCGCTGATCTCGTTCTCCACGAGAGCTTGCACCCCCGCCCCGAGCGCGGCAATGGCGATAACTGCGGCAACACCAATGGCGATCCCGAGCAAGGTTAGAAACGTGCGCGTCGGTTTTGTGCGCACGCCGCGAACCGCAAGATCGAGAGCGTACAAGATATTCATAGGGGCCGTGACGATTCATCCTGTACTACCCGCCCGTCACGCACCACAATCGTACGCTGTGCATGGGCGGCAATACCGAGGTCGTGGGTAATGAGCACGATCGTACGCCCCTCGGCATGCAGACGTGCGAGTATATCCATGACCGCTTTCCCCGCGACACTGTCGAGATTACCGGTCGGCTCATCGGCGAGAATGAGTGCGGGATCGTTGATGAGCGCGCGCGCGATCGCGACACGCTGCTTCTCGCCACCCGATAGGGTATACGCCCGGGCGTGCAAGCGGTGCGTAAGACCAACGGAAGCGACGGCGCGCTCCGCTCTCTTCGTCCACGCAGAACGTGGTACCCCAGAGTAGTAGAGGGGCATGTACACGTTGTCGCGTACGCTCTCTTGGGGGAGGAGGTTGAACTGCTGAAACACGAACCCGATCTGCTCGTTCCGCACCCGAGCAAGCGTGGCACCAAGCTCGGTGGATAGTACGCCGTTGTACCGATACATCCCGCTCGTCGGGGGGTCGAGGAATCCTAAAATATGAAGCAGTGTCGATTTGCCCGAGCCAGATGGTCCGATAATGGCAACAAATTCGCCCCGCACGATGGTGATACTCGCATCACTGAGTGCTTCGGTGCCATCGGTATACACTTTCGCAAGGTGCTCCGTATCTATGAGTGGCGTATCCATGCGACGAACGTTCGTAACGCGAGCGACACAGTAGCAGGTACGCTCATTCCATCGGCGTACCGTACAGCACAACCTCTTCTCCCTCGGAAAGACCTGTGAGTACCTCGACCGTGCCCTCGTACCCGCGTAACCCGATTGTCACATCACGTTCGTGGAGGGTAAGACCATCAAACGTACGCACGTACGACCGCTCGCCGTCCCACACGACGCTCCGCGCGGGAATCGTAAGCACGTCTGCCCGCGTATCGGTGGTGATATCGACGGTCACGGTCATTCCCGGTCGCACGATCATGCTTGGTTGGGGGATGTCAAGAAAAACGAGGGTGGTCTTGTACGTAGGGACCCCGCCCCGCAGCGTTTCGCTCGGAGCGATGCGCACCACCGATGCGGTACGTACGTCGTTCCGCTCGAACGCATCGAACCGAACACTTGCGCGATCCCCCGGCTTCACGCGGGCGATATCCGCTTCGGGGATGTACGCTTCGATCTCATACGCCCCGTCCGCGAGCACCTCGACAATGGGTTCGTACGGACCGACCGTCTCCCCGACGCGATGATCCACTCGGGACACCGTGCCCACGAGCGGCGCAAGAAGCTCAGTGTCTCGTACTCGCTCATCCGCGACCCGAAGCGCTGCGCGGGCGACACGCACCGCCTCTTCCCCGACCGTACGATCTTCCAAACGCACGCTCGCTACCACGCCTTCGAGCTCACGCTCCGCAAGGAGTTCAGCGGAAACCGCAGCGTTGTAAGCGCTCGCGGCAGCAATCACGTCTGTGCGTACGGCGCCGAGCGCAGTCCGGGCGTTTGCGATGCCGCTCTGGAAACCCGCATACACGGTACCGGCCTCGTTGTCAGTTGGCGTGTAGCGGTTCACCGCACCCGCCAAAATAGTGAGAAACCGGTCGACCGTTGTCAAATGATCAGACACACCCGTGAATACCTCCGGAACAAATGCTCCGTCCACAGCCGTGCGAGTGTTGTCGAGGGCCGCGAGGGCATCAGTCGCCGCGCGTCGCGCCTCGTTCACCGCACCCTCCACAAGGGCGTCGCCACCGATGAGGTACTCGGTGCTCCCGTACTCGAATCGAATACCAAATCGCCGCTTATTTTGCGACCCGGTGAACAGCTTGTCCGCTTCACGGTAGAGCGCATCATCGGCGATGTTGTATGCATGCTCCACCACCACCCGAGCACGCGCCTCTGCCTGTATCACACTGCTCGCCGCTGCGGCGAGGGCCGCCTCTTTGAGTGCCCGATCCTCAGGCCGTACCGGTGCAATAAGCGCAGCGAGCGCCGCTTCTTCGTGTACCAATTGCGCTTCTGCCTGGACACGCGCGGCATCAAGTGACCCTGCATCGAGTGCCGCAATGAGAGCACCATACGCGACCGGCGACCCCTCGGACACGGGTATTCTTTCGATACGACCGCCGACGGGAAACGCGAGTACGAGACGCTCCATGGGCTCCACGTGCCCCGTCACCGACACCACATGCTCAACTGTTCCCCTCCGCACGCGTGTCCCATCGTACACAGGGGCGGGCGCATCTCGTTGCCACACGTACACACCCGCGCACACACACAGAACAAGAAGCACGCCATACACGAAGCGTCTTTTAATCATTACCTTTCAGTATACCCCTGCCTCCCGATGAGCCCAAAGTGCCTACCGTAGGGAGAACGCTACCTCGACCGTACAGAGCGCATCACTTTCGCGAGCGGAGAGTGCCACACCGAGCACGGATGCGACCTCACGCACCAACATTCCGAACAGGGCGGACTGGTCAAGCGAAGCGACGGTCCTCTGCTCGGGGGCGAAGTATCGTTCATACCGCCCCCGCTCATCCGCGGAGATCGGTGTTCGCATGGTCACCACGTATGCCGCTGCCACCCCCGCATGCGATACTACCCCACCCTCAACACGAACCGATGTGCCGTTCGATGCGATGGTGAGAAAAAATTTCGCGACCGCCCACATGAGGGTATCCACCAGTTCGGGGTCCGCCGCATACGGAACTCGTTCGTCGTTCAATGCATGATCGAGAGTGACACCGTGTCGACCGTACTGGGTCGCGATGTCCGTGAGCGCCTTTCGAACCACCCCACCGAGATCGAGTGTCTCCACCAGAGGCTCGTAGGAACCCGCAAGGACGCGAGCCGCCACATGGACATGTTTGGTGATGGTAATACCAAGTACTGTGGACTCGGTGATGCCGGCAAGGTAGCGCTCTTTCTTCGCCCGGGCCGTACCCGGACGAGCGAGGAGTTCCGCTTGCCAACGTATCGCGGTAAGCGGAGCAAGCAGATCATGTGCAAGCACCTGCAGCAGCAGGGTGCTGTGGTCTGTGTCGTTCGGTTTGTTAGCGGTTTCCATACGCAGAGCGAAGTATGGTGTCGATTACCACCTCCAATGATGTGCTTGCTTTGTTCAGAAACGCGGCACCATGCCTGTACGCCTCCTGGCGCAGCCCACCCTCTCCGGAGAGGGTGGTGAGTACCACGACGGGCAGGTCGGGGTTCGACACACGTAGTTCAGCAAGGATCTGCATGCCGTTCTTCCCGGGCAGCATGACATCGAGCACCACACACTGTGGTACGTGGGTCTGTATGAGCGACAAAACCTCGTTGCCATTCCCCGTCTCAACGACCCGTACCCCATTCGCCTCGAGTCGTTCCACGATGAAGCGCCGAAGGGGCACATCATCCTCGACCACCAACACACAGGTACGTGGTTTCCAACTGAACCATGAGAACAAACCCATAACGAATGCACCGTGTTACTGCGCAAGAGCGGCACGCACCGCTTCGACGATCTGGTCGAGTGTGGTGGCTGATTTCGTGAAAAACTGTGCCCCGAGACGATCAGCATCCGCATGCAAGCTCCCGGTACCAAGTAAATTCGACAAAATCACAACTGGCATGGTGTACCCGGACGCGCGCAACTCCTCGAGGAGCGAAATGCCATCTTGGACCGGAAGAATCAGGTCGAGAACGATCGCTTTTGGTTGCTCACGCCCAAGCAATGCGAGCACGTTATGGGCATCACCCGCCTCAAGCACCGCAAACCCCGCTTCTTTGAAGCGATCCGCGAGCGACGAGCGAAGGGTCACATCGTCCTCAACAATGAGGATTTTTTTCTTTGAGGAAAAGAAACTAAGGAGTGACATGGAAGCGTACGTTAAGGTCGGGTAAGCATGTCCCCATGGTACCGTGCGCACCGCATCCACACAAGTCGAGTACTGTTCGAGTACTGTTCGTAGCAACGAGCACTGGCTCGCACGACACTTACGCAGCACTCCGGCGCGCGCGTGCACGATCCGTTTCAGTGAGGTACCGCTTGCGCAAACGCACTGATGCGGGTGTCACCTCAAGGTACTCGTCTTCCGCCATTACCTCGAGTCCGGACTCGATCGTGAGGAGTTTCGGGGGAACAAGCTTGATCGCGTCATCCTTGCCTGACGCGCGCATATTGGTGAGCTGCTTCCCCTTCGTCGGATTCACCACCATCTCGTCCCCCTTACTCGTCGCGCCGATCACCTGCCCCTCGTACACGTCCGTGTTCTCCTTGATGTAGAGGGTGCCACGCGTTTGAAGGTTATCGAGCGAGAACGCAAGCGCCTTGCCGGTTACCTGTGATAGCATGCTTCCCTCGTGGCTCACACGTACTTCGCCCGCATACGGACGGAACCCGATCACCCGCGACGCGAAAATGCCCTCCCCCCGGGTGTCGACCACGAACTGCGTGCGGTACCCCATGAGCCCGCGCGTGGGCCCCTCGAACACGAGACGTACCCGTGTTTCATACGTATCCATCGAGATCAGACGCGCGCCACGCATACCGAGCTTCTCAATCACCACACCCTGCGCTTCGTTCGGCACGTCCGCGGTCACCTCTTCGAACGGTTCCAAACGCACGCCGTCCAAAACCTTCTCGATGACCCGCGGCTGCGACACCTGCACCTCGTACCCCTCGCGGCGCATCGTCTCGAGTAGAATGGCAACGTGCAGTTCGCCGCGCCCACGCACCACGAACCGCTCGCCGCTTCCCTGGTCGAAATCGACCCTGAGCCCAACGTTCACCTCAAGCTCGCGCTGGAGCCGCTCACGCAGCTGCCGACTCGTCACGAACGAGCCCTCACGTCCGGCAAAGGGAGAATCGTTCACGAGGAACATAAGCTCTATGGTCGGCTCATCAACCGCGATCTCGGGCAACAGGGCGACCTCTTCGTCGGCGCACACCGTGTCCCCGATAAAAATGTCGGGGAGACCCGCAAGGAGTGCGATATCGCCGGAACGAACCTCTGGAACCTCTACGCGCGAGAGACCTTGAAATGTGTAGAGCTTGGCAATACGCCCCTTGCTCGTGCGCGTCGCGGAGCGCGCGTAGAGCGTCGCACCATCGCGAAGCACCCCCTCGTACACGCGCACCACACCGAGCCGCCCGAGGTAGTTGTCGTACGCCAGGTTGAACGGCTGTGCCCTAAGGGCAGTATCGTCGCGGCCGCTCGCGACCGGTACCTTCTCGAGGATGAGCTCGAAGAGCGGGGTGAGATCGGTCGAGGGGTCGTCAATGGTTCGCTTGGCAATGCCCTCCCGCCCGATAGCGAGTATCATGGGAAAATCAAGCTGCTCGTTGGTGGCACCGAGCTCCGCAAAGAGATCGAACACCTGATCGTGAGTACGATCAATATGTGCCGCGGGCTTATCTATCTTGTTGATGACCACGATCGGGTGGTGGCCGAGTTCGAGCGACTTTTTAAGCACGAACCGCGTCTGAGGCATGGGGCCCTCTTGGGCATCCACCACAAGGAGCACGCAGTCAATGGACCGCAGTACCCGCTCCACCTCCGACCCGAAATCGGCGTGCCCGGGTGTATCCACGATGTTAATCTTCGTGCCGTGATAGATGCACGCCGCATTCTTGGCGTAAATGGTGATACCCCGCTCACGCTCAAGAGCGGCGCTGTCCATGGAAACGCCCTCACCGACCGCGCCTGTTTGTCGCAGCATGGCATCGGTAAGGGTCGTCTTACCGTGATCGACGTGGGCTATGATGGCTATATTGCGAATATCCATACTGTGTTTTGTGGCGAGGGTGGTGCGAAGCGTATCGGACACTCTTGCCGGTACTGCCAATAACGTTCCGCGACTCGTTCGGCACGGCACCTGACACGTGCACAACGGTGACCCAGTAAACCACGAAACACGAAAAAGCACCAGGGTGTATGAGACCCCCTCAAAAATCGCGTCATGATCGCCACCCTCCTTTACCAGGAACGGTGGAAAGGCGGCACTCCATCGTGACGATCGTGCGGTAGCTACTCGCTCGTTATACCATCAAAGTGCTCCTCGCGCTCATCCGCTTTCGTGGAATGTATGACCCCGTGTCGGTGCTCGGGTGGTGCGTAGAGGGAATAGAGTTTGAGCGGCAAATCACCCGTGTTGACTACGTTGTGCTTCGTGCCGGCGGGTACCAGGATCGCCCAGTCTTCGGCCACCTCATGCGTGACACCGTCGAGCGTCACGCGCGCACGACCCTGCTCGAGACGAATGAACTGGTCGAGGTGGTGTACTTCTTCACCGATCTCATCCCCGGGCTCGATGCTCATGAGCACGAGCTGGCTATGCTTTCCCGTGTAGACCACGCGCCGGTAATCCGTACTCTCGAGTGTCTCGTGTTCGATGTTCCCTATGTACCCGTGCATCATATGCGAGTGAGTTACCTTGTATACAGCCCTACAATACCCCCGTTCGGTCACCTGTACCAACCTCCGTAGGGACTGTGGTTTGCATCCGCTCACCCGCAAGTAACCGACGCTTACAGGCAACACCACGGTTGTAGCCACCAAGGGTGCCGTCGCTCCGTACCACGCGGTGGCACGGTACCAGAGGATCGTGATTGGTGTGGAGTATGGAACCCACGGCACGCGACGCATGGGGGTTGCCCGCCGCCAGAGCAACCTCGTGATACGTACGGGTTTCCCCGGAGGGGATGCCACGCACCACCGCCACCACCCGTTCCCGGAACGAGAGTAGCGTGTGACACGCTCCCGCAGCAACACGCGACGCCACCCTTACTTTGCGTTTCTGAAGACCCATACACACCTCACCCTCGTTTCACCTTCCGTGCCGCACGCATTGCCTCGGTATATGCCGCACGGGCACGGTGGAAGGACTCACGCACATCAATGCAAGGCGGCGGGTACCCATGCACGTACTGGGAGAGGTCACGCGCCTTGCCGCCGGCAAGGAGGCGCAGCTCGACATCCCGAAGCTCCGGCACCCAGTGGCGCACGTACTCGGCGGCTGGATCGTAGCGCATCGCTTGCACGTAGGGGTTAAAAATACGCACCGGCCGGGGGTCCGCGCCCACCGACGCCGCCCACTGCCACGAACCATTGTTCACTACCGGATCATGGTCGACCAAGCGCTCCGCAAAGTAGCGCTCTCCCCACCGCCAGTCGATGAGCAAGTTCTTGGTCAGGAACGATGCAACAACCATACGTGTGCGGTTGTGCATCCAGCCCGTCTCATTGAGCTGGCGCATACCCGCATCCACGAAAGGTATCCCCGTCTCACCACGGCTCCACGCCGCGAATGCGCGCTTATCGTTCTGCCACGACACAAGGTCGCCCCATGCCGAAAATGACTTGCTAAACACGTGGGGAAAAAAGTGCGCAATGTGGTAGTGGAAGTCTCGCCAGTACAGCTCGCTCACGTACCGTTCCGAACCGCTACCGGCGTAGAGGTGTGCAGCGTGGTACGTTTCGCGTACCGATACGGTACCTGCCGCGTGGTGGGGAGAAAGCATCGAAGTGCCCTCAAGTGCGGGCATATCCCGTGTTTTCGGGTAATCGGTAAGGAAGAGGGGGAGGTCGCGCAATAGCCCTTTCCCCGCCTTTCTACCCGGGTGCGTGGTCGGCAGCGAGTCCGCGTGAGCTCGAAACTCGTCGAGCGGAACGGTGTGACTGTGGAGCCTGCCATGCGCGTAGTGCGCGTAGCGGTTCACCCGCGGTGTGGGAACGGTATGCTCGCGAGCACGCCGCAAAAAGGGGGTGAACACGCTGTAGGGTTTTCCATCACGAGTCAGGACACGTTCGATGGGGGCGAGCGTGGTATCATCGTACGAAAAGAACACGACTCCTCGCGCCGCACACGCCTTTTCCACGAACGAGTCGCACTGCCGCACGAAACGTGTTCCGCCGGCATTCAAGAACACGGCTTGTACCGCATCACGTGCGATGAGTTCCGCAACCACATCGTGCGTTTGACCCACGAAGTGGTAGAGCTTTGAGCCCCTCTCTTTGAGGGCGGCGGAGAGCTCTTCGAGCGAACCGAGCATGAACGCGAACGCTCGCCGATTAAAGTGTCGGTCGCGCTCCGGATCGATGAGACGTGGATCAAAAATAAAAGCGGGTATCACCCGCTCGCTCGCCTCAAGCGCCGCAAGAAGCGCGGTATTATCGGACAAACGCAGGTCGTGCCGGAATATGAACAGCGAGGTCTTGAACCGTCGCATGACACACTTATTGTTACACGGCCCGTTCATCCCCACAAGACCGCATCCGCCAAACATAAAAGGAGGCTTCCCCGCCCCCTTTTTTCTTATTTTACGGCACCGACGTATGCTCATGGTTCCATGCGGCATCGAGCACCAACACTGCATCGGACATCCGCTCTTCTGACGGGAACGTGCCCGTCTTAAGAATATCGAGAACCGCAACGATTTCTGCGGGCACAGTTGCCCCGGGGCCACGGTCGAACACGTAGCGCGCAATGTCCGCCACAAGCTCTTCACCGCGACGCACCTTTTCCACATCTTCCGGTTTCATGGGGGGGCTCCCCTCTCAAAACCTCAACCACCGTGCAATGGGCACGGACCATGGCGACAGTACGCCACCCGGACATAGAACGCAAGCGGTACCACCAACCGCAACGAACAATTCGGTAGCGCCCCAACCCCCCGCCCTCTCCCGAAGTGAGAGGGGGCAATGTGTTGCTTGAGAGGTTGGTATAACAAAAAAGCGGGGGAACGTTCCCCCGCCGATGCGCACGCAACATGTGTAGCCGCGTGCGCGCACCGATTTCACACGCTGAGGAACGTAACCGTGAGGCCATCGATCCCCACGTCGGACTCCGCCCAACGGTCGCACAGCGCCTCCGTGGCCTCGCTCACGCATTCCCCACGTACGTAGAGCCGAAGCCATGGTTCGGGTGGCTCGTACACTCTCGAAGACTCAGGGTCGTACATCCACTCGAACCGCTCCCTGACGACCTCAAGGCCGAATTCCTCCGCGACCTCGCGCGCCAGGCGGTAGAGCGGGTCTACTGCGTAGTCGTACGGCTGCTCGAAGAGCACCCTTAGATCTGCACCGTACCCTCCGCACAGCGCACCGCGAGCCGCCTCGAGCTCTGCGTCGGAAAGCTCGAGAACCCTGCCCTCCGCGACCGCACGGAGGACCTTCTGTGCCGCTTCCGGCGGTGGGGTGCTCGTTGTCAGAGCGTGCACCAACGCACGCTCTCCTACCTCGACCACACGCCGGTACCGCTCGTGGAGCATCATCACATTGCACCTCCTTTGGGCATACGCCCGTTATGGTTCCCCGCAATTGGCGCCAGGGGTCTTGAAGAACACTGCCTGGCGAGCTCCCAGAGCCGCCGGGCAAAGGGCATGTGCTGGCTCGTGCGCACGAGCGCGCGGCGCGTTGCCTCTTCCGAAGGAATCGCTTCACCCCCGAAGATGAGCGCGAGCGCCTTCTCACCAATGAGGCTGAACACCCGCTCGCCCCGCACGGAACCGACACGCTCGACGTGACACGCCGGCAGCCCGAGAGGTACGTAGAAGGCCTCCGTGTCCACCACCTCTGGCGGGGATACCGCCCCTACGGGGCAACCCATCGGCACGAGCACCTTGCCGGCGAGGTTTTCCATCCGCGCCCCCTTTTGGGGGTAGGGCTCCATGAGGTGTCCGGACAGTACGGGAGCGTTGCCCTCCCACAGCCCTTCCGGGTGCACCTCGTCCACGAGGAAGTGGACCGTACTACCATCCGCCGTGACGCGCAGCACATCGCCGTGACGGATCCGCATGCCGGCGGCCAACTCAGGCTTCTCGGCCTTCCATACATGAGCCATCATGAGCTCTCCTGGTGGGGGCCACCCGGCCCCAAAACTGAAAGTAGGACCCTGTTCCCTCTCGGAACCCGCCAGGTTTGGGGTGGGTCCATGAGAAAGGGCAACGACGCCGTTGCCCTGGTTTGTTAGGTACGCAGTGCACCGGGGGCACCGCGTACCGTCATACCATCCCCAACTAACGGTTCGGTGGGTTGTGCACTCTCTCTCCCCGCGGGAGAGAGAGTGGATGAGGGGCATGTGCCGAACGGTGCGGCTTTGGTAGTACATCTAACGCCGCGGTGGGGACATGCACAGGAGATCCTCCATGTTCGTATTGGAAAGTTCCGTGAACGCGTACCCGTGGTACTCATCCTCGCGCTCTTCCCGAGAGCGGTGTTCCTCGCGATCCACACCACTACGTGGTGCTGTGTGTTCGTTATTCTGGGTTTTCATACGACCCCCTCAACTGCGTGGAGTACAAAGCGCCATGCGCCACCCGAGGGTGCGCTCTACCGACACATAGCATGCCTCTGTGCCGGATAGAACGGGGAGCTTCCAGGCTCCCCCACAAAAATGGCTGAGCTAATTCTTTAACCCAGGATTACCGATACTGGGTATTCCGGTACCGTTTCCAGGGGGTGATCCCGTACTCCCGGCACTGGTCGTGCGTCGGGAGCCAATCCCGAGGCATACGAACGGCGCGCACCGGACGCATGGGGTCGCCGAAACGCTCTTCGGCGCGCCCGTCCGCGCGCATACCGGCGCCCGCGCGCCAAACTGCAAAGGATTGCGGGTGACGCAAAAGACCCATGGTGCCTCCTCATGGCAAGTGTGGGTATACCGGCACACGCCGGCGTGTGCCCCTCTGCGGGGCTACCTTTCCGAAGCGGCCTCCCGCCGCGCACGCGCTTTCTCCCCTGCGCGCGAGGGGTGTTTGGCGGTGTACCCGCCGCCATGCACGCCACCCTTCCGTGGCGCGTGCTTCGCCGCGAGGTTGCGCGGTGCCGGCGCGGCAATATTTCCTTTTTTCACCGCATCCTCCCGTGCCGCAGAGCGGCTGTTATTGGCGGGCGCTCGCGTGGTCGCGCACGGCAACCCGAAGCGCCTACCAACAATGCACCTCGTTCCCTATCTTTGACGGCGCTATCGGCTGATAGTACGGTCAAAATAGGTCCCCACACACTCTGGTGAGGACAAAGGCGGTTTTTGCTACCCCGGTCATGCCAAGGACCGGGTGGAGGGGGTGGCTACTTCCACTTACCCTCCTTTTTGCTCTTCTCGCCCTTTTTCCCCTCGGGAGCTTTCTTTTTTTTCGAGGAGTGCACGAGCTTCCCCGCTTCCTTCAGCTCGCGGTAAAGCGACCCGCTGATGCGGGGCTTACCACTGCCGTGGTTGTGGCGAGGGTGCGCGGGGGTGGTGGCGGGCGTAGGTGCGGCGCTGCTGCGGTCCGAGCGAAGCTCGACCATGGCACCGGTCTCGTGGACCAGCGTCCGGCCTTCGCGGTGCCAGCCCGGAATGGCGAGGACCGCCGCAGCTTTCTCCTCGAGGCCGCCACCTTCACGGCTGACCCGCCCGATGGCGCTCATGGCTCCGCGCGCGGCACGCTCCACCGGGTCCACAGCGGCGCCGTAGACCTCGACCTCCGCTCCCGTGGGATGGCGAAAGACGCGGCCGCCCTTGGTGGTGGCTTCCCCTGCCACGAAGCCTGCCCGCTCGAGGAGCTCCGCCTTCTCGGCCGGGCTGTTGCCCTCGCGGATCGCGCGGCGCCCCGCAGCCTCAGCTTTCGCCCTGGCGTTGGGGGCCTTCGTCTTCGCAGCTTCGCGACGCGCCTCTTCCTTGTCGGCGCTCTGCCGACCATCCGCACTCGCGGCGTGCACGACGTTCTGCGCACACAGCTCGCGGACTTGGAGGCCCCGCCGCAGCTCCTCGGTAAGCTGCCGGTCCAGCTTCGAGGCGGCCATAGCCGCCTGGGCATGTTGCGCCGCCTCCATGAGGCGGGCAGCTTCGTTGGCGGGCACCCACTGCCCGCCAACGAACTGGAACCGCGCCTTTCCGGCGCGGTCGGTACTGCCGGTGCTGCTCTTCATAGCGCCCTCCTTCGGGCTGTGGATGAAGACCCTGCGCGCATGGCTCACACGCACATGGTCCTCACCCACACACCACAAAGGTGCGCCAAGTGCCATAAAATATATGCGACCTATCTTCGGCCACACCACCATCGGGTGATGCGGCCGAAATAGGTCCCCACACAAGCTGGTGAGGACAAGAGCGAAGGTGAGCAGCTCCATGCCGCTCACCGAAAGAGCGTGGCTGACCCGTTGGCCTCCACGGTAAGCCATGAGGAGTGTTCTTGTCGTCGTGGTAACGGTCGGAGAACACACAAACTCCGGTTGTCTCATGGCGGCTCGGCTCTGCGCTACACGAACGCTCGGCACAAACCCGGTAGGACAACACCCACCCGAATCCCGTGATTTGTATGGCGCCGGGGGTGGGACCTTTGTGCGAGCGTTTTCCCCTTTTTGTTTTTGAGGAGAGGGCTACCCCCCTGCGATGCCTCGCCTCCCTACGGTGTGCATGTGTTGCGCGGCCGGCCGTAAGGTGTAGCGGGGTCCTCTATAATTTTTGGGAAGCGAGGGAATATCCCTTCATTGCAGCTTCCCGCGGTCATCGCACCCGCAGTCGGTACTTTTTTTGGGAGGCGCTCCGACCAAAGCGCCTACAGCAACGATTCCATCTCCCACCTCCGCCCTCATACGGGCATTGGGTTGCTGCACAGGGAGCAGCACGCCGAGCTTTCGCCGTACACCTAGCCGTGGCGCTCGCGGTGCTCCCCACCCGGGGTTATGTGTGGCACCCCCTCATGTGCCGAGAAGACAACTTGTACCGCGCCGTCTTCTCAGGCGCCGTATTTCGGGAACACGTCCCCTCCCTCCCGCTCTGCGCATTGCATGAACGGGATTATGGTGCACCCCTTCCGGCCGATGTGGTGTGGGGTGCGGTGGTTTTTTGATCAGTATTTTTTAAAGGCGCTCTGACCACCTTCTTTGAAAGCGCCCTGACCGGCGCTACCGAACGCATGATGGATGTGCCCCCCGACTATCGGCCACCCTCTGGAACACCGCAAAAAGCGATGAACCGACCCTCGTACCGTTTCCAAACGTACACGAGAGCCCACCTTAACCTCCCTGTACAGGGGGAAGCTTCCAGCGCTCATGCAACACTGGCTCCCGGGGTCACACGAATGCGTACCTGTTCGCATACACTCATGTGACCCCGAGAGTACGACTCTACCCGCCCGCGAGCCGACTCTTCTTTGCTCACGAGCGCGATACAGCCGGCGACGCGAACGTCGCTGGCGCTACGAGCGAGGCGCACAACCGACAACCATTACGCCGTGCTCTTCAAGGGGATCGCCGCGGAAGCAGCATTCGCTCGTACCCACGAGCCGGACAGCACACCCCCCACGGTGTACCGACCTCAGTGGGGCCTTGGGCTCGCGATTAAGCGCTACGCACCCCACCTCGTCGCTTCCGATACCTAGTGAAAGGCATCGGCATTCCCCACACGTCACCGTGCAGGCCGGAGGTTCATGCCACGAATCCTCCGGGGCCCCCTCAAGCGCTAGCGCTCGAGAAGGGCGCGGGCGTGTGCGATCGCCACGGTGTAGTCGGCATATACCGACCCGTCCGCAACGACCAGCCACAACCCGCAGCTGATCTTCTGCACCATGAAGCCCCCTTCACGGTTTATGACCCTCTTCCCGGGTCTAGGGTTGACGCCTACGGCGCAACGTAGCAGAGGAGATGGTGGACGATCTTCTCCGCTACGCTGCGCCGCGCTCAACCCCACCTATGCCGCGCGAGGCTCCTCTCTACGAACACACCACCTGTGATGTGCTCGTATGAGGAGTGGTTGTGTACCACCCCAACCTGCCCGAGGTAACCAGCCTCGGTCTTTCTTATGAAAGCTCAACACGCGCGAGCTCCCGAGCGCGACGTGCCGAACAGAGGGCACGCTCCCTTTTTCGGGGGCGGCTACTTCTTCTTGCCACCCCCGAAGCCCCTCAGCATGATGCGGACACCGACGCCCGCAATGATGAGGGGCAGAACGGCCTGCACGACCGGTCCCAGGAACCGGTCGAAGAGACCGAGAACCGCCGTGAGGACACCGCTCCCCACGGCGGTCAGCGCCACACTGATCGTGCCCGGAGCAAAACGCTCCAGAACGGCCAGTGCGGTGAGGACCGCGAGGGTCGCCAGCGCGCGCGCCGGCGACCCGAAGAAAAACCTGAACCACCGCATCCGGTGATCCTCCTGCCGACTTTCGCGCGGCGCTGCGCCCCCTGCTGGGGGATGGGTTGGTAGGAACAGCGAACAAAACGCTCGAAGCCCCTACACAAACCACCCCGCTCCGACCATGAGGAGCGTGCTATGTACGAGAGGAAAAATCTCTCCTCGTACCCACCACGCTCCCCACGACTCACCCCCCGCCTCCTTACAGGAACTGTCCGTTCGTTGTGTCTTTTCTTTGAAAAGTCCTCAACGAGCCTTGCAGAAGTGTTTTGGCACTTCCTCACCCCTTGTAAGGAGGGGGTTACGAAAATGGTCGCGGTACGAGCGGCGTACGCACGCCTTCCGGTCGGATCACAAGCAATTGTAGCGGACCTCGAACTGCGGGATGACATACGTACGCGTTGGTTCCAAACGTAGCGCCCTCACTCCCCTGAGGGGGTGCGACGCCACGGTTCATGTTTCAAGTTTTTTCACTACGACCGACCGCTTGATCGCGCGTCGCCTCCCTTTCGGTCGGCTCCTCGCTCACGACGGTGATCGTTTCTTCGTGTATGGTCCATACGTGCGGGTTTCCGGATCTCATTCTCATTCTTCCCGTACGCCTTTCCATACGTTCAGTTCGTGTATGAAGCTTCCTCGCATGCTCGCCCCCTCGTGCGAGGGAAAGACGTGTATACGTATCCGCTTGTTTGACAATGTTCGGGTGGCGACGCCACTGCGTGCCATTCCTATACGCCTTCCGGTGCACCACCATTCAGGTAACGGGTCGGTGCCGGTCGCAAGGACATTTCCGCCTGCAAGGGGTGGTTGAATTCCCTTGGGGTGGCGGCCGATCTCCTTACGAACTTCGTACCGATGGTGAACGTAGCATACTCGGTTTTATTTGTCAAACAACACCAACATTAGAAGCGCAAGTATTGGTGTAGTACATTGTAAATAAAGGGTTTTATTACTTCACCTGTATGTTGATCTACTCTATCAAACATGCCGCAAGCCATGCACCACCATCGACCCGCCGAGCAAGCGAACGGAAGGTACCGACCCTCCCGCGCACTACCCACCGCACAGAAATGGTAGTACTATGGAGCGATATGGAAGCACATGCACATTTCCTCACCAAGATAGGTCTCTCCGACAAAGAGGCCGCAGTGTACCTTGCGCTCCTTGAGATCGGCAGGGCGAGCGCCCAGGAGCTCGCCACACAGTCGAAGGTGAAGCGCGGTACAGTGTACACCATCCTCGCTTCGCTCCTAAGGCGCGGGCTCGTGAGCACCGCCCAGGAAAACGTGGGCGTTAAGGGGGGTAAACAGATGTTTTACGCTGAGGACCCGAGCAACATAGCAGAGCTCCTCACGGAGCAAGAGCACGAGCTCGCCCGAACCAAAACAGAGGCCGAGACGCACATCGCCGATTTGCGCCGCCTCCACCTTTCCCGTGGCACACGCCCCGTGGTGCGCTACTTCGAGGGAGCTGAAACGCGTAAGGTAACAAAGGATATTTCAAAAACAAAGCACGAACACAATCTGACTTTTAACAACATCGATGCACTGTTACGCGCATATCCGGGCCTGTACCACACTCCTGAAGGAAAACGGATCATCGACGCGCACACGCGAGTGCTCTACACCTCGAAGTATGGGCCCGTGCAGGGAGTGCACAACCTCGCTCTGCAACGAGAAGGCCGCTGGGTGTCGCTCGAGCAGGGGCCCGATTTCGCCGGTGATGTGACTGTATATGGCAACAAGGTGAGCTTCTCTTCCTTCAAGGGCACCCTGGTGAGTGTCATCATCGAGCATGAGGACATAGCGCGACTCGTTGAAGCCTTGTTCAATGTGGCATGGAATGCCGTACAGAACACACCGGAGCCGAAAAGCACGGTGTCGCTCGAAGACATTGACAAAATGTAGCAAGCGTGATAAAAAACCATTACTGTCCGTAATGACGCGGGCGGTGTTCCCTTAACTCTAAAAGAGGAGGGTTGGAGATGGGTGGAGCATGAGGTCGTTTCACATTGAGAAGCGGCGCAGCGACACGGGAGGTGCACGTTGCAAGGTCCCGGCCCATAGGGTCGGCACCCCACGAACTTCGGGTGACGCACAGAGGATCTGACCGTCACCCGTGACCACACGGCACCCCGCTCCTGCGGGGTGCTTTTCCTATGCCAGGGAGATGAGCAGCTCACCCTTCCCCGAGCACGGTTCGCAATCAAGAACCCCACGGCAAACAGCGGGGCAAGGACTTCGCCAATGTATCAAACGTAACGGTCAACAATCGCTGGTGCCCATCTCCCACTCCTCCCGAGAGGAGAACCAATCGGTGATACACTACTACCGCTCCACCTCGCCCACGAGGGCACGGTGATCGGACAATCCGCCGACCACCCGTACATCGCTCACCCGATAGTGCGGCGTGCTCCAGAGGTAGTCCACCATGCGCATGAGGCCCGGCACACGGTGCAACGCGGGGTCGAGCGTACTGACGACACTCAAAGGCACGTGGTCGGTGAGCACCTCAGTGAAGGTATCGTAGAGCTCGCTCATGCCGCGCGGCACGTTGCAATCGCCACAGAGCACGAGGTCGGGGTACGCGCGCGCGTAGCGAAGGAGCTCGGGCAGGTCACGCCGCTGAACCGCGTTCGGGAGGCCGTTCGGCGACCAGGTGAAGTGGGTAACGCCGACACGCATCTCGCCCACCTCGACCACGAGGAACACGCGGTGCGTCGGTACCTCACCGTTCGCGTTCCAGCTCCCGTACACGAGCGCGGGCAGTACTTCCGCGTCTCCGTGCGTTCCATACCGGTGCACCCCAGCCACCCGGTGTGGTTCTTTCGTGAGCACCGCCACACCCCACGGCTTCCCTTCGGCTTCCGGTTCGAAGCCATAGAGGCGCGCGGTCGGCACGTACGTGGCGTGGAGGCCAAGCTCTCGCCGCAACCGCTCGACGGTCGGCCCAAGCACTTCTTCGAGGCACACCACATCGGCTTGTTCCCGCGCGAGGAACGGCACCCACCGCGCACAGTGCTTGTCACGCTCCACGTTGAGCTGGATGAACTTCATGTGCAGTGAGTATAGCACTGACGCAGAAGGAAGAGCTGCGAAACAGCACACATAAAAGTAATTGCCTATGGCCTTACTACCAACCTTAAGCAACGATTCTGTCATCATTGCCCCCTCTCCCTTTGGGAGAGGTAGGGGTGAGGGGCACTACCGAAACGTTCGTTGCGGTTGGGAAAACCGGCTCTGGATTGCCCCGTTCACAAAAACGGATGAAACGAGGCGGTTATATGAAGTGATCACAACTCACCAATGGTATCACCCTCCCCGGAGTACCCACCCGGTACATATACCCTGCCGCTGTTAATGTTGATGAATATCTCGATAGGTTCTAAGCCGAGTTTCAAGGTATACACCCCATCATGTAACCTAAGTGGAGAGTACGTGTCGTCGTGATACCCACCAGTGACCACGCGTGTGATTGTTAAGGGTAAAAATCCATTCTCATTCCCGTGAGTAATATTTCCGCAAATCCCTAAACCATAATCTTTAGGCACTACATGCTGTACAAGCCAGTCCATGATATTTGTTCCCTGCACAAGGATGGTCGAGACCTGATACACCTTGTTACAAAACGTAATGACGTGCGTTGAACTACTCACGCGCACGTATGGATCATCCTCTGTGATGCGTTGCAACTCGACGCGTGAGGCTTCGATGATTTCACGTCCGGGCTCGGTGTCTACGACCCACTCACCATTATCCAACTGAAGACGGTAGTGCGGCCAAGTTGTAAGATCGTATTGTACATCAAAGGGTAACTCGGGAAGTGTATCAACTTGTTCCGATATCTTCTGGATGGTTGGGGGATGACTATTTGGTTGCGTTATGGGTGGCAAACCCGAATCCCTTAGCACAGGTTTTCCCATCACATACCACGCACCTGCCACAACACCGCCTGCAAGAACAAGGGTCACTATGATAATGACGTATTTTTTAAACATGAAATGAGTGTACCCCTTGTCGCAAAAAACACAAAAACAAGCGCCCCGCAGCAAGTCATTGGGTAAGGGCTTTGCCAATGTATGGGTGTTTTCTTGATGCGGACGACGGGACTTGGTCACTCTCGCGGGTCTCGCTTCGTGCTACGCACTCGCTGCGACCTCGCTCCATCGACCCCCACTCGGGCCGTCGCTTCGCGAGCTTCGACGGCCCTCGGTTCAAGCCCCGTCGTCTCGTCGCAACCGCAACAACCACAAAGCGATACTTTGTGGTTGGCGACTTGCGCGGTATTGTAGACGCAGTTGGAACTAGGATTAGGAAGTATTTGGTGAATGAGAAGGGTGCGAGGTAATAAAACATAACGTAACGGTTAGGGCTCACAATTCCACGGACAACTCATAATGGGATCAGAAATCACGATACGTATTGTCATTGCGTCTATCTACGAGGACAATACGCCGTTCCCCGTCGAGCTCCATGTATACGATTCGGATATCGCCAACGCGGATGCGATACAGGTTGGCGTACCCCTTCATCTTTTTGCGATTATACGAACTCAATTCGCCTTTGATGATGTCAATCAGCGCGCCGGTAACCCGCTCCCGCTCCTTTTGTGTAAGCCGTGAGAGAAATTTGGTAATCTTATCCATGCATCTTACGGAGTGCTTTGAGCACATCGTTCGCCGGTACACCATTAGGGTGTATCTCGGTAAAATCAATGACCGTTTCCCATCCCGTGTCGTCATCCGCATCGACGGGCGTCATACGGAACACGGGCTCATTGTGACGAAACACGGTAAGCGACTCGCCCTTGCCCACGCGCTTGATGTACGTCTCCATGTTCTCACGAAAGTCCTTGAGACCGACGGAGTGCTTTTTTGCGGTTGTTGTGTTCATGTCATAAGTTTAACTTTTGTTAAACTTTGTGTCAACCATCGCACCAGCTCAAACGTCTCATTGCCCGACTGAAAACACCCATACATAGTATGGGTGTTTTTGGTTGCGCGGACGAAGGGACTTGTCCTGATGGTCACTAATTCGCTTACGCTCATAAGTGCCACGGGACACGCCTCGCCTACGCCAAGCCCTATGAAGGGGCTTGGCGTATGGCTCCGGCGTTCAAGTCCCTTACGCGAGCAAAGTAGTTTGCTCGCTCGTCCGCGCACGCAAAAAGCCCCGAAGGGCTTCTTGCTTTGCGCGGTATTGTAGACGCAGTTGGAACTGAGGTACGGAAGTACGCCTTCCTTGGGCCTCGCAGGTTAAGCGGTGGCCACCAACAATCTACCAGCACTAGTATTGAGGGTTTGCATAATGCCGTCGGTAGCGTCGATGTCGTGCAGAACAATAAACAGGTGCGGGACGGCTGGTAACAAATACACTTGTCTACATTACTACAAACCTTAGTGGGACTGTTTTTAAAATCTAATTTCGCTCCTTCGTAATTAAGCCGTCTTCCATCCAAAAGACTCGATTGCAGTACTGTGCATAGTCTTCCTCATGTGTGACCATAAGAATGGTTTGCCCCTCACGATTGAGAGTACGTAGCACCTCTATCACCTCGTCCGACGAAGCGCCATCGAGATTGGCGGTTGGTTCATCGGCAAACAAAAGTGCTGGACCTTTTGCGACCGCGCGCGCAATCGACACACGTTGCTGTTGACCACCTGAAAGCTGGTTTGGTCGGTTGGTATATTTACCCTCAAGACCAAACCGATCGAGTGTTTTCCTGGCGATCACTTGTGCTTCTGGCTCGTCATGCCCCAACATCATGAGCGGTAACATGACGTTCTCTTCCGCGGAGAATTCTGGTACGAGCGCGTAATCTTGGAAGATGTATCCCAAGTGTTGCAAACGAAAAGATACTCGCTCTTCTTCCGAGAGGACGTCGGTATGCTGGCCAAAAATGGATACTTCGCCACTGGTTTGTCGATCAAGCAGACTCATCTGGTAGAAGAGGGTCGACTTACCCGCTCCGGACTTCCCCATCAATGCTACAAAATCTCCCTTGTTGATGGTCAGCGATATTCCCTTGAGCACATCGACCTTAAGCTCATCTTTTCCAAAGCTTTTTATAATATTCTGTATTTCAATTACAGGTTTCATGGTTTGTATGATTTACCGACCCAATATTGAATCGAGTGTATTCTGTCTCACGATAAGCCAAGCTGGTATATACCCCGCGATCGCCGTCACACTTACCAAAATGAATGCACGTAGGGTTGTCCCCCAAAAAGTCGCCGCCAGAATACCGTCACTGACCGGAAAATCTATTGGGTTGGCATTGAAGTGTGGAATGAAGATAAAAAATATCAGCACGTACCCAATAACGCTCCCGACAATAGCATAGAAGAGCGACTGCATGATGTACGCTCGCTTTATTGCTTCACCCTTAATGCCGATACCCTTGAGGATGCCAATCTGTTTTCGTCTCGTGAGCGCATTGATGTATATCACCACAAAAACTGTAATGGCGGAGACTACGACCGCCACCCCGCCAGCCGCGTTGCCCAACAAACCAAATGTCTTGCTTAGGTCATCGAGGACGCTTGGGATGGCCTCCTCTGCTGTCTCAATCTTGGCATAGGTATCAAAGCCATATCCACGTAGTTCATCAGCAATTGCTTGTTCCCCCACACCGGACGCAAGCAATATCGCAAACTCGTTTGCTCCATTAACTGCACCACCCACGAGACGATTCCAATCGTCTGTTGTGATGTATGCACGTTTTGCGACTTGGCTGACCTTGCTCTCGACAATACCCTTCACAATAAATTCGGCACTTACTCCAGAACGGTCTACCCCACTTCCGTTGTCCCCACCACCATGTGGTCCACTCGCTGCGTTTTCAGCCGTTGCTCCGGCAGAATACGACACCTTCACTCTTGTACCTGGAGCAATATTCTTGAGTGGATCGAATGAGTCACTAAACTCTGTATACTCTGCGAGATTGTCTGAACCAAGTAGAATATATCCACTCTCTCCTTCACGTAAATATTCACCCACCGCCACAGAATCAGCGAGATTGGTCACCGCGGTCTCCGCCGTCGGATCAATGCCTACCACCTCCGTTGATACACTGTTCTCCTGCGCATCAAAGTCCCAACGTGTTTGATAGTTTGCCTCTACCGTCGACTGCTTCACGTACCGGACAGCATAGCTTTCAATGTCAGGATGACTTTCGAGTGTCGCTTGGATCGCGTACGCATTTTCGATAACATCTTCTCCAGTTAGAGTGGAGATGAGCACATCGCCTGTGTACTGCGAACGATTATCGTTAAAGATGCCTTCGGTCAGACCGGTCAGAATACCGGTGATAAGCACTAGGTTCAAAAAGGTGAGAACCATGATGGTTATCGTGAGTATATTCATCCAAATACTCGAACGCTGGATCTGACGAAACGCCAATTTCCATGCAACATGCCAGATCGATTGTTTGGTGGACTGTGGCATGCTCGCTACGTATTAGTTACTCACTGGTTTAACAATGTGCTCACCGGCGGTCAATCCCGAAGTGACCACAAAATAGTTGTCGGTACCACGTAAACCAAGGGTAAGCGCTCGCTGCTCGATCTGCTGATTGTTCCGTACGAACACCAGGGAACCTTCTTCGGCAAACAGGACATACGAGGCTGGAACCGCTACTACTTGTGATACCGTATGTATATCAATACGAGCTCGGGCATTCATACCAATACGAATACGCTTGTCTGGTTCACTGAGTGTAATGATGCTCACGTATACCGGCACTCCATCCACCTCCGTCTCGATCAGCTCGATCTCGGTTATCACACCCGGCCAAGAAATCGACTCACCATATGCATCGAGCGTGACTATCGCTTTGCTACCAATATCTATCTTGGCAATATCTATCTCTGGTACGTTCATGCGTAATTCATACCCACCATCCGAAACCAATGTCATCACTGGTACACTTATTCCGATGGTTTCTCCGACACTGCGATCTATCTTGGCAATCAACCCCGCAAACGGCGCGGTGATGATAGTATCGGCTAGCTGTGCTTCAATCCGTGCTACTTGCGCTCTCGCCTGTTGGAGTGCGGCTTGTGCTTGTAATAGATTTGCATTTGCTTCGGCCACGATCGCTTGTGCCTGTGACTCTTGTGCTGTCGTGATGGCTACTTGTTCACCAACCACCTGTTGTGCCAGCAAGTTTTCCAAAGTTGCCTCTGCGTGTGATACTGTCTGCTTTTGCGTCTCCAACGCCTTGTCGTGTGCACTAAGCTTCGTTTGATAGCTGGTGCTGCGTGTATTTGGTACTGGTATAACCCACTCCGAAGTGCTGTACGGGTCTTCCTCTCCAGCTGCTAGTAAGGTTATAAAGAGACCTCGTGTACCTAATTTCACAGGTAAATCATAATCATCGATTGATACTGTGCCATTTTCAAGACCACTGTACCGAATGGAATAACCAGATCCGGCACCTGATCTATAAAATTCTAGGTTGTATTCACCAGGTATATCAGAATTGTAACTTCCTGATATGACTGGAGCAGTAAGTGTGCGAAACGCGTCCAGTTGATAGACTTGCAAATCATTGTTGAGTAACTCCCGATACGCATTGGCTACCAGTGTTGCCTGCTCCGTCTTGGTGATTGAGAGTGCTGTATGAGCAGAGGTAACCGTGGCATCGACTCCTCGATTCTGGGCTTGAACTAAGTCAAGATTCGACTCCGCTTTTTGCAGTGTCGCATTAGCTGCCACCGCCGCTGCTTCGGCAGCAGCGACACTACCATGTGCTTGCGCAAGATCTGCTTCAAGACGGCCACTTTCGAGGCGAGCCAGCACGTGCCCCCGCTCTACACTCATTCCCTGCGTCGCTTCTATGGTTGCTATCTTTCCTGCTGTTGCAAACGCTAGTTCAATCTCATCTGTGGCCACTACTTCACCTGATAGCTGAACATACTGCGTGACATCTCTTTCCGTAACAAGTAGCGCCGACTCTCTAGCGCGAGTATCAGGAAGGCGTGAAGCGCCAAACAAAACGGCGAGGATTATTATCGCAGCGAGGGCGACCTTGCCTTTATGTGCCACGACAGTCTTAAGAAGATGAGGCATGTACTACTACTTACTATCTAATAAACTTCGCAACACTGGATTTTTCGACGCCAACAGTGATTCTCGCCTTGGGCTTTTCTTAGCAAGTAAGCGCACCATTTTCTGAAGTCCATCCGATACCTCCCGTCTGGTCTCCTTCGGTAGTTCGGCAAAGACTTGTTCCATTCTCTTGATCACGCGAGCTTGCAACTTTATTACCATCAAACGCCCCTTGGTGGTAAGTGACAAAAGTGATTTACGCGCATCATGCTGGTCTTGTTTCTTGACCACCAATCCACGGCTGATTAGTTCTTGTATTTTTCGACTAACCGAGGCTTCTGAAACCAGATTGAACAGAGCGATATCCTTCTGTGTACAGGTGGTAAAAACCGCAATCGGAAGGAGTGTTTGAAAATCTGTGAGTGTGATATCAAACCCCTTACGAAGTACCTGTTCGATCTCTGTATCGATCTCAGACCGTAACAACATGACTGGCATGATGATGTGGGCCATGCTATTGGGGAACAATTTCATATATATTAGCTAAAACAGTATACTTAACATGTTAAGTATACTGTTTTACAGACACCTGGCAACCCCGGGCAGACCACGCGAATTGATGTGAGCCGTCTGTGCGATATACCGGCAAGCGAGAAAATACGCCTCGCTTGTATGACGGCCTTGAATTCTCGTTACGCCATCTGTCCAAACCGTTCGTGAAATACAGTCTCTGGCAGAGCACGGCGGTCTCGCTCGGTGTGGGGACTCACGGGGTCCTCAGGATACCCCAAGGCAATGCTTCCAATGAGGGTGTAGTTTTCCGGTATAGATAGAATCTCTCGCGCACTTGGTTCGTCGAGGCTTGACCAACAACCTCCAATGCCAAGCGCCGATGTCATGATGAGCATGTTTTGCATCGCGCACGCTCCGCTATAGATGTGCTGGTTGTGCTCCGCTAGCCACGTATCGACCTTCGCCTCATTTTCTACCACAACCACAATGGCAACGTTGACGTTTTTAAGGAAGGGCGCATGCTGTGCCGAGGATGCAAGACGAGTAAGTGTATCCCTGTCTTTAAGCACGATAAATCTCCACGGCTGGGAGTTTAGCGGACTTGGTGTCCACCTCCCTGCTTCAAGAATTTCTTGTATGGCTTGGTCTGGAACAACTTGATCATTAAATTTACGAACTGACTGTCGGTTTTTTATTGCTTCTGCAATGTCTACTGAATTCATTGTGCGGGTGATACTAAAAATAATGTACTACTATGATACACGACATGGGGGTGTTTGAACCAAAACTATGGCTCCATATACAACAAAACGAGGTATCCACCTCGTTTTTTCTCTATTTGCGCGGTCGAAGGGACTTGGTGTCAGCTCACCTCGACACAATTGTTCGCTATGCTCCAATTCTGTCGGGTGGCTCCTACCCGAGCTCGTCCGCCCGAGGCGGACTCCGCTTTTCAAGTCCCTCCACTCGTACCGAGCTTCAGAAGTACAAAACAGCCTAGGGAAATCCTAGGCTGTTTTGACTTTGCGCGGACGACGGGACTTGAACCCGCAACCTCCCGCGTGACAGGCGGGTGCTCTAACCAGTTGAGCTACATCCGCAGGACCGTTTTTCTGAACGGGTGCTTGAGCAGTATAGGTGCATTTCGTCTCTTTCGCAACGGGGGCTGGTGCTACTTCTCCTTGAGCGGCACACCCATGAAGCGCAGGTACGTATCAGCCTCCTTCTTCGTGCGCGCGGTCGTCGTGAACGTGATGGCGAGGCCAAACACGTCACGCTGATCTTCGTCGGAAGTTTCGGGGAAAATGGTGTGCTCGGGTATACCGATCGTCATGTTGCCCAGTTCGTCGATCGAACGCGGAGAGAGGCCACGAAAATCGCGCATGCGGGGAAGGACAACGTGAATGAGCTTCTCGAAGAAATCGCGCATGCGCTCGCCGCGAAGCGTCACCTGGTACGCAACCACATCGCCTTGGCGCACCTTGAAGGATGCAATACTCTTCTTCGCACCACGCGGAGCCGCCCGCTGGCCAGTGATGCGAGCGAGCCTGTCCTGGATGAGCTCGACCTTTTTGGGGTCGCTTATCTTGCCGATGCCGGTCGCCACAATAATCTTTTGAAGAATCGGGGTCTGCATACGGTTCGTATAGCCAAACGCTTCCTTGAGGGCATCGAACGCTTTGTGCTGCTTGTCGTTGAAGGTAACCATGGTGATGCTGCTAGGCAGTCAAGGCGGTGCCACTTTTCTTGGCCACCCGTACGCGCGCCCCGGTCTTTGCATCCCGGGTGATGCCAATACGCGTGAGCTTGCCGCTCTTCGGGTCAACGAGCTGCACGTTGGATACGTGTACCGGAGCTGCGACCGACACGATGCCTCCTCCCTGTTTCGTGTTCTTGCGCAACTTCTCGTGCCGCTTCTGGATGTTTGCCCCCTCCACAATCACCCGTTCGAGTGCGGGGAACGTCTGCAAGACCTTGCCCGTCTTACCGCGGTCCTTGCCCGCAATGATAGCGACCGTATCTCCTTTTTTGATCTTCATGGTGGTGTGGGAAATGCTAGAGCACTTCGGGGGCGAGCGACGCTATCTTTTGGTACCCGAGTTCGGCAATCTCGCGCGGAATGGGACCGAACACGCGGTTCGCTTTCGGCTCCTTCTTAACCTTGTCGATAATGACGACCGCGTTCTCGTCAAAGCGGATGTACGAGCCGTCCTTTCGGCGCAGCGGCTGCTTTGTGCGCACCACGACCGCATGAAGAACGTCCTTTTTCTTTACCATCTTTCGCGGTTCCGCCACCTGCACCGAAAGCACGACGATCTCGCCGATCCGAGCGTAGCGCTTCTTCGAGCTACCCGGCACCTTGAACACACGCCCAATCTTTGCGCCAGTGTTGTCCGCGATTTTCACGATGGATTGTGGTTGTATCATAGGAAGCTACGGGCGCACGAGGCGAAACGCTTTGGTCTTGCTGATGGGGCGGCACGCGGCAATCTGTACCGTTTCCCCCTCTTTCGCCGTATTGCCGGGGTCGTGCACGTGATAGCGCTTCGTCATACGCATGAACTTGCGATACTTCGGGTGTTGCACGAAACGCGTCACCGCGACCACGATCGTGTCCCGCATCTTGGTCGATACCACGACGCCCGAGAGGATGCCGCCCCCCTTTGCAGGCGTTGGTGCCGGCGCCGAGGATGCTTCGACCTTCGCCGGTGCTCGTTTTCGCGCGCGTGTGGCTACTCTTGTGGTCATATTGTATTTATACGAAATCATTCTTTTGCGTACCAGCGATGCTCAACAAGAACATGATGCGAGCGATGTCCCGGCGGAGCGTCCGACACGCTTTTGTGTTTCGCGTCCTACTCCCCTTCATGCCGAACCGAAAACCACGCACCGCCTCCCGCTTCTCCGCAAGGAGCTTGGCGAGCTCATCCCTGCTCTTTTCGCGAAGTTCGTGCATTACCTTGGTCATGTTGCCGTTGTATACCATGCGAGAGACACTCCCGCAACCGCCCCTTACTCATCCCGCGCGACGAACCGCGTACGGACCGGAAGCTTGGCACCCGCCTTGCGGAGCGCCTCGCGCGCGACCGCTTCCGTGACACCGTCCACCTCAAAGAGCATGCGCCCCGGGAGCACGTGCGCCTCGTACGCCTCCACATCACCTTTACCTTTCCCCATACCAACCTCAGCGGCTTTTTGTGTGTAGGGGCGATCAGGGAAGATGCGTATCCAAATGCGCCCGTTCTTACCCATCGCACGACTGATGGTCCGGCGAGCAGCCTCAATCTGGTTGCTCCGGATACGACCCTGCTCGAAGGATTTGAGCCCGAACGCGCCGAACGCCACGGTGATACCGCGGGTCGCCACGTGACGGTACTGCATACTCCCGCGAGCACGCTGTACCTTACGGTGTTTTACTTTTTTGGGGAGTAGCATGATAGGTTAAGTGCGTACGGGCTGCTGGGCGTGCGTTGCGGTCGGAGCAGTCTCGAAAATATCACCCTTGTAAATCCACACCTTCACTCCAATGAGACCTGAGTAAGCGATGTACGCTTCAGCACGAGCGAAATCAACGTCGGCACGGAGCGTTTGGAGAGGCACGCGGCCTTTCTTGATCTCCTCACTGCGGCTCATTTCGGCACCACCGATACGACCCGCGAGCGCTATACGCACCCCCAGGACATCACGATTCGCCATGACCTTGTCCACCGTTTGCTTCAGTACCCGCCGAAACGGCATACGCTTCTCAAGGCCTTCAGCAACCATTTCCGCAACAATCTGCGCGGTCGCTTCCGGTGCGCGCACCTCTTCGATGTCGAGCTTCACCACCGGCCGCTCGGCAAGCTTAAGGCTCCCAAGCTTTGCATCGATTTCCTTGTGGAGGCGTTGGATACCCTCACCGGAGCGGCCGATGAGCATGCCCGGACGGGCCGTCCTCACGATGATTCGAAGCATGTTCCGGTTTCGTTCGAACTCGATGTCGGCGACGTACATGCCCTTGAGGCGCTTCGCGAGCCAACCGTGCAGCATGGTATCCGCCTTGAGGAACTCGCGGAACTGCGCATGGTCGCGTGCGAACCAGCGCGAGCGCCAACCGCGTATGATGCCGAGCCGCTGTGCATAGGGATGAGCTACATGGGTCATAAGGAAGTGTGTATTGAAACGTATCGTTACGAACTACCGCTTCGTTGCTCGCGCTTTCGTTGCAGGTTTTTTGTGCTGTGGTGCAACATCATTCGTTTCCGCGAGGATTACGGGGTTTGGTGCCGGAGCGAGCTCAACGTAGACGTGCGCACACTCGCGATTGATTGGGCTCGCGCGGCCGAACGCTCGGGGCATATACCGCGTGTACGTGACCCCCTTATCAACGGTAATGCGATGGACCACGAGGTTCGCTTCATCAAGTGCCGCGTTTACCTGTTTTGCATTCGCGAGAGCGGAGGCAACGAGCTTCCGCAGTGCCGGCGCAGCCTTTTGGGGCATGAACGCGAGCTCGGCAAGCACGCGCGCAACCTGCCGACCGCGAATCGCGTTTGCAATGTGCCGCACTTTGCGTGGAGCTTGTCGATAGTTCTTGAGGAATGCTTTCATGGTGCTTATTTCTTCTTCGTGGCGCCTGCGGCTGCCTTTGCAGCATGCGCCGCCGCAATCTCCGCATCTTTCTTCTTCTGTTCGAGCTCTTTCTGAATCTTGCCACCGTGGCGAATGAACTTGGTCGTCGGCGAAAACTCTCCGAGCTTGTGACCGACCATCTCTTCTGTACAGAGCACCGGAACGTGGGTCTTACCATTATGTACTCCAAAGGTGAATCCGACCATCTCGGGGCTGATACTGGAACTACGCGCCCACGTCTTAATGACGCCCGTGTCGGCGGGCCGCTTCCCAACAATTTTCCGGGTGACCCGTGAATCGATGAATGGTCCTTTCTTGAGCGAGCGTGACATAAGTGTGGTGTGATATGGTGTGCCGAATGGGTGCGCACATACTACGCAACACATCCCGCACTGTCAAACAGGTGCTACTTCTTTCGTTTGCCGACCTTGCGCCGAGATACAATGAGCGCGTTGCTATACTTGTTCGGACGACGTGTTTTGTGTCCCTTCCCCACCGGTTTGCCGAATATCGAACGCGCGCGACGGTGACCACGACCTTGCCTTCCCTCGCCGCCACCATGCGGGTGATCGACCGGGTTCATCGCACTACCTCGCACCGTCGGCCTTCTACCGAGCCAGCGACTGCGTCCGGCCTTCCCTACGTTCACGAGCTGGTGCTCCTCGTTCGAGACCGCACCGATAGTTGCCCACGCCGCACCACTCACTTTGCGAATTTCACTCGATGGCATCTTCAGGTGCGTATGTGTACCATCCTGGGCAACGATGAACGCGCAATTGCCAGCGGAACGTACCAGCCGCGCACCGGCACCGGGCTTCGTTTCAATGTTGTGCACCTCCATGCCGATTGGAATCTCCCGTAGCGGCATGCGCACTCCCGGCACGGGTGTCGCCTTCTCGGAAATCAAGAACGTATCTCCCACCGCGGCGCCTCGATACGCCGTGATATAGCGGTACTCACCATCCGCGTAGCACACGAGGGCGATGTAGGCACTCCTGAACGGGTCGTACTCGATGGTGCGTATGGTCGCGGGTATGTCACGCTTTTCAAAGCGAAAATCAATAATCCGAAACGTGCGCTTGTGCCCTCCCCCGTGGTGCCGGGTCGTGATGCGACCATGGTGGTTGCGCCCGGCGGTGCGACTCGCCCCCCTCGTGAGCGACTTTTTCGGACGTGACGCGGTCACCACCCGTTTGTAAGAACGTGTGGTCATGTGGCGGCGGCTTTTGGTGGTCGGTCGATAGGTCTTCATACAGGTACGGTGGGCACTAGCTCAACTTGATCTTATCTCCCTCTTTCAAGAACACGTACGCACGCTTCACCCCGGCATGCATGCCCTGACGGTTGCGCATCCGGGCAATGTACGCGCGTGGCGCCATGCGCACGATGTTCACCTTGCGAGGGGTCACACTGTAAATCGCCCGTATCGCCGCGACCACGTCGCGCTTGGTCACGTCCTGGGCTACCTCGAACACATACGCACGAACAAGGGTCATACGCGCAGCCTTTTCGGTGATGTGCGGATTGAGCAGGATGCGCTCGGGATTTTTGGTGAGATGCGCACCTCCCAATGCGCCGTTTGTCTTCTTTTTTCCAGACTTCGCAACCGAACCCCTCGCGGGTGTCGCTTGTGTGGTGGTCTTCTTGGTGCCAAAGAGTGCCATACGTGATGTGGTTAGCGCATTTCTTTCACACGAGCCGTAAGCGTCTCAATCGAGCGGTCAGGTGCGACGATCACGAGGTACGCATGACGCAGCACCTCGACCGGATTCAGGTTGCGCGTTTCTGTGAGATTCACGCGTTTGATGTTGCGGAAGCTCTTCAGGAGCGCCTCCGATGTTGATGGAGTGGCAATGAGCGCGGCGCGTGCCGAACGCTTCACGAGACCCTCGAACCCGTTCACACGGGCCAATGAACCAAGGATGCCGCATGCCTCTTTCGTTTTTGGAGCGACGCATGACATACTGTCCACGAAAAGAATGCTTCCGTCGTGGAGCTTGCGGGAGAGTACTGCGTAGAGTGCCTTCGTCCTCATCTTCTTATTAATCTTCTGGGCGTAGTCGCGCTCGTTGCGAGGACCGTGCGCCACACCGCCCGTGCGCCACAGGGGGGAGCGACGGGATCCGTGCCGCGCGCTACCGGTTCCCTTTTGTTTCCACGGCTTCTTGCCAGTACCGGAAACCTCGCTGCGCGTCTTCGCGTGGGCGATGGGTGTGCGAGCATTCGCCTGCATAGCCGTCACCACCTGGTGTACGAGATCTGCATTCCACGGCGCGGCGAACACACGCTCCGGCAATGCCACCTTTCCGGTTTCCTTTCCTGCCTGGTTGTATACGGTTGCTTCCATGAAGTTATGCTGTGCCACGCACTTCCACGAGTGTGCCGCGGCGTCCGGGAACCGCCCCACGAACGTAGAGGAGATCTTTTTCGGTGTCAACCCGTACAACCGTGAGATTCTTGACCGTCGTCAGGGTGCCGCCGGTACGTCCCGCCATACGCATGCCCTTGGGCACCCGTCGACGCAAGCCGCCTCCGATTGAACCAGGCGCGCGTTCATTGTGCTTTTGGCCGTGCGTGCGCGGACCTCCGGAAAAACCGTGCCGCTTCACCACCCCCTGAAACCCTTTCGCTTTCGATATACTCGAAACGGCAACCACGTCGCCGGGCATGAACGCCTCTCCCACGCGAATCTGTGCCCCGATGTCAAGGGATGTGGTCTCTCCGTTTCCCATGCGGTACTCACGAAAGTGGCCGAAAAAACCCTTTGAGCGCTGAGCTTTATTTACGTTCTTCTCCTTGCGGGTACCACACGCGACTTGCACGGCGGCGTAGCCATCACAATCGGCCGTTTTTACCTGTGTCACGGTGTTCGGGGCTGCCACGAGCACTGTGGCGGGGTATACCCTACCGTCCTCACCGAACACTTGGGTCATGTATGCTTTTGTTGCCAGAATGAATTTCATGAGGTACGAAAAAATCCGCTACGCGGACCACCGGCCATGCGGCTTTGGGGTCCAGAGGTCCCGTGTGGGGACATGGAGGCTCGATGCCTCATGCATCGCGCCAACCCCGCCACTATACACGAAGGCTACTAAAATGCAACGGGTCCACTGCGGTGTCATGATTCGGTGACTTAAACACACAGTCCGCATAAACTCACCAGGGGAAAATAAACACCCCACGCAGTACGCGGGGTGTTGTGATTATGTTACGTACGGTTCCGCGACGCAAGGCAGGTGACCGATGCTCTAGGCGGCTTTACGCACTCCCAACACGGTTCCCTTTTCATGAACCGCTGAAATTCCTCGAACCACAGCCGACCGTTCTCGCCGTTCAGTAATGAAACAAGCCTCGTAATCGGTCGTTCGCGACAGGTACGGGGCACACCCTCACCGCTACACCAGCAGAACTTCCCTTCGAGAAAAAGCTCGAGGTTCCCTTGCCACATTTGACCTTCCCTACGGTCAGCAAGGTATGCGTGAAGCTGTAGAAACAACGGTCGGGCGATGGCACACATCTCTCTGTCTTGCACTACAAGGTCGTCCCGCATGACAACTCCTCCTGTCAGGATACCAACCATTCCTATACACCCGACCCGTCGTGGCGACAAGAACAGCCCTCACCCACAACACCAAAAAACGCCCGTGGAGGGCGTTTTTTGGTGTCATACCAACTGTTCAGGACATTTTGACGTCTATGTTGACACCACTCGGAAGTGAGAGGTTGGTGAGGGCCTCGATGAGCTTCGGTCCCGGGTCAAGGATATCCACCAGTCGTCGATGCACACGCATTTCGAACTGTTCTCGCGCATCTTTATGTACGAATGCGGCTCGATTGACGGTGTACTTCTTGATCTCGGTCGGCAGAGGAACGGGGCCGACCACCTTGGCGTCGTACCGGAGCGCCGTATCCATGATCTGCTTGATCGAGGCGTCCAAGATTTTGTGCTCGTACGCACGGACGCGAATGCGCAGCTTTGCGCCCTCGGGCGCCTGTGCCCCTTTTGCGTTCTTGCCCGTCTTCGGTGCGGTTCGAGTTGCCATAGGTGGTTTGTGCCGGTTACGCGTTGATCTTGGTCACCACACCCGCGCCGACCGTTTTACCACCCTCCCGGATGGCAAAGTGCTGTTGCTCTTCGAGGGCGACGGGGGCGACAAGCTTCACATTGAAGGTCACTGTGTCGCCGGGCATCACCATCTCTACACCCTCCGCAAGAGTCACCTCACCGGTCACATCCGTGGTGCGAATGTAGAACTGCGGTTTGTACCCGGTTATAAACGGTGTATGACGACCACCCTCCTCCTTCTTCAAGACATACACTTCCGCAACGAAGTCGGTGTGGGGAGTGACCGAGCCAGACTTTGCGAGTACCTGTCCGCGATGCACGTCATCCTTTTTCGTGCCACGCAGGAGTATGCCCGCATTATCACCAGCCATACCCTTATCAAGCGATTTATTGAACATTTCGATCCCGGTTACCGTGGTCTTCGTGGTCGGTTTGATACCCACAATCTCTATCTCTTCACCGACCTTGATGGTGCCACGTTCGATACGACCGGTCACCACGGTACCGCGACCTTCGATCGAGAAAATGTCTTCAACCGGCATGAGGAACGGTTTTTCCGTTTCGCGGATAGGTTCGGGAATGTACGTGTCAAGTGTATCGATGAGTTCGAGGATTTTCTTTGCCCACTCATCATCGAGTGTCTTTGCTTCGAGCGCCTTGAGACCAGAACCGCGAATGACCGGCGCGTTCTTACCATCAAAGCCGTTTTTGTCGAGGAGTTCGCGAAGCTCTTCCTCGACGAGGTCGATCATTTCGGGATCATCGACCATGTCACATTTATTGAGGAACACTGCTATCTTCGGTACACCAACCTGACGCGCCAAGAGTACGTGCTCACGCGTCTGGGGCATAGCGCCGTCAGTAGCCGCAACCACAAGTACCGCACCATCCATCTGTGCGGCACCGGTGATCATGTTCTTGATGTAGTCGGCATGGCCGGGGGCATCAATGTGTGCATAGTGCCGGTTTGGTGTCGCATACTCCGAATGGTGGAGCGCGATGGTAATGCCACGCGCCTTCTCTTCCGGCGCGTTATCGATGCCGTCCACGCCCTCCACGCGGGCGTTATACCCACGGTCCTTTGCCATATCGAGGACGTGGAGGATGGCGGCGGTGGTGGTGGTTTTGCCGTGGTCAACGTGGCCGATGGTGCCGACGTTCACGTGCGGCTTTGACCGATCGAAAGCTTCTGCTGCCATGATACGAATGCGTTAATAGGCGCTCCTTGCGGAGGTGAAGGCGCGAGAACAAGTGCCTCAACCCCGGAAGGTGCGCGGTAGTAAAGCCCTCATCGAACGCATTTGTCCACGGTTACGGGGAGACCGAAAGGTGCTCCGCATGCCACATGAAAAAAGCGCGCAGATGCGGTACGAGCATAGTACCGTACACGCATGCGAAGTCAAGCGGTTGTGGACAGGTAAATGTATGTGTGGTATCTCTACCCTCGGTACACAATTTGGAGGGGCATCATGAACGCAAGTGAGTACGTGCGTGAACCTTCGCTCTTCACGGCATTGAACATGCTCTGTACGGACTCGAGTGTGGACTTCGGGAACATCGTCATGGGACCATCAACGGTCCCCACGCATCCGTTCGAGTTGGGCCCTCTGTACGACGGACCGACGCGGTACTTCGTCCCCGCGCCCATTGATGACACGAGGATGTCGGTAGATGTGATGGCGGCATGCATGCGGTACGTGTTAAGTACGATACATCCCGTTGCACCGCTGCCGCGGTTCCGCATCATCACGACAGAAGATTGTGAGGAAGGCCGTTCATACTACTTCGAGATAGGGGTGACGTGGTTCACCTGCATCGTGGGCGGCTGTAGCGACACCACCGAAGATGGCGCAAAGGGCACGCATCGACTCTGGAGCTTGTTCCAGCACATCACGAACATCCTCCATACCAAAATCGAGGAGGTGTACATAGGTGCTCCGCACGCACGCGACTACACGAACGCGCTTCGCGTGCCCGAGCTGACGTGGCCAGGGTGGTCCACCAGGCCACGTTCCAAATAACTTACTCAGCCCCCATCACCTGGGGGCTTGTTCGTGCGACGAAGGCTTTGCATCACACCCCTTCACCAAGGGACACTCGAGGACGTTGCAAAACCCCTCTCGCTGAATGGTGTGCATGAGCTCATCGCCCCCCGAGCGTACGAGTGTGCCTCGTGCCATCACGTGCACGTGCTTCGGCTCCAAGTGCTCCGAAAGTGAGGGGTGGTGGCTGATGATGAGGAACGCAGTCCCCTCCGCACGCAGCCGTTCCACCGTATGGAACACGTGGGCGAGCGCGTCCACATCCACCCCCGCATCTATCTCGTCGAGGATTGCCACGGCGGGCCGCAGCACCGCAAGTTGGAGCGCTTCGGAGAGCTTGCGCTCACCGCCCGAGAGCCCCGCAGAGAGCGGGCGATCGAGCAGGTGGGGGGGGATACCATACGCATGAGCGGTCTCACGAAGCGAGCTGTAGAAGGCGACCGGGTCGGTACGCTCCCCCGTGAGTGCCGTATGAGCGCGGTGGAGGAACACGCCAAGGGTGGTGCCCGCCACGTCCGGCACGCGCTGGGGCGAGAGGAAGAGCCCGTGTCGGGCCTTCTCGTGCGGAGGCGTTCCGGTGATGTCCTCGCCGTTGAGTCGTACCGTGCCGCGATCCACCGCGTAGCGCGGGTGCCCCATGAGGGCGTTCGCGAACGTGCTCTTTCCAGAACCGTTCGGTCCCATGAGGACCGTCACCGTGGCACTCGGGAGCGTCAGAGACACGTCGTTGACCACCGGGGTCCCGGCGATGGAAACGGAGAGGTGCGCGACAGCAAGGGTGGCCACGGTACGCGAGATTGTAGCGCATCACGGACGATCACGCACCATGGACGGCATGAAAGCGGCGCCCGTTCACGCCGTAAAAAGCTCTCGCACTTCTTCCCACGTGAGCTTACGGGCAAGCTCACCCGATTCCGCAACCACCGCGTCAACAAGGTCCTGTTTCGTGCGCTGCAGTGCCTGTATCTTCTCCTCGATGGTGCCCTTCGCGAGGAGGCGGTACACGTTGACCGAGCGGGTCTGACCGATGCGGTGTGTCCGGTCGACCGCTTGACGCTCAACGCTCGGGTTCCACCAGGGGTCAAAGAGGATCACATTGTCCGCCGCGGTGAGATTGAGACCCACGCCGCCCGCCTTGAGGCTGATAAGGAACACGGTGATCGATGGGTCCGTATTGAAGCGCTCTATGAGCTCATGACGCTTACGCGTCTTACCAGAGAGGTACAGGTGCGTGATGCCCCGCTTGACGAGCGTGTCGGCGAGAATGTCCAGCATGCCCGTGAACTGACTGAACACGAGCACCTTGCGCCCACCCTGCGCCACGTCCTCGATGAGCTCGATGCAGGTGTCGAGCTTCGCGGAGTCATACATGGTGTGGTCACTCTCCTTCGTGAGAAGTGCCGGGTGGTTGCATACCTGCCGCAGCTTCGTGAGGCCCGCAAGGATGTGGATCTGCGCTCCCGCAAAACCCTTCTCCCGCACCGCACTGAACACGCTGCCGCGCACATCCGCGAGGATCTGCTGGTACAGCACGTTCTGCGTATCGGTGAGCACACACTCGCACGTTTGCTCCACCTTGGGGGGCAACTCGGCAAGCACCTGCTCCTTCGTACGACGCAGCATGAACGGTCGCACCTTGCGGCGCAGCTGTTCCTGCGCATCCCTATCACCTCCCTCCATGATCGGCTTGTAGTACGCTTTCTGGAACGAAGCATGCCCGCCCAAGAACCCCGGCATGAGGTAGTCGAATATGGACCACACCTCGAATACGTGGTTCTCGAGCGGTGTACCGGTGAGCGCAAGGCGGTAATCGGCCGGCAGCTCTTTGACGGATTGCGCCGCTTTCGTAAGATGATTCTTGATGTACTGCGCCTCGTCGAGCACTGCGTACGTGTAGCGCACCCCGGCGGCGCAGAGCACCCGCCGATCGCGCTGGAGCGTACCGTAGCTCACCACCACGAGATCGTGCGAGGCAAAATCGGCGCGAGCGCGCTCACGTTCGACGGGCGTCCCCTCGTACACGAGCACGCGCAGGTCCGGGAAAAAGGTCGCCGCTTCATGCCGCCAGTTGTGGAGGAGCGACTTGGGGCACACCACGATGGAGGGCACGCCGGCAACGCGCTCCCGTGCCAGTACGGTCAAAGCTTGTAGGGTCTTCCCGAGACCCATGTCATCGGCGAGAATGCCAGCGAAGTGGTGCGAACGCAGGAAGTACAGCCACGCCACCCCCTCCGCTTGGTACGGACGGAGCACCTCCTTTACGCGCTTCGCCAGCCGCACGGGACGTATCGGCGTGCCCGACTCGGTGCGTTTCAGGAACGCACGCAGTCCTTTACCAAAGGTCGCGCTGTAGTGTGGCGAACTCGTCATTACGTAGGAAAGCTCGGGTACGCTGTAGAGCTTCCCCTCGAAACCGCCGTCCCGACGGGCCCGGAAACTTTTGAGAACTCGCACAAGCCGCTCGAGTTCGGCACGATTCTCCACCTCGACGAGCGTGCCGTCGTCCTTGCGCCAGTACGCGGCACCGCTCTCCATAAACGCATAGAGCTTCTCGAGGGTCACTCGCTCACCCCCACAGTAGAGGTTGAGGTCGAAGTGGAGCCAGTCGCGCTCCACGTCCGTGTCCGAGGCGATGTCTGCGGTGAACAACACCCGCTCCGTGGGCAACGTGTCGTGGGTAAAGCGCACCACCAGGTGGTCAGCTTCGGCCAGCGCGGCGAGCGTGGGCCAGGTGCCGCGTAGGAACCGTTCGACGACCGTTTTTCCTCGACACAAACACTTGAGGGTATTCGTAAAACCGAGCGCTTCGTGCCGCATTTCGAGCTCTCTAAAGAACGCGATCTCCTCCGCCGGGGCGAGGCGTATGTAGGAGAGTGCGCCCCTCTCCTCTAGGCGTATGATATGCGTGCCGTCATGCTCCGGGGTGGCGCGGTACGCGTACCGCGCACGGCCGACACGGCTGCGTGATACGGCACGCGACACATCACTCTCCCACCCCGCATACTCGGCGACCGGCACCACGCGTACCATGGGTTCGTCCGCACGGTACTCCACGTGAAACGCGAAACGCGGTGGGTCATGATACACGGTCATGTGCCGCACCGCTTCATCCACGAAAAGGTCGAGGAACGGACCCGCTTCCGCGCAGAGTGCAGCAAAACGCTCGAGCTCTGCGGGACCGAGCACGGCACCGACGTACAGGTACTCGACCACGCCCGTGGCGTACGGCCGGTACACCGCCTCCATCCGATGAAACACAGCAAGCCAGGGCGGTGTGAGGGTGTAGAGACGCACCTCGGTACCGGTATCATGTACGAGACACTGATCGCTCGCGAGCCAGAGGGAGCGCTTCACACCTACACCGGGCTCACGCTCATCGGAGAGCGTCGCCCGAACGGCGTGACGCACGACCTCCTCGTGCCCCATGAGCAACGCCTCATGCAGTACATGTACCCGAATCGGTGGCGGATCCAGAGTGACGCGAACACGTTGCGGTTCATGCATATACGGAGTTACGTGGTGCTCATCGGTACAGCACACCTCGAACCCCGCTCGGGCGACGAGTGGCAGGAGTTCCGCCGCCTGGTGAGCACCATCCTCGTACACGCGCCCATCATGCTGTTTGAGATACATGAGGAGCGCACGCTCCGAATCCGTGACACCCTGCATCGCAAGAAGCTTTGTAATGTGCACCTGTTCATAGAATCGCTCCTTTCGGCAAAGCGTCGCGGTATACCCGCACTGCCGGTGGAGCACGACCAGGTACGCGGACCGATCGAAAACCGGAGGAGCGGTCGAGTCGCCCCCAAGGAGTGCGGGGCGTGGCCGCCGGTTGGATAGTGAGGTTCCCGTACCAAGCTCGCGGATGGCACGAGTGGCGATCACAGGCGTGTCGCGTTCGAGACCGTAGTGCTCGCGGGCGAACACAAGCGCAAGTGCGACCGCATGCTTACATCCGACACCGTAGGGGCACGTACAGGTGAAGCGTGTAAACTGTCCCGCGCCGGGATCGTACGCCAGCTCGGTGCGGTACGGACGTATGCCGCGTACGACTCCCTGAACCGTAAGCGTACCGTCACTTTCCATAACCACTCGCACACGCCCGACCCGCTTTCGTTTCGCGTAATGCACCCCGCGCCGATACACAGCACCACTGACCGCCGCGCGTATAGCTGCATTGATCTCTTGTACGGTTGGCATGCGTAACGGGTGTATCGCTCACCCTGAGCGTGGTTCCGTGCGAGCGTGTCGCCCCCCATGAACAAAGGGAGGCGCCTACCGTAGGGTCGGCATGATGCGTGACTCGCCGGTGAGACGGCGTGTCCCCCAGGGGACACGCGGGGCGCTCCATACGAACAGCCTACTACACACCCCGCTCATCGCGCAACGCATCCACGAGCGCACCCCACGCAAGCAGAGCGCATCGTTTCCTCGCTTCACCCACCTCCACGCCAAGGAGACCGTACAAGTCGCGCTCGGTGAACCCAGCCGCCACATGCACCTCCATGCCCTGTATCGCTTCGGTAAGAAGCGAGGCTGCGGCCTGGGATACCGCACACCCCTCCCCCGTGAAAGAAGCATGAACGATACGTCCCTCGAGAAGGGTGAGGAAGAGGGCAAGCGTATCTCCGCATGAAGGATTCGCCGCATGTACCACCCGGGTGGCGTCGGGACACGCCCCCTTGTTGCGGGGATGCTGCGCGTGGTCAAGCAAACGTGCGTGGTAGAGCTCGCGCATACGTAGCGGATCAACCGAAGAGCACGCACGCCGCCTGCACCGCACGCACGAGCTCGTCAACGTCGGCTCGGGTGTTGTAGAGGTACAAGCTCGCGCGCACAGTCGCCGGCTCACCGAGTGTACGGATAAAAGGAGCCGCACAGTGGTGCCCCGCACGCACCGCTACCCCTCTATCTGCACACACCTGTGCGATGTCGTGCGGGTGAACCCCTTGCACCACAAAGGAAACGGTGCCGACGTTCTGTTCCGGTGGCGCGCTGTAGAGCCGTACTCGAGGCACCGTCCGAAGCGCCTCCTGTGCGTACCGGGTAAGCTCTCGTACGTGTGTGTGCACCGTGTCGAGCGAGCACGCCGCAACGAACGTGGCGGCCGCACCGCACCCAATGGCACCGGCTATGTTGGGGGTTCCCGCTTCGAACCGCACGGGCGCCTCGCGCCATGACACGGACGCCTCACCTACCTCATCCACCATACCTCCACCTAACACATGCGGCTCGCACCGATCTATGAGCCCGTTCCGTACCCACAGCACCCCGATACCGGTGGGACCGCAACACTTGTGCCCCGACCAGTACAGCATGTCCGCTCCGAGTGATGCCACCTCGACCGGCACATGCCCGACCGCTGCGCTCGCATCCACGAGCACAACCGCCCCGACCTCGCGAGCACGGTGCACAATCGGCGCAAGATTGTGCAGCCCCCCCGTCACGTTGCTCGCAAGCTGTACGGCCACGATGCGGGTGCGCACCGAGAGGAGGATGCCGAGCACGCTCGTGTCGAGGGTGTGCTCGGCGGTACAGGGCAGGTACCGCACGACGAGCCCTCGACGCTGCGCAAGGTCACGCACGGGCAGGAGGGAGGAGTGGTGCTCGGCGACGGTCGTGAGCACTTCGTCGCCTGCGGAGAGGCGCAGGGTCCGCTCGAGCATGCCGAGCGCCATGTTCGACGATGCGGTCGCCCCCGATGTAAAGATCACCTCCTCCGATGAGGCGCCCACGAAAGATGCCACGTGAGCACGTGCCGCTTCGTACGCCGTGCTCGCCCGCTCCGCGGTGGCGTAGAGGCCGCGGTGCACGTTCGCGCGGTAGCTACGGTAGTACTCGTCCATCGCCGCAAGGACCGGGCGTGGCGTGAGCGAGGTCGCCGCAGTGTCGAGGTACACGAACGGCCCGTGTTCGTACTGCGGGAATGCCGTGCGCCACGCCGTACCAAGGTCGCTCATACGCTGCGGTGGCCGCTCACCTCAAGGTCGATGAGCTTGTTAAACTCGAGTGCATACTCGAGCGGTAACGCCCGCACGATCGGGTCGACGAACCCGCCGACGATCATGCGCACCGCATCATCCCGCGTCAGCCCTCGGCTCATGAGGTAGAAGAGCTCCTCGTCGCCGAGGCGCCCAATGGTCGCCTCGTGACTTACGGTTACCTCATCCTGTGCGCTCATGACCGCGGGGAACGCGTTCGCCGCGCTCTCCCCGTCGAGAAGGAGGGAATCGCATACGAGGGAGGCGGTTGCACCCTTCGCCGCACGAGACACCTTGATGAGGCCACGGTATGTCGCGACACCCCCCTCCTTGCTGATGGACTTCGAACGAATGGTGCTCGCCGTGCGGGGCGCGAGGTGTATCGCTTTTGCGCCCGTATCCTGCACCTGCCCCTTGCCCGCGAACACAACACCGAGGTTGTCGCTCCGCGCCCCTTCCCCCACCAGTACCGATGACGGATAGAGCATGGTGACACCGCTCCCCATGTTGCCCCCGACCCAGCGCACCTCCCCGCGCGCCTCGACGATGGCACGCTTTGTGTTAAGGTTGTACGTATTGGGAGACCAGTTCTCGATACTGATGTATGTGAGCTTCGCCCCCTCCCCCACGAAGAGCTCTACGCACCCGGCGTGGAGCGAGCTTGCAGCGTAGCGGGGTGCACTGCACCCCTCGATGTAGGTCACCTCCGCACCTTCGTCCACAATGATGAGGGTGTGTTCGAACTGCCCACTCGCGGCTCGGTTCATGCGAAAGTACGCTTGGAGCGGCTCCGCCACACGTACCCCCTTGGGAACGTAAAGGAACGTGCCCCCGCTCCACACGGCACCATGCATCGCGGCGAAGTAGTGGTCATCAACGGGCACGCACCGATCCATGAAGTGCTCTCGCACAAGCGCGGGGTGCGTGGTGAGCGCAGCGTCCATACTCTCGTACACCACCCCCCTATGCGCAAGGTCGTCGCGCAGCTTGTGGTACACCACCCCCGAGTCGTACTGCGCCCCAACGCCCCCCAGGTACGCCCGTTCCGCCTCGGGAATACCGAGTGCATCGAAGGTACGCACAATCTCCTCAGGGAGCTCGCCCCACAAAGCGGTCTCGGCGACCTCAGGGGAAACATAGTAGGTAAGCTGGGCAAGATCGAGACCTTGAAGCGAGGGGCCCCACGAGGGCGGACGCAGATGCTCGAACCGTGCGTACGCATGAAGGCGTTTCTCACGCATCCACACGGGCTCGCCCCGCTCAGAAGACATGCGCTCCACGAGCGCGCGCGTAAGTCCCTTCTCTTCCGATGCCATGCCAGCAGTGTAGCAGCTCGCTTCCCAAAACAGAACAAGGCGCGGAACGTTCCGCGCCTGACCGTTTACCTACAAGACCTTCGCCGCAAAAGCGCCCACACCTCGTGGGGCAGACCGCGCACTGCCGCCCACGCCGCACCGGCTTCACGGGAGAGATCATCCCGCTCATCGGTATCCGCGAACACCGCGAGCAGGCATGCGACACAAAAGGTGAGGACTGCGACGCTTATCAGAATATACGGTATCGGCACGAGTACCTTGGCGTAGCATGCGATACTCGTGACAAGGAGCGCCGCTATACCGAAGCTCAATGCTACGTGCTTGATGGTTCTCACGAGAGCCTCCCCTGTTGCCGGTTGCGAACCGCACGGAGTTGTACCACGCAAATCATGTCCCTGTAAAGGGGGTGGCGCCACATGCTACACTGGGGACATATGCACACGCCACACCTCCGCACCGCAACCTACTACGCGCTCACCGCCGCCCTTGTGTCGGGGGTGTCGGTCTTTATCAATAAGTACGCAATCGCAGGCACCCACGATCCGGTGCTGTTCACTGCGCTCAAGAACGGCATCGTGGCACTCTTCCTTGCGGGTATCGTGCTCGCAACGCACGCACACCGAGAGCTTGCCACGCTCACACGAGCGCAGTGGACACGGCTTTGCCTCGTTGGCCTCGTCGGCGGTTCGGTCCCCTTTGCACTCTTCTTCACCGGCCTCTCCCTGACAACAGCCATGAACGGCGCGTTCATTCACAAGACCCTCTTCGTGTGGGTCGCTCTCGCAAGCGTCGTGTTCCTCCGCGAACGTTTCTCACCGCTCCAGTGGCTCGGCGTCGGTGTGCTCGTCGCTGCGAACACCCTACTCGGTGGGTTGAGCGGACTCACCGGCTCCATGGGTGAGGCTCTCATCCTCGGCGCCACGCTCCTGTGGGCCGGCGAGCATTTCGTCGCAAAACGTGCGCTACGCGACCTCTCGGCCGTTACGGTGGCGGGCGCCCGCATGCTCCTCGGTTCCGTGGTGCTCTTCGTGTTTCTTGCAACAACGGGCCGCATCACATACGCGACCGACCTTGTACCCACACACATGGGCTGGACACTCCTCACCGCCGCGTTCCTCCTCGCCTACAACCTCACCTGGTACGCCGCGCTCAAGCGCGCTCCCGCGTCGTACGTTGCGGCACTCCTCGTTCCGGCAACGCTCGTCACCACGCTCCTCACGGCGGTGTACACGACCCAAACTCTTACCCTCCCGGGGCTGCTCTCCGGTATCCTCACCGTACTGGGCACGACACTTCTCGTGTGGCTTGCGCACCGTGCCGCGGGTGCGCGATCCCACACCCCCCAGCCGCTCGCGCTTCCAAGCTAATACGGGTACACTCTAGCGCAATGGACGGCGTACTTCGCTGCAGCCGCTACGCATTCGGCCCAAACCGCTTGCATTTCTGCGGACCGGACGCAAACCGTGAGCTCTGGGACTACCTGCGTGCAGGCGTGACCGACGCCGGCTTGGAAAAGCTCTTACGCGGCTTCGAAACGCTCTACCCCTACCTGCGCCACATTGCCCGAGAGCACGGCATCGCCGACCCGTTCGATGCGCATGTCGTGGAAGCGTACTGGATTGGCAACGCTCTGCTCGAAACGGTCGACCGTCGGGCCTTACACCGCCACCTAAGCGAAGTACTGCGCCTCAAGGATAAGCTTCCCCTCCGCACGTACCGCCTCATGGAAGAGCGCATCGGGCACGGCATGCTCCCGGGGCACACCTTCCACGTGCTCACCGTTCCGAAGCGCATGGGGCACCAAGAAATGGAAGCGACCCCGGCGTTCATGGACGCATGCCGCGTGAGCTGGGGAACGGTGACGACAGTGTCCGGACCGCACCTCACCCTTATCCATGAACCGCTCACGTACACGAATGACACGCTCGCACTCGGCACCCCTGTTGAAAAGCGTGTCGTGCGCCGCCTTGAGGCGGATTACGACATGGACCTGCTTGCTCCGGGCGATCTGGTGACGCTGCATTGGGATGTGCCCTGCGAGGTGGTCACCCGTGCACAGGTGGAGCGACTGCGCCGGTACACCCTGCGCGCCATCGCTATCGCGAACGAACGCCATTCGTGGTACACCAGTGGGTAGGCAACACCACAACGGGGGGACCGAATGAGGTCGAAAAAACAGTCGCCACACCTCTTTTGCTTAAGGTACGGGTCAGGATGCCTTGAGGCTCGACGAGAGCAGGGTGAGGTTACCGATCAGGAGTACACAGCGCTCATGGATGCTCTGGTGTACGACAGGGAACCGGACCCAGAAACCGTGCGCACCTGCTTCCCGCGCGTCTACAAAGTGCTCGGGGCAAACCCAACGCTGCGCGAGATGCAGCGATACTGGCGCTGCACCCACCGCACACCGGAAGAACGTACACCGGTGTACCGGGCGACAGTGCTGCTACCCGGTCGCTTCCAGCCGTTCTGGGAGGTGCGCTACTACGACCCGGCGACCGGACGCATGCGAAAAACGGTCGTCCACAACGTATGCAACCTGCCACTTGTACGCGGCATCAAGGTGTTCATCCACGGCACGGTCATAGCCGAGCTGGTACCGGCGAAAGCGTGAGTTATACGGGCGATCGAACGATCGCCCGTTTTTTTATGGACGGCGCCACTTGTTGCAGGATCGACCGTTCCGTGTGACCATGGCACGTATGGCCACACATCGGGTGTTCGTGTTCGGAAACGAAGATATCGCCCTCGACGCGCTACCGCTACGGCTTGTACCGTACCTTCGCACGAGGTTCCCGCACGTATCCTTCGAGGTGCTCGACCCGAACGAGGAATGGGACGCGCCCTCGAGCCTCATCATCCTCGACACGGTGGTGAACCTTGTCACACCAACGATGTTCGAGGACCTCTCCCCCTTCACCGCCGCACCGCGCGTCACGTGTCACGACTTTGATGCGTACACAAACCTCCTCCTCCTCATGAAGCTCGGCGTAGTGCACCAGGTTACCCTACTCGGCCTCCCCCCCTCTCTCCCGGAACACATTGCACGCGCATGGATCGAACGGATGCTCCCCCCGCTCCTCACGAACGCCGCACACGAGACAGCAGCACCCCCGCCCCGTAGAGCACGGCGCATACAGCACACACGCCCATGAAACCGGCAAGAGGCGTCGCGAGGGTCTGCGGCACACCCGCCACCACGTAGTCGGCAAAAGGTGCAAGAGGCACGGGGAGGTGCGTCCCGTATGTCGTGAATCCAAGCTTCTCCGCGGTACGTTCGAGACCATCCGGTGCGGGTGAGCTCACAAGAGAGAGTATCGTGGCGACACCGAGCGCAACGAGTACGAGGTGAAGGGTGGTGAGCCTGCTCATGCCGCTTCCCCGCCCCTACGCTCGCTAACGTGAAGCGGGTACCGGTAGCGTTCGAGCAATGCGATAGCGCATACGGTGAATACTGCTTCACCAACCCCGATACCCGCGTGGTACGTGAGCATGGTTGCCAGCACCGCTTTGAGGGGCGCCGCCCCTGATGCCGCCAGTTCAAGTGCGGCACAGCACGCCGCGGCCACGACCGAGCACCATGCCGCACACAGAATCGCCACGGTGCGTGCGTACCGCTTGATGCCAAGCATCCACCGTACGTACAGAAACATCGCGTAGCCGCCGACCCCTCCCACGAGCCCCATGTTGAGTATGTTCGCACCAAGCGCGAGGAGACCGCCGTCGGCGAACACGAACGCCTGGATCCCAAGCACGGCACTCATCACGAGAAGTGCCTCGAAGGGCCCGACCACGAGCCCCGCGAACACACCGCCGAGGAGGTGGCCGCTCACACCGCCCAGAGCGCCCGGTAGGGCGATGTTCACCATCTGGAATGCAAATACGAGCGCCCCCACGGCCACCATGCGCTCGATACGCCGCGCACCGCTCTCCGAGAGACGTCTCGAAGCGAGAGTGACCTCACCCACTTCCCCCGCGTAGCGCACCGTTCGCACGAGCCCATTCTCAAAGAGCGATGCGCGCACACGGCGCACGGCGTGCGCTACGGCGACGAACGCGCTTCCCAGGAGGGGCACGGCGGTCTGCGTTGAAAGAAAGGTGTCGGGAAGGTGCATGGAGGGGCTAGTGCACCGTGAGGTCGAGCTTCAAGAAATGCGCGGCACAGCTCATGCACGGGTCGTACGCACGGATGAGCTTCTCGAGCTCCCAGGTGATCGCCGCGACATCCCGGACACCCTCCGCCCACAGCTGCTCCACGAGCCGACCCGCGTCCTCTTCGATGTTGATCTGGTTTTGCCCCGTCGGCACGATGACCTCCCCGTCGACGATCTTACCATCCGCGCCGAGGTGGATCTTGTGGTACAGCGCCCCGCGCGGCGCCTCGATCACGCCGATACCGACCGCCTCACGGTACGGCTTCTTCACCACCTCTTCCTTGACGATCGGGTATTTGGTCAACAGGTCGACCGCGTCATCGATCGAGTGCACGATCTCGATCGCTTGCGCCAGGTTGTTGTGAAAAATGTCGGTGGAGGGGAACCGCGCAAGCGCCTCGGCGCACGAGGCTTTCGTGTTCGGGTGGAGCAGGTCCCGCGCCACGTTCATACGCGCGAGGGCGCCGACCATGTACGGATCGCCCTTGTAGCGGTACGCGCTCGCCTGCGAGTACGGCAGCACCACGTGCTCGACAAGGTCGCGGTAGCGCTTCTCTTCATACACCTCGCCCTTGCTCGTACGTATGGCGCCGTTGAGGTAGCCGAACGTACCGTTCGTGGGCACGAGGGCCATGTAGTCGGTCTTGCGGTCGAAGTGGAACGGCGCACGCACGAACTCCTCCACGAGGCGAAGTGCCGCCTCGCGCACGCCCCTTAGGCGCGCCACCGCTTCCTCGACACCCGCCTCATCGGGAAAGTGTATGAAACCCCCGATCGTGGGGTACATCGCGTGCACCGAGCGGCCCGCCACGAGCGTCGCGAGGAAGTTTCCCGCGCTCTTTATGGCAAAACCATCGTGGAGGAGCTGGTGCTGGTGCGGATCGTGCTCGTCGAAGTCGAGGAACGCATCCTTGCCGTACACATCGGGGAGGCAAAAAAGGTAGAGGTGGAGGGCATGGTCGCGGATCACGAGCCCGTGCATGGTGAGCGCACGCAAGCGCTCCGTCTGCTCGCTGGGCTCAATGTCGAGGGCCATTTCGCACGCTTCGATGGCCGCCATGATGTGCGCGTTCGAGCAGGTACCGCAAATGCGGGATAGGTGTGCCGGCACCGCCATGATACCCTTGCCCTTGAGCGCTTCGGTGAAGAAACGCTTGTACTCTTCGGTCTTGAAGTTGACACGGGTCGCCTTCCCCTCTTCGAGGGTGATCGAGAGCGACGCATCGCCCTCTATCTTCGTGATGTGCTCAAGGTCGATGGTGAGTTGGTGCATGCCTGTGTTAAGTAATGTTGTTCAATGATCTCTTACACACCCGTACCTGCTCTGGGTCCGACAGTCGATACATTCCCCGGAACGAGGCTTTCCCCCTCAAGAGTGGGTACCTGCGCTTGGTCGCTTAGCACCGGCACATCGCCTCGCGGGAGATACTCACCCTCAAGCACTCTTGGTGCCCCTTGCTCGGCAGCAAGGGGAGCTTCGCTCAGTACCGGCAGCTCCGCAGTGCCTTCGCTCGGAGCATGCACGGACGCGAACCGCTCGGCAAGCTGAGTCTTGAGCTCGTTTGACCGAACGTCATTATGTGCAAGCTGCGCACGAACAAGTTCCTGCACGGACGTGAGCTGGCTTAAGACCTCTGCCACCGTCAGTGCGTTTTGGGTACGCTGTGCCTCGATCAAAATTTGCACGAGGCGAGCGCATAGCTCCAGTATTTCCGTGCCGGGGCGTTCCGTGAGCTCATCGGGCACAAGGTACCTGGACCTCTCTGCATTTTCCTTTAATCGCTCAAGGAATTTTTTCAGCCCCGCTACATCCATCTCGTTGACCATACGTGCAGCCAATTCCTCCAACGAAACATCGCTTCCGTATCCTTCATTCCCCCCGGTCGGTAGCTCCGAGGGTGCCATGGGCACCCCGAACATCTCGTCGTTTGCAACCGGCATGTCCTCGACGCCCGGAAGGGTAACCACATATTCCTTTGTCCAGGCTGCAATTTCTGCCGGGGCAGGACCGGCTGTTGCCGACGCCATGCCCTCCGCCGATCCTTCAGCCTGTGGGGATGTTTCGAGTGCCATAGTGCGTCGTTACATCGCCGAAGCAAGTTGCGGACGTAGCTCGACCACCAGTTCGTTCACCGCCTTCAAAAACAGGTCGGTGTTCATGGGACACCCGGGTACCGAGGCATCGACCACCACAACGTCGGCGACCTTTTTCACCTCGGCAAGTGCGCCGAAACGATCCACGAGAAACTGTACCGCTTCCTTCTGCGCATCAGTGAACGTGTTCCGCTGGCTCGCGGGCAAGCCCGTGACCGCGCACGCACCGATCGCCACAAGCTTTTTCGAACGACCTCGAATGTCTTTGAGCCGCGCCTCGTGCTCGGGACTCGCGATCGCCCCCTCCACGAACGCGATGTCGAACTCGTCGAAGATGTTGTTCTTCTTGAGGACCTTCACGTGGCGGAAATCAAAGATGCGCTTCCACTCGGCCCAGTGATCATTCATCAGCTCGGTAAACATAATGGTGCTGTCCTCACTGCAGGAGAACACAAACCATCCGATCTTGATCTTCTCGAACGCTTCACCGCTCATGACTTTCATTGTAGCAGCGTTCGAGACCGGCTGCACGCATGCGCCTTGGGAACGCCTGCTGTGTGCAGATCCGTGGTGTCGGTACACCACGTACGCACCACCCCCTACGAGCCCGCACACGACGACGATATCGATCGTGTGGCTGTACGCCATGAGGGTATCCCAACGATGGGCAAGCACGACGCCGCACCAAGTCAGAAAGCCGTTCCAGAGCGCGGCACCCACCGCCGTGTAGAGCACGAAGGGGGCGAGCGGCATCGTGGCGATGCCTGCGGGTATCGAAATGAGGTGTCGCACCACGGGAATGAAGCGCGCCACAAATATGGTGACGGCGCCACGCCGCTCGAAGAAACGGGTCGTCGCCTCGAGGTGGCCACGGTCGAGCAGCAGGTACCTGCCCCACCGCTCTACGAGAGGCTTCCCACCGTAGCGACCCATGGCGTACGAGAGGAGCGACCCAACGATGCTTCCGAGCGTGCTTGCCACCACCACCCCCGCGAAGGAAAAACGTTCCCCCGCGATGAGGAATCCCGCAAAAGGCAGCACCGCTTCGCTCGGAACCGGAGCGACCATGCTCTCCAGCACCATGAACACGAACACACCCACGTACCCCACCGCATCGATGGTGTGCGTCGCGTAGGTGACGATGTAGGTTGTCAGCCCCATGGGATCCGGATACGCGACACCGGCGCGTGCGCGCGGCACGCACCGGTGCGACATGCAATGTACACCTAGCGTATCTCGTAGGTCACCGTCACATTCGAGGTGATCCGGTTCTCGCCCGTGGGAACGGTCGGCGCCACTTTTGCCGCGTTCATGCTGTCCAGGGCAACCGCCATATCTCCTCCTCCCATTCCCCCTTCATACATCGGGTAGTACAGGTCTTCGTTGAAACTCACCACGCGCAAGAGCGATACACCAAGCTTTCCGGCAATAGCTTCCGCTTTCGTACGCGCCTTCTCGATTGCCTGGGCACGCGCATCTGCGCGCACGGCGTCCTCATCGGCGACCGTGAACGCGAGCGTACCAACCTCCTTCACCCCCGTACCGCTCACCGCGTCGATCACCTCGCCGGATTTGGTGATATCGCGCACCTTTACCCGCATGCTTTGGGTGAGCGTGAAGCCATGCTGGATCTGCTTGCGATCGCACGGTCCGTAGCCGCTACAGAACGGTGGCTGCCACTCGTACCGAGGCGTCAGGGCGTACGCGGTCGTTTGTACGTCTTTCTCCTCCACCCCTTTTCCTTTGAGGGCGACAAGTGCGGCATCGGCGCGCTTTGCAGCAACGTCGGTCACACCTGCGACCGTATCCCCCTCTTCGATTACCGAAAAGGTGAACTCCGCGGTGTCCGGTTTCGTGAACACCTCACCACTTCCGGAGACACTAATGGTTTTGCTCGGGTACGCGGAGGTGCCCACGTATCCGTACTCTTTCAAGGTATAAATGGTCTGCGCGAAGAGAAACGCAGCGAGGAGAATAAGAACGAGTGACACTTTACCGTTCTTAAAAACACACGACACCCACGGTGTCGTGGCACATTGCTCCGTGCTGTGTGTGGTTTGCTGTTCCATGCAGTGTATGCGAGAGCCGCATCCGGCAAAAACCGGAACTGCTCGTTCGCGTGGTTACTGAGTATGTCAACAGTATATCACCGAAAGTAGAGGGATTCCAGGTACGTACGCGCACCCTCCCCGAGGTCGGTCCGTCCGAACAGGTGGAAGAACCAGCGGATGAACGGAAGGTCTCCGAATGCCATGAACAGACCGATGCACACGAGGGACACACCACCCACCATGGACACGACGTGCAGATACGGCAGTAGTTTTTGCACGTACCGTGACGCTTGGCCGATGAGAATGGCAAGAAGTATGAAAGGTGTTGAAAAGCCGAGCGAGAACACGAGCAGGAGGAACATGCCGGCCACAAGGGTTGTGGTATCGCTGGCGAGCGTGAGCATGAGCCCGAGTAAGGGACCGGTACAGGGTGTCCACCCGAACGCAAACGCACTCCCCACCGCGAGCGCACTCCAGGGGGTCCCCATGGTCACCTGTCGCGGAAGGTGCACACGACGCTCCTTTGTGAGCCATGGTACGGTGAAAAAGCCGAGCATGAAGAGGCCAAAGAGCATGAGGACGATGCCCGCGACGACCTTGAGCACACCGTGCACCGGCCCGATGAACGTACCGGCGAACGACGCGAGCATACCGAACGTCACGAACACCGTCGAGAACCCGACGGCAAAAAGCAGGCTGGTGCGCACCACGAGCCACCGTGCACGCGTGCGCGTGCCCGGGTGCACAAGGTCGTCCTCGGTCACGCCACTGATAAAGCCCAGGTACGCCGGAATGAGGGGGAGCGTACAGGGTGCGAGGAACATGAGCATGCCCCCACAGAACGCAAGCACGACAAGCATCGGTTCGAGTCCGGTCAGCATACTACGACACTACGGGAAGTATTGTACCCCGACACTCCTCCGTGCGCCACGTGTATGGCATCCCCTCACCGGGCGAGAAGCTGTGAAAGCGTATCACGTAGTGCCGTTTCATCCATAGGACCGTGCACGTGCGCCAAGATACGCTCTCCTTCCCCCACGAAGAGCGTTTCAGGCATATTGAACCCGCCCACACGCTTATAGTACGTGTCGTTGTGGTCGTACACGAAGAGGAGCGCACCACGCAACCTAAGCCGCTCGAGGAACGCGCGCCCCTCGCGCGGATCGGTGTCCCTGTTGAGCGCGAGTACGGTTACCTTGTCCCCGTATGTTTCCTTGAGTCGCACGAGCGCCGGTAACTCGCTCATCGAGTACGGACTCCAGCTCGCCCAAAAGTTGACTACGCGCACCGTGCCAGGCACACTTGAGAGCTGCACCAGGGCACCGGTTTCATCGGGTAAAGTGAAATCCGGCGCATACGCAACAGCTCCTTCGGTCTCCGTGTGGGGAGCGGGCGCACGATGCTGGAACACGTACGCACCAACACCGCACAGGGACCCTACGATAACCACGAATGCGACCACGCGTAGGAACCGATGTGACATACGACAAGCCTACTCGAGCGACTTGAGCGCTCGGTTCACGAACACCTTGACGCTCTCGTACGGAAGCGCGCCCGCAAATTTGATCGTATCGCCCTTACGGGTCACGAGCACATTGTACGGCGTCCCCTGCCCGCCCAGCTCCTCCGCGTTCGTTTTGTCCTCAAAGATACGCGCATCGTGCCTTCCCGAGGCGATGCACTCTTCAAACGCCGCTTTTTCCACACCGAGCTCCTGCGCGGTTTTAAGGTGCCACTCGGGAGAAAGGCTCTGCTGGTCATTCAGTGCTTTTTCGGTGAACGTCCAGAACGCATCCTCACCGGCAAGCTCGGCAATACACTCGCTCGCAACAGCAGCCTCTTGAGCGCCCGGTTGATAGGGAAGGTGACGGTACACCCACGCGACCTTACCATCGTACTCTCCGAGCAGCTTCGTAACACTTGCATGAAACACGCCACAGAAGTGGCACCGGTAATCCGAGTACTCCACCAGGAACACCTCGGCATCCTGTGACCCCTTGATGTGATCACGCTCGCCTACGGGCAGTATGGACGCCTCGAGCATCTTGCCTCCCTGCGGCGTCGCCGTCCCTCCCCCGAACGCACCCTTACCGGCGGTCATGAATATCGCAAACGCCACGAACAACCCGGCGATGACGATGGAAGCGGGTATGAGGTACGGGTTCCCGGACGTCGTGCCGGCAGCCGCAACAACGGGTGTACTTGCGGTCGGTGCGGTGTGTTCTTCGGACATGGTTGAATGAAAGAGTAAAAAATAATGTGCACACTGCGACGTGTCTCAAGCGCTCTACGAGGCTGCGGAGTCGCCCGCGCCCTCCGGGGGCAGCTCGATCGTACACGCATCCTTGCCCGTACACGCATCCTTGATGGTGTCACCCCACAGGTACCACACGAGCACCCCGAGACACACGGCGAGGCACGCTCCCACACCGAGAATCACCCGCTTTTTGGCATGCGGATGCGGCTTGTGGTGCCCCACTTCTTTCACCTCGGCATATCCCTGCGTCGTGTCGTGTTCAGGCATAGCCAGGTAAGTATAGCGTACGGACCATTCGGCGCAAAGCCGTTTCGAACGGGGGTGTAAGAAATGCTCCTATGCAACGTCTGAAACAGCATAGTACAAAGCCCTTACCTATGAAGTACGCTATTGCTACCAACGTTGTTACTGCCTTCTTGGGCTTTTCTCTCATGGCGCTCGTTGTGGCGCACTACGCGGTCGGCCTGTAGCGGCCGGTCATCGCGTGACCCCTCCGGCTGTTGTTTTGCAACGGTCCTTGACGAACCGTGTGTGCCGTTTTTTTGACATACGTATGAACATGTTGCAAAAAATACCTTCGGTGGTATAGTCTGCGTCAGACAATCCAACGATAAAGAGGTGAAACAACATGGAAGAACAATTCGAGGGGGTCGTCGAGATTCTGGAGGCCGACCGCGCGGCGCTACCGGGCTACGTGAGCGACAACGCACGAGAATGCCTGGGGTTTGAGAGAGCCGACCCATTTCCTTCGGTGCGGTTGGCGTACCGACCGGTCGAACTGCGTCGGCACGAGCCGCTCACCCGCGAACACGTGGACACGTCGAACGGCATAAGCGAGGGAGTGGTTTGTGCCCTTCTGGGTAGCCACCTCGACGTACTGCTAAAGAGCGGACTCAACGTGTTCGCCATGCGTGATAGAAACGGCGCCATACATGTGGTGGGAATGTTCCGGTTCAATGGAACATGGCACCTGTACCTGTTCCCGTACGAGATGGAGTGGGACATTCCCATACGCGTTTTTGAACGGACATAACGACAAATCCCGCACTACGGTGCGGGATTTTCTGGTCTATGGTTCGGTTGCAAAAACGGGGAGGGGGTATAGGGTGGAACGTAGGCGACCTTTAAGGGGGGCCGAGATGAACAATAAGGTATCGACGGTTCCTGCCCCTTGCGCTCAAGACCAAGGGAGCGAGAGAGGACATACCCCGCACACTACGACGTATCGTGGATGTGGTACGCGCCGGGCACTCCCTCAAGATCGGCATCACCGCATGCGGGCGCGGAGTGTATGTTCACCGGGGTATACGGGAACGACTGCCGGTCCACACCGTCGCATGTCGCCGCCCCATGGCGGGGGGTGACCATTACCTGGACGTGTACGATTCCCGGGTACTGCATGCATTGGAGACCGCTGCAACAAAACCGAACGCATGAGCCACATGAACAGCCCCCTTTCGGGGGCTGTTCTTCCTACACTGGGGTGCCTACCGGGACTCGAACCCGGACTAAGGGCTCCACAAACCCTGGTGCTAACCGTTACACCATAGGCACCGTACGGTGTTGCCACGTCGCTCATTTTGACATACCCACACCGTATTGTCCACAAACGGTCAAACGGTCGGTGCACCACGGCCTTGCGCTTCTCCCTCGCAAAGCTCGGGATTGCACAACGCCTCACAAGGTCTTCAAGTCCTCACGCAACGTGAAAAGGCACGTTACTTCCCGCGCACAACGCGAAAAGACCCCCTTGCGGGGTCTTTGGCATGTGCGCGAGAGAGGACTTGAACCTCCACGGCCTTGCGGCCACTACCACCTCAAGGTAGCGTGTATACCAATTTCACCACTCGCGCCTGCCGCTATACTACAGGGAAAAAACTCCACTGTCCACCAAAAAAGCCCTCGCGGGCGACAGACACAGCCCGGAGGGGGCTTGCGGCTACTGCATTTCTTCCTGTACGGGTTCCGCCGCGGGTACGGCATCGACATTCGCTGCTTCCGCTTCCTCCGCCACACGCTTCGCTTCGGCCGCCTTCGCCTCCTCCGCTTCGCGCGCCACCCGCTCCTTCTCGGCGATGTCGGACTCGATGGTGTCGCCCATGGCGAACGCGTTGCGCATCGCCCGGCGTATCTCCTTTGCCGCTTTCGTGCGTACGTAGTAGAGCTTCGCGCGGCGTACCTTCGTGCGCTTAACGATCTCTATCTTGTCCACCATCGGGCTGTAGAGGGGGAAGATCTTTTCCACACCAACACCGCTCGCCACCTTGCGCACCGTAAAGGTCGCGCCCGGCTCGGCACCGTGCTTCACAGCAAGCACGAGCCCCTCAAAGGCCTGCAGGCGGGTCTTGCCCTTTTCGATGATCTTTTGGGACACGCGCACGGTGTCACCGGCCCGAACACCGAGGTTTTTCCTGGCTTCCACGTTCACCGGCGTCAGTACGGGTACTGCGGTCATGGTGGACGTACAGTACCAGATTGGCACTGCGGCGTCAAACGCGCCGCAAAGCGGTCATTCTGGGCGAGGTGGACCGCGTACTAAGCGCCGCTACTCCCCCCGATAGCCGATGATCCCTTCGGCGCGGCGAAAGTCCTCCGGGAGCGGGGCTTCGAAGGTGCGACGCGTACCGGAGAGGTCCGTGAGGGTGAGCGCATACGCGTGGAGCGCGAGGCGGGTGAAGCCGAGCGCACTCCCGCGCCCGGGGGCGTAGCGAGCGTCGCACACCACCGGGTGCCCGATCGCTTTCAGGTGCACACGGATCTGGTGCGTGCGGCCCGTTTTCGGCTCGACCACGAGGTACGAGCACCCCGCACCCGTCGCGAGCATGCTCCAGCGGGTCGTGGCGGCACGGAGCGTGCCACCGGCATCGTTCCCCGCCGACCATGTGCGGAAGTCCTTCCGCGAGCGGCCGATGGGGCGGTCGACCGTGCCGTGCGCCCCCTTTAGGAGGCCCCACACGAACGCGCGATACTCTTTCTCCACGCGCCTGTGCTGAAACTCCGCCTTGAGGTACTCGAAGGCTTCCTGGGTCTTCGCGAGCACCACCACGCCGCTCGTGTCGCGGTCGATCCGGTGCACCACGCCCGGACGGCCGATCACCGTGCCGTTCTGGAGCCGCATCGGCTCCCCCACCCCTACCAGCGCCGGGCGCTCGGCGCGCACCCAGTCGGTGAGGGTCGCTCCCGCGGTGCGCCCGTCTTCGTGCACCATGAGCCCCGCCTGCTTGTTAAGCACGAGGAGCGCCTCATCTTCGTAGAGGATGGCGGGGGCGTCACTTCCCATGCCGTCGTTCGCGGGTCGCGTACGCCGCGAGGATCGTGTCGAACTCCCGCCTGGTGAACGCAGGCCAGTACGTGGGCGCGAAGTACAGCTCGCTGTACACCGACCCCCACGTGAGGAAATTGGAGAGCCGCTGCTCACCGCCCGCCCGTATGATGAGGTCGGGGTCGGGCATGCCCGCGCTCCAGAGCGCTCGGGCGAAGGTCGCCTCGTCCACGTGCTCCACACCCCGAGCGAGGAGCGCGTTCACCGCGGCGAGGATCTCTGGGCGCCCCCCGTAGCTTGCCGCGACCCACAGGTGGTGGGTCGCCTCCGGCGGATTGTCGGCGTGCGTGCGCTCCATCGAGCGCTGCACATCCTCGGGGAAACGGGTACGGTCCCCCACGAAGTGGATCGCGGCGTCGGGCTCGACACGGGTTTTGAGGTCAACGCTCATGTCCCGAAAGAGGTCCACGAGGTGCGCGACCTCCTCGGGGGAGCGGTTCCAGTTCTCGGTCGAGAGCGCGTACACCGCGAGATGCATAATGCCCGCCTCTTTACACCAGGTGAGCGCTTCCTCGAGCTTCTTGTACCCCCGGCGGTGCCCCTCGAGCGTGGGCAGCCCGTGCGCACGCGCCCACCGACGGTTGCCGTCCATGATGATGCCGAGGCACCGAGGTACTGCGCACGTTGCACCATCCGTCGCCATGGCGCTAGGGCATCTCGAACGTCGCGTGCGTCTCTTCGGGCTCCCGCCACTCACTGTAGTAGTCGGCAACCTTGGCGCCCGGGGGACCCACTTTGAGGTGGTTCTCGAACACTTTGAGAATGCCGTGCTCCCCCTGTGCGACCACCTCGACCGACCCCTCGGGGAGATTTTTCACGTATCCGGTCAGGCGCAGCTCGAACGCAATGGAACGCACAAACTCGCGAAAGCCGACCCCCTGAACGCGGCCGACAAGGATACAGTGCAGTTCGGTGATGTCGTTACTCATGGTGCACGCTGAGGGATTCGAACCCCCGACCCTCTCGGTGTAAACGAGATGCTCTAACCAACTGAGCTAAGCGTGCGGCGTACGGGGCTCCCACTCGGGTGCCGGCGGAAGGACTTGCACCTTCGACCTTGGGTTTATGAGTCCCATGCTCTAACTACCTGAGCTACGCCGGCTTAACACGCGGTACGTACGCTAGCGTACCATGTTCTCCCGACACGCTCAACGTGCCTCGCCGTCGCGCTCACGCTAGCGGAGCGCCGCGCGGATCGCCGTGAGGAGCGGGTGCCGCTCGCTCTTTCGCAGCGCATCGGGGCGGTAGTCGGTGCCGATGTTCCACACGAGCACCCCGCCGAGCCCCTCCTCCGTCACAAACCGCGCCTTGCGGGTGACGGACCGCTCGTTCTCGTACGACACAAACCCGCATCCGAAGTCGCCGCGTGCCTTCTTGAAGGAGAGGTAGGGCACCGCCGCGGTACTGTCCCACTTCTCGTAGCGTTTCGTGTAGTACCCGTCGAGCAGGGTGCGCATGCTCATGGTGTGGAGATCGGCAGAGGAAAGGGAACTCGGCAGGGTCGCGCGCGGCTTCGTTACGGGGTACTCCCAGCACGTGGCGTACGTACCGATGCCGATCCCGAGCTTCTCCCCGGGCACGCCGGCGTTTCGGTACGCGGCAACGGACGCGCTCACCGACCCGGGTGTGTTCGCCGTTTCCCCGAAGAGGGCGCCCCCGTGCCAGCTCTTCCATCCGGGCCAGGGGCCCGCCATGGAGTAGCTCATGATGAAGAGGCGGTCGGTCGAGCTCGCGAGCGCTGCGTAGAACGAGCGTGCCGGTCGCGCACCCGTACCGGACACCCAGTTCACGGGGACCGTGATGATGAGGCTCGGACGTGCCGCACGTAGGTCGCGCACGAGCGCGAGAATAGCCGGTTCGTCCTGTTCGCGCAGGGGCTCCCAGTCTAGATCCACGCCATCGTACCCGAGTGTATCTACGAGCGCGAGAATGTTCGCTACGAACGCGGCACGGTGTGTGTCCTCGGTCGCGCTCTTAAAGAGGTCTTCTTCGTTCGGCCCTCCGAGCCAGATAAGCTGCTTCACACCGGCTCTGTCCGCACGTTGCCCTATCTCGATAGCCACCTCCCGCCCGTTGCCGTTTTCCATATGCCAGTGCTCGCGGAGCGTACCATCGGCCCGCACCCCCACGGCACCCACCACGATGTGAGTCATGAGGGTGTAGTCTACGTCGCGCGGCTGTAGGTAGCTGTTCTGGTACCCTACGTAGTAGCTCATGATCCAGGGGCTCGTGACCTCTTTTGACTTGGTCACGTGCGTCCGGTCGTCCCCACCGAGGAGGAGCCCCGCCTTGAGCGGCGCAGGCAGAAGCAGTACGGAAGATACTGCCGTAAAAAGCAAGGCGGCGAGGAGGCTGTGTCGCATACCTCATGATACCACCTTCGCTCCGCCGCTTCACCTTCCGGTCGTTTTTGTGCGGTAAGGTGGTGCGCATTGCGGGCGCGAGGCGCATTGTGCTATAGTACGCGCACTGCGGGGTGGAGGAGTAGTACCTCGCAAGGCTCATAACCTTGAGGCACTGGTGCAATTCCAGTCCCCGCAACAATGCAGCCAACAGCCCGTACGAGTGCGGGCTGTTGTGTGTTCCCTGCTAGCGCCCGCGCGGGTACAACGCGAGGCCGAGGAAACAGAGTAGCATCCCCGTACAGAGCGCAGCGAGCACACGCATGGCGAGCGCCATGCGGGGCGCGGCGGGAGAGGGTGCCGTGGTCGTTGCGACGCTCGAAGCGATATGATCCTCTACCGGTGCACCCTCCACTGCGGCCCGCACCACCGGCGCGGCAACGGGAGCCGCGGGAGTGGCGGGTACGCGCAGCGGTTCGCTCCGCACGTACGTGGCACGTTCGTCGTAGCGGTGTGGCGCGCGCACTGCTCCCACGGTCGTGGATGCTCGGCCGAGCACCGCACTCCAGGGCATCCCGAGCGCTGCGGGTATAGCGTACGCGGTCGCCCACACACGCGTCTGTTCCGAACTCGATGCCGCCTCAAGGCCGCCGTCGGCTCTCTGAAGGCCCCCGAGGTACGCAAGGGGCGTTCTTCCGTTCTTAAGCCAAGTCGCCTGGTCCTGCCCAAGCGCGGCGATCGCCTGCAGCGCCCAGCTCGTACTGAAGCTGTTCCCGAAACCGCCGTCCGTGGCTTGCGCAGCGCGGAGGTAGGCTTCGCCCTTTGAGAGCGCTTCGGGTACGCCCGGGTACGCCCGAAACGGAGCGAGTGCCTGTAGTGCGGCGGCCGTCATGTCCACGCCCCCCCACCCGCCCGAGGGATCCTGCGCGCCGACCACGTACGTGATGAGCCGGCACATGAGCGGGTCTTCGGTGCCGTACCCGGCGGCGTAGAGCGTCACGAGCGCGAACACCTCATTGTTCATGGGGGACTCACCGAGGTTAGCGCCGTCGAAGTACCCGCGGATGGCCCCGATGAGGTCGCGCGACGTACCCGTGCGAGGGTCGACACCGAGCGCCATGAGTGCCATTGCCCGGCGCTCATGATCGCTCGCGCGCGTGAGGGAGTCGCTGTGTGTCGTGAGATACGCGCGCACCAGCGCGGTGGTGGTGGCTTCGCGCGCGGCCCCGAGCGCCAGGGCAGCCCAGTCGGTGTAGAGGGGGGCACCGAACGAGCCGTCCTCCTTTTGCACGCGCACGAGGAACGCCAGCGCCTCCGGCACCGAGAACGCGTCCTGCGTCGGATGCACCGCGAGCGTACCGCCCGCGGAAGGGTGCGGCTCCTCCACCGTGAAGGAGGCGGTGTACAGGTACCCGTCCTCCCGTAGTCCCGCCCTGTACGTACCCGGCTTAGTGAGCGTGAACGATGCTGCACCGTACGCGTCGCTCGTAACGGCCGCGCGCTCTAACGGCGACCACGGATCGTTCGGGTTGTCGACTACGATACCCACGATGTACCCGCCGAGGGGCACGTACGTACCGCGCTCGGCATCGTATCTTTCCGCGGAGAGGGTGAAGGGCACGCCCACGTAGGCCACCTCCGGAGCTCGCACCCGACGCGCCTCGCCGAAAAAGAGGGTGAGGTGGTCGCTTGCGCCGAGGAGGTACGTGTCGAGGCCGACCGTGGGAAGGGTGCCGTTCACCGCGAACTGCCAGGAGCCGCAGCGCGGGCCCTCGTCCGCGATCGTGATGCATGCGAGGTAGAAGGCCCCGTACGCGGGGTAGTAGCGGAGGTCGGTGATCTCGAACGCGTTCGAACGCGCATCAAGGGTGTGGAGGAGCGCGAGCGCGCTCCGTGCATCCACCGCGACCGCCGCGCCCCCGTCGGTCGGCGCGATCGACACGCGCGGTGCGGTGCGACGCGGCAACGTGAGGGTCTCCCTTGCAACAACGCCCTCCTCGGTACGAACGGCCACCACGATCGTGTCGCTCCCCCGACCCCCGGTGCCCTGCTCCGGGGGGGTACCCGTATCGGGATCCGGCGCGACGTCTGTACCGTCACCGCTCTCACCCCCACCGCCCTGGTCGCCACCGTCAGCGGGCGGGGTGTCATCGCCGGGGACGCACAAAAGCGCCCCCATGCTGCATGCGACGTCGTGTACGTCCTGGCGCAACGAGCCGGGATCAGCGACCTCGAACCCCCGCACCCCTCCCGGCGCCGACAGTAGGAAGAGGAGTATCGCCGCATACGCGAAAGTGGCAATAGTATTTGCCGCACGGGGCGATGTTCGACTGTTCGTCCGTTCTTGCATGGTATGTGTGGGTTATCGGTAGGGGCTCTCCTCAAGGCGCCACTCGAGCGTGTCGGTAGGCGCCACACGCACGTGCGACGCGCCCTGCTCCGCCGCTTTGCCGTTGAGGTACAGGATCCAGTAGCGTCCGTTGCCCTGCCGCACCCCTTGGATCTCCTCCATGAAAAAACCGAGACCCGGGTACTCCGTCCCAGAGAACGCGAGAGAGCCCTGCGCACGAGCCGCATACATCACGTCGAGGACCATGCCCTCCGCGAAGACTGGTACCGAAACGCGCTCTTCCCCGGCCGTGGTTGGTGTCGGGGATGCTTGAGGTGTCGGGCGTTCCGGTAGGTCGGTGGGGGTGGGGCTTCCCACTCGGTGCGTTTCTTCCGTCGCGGCGTCCCCGGCGGGTGCGGTGGTGTTACGTGCCGGCAGTACGACGAGCGCGGCCACGAGCGCCGTATTGAGCGCAACGATGCCGACGCCCACACCCACGATCATGCTGCGCGATGCCATATGAAAAAGTGAAACACAAACAAACCCGCCTCGGGCGGGTACGGGATGCATGCGTGCATGACCGATGCCTGCTCGAGCATTCCACTCGCCTGAAGACCGGACTCATCCGCCTCTCGCGGCATCACCGTTGCGGCACAGTGGGGGCTTCGCACCCCGCTTCCACAGGCAAGCACGTGGAGTGTACCCCGCTGCATAAAAAATCGCAACGGTTTTGATTCGTTGCGATTTTCCCGTTAGGGATCCGTGCAGGGGTACACACGGATGAGGTGTGCGACCATGAGAGCACGGGCGGGCGGGTTGAACCTGCCGTACGCATCGTCCTGCACGTACTCGGGTATCGCGACCCACCGCCACTCTGAAAACTTGTCGGGTTCCATGAGGGTGGCGTCTTGAGCGGTGGTGCAGTGAAAAAGGTGCAGGGTGTCACCATCCTGCGCGCCGGGCACGTCGCCCAGGTACTCAGAGACCGTGTAGTCGGTGATGCCGACCTCCTCGGCGATCTCTCGCCGAAGTGCCTCTTCGAGCGTCTCTCCCGCCTCCAACCTTCCGCCCGGACACGTCCACACGGACACCTCTTTCCACACATCGCGCGTGTAGTGTCTGAGCCCCGTGAGGACGTGCCCCTCGCGCACCATGATCGCACCCACGCACGTACCGTTACGTACCGACTGTTCCACAGTAAAATCTCCTATACCAAAGCACCCATCACAACGGTACAGAAAGTATAAAGCGCCGTCAAACGTATGAAACAGTTGCCGCACATAAACCCCGAGGGGACGTGGCGACAGAGATCTTTACCCTGACACCGAACGAACGCTCAACCCAGTACCTTTGTGCCACAAGAGAGGGCGTGATGGCACGAGAACAGGTTCTTTGTTTCTAACCTTGGTGCGCGATCCAAGACTCGAACTTGGGACCTCTCCATTATCAGTGGAGTGCTCTAACCACCTGAGCTAATCGCGCACGCAAATTATAAACGATAAAGAACACTTTCTCATTTGGCCCGAGCGAACCTTCTGTATGCTTGGCATATCAGTGGAGTGCTCTAACCACCTGAGCTAATCGCGCACGCAAAGAATAAACACGGCGTTGAAACGCTACATGACGTATCGGTAAAAAGCGTGTGGCGCACTTAAGACCGCTCGCACCTGCCATGCATCGTACCAGAAAAGAAAACGGCCCTCAACCCACAGGAAGAGAGCCGTGCATGTGGCTTCTGTGACTCTATGTGCACAGAGCGAGTACGATGAGCCACAGTAGTATGCTCACCACAAGCATGCCGCGTACGCTTATCGGCCACGCCCAGACCACCTCCACGATGGGGTACCCCGGGTCATAGGATATGCGTATGCACTGCCCCGGAAGAAGCGTTTGGTTCAACACGCATCCCCAGTATCGATAGTCCTCCGGTCGGCACCGTGCCGCAAACTCTTCCCACGACTCAAACTCGCCCTGCTCCATGATTCTCCTCCCTAGAAAGGAACACAAAAAAAAGACAGGTCGCCCCATAGGGCCGACACCCGCCTGACCATAAGTACACTCTCTTTTGTTCCGTCCGATCCGCCGAGGGCAGACCACTCATTCCTCCCTGGTCTTTCCCAGTGTCTAGCACAGATTTAAGGCTCACGTGCATACCTTCTTGTCCTCGATCGAGGGACAAGACCGACCGGTCAGTACCGGAACTGTCGTTCCGATACGCTCCAGTTGGAATTAATCCACGACCAGCTTCCGCTAGCCGTGCCTTGTTACGACTTACACCCTGTCACTGAGCTTACCGTAGGCCCGGATAAACCGGGACATCGGGTACTCCCAGCTCCCTTGTGTTGACGGGCGGTGAGTACAAGACTCGAGAACGTATTCACCGCAGTGTGGCTGACCTGCGATTACTAGCGATTCCAACTTCATGTGGGCGAGTTGCAGCCCACAATCCGAACTGAGGATGCTTTTCTTAGGATTTGCTCGGGGTTACCCCGTCGCGTCCCGTTGTAGCACCCATTGTAGCGCGCGTGCCGCCCAGGATATCAGAGGGAAATACGGACCTGGCGTCATCCCCACCTTCCTCCCAAAAAGGGCAGTCCTGCCTGATACGTGTAACAGACAGCAGGGGTTGCGTTCGTTGCCCGACTTAACGGTACAATTCAAACCACGAACTGACGACGGCCATGCATCACCTGCCTAATTGTCCGAAGAGGGCCAATGTTTCCAAAGGCTTGCAACTAGGTTTCAAACCCTGGTGAGGTTCTTCGCTTAGCGACGAATTAAGCCGCACGCTCCACCGCTTGTGCGAGTCCCCGTCTATTCCTTTGAGTTTTAAGCTTGCGCTCGTACTACCCAGGCGCTTGACTTAACGCGTTAGCTTCGCCTCGGAGAGGGTCGATACTCCCCAAAGCCAGTCAAGATCGTTTAGGGCGTGGACTACCGGGGTATCTAATCCCGTTCGCTACCCACGCTTTCGTGTTTCAGTGTCAGGAATACGCCAGTGTACTGCCTTCGCTTTCGGTGTTCCCCACGATATCAACGGATTTCACCCCTACACCGTGAGTTCCGTACACCTCTCGTATCCTCTAGCGGTACCGTTTCCCCCGCACTCCCGAGGTTGAGCCCCGGTCTTTAACGGAAGACTAATACCACCACCTGCACACCCTTTACGCCCAGTGATTCCGGGTAACGCTCGAGGCATCCGTATGACCGCTCCTGCTGGCACGGAATTGGGAGCCTCTTATTCATGAGGTAACGTCAAGATTTCCTCCCTCATAAAAGAAGTTTACGATCCGAAAACCTTCATCCTTCACGCGGCGTCGCTCCGTCAGGCTTTCGCCCATTGCGGAATATTCTCGGCTGCAGCCTCCCGTAGGAGTATGGACCGTGTCGCAGTTCCATCGGTGGGGGTCAGGCTCTCACCTCCCCTACGCGTCATAGCCTTGGTAGGCCATTACCCTACCAACAAGCTGATACGACGCAGGCCGCTCCCATAGCGAGAAATCTTTACTGGTCGCTCCTCGCCACACTCGTCACGACCGTATACCGGGTTCGTATACGGGGTTCGGGACGTCGACAAGCAGCGTCGCTGCTTGTCCCGTATACGAAATACGTATACGGATCCCGGGTTCCGAATGCAACGAGGAACGACCAGACCATCGGGAATTACCCAACCTTTCGGCTGGCTATGCCCGACTATGGGGTACGTACCTACGTGTTACTACCTCGTCTGCCGCTGACGCATCACACTGTGTGCGATGCTTCCGTATACGGAACTCGTATACGGTGTTCGGGACGCATGAGCAAGCAACACATTGCTTGCTCCCGTATACGATATCCGTATACGGATCCCGAGCATCACAGGCACTGTGATGCGCCCGCTCGACTTGCATGCCTTATCCACGCCGCCAGCGTTCACCCTGAGCCAGGATCAAACTCTAACAATAGATAGGAATTTTTTGAGCTATGGCGCCTCGCGTCTCTCGACGAAGGCGCCTAAGGACGGAACAAAAGAGAACATGCTCTCCTGTTCCTACAAACTTTGATCGTATATGTGACTGTCAACGTACAGACCCCCACACAGCTACCATGGACAAACGGGTGTGACGGTGGGGTAAGTATACCCAGGGAACCCGTGGCGTCAAGTGCGTTCGGAGCGTATGCTGGTGGTGCATGAACTCACCTGAAACGGTCGTTATTTCCGTCGGAGGCTCGCTCATCGTTCCCGACGGGATAGACGTGCCTTTCTTAAGGCGTTTCAAAGCCTTCGTTCTTAAGCACATCACGAACGGCACACGCTTCGTCATCATTACCGGAGGCGGAAGAACGGCGCGGCGCTACCAGGATGCAGCACGCAAGGTATCCACTCTCACCGACGACGATCTGGATTGGCTCGGCCTCCATGCCACCCGCCTCAATGGTCACCTGTTACGCACCGTTTTTCGCGACGTGGCCCACCCCACCATCATCACCAACCCCGACGAGGTGGCGGACGTGCCCATGACCGTACGGATCGTGATCGCTGCGGGGTACCGCCCGGGCGCCTCCACGGACCTGCGCGCCGTACAGATCGCATCGCGTGTTAACGCACGACGGCTCATCAACCTTTCGAACGTGGACTACGTGTACGACAAGGACCCGAAGATATACAAGCATGCCGAGCACATCACTGATATTGCCTGGTCCGCGTTCCGCGCCCTCCTGCCGGACCACTGGGATCCCGGCCTCTCCGCACCGTTCGACCCCGTCGCCGCCGAGGCGGCCGAGGCGCTCGGCATGGAGGTCGCCATCATGAACGGAGCATCCCTTGCTCACGTTGCAAGGTACCTGCGCGGAGAACGGTTCAAGGGCACCCTCGTGCATCCCTAGAGAACTTGGAAAAGGTTTGAACGGCTTTCCCGCCCGAATCTTGGCACGTACCGCAAGCTAGTACTCTCGTATGGAGATCTGCGCATCCGTTTTGCGCACAAGGTCGAGTACGACCGACACCACGATGAGGAGCGCCGTGCCTCCCACGGCCAGGGTCGAAGATCCGGTGATTGCCTGCATGATGAGGGGCAGCACCGCGATAACACCGAGGAAGAGCGCTCCCACGAACGTGATACGGGTGATGACCGAGCCAAGGTACTCGGCGGTCGCCGAACCGGGCCGCACTCCGGGTATGAATGCACCCGATTTCTGGAGGTTGGTGGCGATTGAGTGCGGATCGAACGTGACCGCGGTGTAGAAGTATGTGAACAGAAACACCAGGAGGAAGTATATAATGCCGTAGATGAGCTGATTGTTCATGATCTCCAGCGCCTTCTGTGAGAACGCTGCGACGTCGGCGTGCTGCACCCTCTTCAAGAACTCGAAAATCATGCGAGGAAAGAGAATGATGGAAAGCGCGAACACGATCGGGATAACACCCGCCTGGTTCAGGCGTAGCGGTAGGTACGTTGAGACACCCCCGTAGGTCTTGCCACCGCGCACCTGTTTCGCGTAGCTCACCGGTACCGGGCGCTCCGCTTCCGCCATCACGACCACCCCGGCGGTCACGAGGAGCGCCGACGCGAGGAACCCCGCGTAGGTCGGTATTTGCCCGGGATCGAAGTTGAAGAGCACCTGCCCTAACGTCGCGGGAAGACGCGAAACGATGCCCGCAAAGATGAGCACGGATACCCCGTTGCCGATCCCGAACTCGCTGATGAGCTCACCGAGCCACATGAGGAGGATCGAACCGGACGCGACCACCACCACGTTGACCATAAAGAGGAACAGGGAAAGGTCCGTCACGATACCTTGTCGCGACAAGAGCATGAGGAAACCGAACGCCTGCACGAACGCAAGCGGTACGGTAAGGAGGCGCGCGTACTGGGTGAACTTTTGCCTCCCCACCTCGCCCTCCTCCGAGTAGAGTGCCTTGATCTGGGGTGACATGATGGAGAGGAGCTGCATGATGATCGACGCGGTGATGTACGGACCGACGCCGAGCATGACGATCGACAGGTTGGAAAGCCCGCCTCCCGAAAAGAGGCTCATGAGGCTCAAGAATTGGTTGTTCTCGAAGAACGCTTTGAGCTGGCCGGCATCAACGCCCGGGACCGGTATCGCCGCGAGCAATCGAAACACGACGAGCGCCCCCAAGAGGAACAGCACGCGTTGGCGGATACCACTATCGGCCGCGATGAGTTTCAGTTTTTGTACGAATGTTCCGAACATAGTGCATCGCTCACCTATGATACCTCATGGATATGCGCTCCGGTACCCTTGCGCCTCACCTCACGGTCTGACACAACTTCTGCACTGTTCACACGCCAACAGCCTCTTTTTAAGACTGCACCGTACCGCCAGCTTGCTCTATAATTTCTTTCGCACGCGTCGAAAGAAGGCACCCGGACACGGTAATCGCGACAGTGAGCGTACCCATGCCAAGTATCTTCACACTCGGCACACGTCCGGCATAGCGCCGCACGATTTTCTGTGCCACGAGCGTCTTTGGGTCAACGTGAGCACCCGCTGTGAACACGGCGAGATCACGTATGTTCACCACCGCCGTATGGTCCGGGGCGCTGTTCACCGTCCGCGCCCTATTCTTTCCATGCCCCCGCAGCTTTGGGATACGCTTCATGATGTCACGCTCCGCGGGACGTATCTTGCGACCGGCACGGGAACGCTGTCCCTTGTGACCTTTCCCCGACGTTTTGCCGCGCTTGCCGCCACGACCGATCCGGCGGGCTTTCGTGAGGCTATGTGTTCGTGTGAGCGTGTTCAGTTGCATAATGGTGGGACAATCAGTTTTCCTTCTCGGCTTTGCTGTCGGCGAGTGCGGGTGCCGCCACGGGTGCTTTGCGTTGCCGCACGGGGGAGAGCTTGGAGAGAGCAAGCAGCGCCGCCCGAGCGTTGTTGAGTGGGTTTTTACTCCGCGAGAGCACCTTTGCCGACACGTTCCTGAGGCCCGCAAGCTCAAGCACGGTACGCACCGCACTACCCGCCTTGAGACCCTTGCCGGGAGCCGGTATGAGCATAACCTGTGCGGCGGCATACTTCGCGCGCACGTCGTGTGGAATTGATGCCCCTTCGGTAATCGGTACCTTGAGGACGTGTCGTTTTGCGTGACGAGTCGCTTTCTCAATGGCGAGCGCCGTATCAGTCGCTTTCCCCAAACCCACACCGACCTGTCCCTTGCCATCACCAATGACGAGTGTGACACTGAATGAGAACCGACGACCGCCGGCGACAACGCGTGTCACTCGACGTATATCAAGAAGCTTATTGTCAAACTCACTCCGTGCACGGGGTTCTCGCGGACGACGCGGACGACGGTCGCCACCACGAGCACGGCCCTGATCACGTCCGGAAACCGACTCACGCACACCGCGCGCCTCCTGTGAGGTGCTCTGTGCCTGTGTTGTTGTATCTACATCGGTCATATAAACATTGTTGGATATGCATTAGAACGCCAGTCCTCCCTCCCGTGCCCCGTTGGCAACCTCTTTGATGGTGCCAATGAAGGGAAAGCCACCTCGGTCGAATACAGCGCGCACAATACCCTTTTCTTTCGCGAAGCCGGCTACCAGCATACCCACGGCATGCGCCCGAGCGCATTTTGTATCACCGACGGTTCGGCGCGAATCGGCGGCAGCAAGGGTCACCCCACGCACGTCATCAATGAGCTGCGCATACACGGCCGTGTTTGAACGGTAGACAACTAGCCGGGGACGATCTGCGGTGCCGACAACGCGCGCTCGAATGCGGTGGTGACGTCGCGCTCGCAGGGCCGTTTTTTGTGCTGTGTGTGCCATATGCGTAGTACCAATAATATGTGTCCTATTTTTTAGGACGCTTTCTTACCCTGCTTGCGCAAAATGACCTCGTCACTGTAGTGGAACCCCTTACCCTTGTAAGGTTCCGGTTTCTTCACGGCTCGCACGTTCGCAGCGAACTGCCCAAGCTCTTCTTTGTCTATGCCGGTGAGAGTGAGCTCGCTCTTCTCTACGATCGCGTTGATGCCCTCCGGTATGACCATCTTGACCGGATGTGAAAAACCAACCTGCATGGTAAGCTCTTTTCCTGTGACCGCCATTTTGTAGCCGACTCCGTCGAGAACGAGTTTCTTGCGGTACGGCTCGCGGACACCGCGAAGCATGTTGGTGAGGTGTGATGCATATGTACCCCAGAGGGCGCGCGCAAGACGCGTTTCGTTCGTTGGAACCACCGACACGGTACGCCCCGTGACCTCAATCTTCACGTATGGGTGTACGGTACGGGTCACAACACCGAGCGGTCCTTGCACCGAAAGTGTGGAACCCGATACCGTTACCTCGGTTTTTTCGGGCATATGAACGGGTTTTTTACCTATGCGTGACATGGTGTGTGTTGCGGTACGTGTGTACTACCAAATCTCGAACAAGAGCTCTCCGCCCGTGCCATCTTTACGTGCTTCATCACCGAAGAACACCCCTTTTGATGTCGAGACCAACTGGGTTCCGGTCCCGCCACGTACGGGTTTCAAATCGGCCGCCCCAACGTACACGCGCCGACCGGGCCGCGATATACGCCGAACGTCCGACACGCGAAAGATACCTTCCGCGGTCCGTGCGAGCACAAGCTCAATGGTCTTTCCAGATTTCTTGCCCCGAGGCGTCAGCTCCGCAACATACCCACGCCGTTTGAGCTTTTCCGCGATGGCATACTTGAACCCCGAGTACGGTACGGAAACAGTGTCCTTGCCGGCGAGGACGGCATTCTTGATGCGAATGATCATGTCGGCAATGGGGTCAGTCATGGTGATTAGTGGCGTGAGCGCTTCAGGCTACCAGCTGCTCTTCTTAATGCCGGGTATCCTGCCCTCGTTCGCAAGCTCGCGAAAACAGATACGACAGAGCGAAAAATCGCGCATGAACCCTTTTCCACGCCCGCAACGAAAACAGCGGTTCACCGCTCGCGTGCTGAACTTTGGCTTCTTTTGACTGCGTGCTATAACTGACTTTTTTGCCATATGATGCGCTTGTATGCTGTGCGTACGAAAACGAAAGACCTGCTCGTCAGGCTTGGCGCAGGGTAGCAGTCTTGGCACCTATTGTCAACGCCAACTTGCGACCATCGCTGTTCGTTCGGGTATTCCTCGACCGAGATCGTGAGGATGTACCTGTAGTACGTACCATACCAAGAAGTGCGCGCCTGGTCAACACACACGCATGATATGATACACAACACGCATGATACCGAAATATTGCGACATGCTCGTATGGGGCCCATAGGAAACGGGCATACGTGGCGACGATCAAGGTTCGAGGTGGAGTATATAAAGTTGTTCGGTTGTTGAAAACATATATAGGGTATGAGCCGTGGTACCTGATATACTCGACCTTACGGTGGGGGGTTTGGTGCCTTTGACATGGTTCCATGGTGTGCACATGAAAACACTTAGTACGCAGATCAAGGAGTTTGCTCTCGATTCCGGCATGGTATCGCATGCCGCGTACAGTGATGCCGAGCGTGAAGCAGAGAAACAAAAGACGACGCCGGAGGATGTGTTGGTACGCAAGGGGTTGGTATCGGAGGATGACATGCGCCGCATGCAAGCATACGTCCTCGGTGTACCATTCATCAGCCTCGCAAAAGAAAAGATCCTGTACGACGTACTTGCGCTCATACCAGAGCCGATCGCTCGAACACATAATGTTGTTGCCTACAAACGCACAGATCGTGAGCTTGAGGTCGCCATGCTCGACGTGGAAGACCTACAATCCATCGAGTTCATTAAAAAGAAGGCTGGCTTAAAGATACTGCCACGTCTTACCGACGCGGAGAGCATCAAGCACGTACTTCTCCAATATCAAAAGACCCTGCGCGATGAGTTCGGGGACCTTATCAAACGAGAAAGTGCATCTATCGAAGCAATTCCGCTCGATGGTGACGAGGGTGCCTCGGAAGCCGACCTTAAAAAGCTCGCCGAGGATGTGCCGGTCGTTCGAGTGGTGAACGCCCTCCTCAAGCACGCGATCATCCAGAATGCCTCTGACATACATATTGAGCCCATGGAAGAGGAGGTGCTGGTGCGATACCGAATCGATGGCATTCTCCACGATGCCATGCGGCTTCCCAAAAATGCCGGTTCGTCCATAACCGCCCGCATCAAGGTGCTGTCGGGTCTCAAACTTGACGAGAAACGCCTCCCCCAAGACGGGAGGTTCAAGATGGCAATCGATACCGAGAAAGTGTCGTTCCGTGTATCACTCCTCCCCACGTACTACGGTGAGAAAACGGTCATGCGCCTCCTGCGTGAAAATGGAGGAGGCTACTCGCTCGAGGGACTCGGGTTCCATGGCGATAGTCTGGAACGGCTGCATAAAGCGATGAAGCAAACGACCGGTATGATTCTCACCACCGGCCCAACAGGCTCTGGCAAAACGACCACCCTCTACACGGCACTCGATATACTGAACACTCCTGACGTCAACATCTCAACGGTTGAAGACCCAATCGAGTACCAGATGGCGCGCATCAATCAAACACAGGTGCGTCCTGAAATAGGTTTTACGTTTGCCCGCGGCCTCCGTGCGCTCGTGCGCCAAGACCCCGACGTCATCATGGTTGGTGAGATTCGCGACAATGAAACGGCGGCACTCGCCGTGAACGCCGCCCTCACCGGACACCTCGTGCTCTCGACACTCCACACCAACAGTGCCGCGGGGGCAATACCACGACTTATCGACATGGACATCGAGCCGTTCTTACTTTCTTCCACCGTGCGGGTCATCATTGGGCAGCGACTGGTACGCCGGCTCTGCGGCGAGCGTGAGGAGTACCACCTTCCCCAAGAGGAAATAGAGTCCCTTGCTTCAATTATGAATATCGAGGCGGTACTTCGAAGCCTGCGCGAAGAGGGTGTTGTGAAAAAAACGGACAAGATTGACACCATACCCTTCTATCGCCCGAAACCGAGCGAGGATGCACCCGACGGATACAAGGGCCGAGCTGTTATCAACGAAGTGCTCACCGTATCTCCCACCATCAATGAGCTCATTCTTGCACGTGCTTCGAGTGACGCGATCGAAAAGCAGGCACGTTCGGAGGGTATGCTCACGATGGCGGAAGACGGTCTTTTCAAAGCTGCCCAGGGTATCACAACCGTGGAGGAGGTTTTCCGTGTTGTGAGCGAGTAGGTATGACATCACTACCGCGGGCGGAACGTAAGCGAACACGATAGTGTACACCGCGCCTGTTGGCATGCCCCGCTTCACTTACAAAGCACTGCGCACGGACGACAAGACTCCCTACACAGGCACTGTCGAAGCAGCTGATCGATTCGAAGTGTACGCGCTCGTACGAAAAGAAGGGGGGCAAATAGTATCGGTTGCGGAAGGACATGCGGGATTCAACCCGCTCTCGTTCGATCTCGGCAGGCTGTTCGGCAGATTCCGCGAGATTGACAAGATCATGCTCATACGCAACCTCGGGGCGATGCTCGCGGCGGGCCTCCCCATGTCACGAGCGCTCGGCGTAGCCGAGCGACAAGCGCGACGTGCGCGTGTCAAAGAGGTCATACATGGTGTTGAACAGGAAATACAAAAAGGCGGATCGCTCTCGAGCGGTATGCTCAAGTACCCTGCGGTGTTCCCTGCCCTCGTCACCTCCATGGTGGCGGCGGGCGAGGAGAGTGGCACTCTCTCGGATACGCTCCGCACGATCGCCGACCAGCTCGAACGTTCCTACGAGCTCAAGAAAAAGATCAAAGGCGCCATGATCTACCCGGCAGTCATCGTGTCCGTGCTCGTGGTGGTCGGCATCCTCATGATGATCTTCATCGTTCCCACCCTCACCGCAACATTTAAAGACATGGGGGTCGACCTACCCCTGACCACACGTGTCGTCATATCCGTAAGTGATTTTCTCGTCGCCCATACGCTCACTGCACTTCTTCTCGGGATTGTGACCATTGTGGCATTCGTTGGCCTGCTTCATACCGGCTCGGGAAAACGGGTTTTCGAAACCATTATTCTTCGGATACCCATCATCGGCACCCTTGTAAAAGAAACGAACAGTGCCCGTACCGGTCGTACGCTCGCGTCACTCCTCTCTGCGGCGGTAAATGCCCTCACGGCGATCGAGATTACCCGCGATGTCGTCCAGAACAGCTACTACCGAGCGGTGCTTGACAAAGCACGCGAACAGGTGCAGCAGGGGAAGCCGCTCGCCCAGGTCTTCTTTGACGCCGAACACCTCTATCCTCCGCTCGTGGGGGAACTCATCGCCGTGGGGGAGGAAACCGGCGCGCTCCCGGACATGCTCCGTCAAGTGGCTCAGTACTACGAGAACGAGGTCGAGCAAAAAACGAAGAACATGTCGACCATCATCGAACCGTTCCTCATGCTTGTGGTCGGCGGTGCGGTCGGGTTCTTTGCGGTGTCCATGATCTCGCCAATCTACAGTATTACCTCGAACATTCAGTAACACCGCATGGAACGCACGCACCACGGGGACAGTACACGATGCGTACACCAACGCGGCGTGTCGCTCGTGGAGAGCATACTTGGCATTACTATCATGCTCATTGTATTCTTGGCACTTTACGCATCCTTTGATGTCGCAACGCGACTTGGTGCTCTCAATCGTCTACGCACCACCGCACTGCTCGTGGCAAATGAACGTATAGAGAAGATTCGCGCACTACCCTATGACGCCGTGGGGACCATCGCCGGTTTACCGCCCGGAGAAATACCTCAGGTTGAGGTGGTCACGCGGAATGGACACGATTTTACCGTACGTACGTTCATACAGTATGTTGACGATCCCGCGGATGGAAGCGGTGTCGGTGACACCCTTGCCGCAGACTACAAGCGAATCAAAATCGAGGTTTTGTACACCTACCGCAGCGCGACACAAGCATTCTCATACGTGACAACCGTTGCCCCCCGTTCCCAAGAGGCCCTCACGGGCGCAGGTATCCTGCAGATAACCGTCACCGATGCCGCAAATATACCGCTTGGGGGGGTCACAACGCATGTCGTGAATACAACGGTCGCCACGTCGGTCGACATAACCACATACACGAACGCACAAGGTATCGTATCCTTTCCGGGCGCGTGGGCGGGAACCGGATACCAGGTCGTCGTCGGTAAATCAGGATACTCGGGTGCGCAAACATACAACGCGTCGAGCACGAACCCGAACCCAAGTCCGTCTCCGGCAACCGTTGCCGAAGGATTTACCACGGGGCTCATGTTCAAGATAGATCGCCTCTCAACACTGAACATCCAAACACGCACGTGGCCCCAGCATGGGCGCGTTGTGAATACCTTTGCCGACACCTCGCAGCTGCAAGCCCGCGCGGATACGGAGGTTGCCGGTGGGGCACTGGCACTCACGGGAACCCCGGGATCATACGCGATGCATGGGTACGCCACGAGCACGAGCATGACACTCCCCGCGGGAGGCGTGTGGAACGTATTGTACGCGAGCGGTACGGCACCCATTGGTACCACGATGCGTTTCCACGTCTACTACGATAGCGGGGGTGGGGTGTTCCTTCCCGTTCCCGAGGATGTCTTGCCCGGTAACGCCGTCGGAATTATCTTCACTCCCTTCTCCCTCCGCGATCTGGAAGATGATGTGCATGGGACCATACGTATCGTCGCAGACCTTGCCACCGCCGACCCTGCGGTCACACCAACACTTGATGAGCTGTATGTATCATACGAACATGTCGCCACCCCGATTGGTAACGTCGCCATGACCCTCCGTGGCTCAAAAACAATAGGCACGGACGCGGGAGGTAACCCCGTGTATAAGTACGACGTTTCATTCCTCTCGTCGGCTCTGGGGGTGTGGCAAACGAATACCATTGAGTGGGACGCGTACGAGCTCGGCGTGAGCGGCTACACGATTGCATCTGCGTGCCCTTCCCTGCCCGTGGTGCTGCAGCCCGACACGACACGCGACCAGACCATGACACTCACGGGAGCCACGTCTCACGCACTCGTCGTCAATGTGCTCGATGGCGATGGCAACACCTTGCCACACGCGGATGTGCAGGTGAAGGGAGGCACCACCGACCTTGCCCGCGCCACCGACTCCTGCGGAACCATGTACCTGCCACTTTCGAGTTCGGGGACGTATGCGGTGTCGGTCACCGCAGCGAGCTTCCCCCACTACGCCACAACGACGGCCGTATCCGGTGTCACCAACCTCGCCGTCACCCTCGTACCATGAGCATACCCACACGTCGCCCATCGTCACGTGCGGAGTGCGGTTACACGCTACTTGAAATGCTCGTGGTGATAGCGATCATCGGCATCACCATGCCCGCCGTGTACGCCGCGATAAACGCTCTGTACCACGTACACGGGTCAACACTCGCACGCGCCGTCGCAGTAACGGAAACCACGAAAGGAATTCGAGAGATCGTGCGCGATGTACGGTCCGCGGTATATGCCGAGAACGGTTCACTACCTATCGTTGCGCTTGCTACAAGCTCGCTCACCATTTACGCGGACACCGACCTCGACGGTGTTGTCGAGCGGGTGCGCTACTTCTTGGACGGCACCACCGTCCGCAAGGGGGTCATCGAACCAACGGGGACATCAAGCTACCCCGTGGCACAAGAATCCGTCACGCCGCTCATGGCGAACATCATCAATACAACAGCCTCGACATCACTTTTCCGCTACTACACGGCAACGGGCACAGAAATTGTTACGCCGAGCGCTTCGCTCGCGGTGCGACGCGTCGACGTAATCTGTATTGCGCGTTCACCCGCGGGCACGACCACAGATGCCGTTACGGTGGCTTCGAGCGCTTCAATTCGTAACCTTAAGGATAGTTATTGACCAGCATGACACACACCTCGACCACGCACGCACACCGCCTCGCTCCTTCGGGCGGCATTACGGTCATCGTCATTGTGTTCACGGGCATATTTTCAGTACTGCTTATCGCACTACTCGGATACATCACCGTGCAGCACCGTTCCGTCGCGATGAAGACCGCGGAAGAGAGTGCGCTCCAAATAGCCGAAGCCGGCATCGAGTACTACCGCTGGCACCTTGCACATTTCCCGGATGACATAACGGATGGTACCGGGCAACCGGGGCCGTATGTCCATGAGTATACGGACCCCGAAACGGGCGCTGTGGGAGCTTACTCGTTGGAGATCGGTGGCGAGGTTTTGTGTGGGGAGGTCCAGGTGGTCCGTGCCACAAGCACCGGATGGACGTATGCCGAACCGGCCCTGATTCGAACGATCGTGGTACGTATCGCTCGACCCACCGTCGCCGACTACTCGTACATTGTTGACTCGAACGTATGGGCCGGAGATTCTCGCACCATTACCGGCCCATACCACGGCAATGGTGTAATACGCATGGATGGAAACAACCAGAGTGCCGTGACCAGCAAGATCGGTACGACCTCTTGTTCGGGCGCCGGCCTTGGCGGTTGCAGCGGCACCGTCAATGGCATCTACGGCTCCGGCACACACCCCGAGTGGTGGCGTTGGGCACAGCCGGACATACCGTTCTCGAATTTCGATTACGACTTTGGGGAAATGGAAACGATCGCCCAAACCAGCGGTATTTACCTCGCGAAAATATCGAACGACACGACGCGGTATGGGTACTACCTTGAGTTGCGCGCCAACGGTAGCATCGACATCTACCGCGTGACGAGTGCCACGTGGGTGACCAGTGAGACGCCGGGCAGTCAGACCATCTCGTTCCCGGAACTACTCGGCGACGTGAGCACAAAGCGTCAATTCATCGAGAACCGTGCGATACCTTCAAGCTGTCCGCTCATTTACGTAGCTGACCGCACGTGGCTCGAAGGTGTGGCTGCGGGTAAGGTGACTGTTGTCGCGAACGATACGGGCGCCGCATCTCCCGACCTGTTTCTGCAAGACAATATTACGTACTCGACGAGCACGGGACGGGACGGGCTGACCGTGCTTGCCGAACGCAACTTGCTCATACCACTCTACGTACCGAACACCATGACCCTGAGTGGCATCTTCTTCGCACAGAAGGGTTCGTACGGTCGCCCCCACTACGGCAGCGTGACGGGATACAACGGCTACAGAACAAGAGCGTCACTCACCACCAACGGAACGGTCGTTTCCAAGCTACGCACCGGAACCTCGTGGACGGATGGGCAAGGGTTCACAGATCGCACAGATAACTACGATCGCGTGCTTGCAAAGTCGCCACCAACACTCACTCCTTTCACCTCGATGAACTTCCGCTTCATCGAGTGGCGTGAGACCAGGTAGGGGGGTCATCAAGGGACAATTTGTTAAAAATGGCCGAACCACGTGAACCGCATTTTCGGGTTTGCTACGAAACACCGTCAACGCGCGCGTATCATGCGCCCATCACTCTCGAACATGATCGTACCCTCCTCGCACGTACGCCTCTCACGCACCCCGAACCGCGCGAGACGTTTGATCGTCTCCTCGTGCGGGTGACTGTACGTGTTATCACACCCGGCGGAAATGACACCGTGCGTCGGATCGACAAACCCGAGGAACACATCCGAGGTCGAGGTGCGCGACCCGTGGTGCCCCACCTTGAGGACGGTGCTCGCGAGCGCATTGCCGTAGAGACCGACGAGGTACGTTTCAACCTCGGTTGGCGCGTCGCCGGTGAGGAGAAAGGAGGTGTCGCCGTACGAGAGGCGGGCAACGATCGAGCCGATGTTCGGATCCACCCCCGATACGTCGCGGTCGGGAAAAAGGATCTCGATGCTCACCCCAGGCTCGAGGACAAGTGTCATGCCACTTCGAACCTGCACGGGGGTTAGACCCTCCGCACGGACCGCTTCGGCAAGCGCAGCGCTGTCCGCGCCATCATCACGCACCCCCGGTTCGAGGAACATGCCGACATCATAGCGCGCGAACACCTCCGGTAAGCCTCCGATGTGGTCGGCATCGGGATGGGTCGCCACCACCACGTCAATCGTGCGGTCCGAGAACGGCATGACCTCACCGAGCCGCTCGAGTACCGCGCGCCCCACACCCCCGTCAATGAGCACCTGTGTACCGTGCGGCGCCTCGAGGTACACGGCGTCACCTTGTCCCACGTCGAGGAATGCGACCATGAGCACACCCCCGCCTTCCGCGGCGTAGACCCTGCACCACACCGCAATCGCCAGAGACGCGAGACATGCGACAATCCCCCCCGCAGTGAGTGTTCGCCAGGGCGGTGCACCGTGTGCGAGGTCATGCATACCGTTTCGTTTCAGCACTTCCCCAACGGGGGTACCGGATCAACGGATTGCCGACGCGACGGCCGAGACCACGCGTCGGTCGAAAATCGAGGGAATGATGGAGCGCGCGGTCGGTCGCACCACAAGCGCGGCGAGCTTTCGCGCCACCCGTACCTGCATGTCGTCGGTGATACGCGATACACCACGGTCGAGCGCGCCGCGGAACACACCCGGGAACACGAGTGCGTTGTTGATCTGGTTCGGAAAATCCGAACGTCCGGTCGCAACCACGGCCGCACCTGCCGCTTCGGCGTCCTTGGGCAAGATCTCGGGTACCGGGTTTGCGAGCGCAAAGACGATAGGGCGCTGCGCCATGACGCGAATGTGTTCGGGGTGGATCGTGCCCGGACCCGATACCCCAATGACCGCATCCGCCCCCGCGACCGCTTCGCGCACATCCCCCGAACGTCCCTCGCGGTTCGTGGAAAGTGCGAGGTCGCGCTTCTCCGCATGCAGGTCGGTGCGGGTGGCACTCACAATCCCCTTCCGGTCGACCACGACCACATCGCTCACCCCAGCCCGGAGGAAAAGTTTCGCAATGGCGGTGCCGGCTGCCCCCGCACCAATCACGGCGATGCGCACCCGAGCAATACTCTTCCCGACCACCTTGCACGCGTTCATGAGCCCCGCGAGCGCCACGATCGCAGTGCCATGCTGGTCATCGTGCATGACGGGAATGGTGAGCAGACGTTTCAGGCGCTCCTCGACCTCGAAGCAGAGGGGAGCCGCGATGTCCTCGAGGTTGATACCGGCGAACGATGGTGCAATCGCCTGCACGACCGCCACGATCTCATCGGCCGTGTGCACGTCAAGCACAATCGGCACCGCGTCAACGTTGGCGAGCTCCTTGAAGAGGAGTGCCTTCCCCTCCATGACGGGAAGTGCTCCCACGGGACCGATGTTCCCGAGCCCGAGCACCGCCGAACCGTCCGACACCACCGCAACGAACCGTCCGGCACTCGTGTACGTTTTTGCATGTTCCGGATGCGCGGCAACGAACGACGCGACGGCACCCACACCGGGGGTATAGAGAAGACCGAGTGTCGCACGTGTCGCGCGAACGAGCGGTTTCAACGCGACCTTGCCCCGGTACTGCTTGTGGAGCGCGAGCGCTTGGTGCGCAACGGTCGCGGGTTTTCGATGCGTGGTCATATGCGTGGTATGCTTACGGGTACTACACCATCGTACCACAGCGCTTCACCTCACGTGAACCATGTACGTTGATTGTGCAGCACACTACCATTCACCAACACACGACCATGGAATACGCACCACGCACGTTCACCCTCCCGACGATACCTGGGCTTTCACCGGACCAGATCAACCTCCACCTCGGTCTCTATGCGGGATACGTCAAGCACGTCAACGTACTTGCCACACAGATGAACAAGCTCGCGGCATTCGGCGATGAGTACGACTACGCGATCGCGGCGCTTCGTCGTCGCCTCGGATTCGAGTGGAACGGCATGCGCCTCCACGAGCTCTATTTCGAAACGATCGAGGAGGGACCTTCGGTGCTTCGTGCGGACAGCGCTCTCTACGCTAAGATCGCCGAGCAGTACGGTAGCTTTGCGAACTGGCTCGACATCTTCACGAAAGTTTCAGCACGCGGACCGGGCTGGGCCATACTCGTGTACGACCCGCGCGGACAGCGGTTCTTCCACGTATGGGTGAGCGACCACGAGCATGGGCAGCTCGCGACACTCCCCGTCCTCATCGCACTCGACCACTGGGAGCACGCGTACCTGGTGGATTACCAACCAAGCGAAAAGGACCGGTACGTACGCTCATACCTCGATGCGATCAACTGGACGAACGTGGCACAACGGTTCGACGAGATCACGAAGGTGTAGTACCCTCCGCACACGCCTCGCGCGCACGCACGGCTCCCCGCTCTGCGTACCACACAAGCACTGAGAGACCGAGGTACAGGAGCACGATCACCCACCAGGGAGCGGGGGGGAGGGCGACCGCCGCGAAGGGAAGCGCGGCGGCGCGCTCCACGACGGTGAACACGTACGCGAGGAGCAGGTGTGCACCCCACGCGATAGGTAGTGTCAGCGTCACGCTCACCATCCCGCAGAGACCCGCGACGAACACAAGCGCCATGATAAACGGTACGACCGGGAGCACGAGGAGGTTCACGAACGGGGCGACGAGCGACACGGTCCCTACCTGGTACAGGAGGAGCGGCAGTACCGCGCACTGTGTCGCGAGCGTCGCTCCCACGACCCCACGCACCCCGCCCCACGCCGGCACGAACGTGAGGAACCGCTCCATGAGCGGCGCAGCGAAGATGAGCCCCACGGTCGCGGCGAAGGAGAGCTGGAACCCCGGGTCAAACACGAGGACGAACGGGTTCCACAGCACCATCACGCCGCCGGCGAACGCGAGCGCACGTACGAGGTGTGCGGGGCGACTCGTGTATGCCGCGAGCATGCCCACGAGCGCCATGACGCTCGCCCGCACCACCGTGGCCGATGCGCCGACCATGCACACGAACCCCACCACGCCACAGACGGCAAGCGCGAACCCCACCCCGCGCGGCAAGCGACGGGTGCCGCGCACGATGCCGTTCGCGACCAACGTCAGGTTGTACCCGGAGAGCACCACGAGGTGTATGAGGCCGCTCGTACGGAATGCGTCGAGCCACCGCTCACCGAGAGAGCGTTTCGCACCAACAACGAGACCGCCAGCCAGGGACGCCTCCGGCTCCGGCATGAGGCGCGAGAGAGAGGCGAGCCACGCCTGTTTCATTTCGAGAAGTCGGGATACCACGCGACTCCCTCCGTGGCCGCTCTCTGACGTGAGTTTGGCGTGTGAAACCTCGTAGTGCACACCTTCCTTCATGAGGTACCCGGGGTAGTCGAAGGTGCGGCCGGTGCCCGTGTCGAACGCGGTGGGCTCGCGTACCGTACCGACGATACGCACCCGATCGCCGTAGTGAAACACCGGGTGGGGCGGTACCGTGGCACGTACCACCGTTACGGGGCCACCCTCGGATGGATCGAGTGCGAGGGTGAGGAGCACCCCGCGTTCGCGGGTATCGGGTTCACGCACGACCACTCCCGTGCCCGTGAGCAAAGTCCCGTCCGTACGTACACGTCCGTGCTCGTAGGAGCGGTACGCCCACTCGGTACGCACGACGCCGAGCATGCAGGTACATACGCCGAGCACCCCAAGTCCGAGTACGTACGTGGGTACCCGACGCCACAGCACGAGCGCCGCACAGAGGCATACGGCAAGCACCGCCACGACGCCGTACACACCCACTGACATGCACGAACGCCAGAGCACGCCCGTGAGAAACCCACCGATGAGAATGAAGAACGAAGTCTGCACACATCACCGTGAGGACCGTCGTGCGGGAACGCTTCACCTCACTTGCCACGGTCCATCGCATCGTTCGCGAGTCGGTCAGCGTCGGCGTTCGCCGCACGCCGCACGTGCTCGAAGGAAAGGTGGGGGAACGTGGCGTCGACCAGTTCGCGTACGCGCGCGTGGAGAGGTATGAGTGTCGGCTCTTTCACCCGGTACTCACGGTTCAGCTGCTTGCACACGAGCTCGGAATCCATGCGCACGACCACCCGAAGGGTTCGGCACACGGCCGCTCCATAGTGCGCAAGGAGCGTCTCGAGACCGAGTATGACCGCATGGTACTCAGCGAAGTTGTTGGTCTGCCGCCCGAGGTAGCGCGACGCTTCGATGATGATGCGGCCCGCTTCATCGAACGCAACAGCTCCCGCCCCTGCGGGTCCCGGGTTGCCGCGCGCACCGCCATCGGTGTGGAGAATGATACGGTCCATGACGACCAGCACTATACCACATCCACGAGGCGAAGGCGCAGTTCCGACGCACCTCGAAAGTGGCTCGCCTCGAGGTGTGCGATGATGGTGACGAGCGCACCCGGAACGAGCGGTACCCCATAGGCGGTCGGTGCCGCAAAGAACGACACTGCTTTGCACCGATCATTGCTTCCTCGTGCGAACGTGAGTTCAAGATGCTCACCACCCTTACCAAAAGAGCGCACGTCGGCGAGGAGCGCGTCGCGAAAGCGAAAGAGCGGCTTCGGGTTACCTTCACCGAACGGACCGAGCTGTGCGATCGACCGATACAAATCCCAGGTCACCTCCTCGAGGCGCAGGTCACCGTCGAGTATGCGCACCGACTCGGTGTCACTGCTCGCTACACGCCGGTACGCCGCGAGGAGCGCCGCTTCGAGCGTATGCACGCGCTCCTCCTCGAGCCAGAAGCCGCCGGAATGGGTATGCCCTCCGTACTCGAGGAAGTGCTCCCGCGCCTCACGCATGAGCTCGTACACACTCACCCCTCCCCCCGAGCGGCACGATCCCTTGATCGCAACACCCTCCTCTCTCCCCCACAGGAAGACCGGACGCACGTACTCCTCGGCGAGCCCGCCGGCGACGAGCCCCAAGAGCGAAGGCTTCCATTCCGGGTTCCCGAGCACCACCACCTCCTTCGGTTCGCCCATGCGTTCGATGCGACGCTTAATCTCTCGTTTCATGGATGCGACGAGTGTCTTCCGTGCAGTGTTGATGCGATCGAGGTGCTCTGCGAGCACTCCCGCCTCGAGCTCGTCGGCGGTCGCGAGGAGGCGAAACGCATCGCTCGCGTGTCCCATCCTGCTCGCCGCGTTCACCCGAGGTGCGATCGTAAACCCCACATCATCTTCCGTCAGGTGCCGCTGGTCGGCGCGCGCGGTACGCAGGAGCGCCTGGAGGCCGGGGCGACGCGACTTGCGCAGTACGATGAGGCCGAAGTGCGCGAGCGTACGGTTCTCACCGGTAAGGGGCACCATGTCGGCGATCGTCGCCATGCCGACCATGTCGAGGAGCCACTTCACCTGCGCGACCGGCGGCAGCGCCGCACCATCGGCGCGAGCGTGCAGGTAGAGGAGAAGCGCGTACGCGAGCTTGAACGCGACACCCGCGCCGCAGAGCATCTTCTCCGGGTACGCACACCCTTCACGCTTCGGGTTGAGGATCGCGTACGCGGGCGGCAGGACCTCGCCAGGTATGTGGTGGTCCGTCACAATGACATCCACACCGCGCTCGCGCGCGTACGCAATGTGCGCATGGTCGCCGATGCCACAGTCGATCGTGATGATGAGACCCACTCCCTGCGCTACCAGTTCGTCGATGCCCGTGCGGTTCAAACCAAACCCATCGCGGTTGCGATGCGGGGTGTGGTGAACAACGTTCACACACCCGACCCGGGACAAGAGTTCATGCAGCACCACGGCACCCGGGATGCCGTCCATGTCGTAGTCGCTCCAGAGCGCGATACGTTCCCCGTTCGCACGTGCGAGCACGATACGCTCGCACGCACGCTCCATATCGCGCATGAGGAACGGGTCATGGGTGTCTCGCTCCCAATCAGGGGCGAGAAAGCGCACCGCTTCCTCGTCAGAGCCGATACCGCGCGTACGCAAAAGGGTACGTACGATTGGGACGTACGCGGCGAGCGCCGACTCGGGCGCAGAGGGGAGGGGCCGTAGCGTGTAGGTAGCCATGCGCGCTCATGCACCCGCTTCCCCGGCCTCGGTGTCCGAGGTGAGAGCGGGGGCGGTTTGCTCCACGAACCACGTCCGCAGCGTGCGTGTGTCCTGTTTCCAGTCATGGGAGTCAAGTACAATGATCGCGAGCGCGTGCGGCTCACCGTCGACCGGCTCGATGAACACCGCGAGCGAGGTCTGGCCCGCTTCATCGGTATACCCGAGCTTGCCACCCACGAACGTGGGGTCGGGAGCAAACTTGTTCTTGTTCTCCACGTTCCAACGTACACCGTTCATGCTCGTGATCACGGCACCCCAATCGCTCGACATGTCAAGAATGTAGCGATGCTCGGTGAAGAGGTGCCGCGCGAGAAGTACGAGATCGTTCGGCGTGGACCGGTTGCGCGGCGAGAGGCCGGACACGTCGCGAAACGATGTATCCTGCATGCCAAGTGTATCGGCCATGTCATTCATTGCTTTGAGGAAATTGTTCGTGCCGACGTGGGCGGCGAGTGATACTGCCACACTGTTGTCGGAATGCAAGAGGAGGGGGTAGAACAAATCCCCGATCATGTACCGTTCACCGTTCGGGGCTTCTGCGAGCTCACCGAGTGAAGCGGTCTGCGTACCGGCGACCAACGCGGTCATGAGCTTGGTCACCGACGCAATGGGGTACGCCGTGTTCGCGTGTTTGTCAAGGAGCACTTGACCACTCCCCAAATCTGCAACCGCGTATGCACGTGCGCTCGTTGCCGGCAGATCGCCGTCTTGCACCGCGAGCGTAGTGGACGATACGACAACGTAGGAGCGCGGTGCACCGTACACCACCACCGGTGTGTCCGTGGCGACAAAGTCGTAGAGGATACGTGCATCTTCGGAGCCCAGCTCGTACGACGCACTGCGCCGCGGCTCCATGTAGGGCATACCCGCCTCGGTGGTCGGGATACCATGGAACGCGTACCGTCCCCCGAACCGCACACAGTGAGGCATGTGCAGGTGCTGTGCGGTATTGACCATATGCGCCACCATGCCGGTCACCGCGTACGTGCCATGCGGTGGCGCGTCGGACGATGTCGCATCGGGAGCGTGTCTTACCGACATGGTACGCACCTCGCTACCATCTTCGTACAGCGTGACCGTTTCCGTGTATGGGTCGACCGCGACCGCACGACCCTCGGGGGGTACGTACCGTATCTGGAATGCCGTGGTATTTTCGTATGCCGCAGCCGGGGGAGCATGCTCCCCACCCGCAATGAGCGGCGTAGCGGCGATCGCGGTGCGCTCCAACGCGACCAAACGATGCACAGGCACCCACACCGCCCATACACTCGCCCCGAGCGCCATACACAGAAACACTTTGACCAAAAAGAACAAGTGGTGGATCGGATCGTCGGGAACGTTGGTATGCATGCGTGGGTGTGATACAGTGTACCATTATGTCACGCGCGCGTTGAGCGAGAAACGCATGGCAACCATTTTTTCACAGATCATCAAACGTGACCTGCCCGCCGAGATCGTGTACGAAAACGAGCATGTGCTCGCGTTCCTCGACATACACCCAAACAACCCCGGCCACACGCTCGTCATTCCAAAGCACGAGAGCACGAACCTGTTCGACATCACGCACACCTCGTGGACACAGGTTATGGAAGCGGTCCGCGTCCTTGCTCCAGCGCTCAAGGCGGCGGTCGGCGCGGACGGCATCAACCTTATGATGAACAACGGCGAGGTCGCCGGTCAGATTGTCTTGCACACACATGTACACCTCATCCCCCGCTTTGCGAACGATGGGTATACGCACTGGCCCGGTCACCCCTACCCCACGGGTGAGATGGCTCGCGTCGGCGCACACATACGCGCACAAATAAAACAGTGATGCAACGCCACAAGGCATAACGAGCGGCGCAGTGCGCCGCTCGTGAACCTTACTGTCTGTACTCCCACCCTCTCTGTGGTACCTGTAGGAGAAGGAGTTTTTTTCCTGCCACACTCTTCCCGTCGGTGGTACAGGCATCGGGGGGAAGGATATAAAAAATATCCAACGTACCGTTTTCATTCGGCTGCACCCGCGCCTCGGGGGCATCGCCCATGGTCATGAACTTGCGCATGAAAGCCTGCCACAGTGCCGTGGTCACCCCTAGCATCTTCGGTGCAGGCCTCTTCAACACTACGTCGGCAAGCGGCATTTCTTTCGTCATCTCACACCTCCCAAAAATCACAATGGGTTGAACTGGGTCGTAACGTACCACACGTATACCCGTGGCACAAACCGAGGATACGGTACGACGGGTTAGTTGTCCCTCTCCGGCGGACGCTCCGGTACGAGCTGATGCACCACTTCTTCAAGCGCCGCATGGATATTCTCCACGCTCTCTTTGAGCTCGTTCAGGATCTCCACGAGCTTGGCACCTTTGATGGGGTCATCTTTCTCGATTTCACCAATTGCGGTTTCGATGATCTCCTTCAGGGCATTGGTCGTCCCCAAGAGTTTCACCTCTCTCGCGGCATACTCCTGTGGAGAAACGGCGGCATCCTGTATGTTGAACAAGAGCTCTCGAGCCGCTTCGCAGCAACGATCTCCAGCGGCCCCAAGCCCTTCAAGCGCGGGCAGCAAAGAGAGTGTATTCGTCGCACTCTTTTCAATGTAGTAATTCACATCAACTACCGCATTCAAGTTTGCTCCGACTTTCTCCACAACACCCATTGCAGAATAGAAAGCATCTTTTGCTTTCTCCGAGAGTGTTTCTGCCACAAGCTTATAGTAATCATTAATTGTGGGTTCTGGTGGAACAAACGGAGGCCTTTCGACACTAGGATATCCTTCGATGTCGTCTGTTTGATTCCCTGGTTGACTGTTCATACAAATGAATCCCACGCACACGGCAGCAGCATACAATCACCTACTAAATTTATATCAGCGGTGCCGTACGAACCGTTACTGTGCACACGGTTTCTGTTAAGCATTAATTTATAATAAGCCTACGATTGACAGTATACTCGCCACGCTTGTGGTTGTAAAAGTGCGCGTTGCACAGGAACCAGCACCCGTTGAGGGAGGCGTAGTTATGCCAGCCGCTTGACCGTTCCGTACGAAGCGCCCCGAACGCCACGTCGGGTCGCATCAGTGTTCATGGTGTAACGCTGAGTGTCAGCGTCCATATCAATAAATTCATCCGCAATATCTTTGAGCCTGCCCGAGCTCGATCGCCCGAACGAAATGACCTCGACCTGGCACCCACCAGTCGTTTTCAGATACTCGACGAGTGGTACGAAATCGCCGTCTCCCGTCGCCAAGACGATTGTGTCGAGTTTGGGGGCCATTTTTATGGCATCAATTGCCATACCCACGTCCCAATCCGCCTTCTTGGCGCCACCCGCAAAAATCTGTAGGTCTTTAGTCTTCGCTTCGATACCAATCTTCGCAAGCGCTTCAAAAAAGCCTTGCTCTTCCCCACTCTCCGTGGTAACCACGTACGCAATGGCGCGCACGAGCGTGCGTCCGGCGACCGCTTCTTCAAGAACGTTGGCAAAGTGCACCTTTGCGTGATAGAGGTTTTTCGCGCTGTGGTACAGGTTCTGTGTGTCAATAAATACAGCGACCCGTTGCGCTTTGTGCTTGATAACAGCCATGGTGGTGATAAAAAAATTTTCTAAAAACACGAGACACCGCGAGAGGTCCTTGCTCTTGCAAGGACGAGTCTGGGGTGTGGAGTGGTGATGCTGTGGTGCGGACACGGCCGCACAAAAACCTACTTCTTTATATCGAGCTTCTTTAAAATGGCGCCGTGTGCGCGCTTGTCCTTCTTTTCGAGGTACTTGAGGTGCGCCCGACGATCAGCAACCATGCCCAAAAGGCCTCGGCGCGAATGCATGTCCCGGGGGTTCTTCTTGAGGTGCGACGCAAGATCGTTGATTTTGCGTGTCAGGAGGCCTATTTGCACCTCTGGAGAACCGGTATCGGTATCATGCCGCGCCGTTCCCTGCATAACGTGCTGTTTCTTCTTTTTCGTCAGCATGGGCACATACTAGCATGTATTGACGCAATATGCAAGTCATGTCCTTGTACACACTCACTATGATGTGCGACACTGTATGGTAATGCGTACCAGCACGGAACTTGAAGCGTTGCAACGTGAATTTCTTGCATACCTGGAAATAGAGCGGGGGCGTAGCGTAAAGACCATAGAAAACTATGCGCACTACCTTGTCCGTTTCTTTGAGCATGCGCGGGTGGCAAAACCACGCGACATTACCGAGCCTCTGGTACGCGAGTACCGCCTCTGGCTTAATCGGCAAGAAGCGCATCAAAACCAATTAATCAGCAAACGATCGACTCTGAAGAAAAAAACGCAAAATTACCACCTCATCGCGCTGCGAGCATTCCTCAAGTACCTCCGCAAACGCGGGATCACATCACTCGAGCCGGAACGTATCGAATTGGCAAAGGTGGGTGACCGTTCCCTTGACATCCTTACGAACGACGAACTAGGGCGCCTCCTTGCCGCCCCGAACGGTTCCGGGGAACGCGCACTGCGCGACAGAGCCATCCTACACACCCTCTTCTCTACCGGCCTACGTGTATCAGAACTCTGCTCCCTCAACACCGACATCGATCTCTCCCGTGACGACTTTTCGATTCGTGGTAAGGGTGATAAGGTGCGTGTCGTGTTTTTGAGCGAGGAAGCAAAGCGAGCGCTCCGCGCGTGGCTTAGTGCACGAAAAGATATCGAGGAAGCGCTTTTTGTGACCGTGGGTTCTCGACCATACGCCCCACGCACACGCATCACGCCACGCTCCGTGCAGCGCATCATACGATCGTATGCGGTCAAGGCGGGTGTCACACGCAAGGTTACTCCCCACGTGATCCGCCACGCGTTCGCCACGGACCTCCTCGGAAACGGTGCCGACCTGCGTTCCGTGCAGGCACTTTTGGGACACGCGAGTATCACCACAACGCAGGTGTACACGCACGTGACCGACGCGCACCTGCGGGACATACACAAGCGGTTTCATGGGAAAAAAGGCGAAGTGCTGTAGTTACCTACATATGCGTATCGTATCATGGAACGTAAACGGTATTCGTGCTGTTGCTAGAAAGGGACTCTTTTTTCCGATGCTTGAGAAACTGCGACCCGACATATTGCTCCTCCAAGAAACGAAAGCACACCCCAACCAGATACCCGATGCAACACGGACCATCCCTCCGTACCGGTCATTCTTTGACAGTCACCACCTCAACACCGGGTACAGCGGTACGGCAGTGTACACAAAGCGTGTACCTACCATGGTGACGTACGGCATGGGGATAGACCGTTTCGACCGTGAGGGGCGCATGGTCACCGTGTTCTACGAAGACCTCACGGTCGTGAACGCATATGTTCCAAATGGTGGCAGGGGACCCGAGCGACTTGCCTACAAGCTTGATTTTTACGATGCGTTCCTTGAGTATCTCGAGGGGTTGCGCAAGCGAAATCCGGTGGTCTGGGGCGGCGATGTAAACACCGCGCACGAGGCCATAGACCTCGCACGCCCCAAAGAGAACGAGAGCACAACGGGTTTCCTTCCCGAGGAACGCGCATGGATCGATACGGCTGAGGCACACGGCTGGATCGACACCTTTCGCCACATGCACCCCACACAACGTAACGCCTATACGTACTGGGATACCAAAACGCGCGCGCGTGATCGCAATGTCGGTTGGAGGATCGATTACCTTTTCCTGTCGCCGGATCTGTTGGGGTCGCTTGGTTCGGCATACATACACGATGACCTCATGGGGTCCGACCACTGCCCTATCAGCATCACATTCCGCTAGTATTTCGTGTGGGGCGGTAGAAACAGCATGATTTGAAACACTTTTGGGGCGCTTCCCTATAAAAGACAGTTATCCACAGGGGTGCGCTTTTTTGTCCTTTACTTGTCTTTTATAACTCGTATACTAATGCGTAGACCAACGTGATGATTCCCCAGTGTGACGGCAAAAACCACCACACCGGAGTACTGTTCTTTTGAGACAATAGTTCTTTCAGAAACCAAACGCAAGTAGCACATGAGTGAAGTTCAGGTGTAGATGTGAACACCCATTCATCATTTTTTAAAAATGACACTCATACATAACGAACGACATTTGTGGTAGCAAAAACGAACGGTTTCTAAAAAATGAATATCAGCCCCCAGCATATAAGGCCGCCCTCAGCACTGGAACGGTTCTCCACCCCAACCACTGCCCTCTGGTAGATCGAAACAAGGGTTCAAAAAACAATTGAACTCTTGAACGATCTATCACAGGAATACGAGGCGGCCTTTTCTTTTAAGATGCTGCGAAAAAAGTTGCTCCGATTACTCGCCGAATCAAGCAACACCGTGTTTCTTACGAATACTCAAAATGTTTCCGGCATCCTCTTCTGACTTCCGTTTCTTGCCATGCGAACCTAGATCCGCAAGATCTGCATTGCTAAAATGTGAGAGTGCACGTGCACGTTCTTCCAGATAGGTCTCGGTGTTCTTTGTGGGGTCATCAAGAACTTCTTCAAGCAAAGCGTGCAATATGTTTCCTATTCGCGGACCAGGTGTTTCATGTGTAACATCCATCAGCTTCTTGCCGTCCATCTTAAGCATTGCCACATGTATGGGATCGCGTAACGACTCTTCCACCATACTTTTGTACATCCTGAAACGAAAAGGTTGCTCTTTAGGTCTTCCACTCCCTATACGATCGCACAACCGCACGTTGAGCAAGTCCCATATGTGCTCCTCGCCAACATTCGCTATCATGCGACGAACCGCGGAAAGTGTTATTTTGTCAGGATCGCTGAAAAACATGTGCCAACGTACCAATTTTGAAACAACCGCTGTGACATCTTTGGAGAAATGAAGGTTTTGTAAAATGTTCCTTGTTACACGTGAACCAACCACCTCGTGGCCATAGAACGTCCAGTCTCCTTTTTCAGACTTTCTGCGACATTCGGGCTTACTCACGTCATGGAAAAGCGCCGCGAGGCGAACCTCTAGCGAGTACCCCTTGTCCGCCGCATGCTGGACAGAACGGAGGAGATGCTCAAAAACGTTGTGTACATGTGCTTTGTTTTGCTCAATCCCTATGCCATTTTCCAATTCAGGCACCACATACCGAAGAATGCCAGTATGTTTCATGTGTAACAGTGCTTCCATCGGGCGTGGCGAAAGCAGTACCTTTGAGAATTCATCACGGATTCTTTCTTTGCTTATTTTTCCAAGAAGATCGGCGTTCTTCGCTATCGCCTCAAAGGTTTTTTGCTCTATGGCAAAACCAAGCTCCGCACCAATGCGTATCGCCCTAAGCATTCTGAGCGCATCTTCCCTGAAACGTTCGTTCGGGTCTCCGACCGCACGCAGCATCCGTGCCGCGATATCTTCGTGTCCTTTATAGGGATCTACCATGTGTCCTTTATGTTGATCGTACGCGATTGCGTTGACCGTGAGGTCTCGACGTGCGAGGTCTTCTTCGAGCGTAACGCCGAACTCAACGGAGTCCGGCCTCCGACCATCCGAGTAGGTACCCTCTCTTCGGTAGGGGGTCACCTCGATAACCCTACACGACGGGTCACCCGGTTCTGACACGACGACACCGACCGTACCGTATTCATTCGTGTAGTAGGTTTCTTCGAACAGTGTTTGTATCTGTTCGGGGTGAGCGTTCGTGGTGATGTCCCAATCCTTTGGTTTTTTCCCGAGTACGAGGTCACGAACGCACCCCCCGACGAGGTACGCATCAAAACCCGCTTGGGAAAGGTGCTCTGTTACACGTGTAACAGCCTGGGGAATAATGTACAATTCCTTGTTCATGGCCGTATACTATCGCACACTTTCATAAATTCCTATAGAATGGTGTTTGGAGAGGCGCCTGTGGTGAAATGGATATCACAGCAGTCTTCGGAACTGTTATTCCGGGTTCGAATCCTGGCAGGCGCACTTTGATGAAGTATGGCGGTGTAGTTTTTAAGCGACACTTTCGACATTCTTGAACACGGTGATGAACCTCCGTGAGGTGTTTTGTTGTTGTATCTTCACTCTTGTTGTACCGCTCGGGGGCATGTGATACAGTAGCGTGTGTAATGCGGGTATCGTTTAGTGGTAGGATGGCTCCTTGCCATGGAGCAGACGGGAGTTCGATTCTCCCTACCCGCACAGCGTGATATGCCGATTGTATACGGCCTTGATGTTTGTATTTCAAAACGATGTCCGAGATGTGGATAAGTCTGGGGACATGTGCATAAAAGACAGTGGGGTTGGGGTTCTCGCCGCCACAGGCTCCCACCTGGCGGTTGGTATCCTTGGTGAGCAAATTGCCGTAAATTTCCTCATAAAAAAAGGATTTTCAATACTTCGACGCAATGTGCGGTTACGGAGTGGCGAACTCGATATTGTGGCGCAAAAGGACGATGTGCTCCATTTTGTCGAAGTAAAAACAGGTTCTGTTCGTACGTGGCAAAAACAGAGGGCGGACATGTACACGCCCGAAGAGCACATGCGTGGCGGGAAATGTGTTCGCATGGCACGGGCCATAGAACAATATCGCTTGCGGTATCGCGTACCGCCCGATATGCAGTGGACCGCGGATCTCATAGTTGTACTCGTGCACACGGCAGACCATGCGGCAAGAGTACGCGTGCTGCCGGACATACTTCTTTGATAAAAGTTCGTGGTCGCGAAAAGCGAGGCGTGGTAGAGTGAACGTGGTACGGATTCTTTTCGAGCGCGAGCGTTTGCCTTACACGCACGTTCAAATGCGACGCCGATACATGCGGAATTGGGCGAGCCTTGATGAGCCACAATCTGGGCAATATGTCGTGACAGTAACAGTATATGATACGCGCGTGGGTTGAAGTATGGTCTGACCGGGGTGTCGTACAGTGGCAGTATACGCGCTTTGGGAGCGCGAGACCCGAGTTCGATTCTCGGCACCCCGACCAGACTATACTTCAACGGACAATACGAGGTACTCCGAGCCCAAAGGGAATTTAATTCTTGACTCATCGACTTCGTGTTTGTGTGGGGGCGGGGAGTTTTAGGCACCGAAACCTTTTCAGAGACTCGGAGATAAACGTTACAAAATAAAGAAATTTGCTGCGGTTCCGCGACACCCGATGCAAAGATGCTGTGCTGCACTACGCGTATCTCACAGTTTATGTACAGTGAAAGATGTGTGGGTCTGATACGTCTTCATACATGCGCATAGATAACGATCAGGAACAGGCGTTCTTGGATGCATTCGATACGTATGCGGACGCTTTGTATAGACACTCCTTTTTTCGCATTTCCGATCGTGAACGCGCAAAAGACCTGGTCTCGGAAACGTTTACGAAGACCTGGGAGTACCTTGTAAAAGGGAATGCGGTGAACGATTATAAATCTTTCCTCTACCGCACCTTGAACCACCTTATCGTCGACGAATACCGTAAGAAAAAAACGGAGTCGTTGGATAATCTCCTTGAGGAACATAACGTCCCAGAAAGCGCGTTCGAGGAGTTGGTCGGGGGAGGGAAAGAAGAGATGGAAATCACGGGTGATATACGGTGCATTCCCAAACTGCTCGAACGCATGCCTGCACCGTACAGGGAAGTCGTGGTAATGCGATACCTTGACGGATTAGCACCGTCGGATATCGCAAAGTTGCTCGGTGAGCCTGTTAACACCGTTTCGGTACGCATACATCGAGGCATCGCGTGGCTCACCAAACACATTCAGGATCGTCCATGAAAAAAATACACCACCAGTTTCAAGAAGCGACCAGACATGTTGTACTTGAGACACATGAAAAATCACTCATGCGTGAGCGCCTTGTTACGTACATGTCGTACCGACCACTGCGCCATGTCCCATACTCAACCATCGCCCATCTCTTGAAGACTCGGGGCATCCTTCCCGCACCGATTTTTTCATACTTCCGAGCACGACATGTATCCGGAGCCCTGACCATAGCTTTGCTGGTAACCACCAGCATGGTCGGCGTGTCTTCCGCGGCGACGAGCGCGCTTCCTGGCGATATCCTCTACCCGGTAAAGGTAAATATCAATGAAGAGATGCACGGGGTCTTGATCACCTCATCTGAAGCGCGTGTCGCATGGGAACAAGAGCGTGCGGAACGGCGCCTGGATGAGGCCGGGCAACTTGCCGCCGCAGGGAAACTTGACGCGAAAAAACAAGCGCAGGTATCACGTCTGTTCAGTACACAAGCGACCAAAGTCTTCACACATGTACGAGAGATCAAACAAACGGATCCTGTGCTCGCCATGGAAATGTCCGATGAGATCGAACAGGCGTTCGATACTCATGAGGAAACGCTCGCGCGTGTTCTTGTGGAACGCAATGCAAAAGAAGATCGTACGGTTGCCCGTGAGCTCGTTGCTCATGTGCGCCAAGTTGCCAACGAAGCGGGTGAGCTACGCGCAACCGCCGAACTGGCAATCGTGGGAACCACCACCGACCCTCTTTTTGGACGGGAAGGGCACAGCGAGCACGATGACACTTTTCAAGAAAACGCGGATGAAAGTGTAGGCGCTACCTCCGATTTGCGTGAGCGTGCGGCATACCGTGCACAAGAGCGAGCCACGCAGCTCGGTACCGCCGCGACCACCGCGATTACTTCGCTCGAAGCACCGTCAGAGCTCCTCACACAAGCGTACAGGGGTATGGACCAGGCATCGACGCTCATGGTGAAGGGGGAGGAAGCACTTACTCGCAAACAGTACGTTGCCGCTTACCGCACGTACCGCGAAGCATCGAGTGTGTTCGCAAAAATGGTTCGCCTCGTAAAGACGAATCATTCTTACGAGGTAAAGGTGCCCGTGGAAACGGTCGCTTCCAAAATCATTGAGACAGCTGCTTTGCCGGGATCTTCGGTGAACACTTGGGAAGAAGCAATTGTGGGTGCGACCACCACCGAGACAGAATATGAAACAACAGATGCTCTGTATGCACAAGCGACCGAACTGCTTGCCCAAGCACGCCTTGCGGTGCAACATGCATCTTCAACAATCACTGAAGACATCGTCAAGGAGGCCGCCGCATACTTGCTGCGTGGAGAAGCATCGCTCTCAAGTGGAGGCAACGATGAGGAGACTCGCGCGCTCTTTTCACACACATACGAACTCGCTCACCGAGCGATTGGGGCGGCAACAACGAGTGCACCATCGGTGGCACCGACATCTAATGCCGCGGCCGACGGAGATTCTGCTTCAAACAGTCCAACGGAAACCATACCCACAGCAGTGCGCGTTTTGCTAGAACCCGTACCCGAAAATGAACCTCTGATCAGAGGGAGTGTCCTCATTCCTGGTTGGTGCGGCGAGATCACGGCAACCGCTACACCTCTTGGGAGGGAGGCGGACAGCCCCGGGGTAGCACTCGTACTTGCCACGAGTGGTGAACCTCGTGCCTGCGCAGCAGAAAGCTTCAGAATGTTTGAAATTATGGTTTTTGGTCAACAGGCAAATGTGCTGCAGACAATCCTGAACGGCGTACCCGTGTCGTGGGAGGTATCCACAAACACCATACAGTCGCCGCCACCCGCCATCGAAGCGACGGATGCTCGGGGCGAAAGCTTGTTTTGAGCAAGACGCCCCCTTCTCGAAGGGGGCGTCTTTCGCCATTTTCACGTGGTCTGTTTTGCGTATATGGCAAAACATTGGTATAGTAAATTGGTGAGAATCATGAAAAATCACCTTTATTGGACACTGAGGCACGTGAACTTGGATCAAGGGTGAGTATCTGTGGGAAAGAAGTGTAGGTGCCATAAATGGTACTACCAAATACAGATCACCAATACGCCTCTGAATTTATCGAGCGAACGTTTTTTGCACACACGACGTACCGCACGTGAAGCCAACGCATACTGAACATAGTTGAAAGGGGCTTGGTATCCCGCATATGGTGGCATGGTGCTTGTACGAACGTTGTGGCGGGGAACAGCTCTGTCATCATGTCGCCATTTACTATCATCATTGCACTGATTGCCGCCGGGGGAGGCATCGGCATCGGGTATTACCTGCGTTTCATTATCGCCTCGGGTAAACGTGGGTCCATTGAACTTGAGGTGAAGCAAATGCTCCTTGACGCAAAAGAGCAGGTAAAAAAGATAGAAGAAGAGTCGGAAAAGAAACGGGAACAGCGGAAACGAGAAGCGGAACATGAAATAAAAGAAAAAGAAGAATTTGTAAAAAAATCCGAGACACGCATTCTTGATCGTGAATCGTTCCTAGACAAACGCCAGGGGGATCTCGACCGTGAAGTCGAACACGTAAAACGTAAGATTGAAGAGGTGCACGCCCTCAAGGCGCGGGTTGATGAACTCAAAGGGGGTGTTGAAAAAGAGCTTGAACGAGTTTCATCTCTCACGAAAGAAGACGCAAAACAGGAGCTTTTGGGACGTATCGAGAAAGAGAGTCAGGAGGATATGGTCGTTCGTATACAAAAACTGGAGTTGCATGGAAAAGAGCAACTCGAACGTAAAGCGCGTGAAATACTCACCACCGCCATACATCGCCTCGGAAATGCGGTCACGACGGATGTGCTTACCACCTCCATAGCTCTCCCGAGTGAGGATATAAAAGGGAAAATCATCGGCAAGGAGGGGAGGAACATCAGGGCGTTCGAGCGCATCACCGGCGTTGACGTACTCGTGGATGATACGCCGGGCCTCATCACACTTTCCTGTTTCGACCCGGTACGCCGGCAAATTGCCCGCGTTGCGCTCGAAAACCTCATCATTGACGGACGCATACAGCCTGCAAAGATAGAGGAGGTGGTGCACAAGGCGACCGACGAAATAAATCGTATCATCAAGGAGAAGGGCGATCAGGCGGCCTATGAAGCGGGGGTGCTGAACCTTGACCCACGCGCGCTGATGATCCTCGGACGGCTTCACTTCCGCACATCGTACGGCCAAAACGTGCTCCAGCACTCTATCGAAATGGCTCACATTGCGGGCATGCTTGCGGAGGAGCTTGGAGCGGATGTACAGGTTGCACGTGCGGGAGCTCTCGTGCATGACATAGGTAAGGCCGTAGATCACGAGGTGCAGGGTACCCATGTTGAAATAGGAAGACGCATACTTCAAAAGTTTGGCGTCGACGAGCGTATCATCAAGGCGATGCAAAGCCACCACGAAGAGTACCCGTACGAAACGCCGGAAAGTATCATCGTGCAGGTCGCTGATGCGATATCGGGGGGACGTCCGGGTGCTCGTCGCGATAGTGTCGAAAATTACCTCAAACGTCTCCAGGAATTGGAAGATATAGCGAATAGTTTCCCGGGTATCGAAAAGAGCTATGCCATAGCGGCGGGAAGGGAGGTGCGTGTGTTCGTACGTCCACAGGACGTGAGCGACCTCGAAGCACGCGATCTTGCTCGTTCGATAGCGACACGCATCGAACAAGAATTGAAGTACCCGGGGGAAATAAAAGTTGCCGTCATGCGTGAAAGCAGAGCGGTTGAATTTGCCCGTTGAGCGAGGGACTGAAACAAACATGTACCGCAAAACACGTAACTCTGCGGCTTCTTTTTGCACTTGTTTTTTAAAAAAAGTGTTGCATTACGCCATACGCGCGTATCATGACGCACTCACGATGTACACATATCTTCGCAACGATAGAGAGCCTGCTTGTTGTGCTTGTTGTGTATGTGCATGGAGCGGCGTGAATAAAGCGTCAGCAGGTGTGTCGGATACGGGCACTTCCCGGGTACGGAGCAGGGGGAAATAGATAAAAAAATGCTTTAAAATAAGGTTTTTTAAAATTGCACCACGTTCTCGGGCATATCTCAAAAAATCACCGTGTGTATTCGGTACCCTCACCGCGCACAGGAACCTTCCAAGGTCGTGCGTCACGCGCTATAACGCCACATGCATGAAAATTAAGGTCATGGCACAGCGATTGGCACTTTAAGTGGATAACTGTTGCGTGCCAACATCCTTTCTGTATACTTTTCCCAGGAGTCACATCACGTGGTCCACTCATTAGCAGTAGAGCAACTACCTAATATTCCATGAACAAACAAGACATAATTCAGAAAGTGCATGATGTACTTGGCGGCACCAAGGTCGAAGCGGAACGTGCCGTTGAAACGATGATTGATACCATCGTTGCCGGACTCAAGGGTGGCGATGAGATTTCCATCGCCGGCCTTGGTATATTTTCAACAAAAATGCGTCCGGCACGCGAGAGCCGCAACCCACGAACAGGTGAGTCCGTGCATGTTCCGGCACGTCGCGTACCAAAGTTCCGCCCCGCAAAGGGGCTCAAGGATGCCGTGATGAAGTAGGGGGTGCGCACCATACGAACAAAACGCTCGCTTTAAAGCGAGCGTTTTGTTCGTATGGTGACCCACGGCTTTACCTATACCCTACGCTCACGTATGCTGTATGCTACCCGTCTTGTTCTATTATGACCCGTTTCCTCAAGGCACCCTTCTTTGTGTACCTTCTCGGCATAGGAGGCGTGTGCTTCGTGCGACTCCTTCCCTTTCGCCCCCCGAACATGGAACCGTTATTTGCGACACTCATGCCCATGTCACAGCGATTCGGCCCTTGGGGTGGTTTTCTGTTCGGCACTCTCTCCATAAGCCTCTTTGATGCACTGACGAGCGGATGGGGAATTTGGACGCTCATCACCGCAATCGCGTACGGCCTGCTCGGCAGCGGAAGTCATTGGTACCTGCTTGGCAAGGACCCCACACGAGGTGCGTACGTGCGGTATACGATTGTCGGCACCCTTTTCTACGACGCACTCACGGGCCTTACCATCGGCCCCCTGCTGTGGGGGCAATCGCTCGAGATCGCTCTTGTAGGACAAATACCCTTCACCCTCATGCACCTTGCAGGCAATGTAACACTCGCCGCTCTTGTCTCTCCGGTACTGTATCGTTTCATGGTGCCCAAGCATCGCGCCCAAACCCTCTGTGGTGAGGGCGCGAAAAGGTTCGTTTTGTGCCCCCAGTAGGAATCGAACCCACATTTTAGGCTCCGGAAGCCCATGTTCTATCCATTAAACTATGGGGGCGATACTGATAGCGTACCCTACGCACCCATTTTCCGCCACCACACAGGTTACTCGAGGTATCGCACCCCCTTCAACCCTTCGGGCAGATAGTCCTCCACATCGTACTTGTCGTACCCCTTCCCATACCCCTCCTCTCGCATGTGTTTGGTGATCGGGTTACGCAGTTTCAGGGGAATGGGGAGATTGCCACATCGCCCCACGTCGGCAAGAGCTTGCTCGAGACCGTCGTACGCGCGACGGTCCTTCTTGCACTGCGCGAGGTACACCGCCCCGTGCGCGAGATTGATCCGGCATTCGGGAAACCCTATCGTTTCACACGCACGGAATACCGCGTTGGCGACCACGAGCGCCGTCGGTTGGACGAGCCCGATGTCCTCGCTCGCAAAAATGACCATTCTGCGAGCTATGAAGAGCGGGTCCTCGCCCGCAACGACCATGCGCGCGAGGTAGTGGAGCGCAGCATCCGGCTGACCAGCGCGCATGCTCTTAATGAACGCGCTTACCGTGTTGTGGTGCTCCTCGGTATGCTTGTCGTACCGTAAGTGCTTGTCCTGCAATGAGCGCTCAAGGGTTTTGGGGGTTACCTCGCCGTAGAGCGCATGCGCGTTTTCGACGATGGTGAGTGCTTGACGAGCATCGCCATTCGCGCGCTCCACGACCCATGACACCGCTTCGGGTGTCAGCGCCGCATCCGCACGACGCAGTATGGACGTGATCTCCTCATCGTTCAGTTCACGCAACGTAAACACGCGACACCGAGACAAGAGTGCCGGAATGACCTCGAACGAGGGGTTTTCGGTCGTTGCCGCAATGAGCGTGAGCGTACCTGCTTCGACGTACGGAAGGAGGAAATCCTGCTGTGCTTTGTTGAAACGGTGCACCTCATCAAGAAAAAGCACGATCGGACGCCCTCCCGTGTCGGTCTCGACAATCCTTTTAATGTCGGCCTTGCCTGCAGATACGGCTGAAAGCTCAAAGAGGGTCGCGTCGAGCGCTGTGGCGTAGAGACGCGCAAGGGTCGTCTTGCCGACACCGGGGGGACCTTTGAGGATAAACGAGAAGCGATGTCTCTTGTCGATTGCTTCCCGCAGCGGCCCCCCTACACCCACGAGGTGGTCTTGTCCCACAAAATCAGCCAGCGTGGTGGGGCGTACACGGTGTGCAAGCGGCTCCATGCTCCCTACAATACAAGCTCGTGAGAACGACACAAGTCTGGCGGTGTTCCGCCGAAGCGCGCTATACTGCACACATGCGACGCACTGGCCAACTTGACCCGAAGAAACGTTACCTTCAGGTGGCGCTCAACAATACCCTCGACGATGCGGTGCACATCGTACGATCCCTTCCGGTAAGCGAACGGATCATCCTCGAAGCGGGCACACCGCTCTTGAAGCGGTATGGCGTTGACGTACTGCATACCCTTCGACGCGCTGCGTCGAGTAGGGGATTTGCCACACGCTTGTACCCGCCCGAGCCCGCCTATGCCCCCACATACATCGTCGCCGACCTCAAAACCATGGACCGCGCCGAAACGGAGGTGGCCATGGTCGCCCGTGCGGGAGCAAATGCCGCGGTGGCGCTCGGCGTAGCACCTACCGAAACCCTTGATGCGTTCGTGAACGCATGTAGAGAGGAAAAAATCGATGCCATGATCGACATGATGAATGTGTCATTCCCCCTCACCGTCCTGCGCTCACTCAAACACCCGCCCCAGGTTGCCATCGTACACCGCGGGGTCGATGAGGAGCGTTTCAATAAGGAGAAGCAGGTACCGTATCACGAGATTCAGCGTATCAAAAGTTCCTACGACATCATGGTCGCGATAGCGGGCGGGGACACGCTCCGCGAAGCCCAGCGCGCCATTTTTAACGACGCCGACATTGTGGTCGTGTGGAAATCGGTGTACCAGCACACCTCAGAGACCGCCTCCCTCGTGGAGGGTTTTCTCAAAGAGGTGGAATGACTTCTCGTGGCGAGCCGCCACGAAGATACGGATGCGTACCGTGACTTACCCTTGGTGCTTCTTGAAGTGCTCGTTCATGGTCTTCAACCCCTCAAAGAACTCGACCGGGAGAGCGAAAATGACCGTTTTGCTTGGGTCCGGGTTGATCTTTTCGATCGTCTGGAGGGTGCGCATCGCGATGCCGCCCGGTGCGTTTGCGAGGACCTGAGCCGCTTCTGCGAGTTTCTGTGAAGCGGAGAACTCGCCGTCCGCACGAATGATGATCGCGCGTCGCTCCCGCTCAGACTCCGCCTGCTTGGCCATGATGCGTTTCATATCGGCGGGCAGCTCGATGTCCTGTATTTTGATGTCGGTCACATTGATGCCCCACGAGTTGGTCGCTTGGTCCACGATCGCTTTGATGTCCTGCGCGATCTTTTCGCGCTCGGAGAGAAGCGCGTCGAGCTCGATCGCTCCGATTACGTCACGCAACGCCGCCTGTGCGTACTGCGCGACGGCTATCGTGTAGTTTTGAATGTTGAGGATCGCCCCCTCCGCCCTCTCGACGTTGAAGTACACGACCGCATTGATGCCGACAGGCACGTTGTCCCGCGTGATGACCTCCTGCTGGGGAATGTCCACCGTACGTACCCGCATATCCACCTTTTCCATCTGCTGAATGCCGGGGAAGATCCACGTGAGCCCGGGTGTGCGAGTGCTCGTGTATCGGCCGAGGGTAAGAACGACGCCGCGTTCGTACTGCTTCACAACACGAAGTCCCGCGACAATGAGCGCTCCGACCCCGTACAGGAGGGGGGTGAGAAAAAAAATGTTCATAGGATGCAATGTGCTAAAAAGGTTAAACGGTGCCCTCACTATACCAGCACACCGACGACGGCCGCAACCAAGAACGGCTCGATGCTCATTAAAACCATCGATCGTAGGGTCGCACCTTCTTTGCGTGGGTGGATCGTGTGCGGGTAGGGGGAATCGAACCCCCACCTACTGCTTGGAAGGCAGTCATTCTACCACTAAACTATACCCGCTTCAGCCCCCATCCTACCAGAAGAGGGCACGAGCCGCACGGGAGGCGCCGGGAGTGGGCGGGGTACTATCCCGCTTTATGCACCTGGTCTATGATGCCATACTTCTTCGCCTCCTCGGCGGTCATGAAGAAGTCACGGTCGACGTCTTTTTCAATCTGCGCAAGGTCCTTGCTCGTATTTTTGGCGAGGATCTTGTTGAGACGATCACGCGTAGCAAGAATGTGCCGCGCGGTGATCTCGATATCCGCGGCCTGCCCCTGCACGCCACCCCACGGCTGGTGGATCATTACTTCGCTGTTGGGAAGCGCAAACCGTTTTCCCTTTGCTCCTGCAGACAGAATGACGGAGGCCATGCTTGCCGCCATGCCGACACACACGGTCGAGACGTCGGGTTTGATGAAGTTCATGGTATCGAGTATTGCAAGACCGGCCGTCACCGAGCCACCGGGGCTGTTGATGTAGAGTTGAATATCTTTCTTTGGGTCTTCCGCAGCAAGGAACAGTAACTGGGCGATAATGAGGTTTGCCGTGTAGTCCTCTATCGGTCCGCCAACAAACAGGATGCGTTCTTTGAGGAGGCGTGAGTAAATATCGTACGCACGCTCGCCGAACTGGGTCTTTTCGATGACCATCGGCACGAGCATGTCACGAACCGGTTCATGGGTTGATGTCATGATTTTATTATACTACGTATTAAATAGCCTGGCAATGCTACCCAAGGGGTGGCAGACCGGTAAGTGCCGTAAAGAAGAGCCCGGCCAACGTTTCAAACACCTGCCCAACCACGCTCATGAACAAAAAGAACACAAGGAAGAGCACGATGAACCCCTGTGACGCAATGGACGACTCGAACCGCTGGAATGCCGCGCCGGCACGGTAGGGAAGGAGGGTTTTCAAGAGCTTAGAGCCGTCGAGGGGTGGAATGGGGAGCAGGTTGAACAGGGCGAGGAGGATGTTGACCTTCACGACGATAGCCACAAGAAAGAGAAACACGGGTGTGAACGCGCCGCCCCCCAAACGTACCAAAAGGCCGAAGATGAGAGCGAGCACGATGTTGACCCCCGGCCCCGCCGCAGCAACAATCGCCTCCCCCCACCGCTGGTTGCGCAGATTGTAGGGGTTGTACGGCACCGGTTTCGCCCACCCGAACAGGAAAGGGCTGCCGGTGAATACAAGTAATACAGGCAGTACAACAGACCCGATGGGGTCTATGTGTGGGATGGGGTTCAGGGTGAGCCGACCCTGCAAGCGGGCCGTCGGATCGCCAAGCATTTCTGCCGCAAAACCATGCGCGACCTCGTGTACGATGATCGAAAGGATGAGGACAATGAGAAAAAAAAGGGTTGCCGGATCCATACACGCATCATGTTCTCACGCAACTAGGGCCAGAGGCACGCATGTGCTTGCAAACACGCAGGCGTATGGTACCATACGGCGACGCATATGGCGAAAGTCTGCCCCATAACCCACAAACGTTCTCGTGTCGGCGGTGCGTACAGTAACCGTACGCGCGCGACGCAGTTCAATCCCTGCGGCAAGCGTCGACGACGTGTGAACCTCGTAAAGAGCCGCATTTTCGTGCCCGAACTCGGAAAGCACGTGTCACTCACCGTGTCTACTACGGCTCTCAAAACAATCAACAAGAACGGGGCATACAAAACCCTGAAAAAGGCCGGGCTTATCTAGCCAAAACCACCTGTGCATGCCCGATTCGGTGCGTGCGCTCTTTCTGCATGGTACACTATGGATACTATGCACGATGTGCTTGTTGTGGCGAACTGGAAAATGAACCCCCCGACCATACGGGACGCACGGCGCATCTGGTCCGGCACCTCGCGCGGAGCTGCGGTGACACGGGGGGTACGGGTGGTCGTGTGCCCGCCGTACCTTTTTCTTCCGGAACTTGCCGCCGAGCTCAAAAAGAGCGGGGCGGTTGCACTCGGGGCGCAAGACCTCTCCCCAGAAGAAGCGGGGGCATACACTGGCCAGGTATCAGCATCCATGTTGCTTCCGTACAAGGTGACCTGGACGATCCTGGGACACAGCGAGCGGCGCGCGCTCGGCGAAACGGATGAGTTCGTGGCTCTCAAAGTGCGTCAAGCTATCGCGAAGGGTCTCTCACCCATTCTCTGTGTCGGGGAACGAGAACGAAGTGACGATGGGGCATTTTACACGCTCATACGCACGCAGCTTGAAGCGGTTTTTACCCTTCTTAAACGAAAGGATATCCCAAAGCTTACCATCGCATATGAACCGGTGTGGGCAATAGGTAAGGGTGCGACGGAAGCCATGTCGGCGGCCCAGTTGTATGAAATGGCCCTCTACATTCGAAAGATCCTTATCGAACGTTACGGCCGCACTACAACGAACGACATCCGTGTACTCTACGGCGGTGCGGTCAAGGCGGAGAATGCTCGCACCCTGGTACGGGAGGGCGGCGTTGACGGCCTTTTGGTCGGCAGCGCCTCTCTCGACCCGAAGCAGTTGACGGCAATCATGCGTGCCGTTTCGGTACAGCTCAAATCGTAGCATCATGCTTATTTATTATACGTATCACACACCACCCCATGTCCTACAGAACTCTCGCCGACCTACCGGATGTCCGTGGCAAACGCGTACTTGTCCGCAGTGAGCTCAATGTGCCTATCGAACGAGGGATCGCGGGAGATCGATACCGTGTGGAAATGGCGGTGCCGACGCTCCTTGAGCTTGCATCTCGTGGCGCCAAGGTGATCGTTGTGGCGCACCTTGGTCGAAAACCCGATGAATCGCTCGCCCCTGTGTATGAGGTACTACGTGAACTGGTGCCGAACGCACGGTTCGTTCCCGACCTGGTGGGCAACACTGCGCGGGAGGCGATCAACACACTACCGGAGGGGGGGATGTTGCTCCTTGAGAACGTACGCAGCAATGCAGGAGAAACAGAGAACGACCCCGCGTTTGCTGATGCTCTTGCGTCGCTTGCTGAGTACTACGTGAACGATGCGTTTGGCGCTGCGCATCGCGCCCACGCGAGCATTGCGGGGGTACCGGCACGAATTCCCGGGTTTGCCGGGCTCCTCTTGGCGCGTGAGCTCACCGAGCTTGCCCGCGGCCTTGATCCCGAACACCCCTCACTGCTTGTTCTCGGTGGAGCCAAATTCGAGACCAAAGAGCCCCTGCTTCGCGCTGCGCTCAAACGGTACGACACCCTATGCATCGGCGGCGCACTCGCGAACGATTTCCTGAGTGCGGAGGGTTTGGCCGTAGGAGACTCCCTGGTGTCCGAGGGGGCACATACCGTCGGGGAACTGATCGCGAGCGGTAAACTTCTCCTTCCCCTCGACGTGGTGGTGCGAGGACCGGATGGGGTCACGTCAAAACGCGCCGACCGTGTCGGTGCCCATGATACGATCGTCGATATCGGCCCGGAGACGGTCACCGAACTGGGGACCCGCATCGCGCACGCACAGACGATACTATGGAACGGTCCCCTGGGCCTCTGCGAGGAGGGTTTCGTGAAGGGCACCGAGAGTGTTGCTCGGCTTATTGCAGACGCACCCGGCCACTCGATCGTCGGGGGTGGCGATACTGTTGCGGCAATACGCGAACTGGGGCTGCAAGGGTCGTTCACGTTCCTTTCGACCGGAGGCGGTGCGATGCTTGACTATCTCGTAGACGGCACATTGCCCGGAATCGAGGCACTTGCACAGAGCGTTCCGGTCGCCTAATCGACACCCTCGATCGTCGGGGTGCTTTGCTCGGTTCCGTATCCTCTGCTATAGTCGCTCCATACCAGGTAATCGCGGGAGCGGATAGAGAGCTGAAAACGCGCCACCATGCGTCACGTGAGTTTCAGGTCTTCAATCCGATTCCGCACCGAAGCATGGTAAAAAAAACGTACACGACGGTGGTCGGCGGTAAGGAAATGACCGCCGAGTTTAGCGATCTCGCAGAACAGGCGAATGGCTCCGTTCTTTTGCGCTATGGGAAGACGGTCGTGCTCGCTACCGCATGCATGAGCACGAAGGTGCGCAACGATATAGACTATTTTCCACTCATGGTCGACTACGAAGAAAAGTACTATGCCGCGGGACAGATCCTTGGATCGCGATTCATGCGTCGAGAGGGCAGGCCGAGCGAAGAAGCGATCCTCTCCGGACGAGTGGTGGACCGCACGATCCGCCCCCTCTTCAACCACGAACTCAGGAACGAGGTGCAGGTGGTGATCACCATCCTTTCGATAGACCAGGATGACCCCGATGTCATGGGCGTCATTGCGGCATCGCTCGCCCTCGGCGTATCCGACATCCCGTGGAACGGCCCGGTGAGCGCGGTACGGATCGGCAAAACAAAAAGTGGGAACATGATCGTGAACCCCACGTATGAAGATCGAGCCCATGACGAGTACCACTACGATCTCTTCGCATGTGGCAAAGAGGGAACGATCAACATGATCGAGGTCGGAGCTCATGAGGCGAACGAAACGGACCTTGTAGAGGCGCTCGAAGAAGCGGTGCGCATCCATCAGGGCCTTGAGGTATGGCAACGGGCGATCATTGCGGAGATAGGTGTCCTTAAGCGCCCCATTCCATCAGTACAGCCGCTCCCGGAACTTGAAACACTCTTTGCGGGTTCCATTGAGCCACGTCTCGCTGCATACGTATTTTCCGGAGAGCCCGGGTATACACGCATCAACGCCCTTCAAGATGAATGGAAGACGCTCGCCATTGAACATTTACCGGATGTTCCCCTCAAGCGGGCGCTGGATCTTTTTGAGGATCACCTTGATGCCTGCATGCAACGCGGTGCCGTCGAAGAACGGAAACGTGCGGACGGACGTACCATGGACGAGGTGCGTCCGCTGTACGTACAGGCGGGCGGGGTATCACCGATGCTCCATGGATCGGGCATCTTCTACCGTGGCGGTACGCATGTCTTTACGGCGCTCACCCTGGGGGGGCCGGGGGACACGCTCATTGTGGACACGATCGAACACTCCGACGCACATAGACGTTTCATGCATCACTACAACTTCCCCCCGTACTCGACGGGGGAAACCGGGCGCATGGGTGGGCTCAATCGTCGTGCCGTCGGCCATGGGGCCCTCGCCCAAAAGGCACTCGAACCCGTACTGCCTTCCAAAGAAGCGTTCCCGTACACAATCAGGCTCGTGTCGGAGTGCATGGCGAGCAATGGCAGCACCTCGCAGGCAGCGACGTGTGCGAGCACCATCGCCCTGATGGATGGTGGTGTTCCCATTACCCGTCCTGTCGCGGGCATAGCCATGGGCCTCATGCTTTTTGGCGACAAGCACGTCGTCATGACCGACATCCAGGGCCCGGAAGACCACCATGGACACATGGATTTCAAGGTTGCCGGTACCACCGAGGGCGTTACCGCGGTACAGATGGACATAAAGCTTGATGGTGTGCCGGTTTCCATCCTTACTGAGGCATTGGTGGGTGCACGCAAAGCGCGGCTGCACATTCTTGACGCCATACAACGTGAGATAGCGGCACCACGAGCGGACATATCACCCTACGCACCAAAGATACTGGCCACCAAGGTTAAGGTTGATCAGATCGGCCTCGTGATCGGTAGTGGCGGAAAAACCATAAACGGCATCAAAGAGAGCTCGGGCGCAGATGATATCACTATCGAAGACGACGGAACCATTTACATCACTGGAAAGAATGGCGCAGCGGAACGCGCTCTCGCTATGATCCAGGCGCTCACCCATGAGTACGTTGTCGGCGAAGTATGTGAGGGAGAAGTGACCCGGATTCTCGACTTTGGCGCTTTCGTAAAGGTGGGGCCCACAGCGGAGGGAATGGTACACGTGTCGGAAATCGCGCCGTTTCGCATAGAGCGAATTCGTGACGCCCTTACCGAGGGTGAACGTGTCAAGGTCGTGGTCAAGGAGATAGATGAAAAAGGCCGCATCAACCTCTCCATCAAACGCGTGGATCCAGCGTGGGCTGAACGCAAGGGCCTTAAGCCGTAGCACGGCGTATGAACGGATGCGGTGCACACACTCCCGCGCACAGCGGGGTGGTATTGTAGTACAATGGTTTACGTATGTCAGACGCAAGAATGCCGTATCGTGTATCACCGGTATCTCTTGCCGCCATCCATGTGGACGGCGACCAAGACACGAGGTCGCAGAATACCTCCTCAACACCGCCCCCAACGACACCACAGGAAACGACCACGAACACACATCATGAAACCACCCCAACGAGCACATCGCCAATACCAGTACCAAACGCGCTCAAAAAAGAGGTGGATGTGCCTCTTGAGTATGTGCCGGACAAGTCTGTGCTCATGCCGGACAAAACCACGAAACCCGTGCACACACTGCGTGCCTCCCGCACCACACCACCGGCATGGGACGTTCCTCCACCACAAGAGCCGGAACACCTCAGTACACCGAAGGCTCCGGGTGTCGTGTCATGGAGCGCCACTCTAGAGAATATCGCTGTGGCACAGCGACCGACCACACCCGAGGAAACTTCGTCGTACGATGTCTCCTTGCTCCATAGGGTACTTTCCGGTATGGGCACGGTCCCGCCCGAGCAGAAGAACGAGAACGGAAAAAGGGTGGGTGCGGCTATTGACCCGCCGGATATGTGGGAAGCGGCCACCCAAGAGACCGCGGCACCCACGCCCACAACACCGATCCCCACGACTGTGCGACCATCGACCACCCCCGAAGCAACACCCATCACGACACCCACAGACCCCACGCAACGAACATCGGGAGACCACCTCATCTCCTCTCCGCCACATGAGTCGACGGGACGCGATGGCGTTGGAACGTACCCAAAACCGGGTGCCGCACATCCAGGAATGCCGACCACCGGCACAGGAACGGTACCCTCGGCGATCGGGAACGTCGCGGTCCCAATGACCACCTCGACACCATCCGCCCAGGCAGCCACTCCTGTAACCACCATATCATCCGCTCGCACCCCCGCGAACGGGGGCAACCTTGAACTTTTGCGTACGCGGGTGCTCCAAGAAAGTGTGCGGCATGGTACATCGCCACTCTCTGAACAACCACCCCTTAGGATAAGCCAGTTTGCACATGCTGATTTGCGTGAGTTTGAGGCCACGGCGCCGATACAGCACACCACACCCACTACCGCCCCACAACATGCCGCCCCTGCAATACCCGTCGGCACCGCGGAAGAGCAGCAGACACCAAAACCGCACACTATGCCGACAACCCCCCTGTCATCCGTCCACACGTTCAAGCGCGATGTTGAAGACACCATAACAAAAAACCGTATTTCCGTCGTGGACGTAATCGCTGCCGAAGAAAAAATGCGCTCGGCAGATGTACTGTCGAACGTCGGACAACCAACACAGAAGCGAACGCACTTGTCTCCCGGCATGTACGCGCTCGTGGGAGCAAGTATCACCCTTCTCTTGGGAGCCGCTGGCTTACTATCTTGGTACATCATTGACCGAAACGGTGCTGAACGCTCGGTGCGAGGGAACACGTACTTCATGACTGAGCACACAATCACATACAACATCGCAAAACGAAGTCGTTCCGCGATCATGCGCGGCCTCGTGGGTATACGGGGCTCTCTCGCGGTCGGCATCGGTTCAATCACTGATGTGCGGGTCGTAAAAAATGATACGGACGCTCGAGAAGACGCCGAGGGACAACGCGTAACGGGACCCGAGTTCCTCTCATCAATCAGCGCGGGAACGTCTGACCGGCTCATACGGGCGCTCGGCACGAACATGCTGTTAGGGATACACGAGTCGGCCGCGAACCAACCGTTCTTGCTTCTCGATGTAACGTACTACGAAAACGCCTTCGCCGGCATGCTTGCATGGGAAACCAGCATGGAACGCGACCTCGCACCTCTGTTCAGTAACCAGACCATCACGAATGCCACCACGACACCCGTCTCGAACAACATGCAACGTTTGGAATCTCCGAACGTGCACGCGAATCCCGCCTCGACCACGAGTTCGAGCACACTTCCCACGGCAACCATACCGGTACGCACGGAACCGACACCATCCACACCATCCACACCATCCACACCATCCACACCATCCACACCATCCACACCATCCACACCATCCACACCATCCACACCATCCACACTCACCATTGCCGGGGTATTTGGCGATGCACTGCTTGATAACGCCCCCGCACGTGTTCTGCGCGACCGGTACGGAAGGATTCGCTTCGTGTGGACCATGCCAAACCCGACAACCATCCTTATCACGACGAACGAGTACACGGTTGCGGAGGTGAAGCGGCGTATCACTGCACGACAATTCTAGAATATTCAAGATAATACACACGATCCATGCGGTGGTCCTTGCAGGCACATCGATGAGCGGATACACTGCACCGTATGGATACGGTACCGTACACACGGACTCTTGAGAAGGAACGGGAACGGCTCAAGGAGGAATTGTCCCATATCGGCGTTCAAGACCCACACGTTCCGACCACATGGAACGTGCGCTCCCCCGCTCTCGACATCATGAGCGCAGACGAGAACGAGGTGGCTGATCGCATGGAGGAAGAACATATAGACGCGATCGTTCTCGACGAGCTCGTAGCGCGTTTACATCTTGTGACACACGCTCTCGATAAAGTATCCGCGGGCACATTCGGGCGCTGTGAGATCTGTGAAAGCATGATCGAGGAAGACCGACTGGCGGCAAACCCCGCGGCGCGCACCTGCAAATCGGATATGGGGAAGGAGACATCGCTCGGTATTCGGTAGCGCCTCACCATGGGCTTCGCTCGTATCTACAGCGCTCAACCGGCGTACCTTAGTGCCTCGCTCGTTACCGTCGAAGCGGATTTATCGCGCGGCCTGCATTCGTTCCAGGTCGTTGGACTTGCGGACAAAGCGATCGAAGAGAGCAGGGAACGCGTTGCCGCGGCCGTAAAGAATTCGGGGTTTGCCTCTCCCAAGCACACCAGTAAACGCGTCCTTATCTCTCTTGCACCCGCCGACCTCAAAAAAGAGGGTCCGAGCTTCGACCTTCCCATCGCTCTCGCATACCTTCTTGCCACCGGCGAGGTGGCCTTCGATCCGAACCGAATCCTGTTCCTTGGGGAGCTCTCCCTCCAAGGCGAGCTCCGTACCGTACGCGGTGTTCTCTCCATCGCGAAGTACGCACATACGCACGGGTTCCACACAGTGGTCGTTCCCGCAGGGAACGCGGCGGAGGCCGCGCTGATCGAGGGGATCACCATTCTGCCTGCACCATCATTGAGCGCCGTGGTGGCACACTTTGACAAGAGCGGCGCCCGGACGAACGCGCCGATCACACCCCAGGCCACAACGGTGTATGCGGAAGCCCCCGGCGAAGAGGTGGATCTCGCCGACATACGCGGCCAAGAAACGGCGAAGCGCGGGCTCGAGATCGCAGCGGCTGGTCGACACAACATCGTACTCTACGGACCCCCGGGGACGGGTAAAACCATGCTCGCACGTGCCCTTCGGGGTATCTTACCCCCCCTTACGTTCGAGGAGGCGCTCGAAGCGACCGCCATCCACTCACTCGCCGGCACCCTGTGCGGCACGCTCCTGTCCATACCCCCATTCCGCGCACCACACCACAGCGCTTCGCACACGGCTATCGTGGGAGGGGGCACCATACCCCGCCCCGGGGAAGCGACGCTCGCGCACCGTGGGGTGCTCTTCCTCGACGAGTTTCCCGAATTCGAACGACGTGTCATAGACGGCCTCCGTGAGCCACTTGAGGATAAGGTGATTACCGTATCCAGGGCAAAGGGGTCCGTGACATTCCCCGCGCAGTTCATCCTCGTCGCCGCAATGAACCCGAACCGCGAACGCGCCGATGAGCGTATACAGGAGGTAGATCGGGAACGCCTCAAGAAAAAGCTCTCGGGCCCCATTATCGACCGTATCGACCTGTGGATAGAGGTCGCACATGTCGAGCACGAAACGTTACGCACACGCGAACCACTCCCTCCTCGCTCTCCCGCGGTTCGCGAACGCGTACGTACCGCCCGTGCCCTGCAGCACACGCGCTACCACGACACCACGAAAGCAAACGCGGACATGAGTGTACGGGATATTGACGGGTCCGCACGCCTCACCCGGGATGCGGAGGACACCCTAACGCGCGCCGCGGGGTCGCTGCGCCTCTCCCCGCGAAGCTACCACCGCGCCATTAAGCTCTCGCGCACCATAGCGGACCTCGCTTGCTCGGAAACCATTGGGCAAGAACACATGCTCGAGGCGCTTTCCTATCGTCCCCGAGGGTTGTTTGAGTGACGCGGGGGCGTCCTCAGAACGGGTTCGTACCGCCACGCACTTCGAAGTGGAGGTGATTGCCCGTCGAACGGCCGGTCGATCCTACACGCCCGACCGTTTCCCCTTGCCGCACGGTCTGCCCCGGGACAACCTCCACGTACGACAGGTGTGAGTACAGGGTTTGGGTACCGTTTGGATGGTCGATCACAAGGTACGTGCCGTACCCACCGTTCCAACCGCCATCACGCACAAGCATGACCGTACCGTCTGCCGCAGCACGAATCGGCGTACCGGCCGGGGCACCGAAATCTATGGCATTGTAACCATGCAAACCCTGGGTACGGACACTGCCCGGAACGGGATGAATGAAATAGCCGTTCGTATGTTTACCGCTCTGCGACCCCGCGAGGTTCTTTTTCTTTGGGGATGCCGGTTTCTCACGCGGCACCTCACCGCCCGGTATGGTAATGGTCATGCCGACCGTAATCGCGCTTTCATCCGCGAGGTCATTGTACGCGATAATCTCTTCAACATTGCCACCGTACCGACGCGCAATCCCCGCCACCGTATCACCACGCACAACACGGTGCTGCACACCATCGATCGGCAGGATAAGAAGCGTTTGTCCCGGTTGTATATCTTTACCGGAACGAAGTTGATTTCCCCACACAATCGTATTAACCGATACCCCGAACATGTCCGCGATTTGGGAAAGGGTGTCCCCGTCCTGAACCACGTAGAAAGATATTCTCCCCTTATCCGCCGTCGGGTCGTTCACCACCACGTCCGAAAACGCACCATCTGCGACTAGGGCGCTGTCATCAGCTGTACGAATGTCGCCACCGCCTTGAGATCCGGTCGGATCTATGTTGTGAGCCGCATGGAGAAGTGGCAGAGTCTGTGAATTCTCACGTACCGCCTGGGGGGACACCCCCACATCAGCACCGGCACGTCGCTCTTGGAACAGAGGTATACCCATAAGACCGCAGCACACGAACACGGTGCACATAATCATGGCACGAAACACGACAACGTTCCTTCGTGCGCGTTGCGTGCTTGTATCGCTCGATGTCGCTCGAAGGGTCGTGGGACGGTACATCCTTCCCTTGAGGTCCTGGTTGACGGTGTGTTTTATACGCTCGGTACTCGGTCACGCATCCTTTCCGTTGGACCACGTCGGTCCTTGCTTCCATTCTTAACGTACAAGCAACAGGAGCTATTGTAGAATGCCCACACCGACGGTCAAGGCCTACTGTGGAAAACTGTGACGCCGTCCACGAAGTCGTCTGTGACATGCTATCATGCACAGACATGGAATACCTGGAAGGGCTCAACGAAGCCCAGAAAGAGGCGGCGTGCACACTCGAAGGTCCCGTACTGGTCCTTGCCGGTGCCGGTGCCGGCAAAACAAAAACCATAGCACATCGTATATTACATATTGTCAAGTGTGGCACGCCAATGCGACGTGTGCTCGCCATCACCTTCACCAATAAGGCGGCGCGTGAGATGCGGGAACGCGTCATGCACCTACTCGAGCACTACGAAGTGGGCGCGGGATCCCCTCCCACTGTCACCACGTTCCACGCGCTCTGTGCCCTACTGCTGCGGGAATTCTCTTCTCAAGCGGGCGTGTCCAAACACTTCACGATCGCCGACCGCGCGGACTCACTGCGTATGTTAAAGCGCATCCTACAGGCTACCGGGAACAGTGATGCAACAGAGCCCCGTGTCATACTCGGTCATATCTCGCGAGCAAAGTCACACGCACACACGTGCGCAACATACCGTGCCCGCGCGGACGCGTGGCGGCATGAGCTTGTTGCGAATACGTGGGAGCGATACGACGCCATGCTCGCACACGAGAGCATGCTCGATTTTGACGATCTGCTGGTGGCCACGAGAAACCTCCTCACCACACACCCGACGGTGTGTGAGCATTTACAGGAACGGTGGCGCTACACCCACATCGACGAGTATCAGGACACGAACGCCCTCCAGTGCGATATCGCCCGCCTCCTTGCAGGCCCCCGACATAACCTTTTCTGTGTGGGAGACATCGACCAGAACATCTATACCTTCCGGGGGGCCACAATAGAGCACATGCTGTCCTTCGAGGACACGTTTCCCCACGCCACTGTGCTGCGGCTGGAGCAAAACTACCGTTCAACCAAGACCATTGTCGAGGTGTCGAATCGCATCATCGCACACAACACACACCGCAAGGAGAAAGTGTGCTTCACCGAAAACCCGGAAGGTGAGAAGATCGAGCTCATCACCGCGTATGATGAACGTCACGAGGCACGTGAGGTCGCAATGGGTATTGGCACGCTCCTCCGTGAGAACACCCCCCCGCATGAGATAGCCGTGCTCTACCGCGCGAACTTCCAATCGCGCGCGCTCGAAGAGGCATGCCTCGCGCACCACATTCCGTACCGGGTTCTCGGAACACGCTTCTTCGACCGTGCGGAGGTCAAGAGCGTGCTGTCGTATCTACGCGCCGCACTAAACCCCGAAAGTGAATCAGACATCCGACGCATCATCAACGAGCCGCCTCGAGGTATCGGCAAGGTAACGGTCGAACAGCTCTTTGGTGGAGGGAGGGAACGACTCGGCCCCGCCGCTTCAAGTAAGGTATCTGCGTTCTATGAGCTCCTCGCGTCTATTAGAGACGCCGCACTCACTCGACCCGCCCATGAGGCGATCGCATACGCACTCGAACGCACCGGTATGCTCACCGCCATGCAACGCGACACCGAGGGGGTGGATCGCGTCGAGAACCTACAGGAGCTTGTGTCGCTCGCCCTTACCCGCTACGGCAATGTACCGGCCCCCGAAGGGGCCTTGCGTCTCATCGAGGATGCGGCGCTCGCCACCGATCAGGATGAGCTCGATAATCGCGGACGGGAAACGGGGGGTGCGGTCGCGCTCATGACGGTGCACGCCGCGAAGGGGCTCGAGTTCGCTCACGTGTTCATCACCGGACTCGAGGATACCCTGTTCCCCCACGAATCAAACGGCGCGGAGCACGCCATGGACACCGAGGAAGAGCGTCGTCTGTTCTACGTCGCTCTCACGCGCGCCAAGGTGCGCCTTCACCTTTCCTACGCGGCGACCCGCACGGTATTCGGGCGCACCACCGCGCGAATACCCTCGACCTTCCTCACGGAGATAGACGACACATTCTTTGCACAACCCCGCGATGAACGGGAGCGGGTCGTGTACCTCGACTGAACCCATGTCCGCACGCTCCACACACCACCCTCGGTTGGGTCAGCACTTTCTCACCCGCCCCGAGGTCGCCACATGGGTCGCGGACGCCGCCGAGCTCTACGAGGAGGATACGGTGCTTGAGATCGGCCCCGGTATGGGTGTCCTCACCCACATCCTTCTCGCACAAGCGGGTACCGTCGTCGCTCTCGAGAAAGATCCAGCCCTTGCGGAAATCCTGCGTCGCACGTGTGCCGGCGACATAGCCACCGGCAAGCTCACGCTCCTCACCGAGGACGTACGCGACTTCGACCCCGGCACATGCACCGCCTTAATCCCCCGCTACGTGCTCGCGGCGAACATCCCCTACTACCTCACCGGGTACATACTCCGCTCGTTCCTCTCCGCAACGCACCAACCGACACGCATGGCGCTTCTCATGCAGAAAGAGGTCGCCGAACGTATCGTCGCGCGAGACGGCAAGGAATCGCTCCTCTCGCTCTCGGTCAAGGCGTACGGGGAGCCTGAGCTCGTTCGTACGGTACGCCCGGGTGCGTTCTCACCGCCCCCCGCCGTCACCTCGGCGATTCTTGCCGTTCGGCACATCGGGAGGAGCGCGTTCTCAACACCGAGCGCAGAGCGTAGCTTTTTTAAGCTGATCCGGAGCGCGTTCGCCCACAAGCGCAAACGCTTGGGGAACACGCTCCCCGAGGTTTCCGCACACGAACCCACGCTCGCGGCCATGCGCCCCGAGGATGTGCCCCTTCGGGTATGGCTTCACCTCGCGCATATGAACACATGTCAATACAACGATGACCCCTTCATGTAAATAAGGGGGCCACCGCCGATGGGAACACAACTTGACCCCGCATACACCATGCAGGGTGTGAACTCGGGAAAAGCGTTCCCTTTTTGCCACGAAGGTGGCCAGAAATTGTACCACGCACTTGTACACTGCGGCGTCTCGAAGCAGTACATGACGGGGAACATGGAGGGGGGGCTGAGGTATATGAGAAAGCACCCGGGCATGCAGGTACAGGGGATGGTTTGGAGTGCCCTCCCTCCGAACGGGATAAAGGGAAAGACTGGAATAACCCAGGGACACTCACCAAGTTGGGCATGGGCCGTGGCTACAAAAGTACCGAGGTTTGTCAAAACAACCAAGAACATGGCGCAGACACCCAGAGAGAGTCGTCCGCGTCGCACCGTATGCTGAAAATTTTGATAGGCCATGCATGATTAACTATACCGCCGCGAAGCATTCGCTCAAAGGGTCACATTTCAAGTCCAAGGAGTCTGTAAGTACTCATGCCGTTCTCGTTCAACACCATCACGGGAACCCGAGCCGCGTAGGAGGCGGGGGTACCCGTCGCGGTACGAAACCGCACCGTGGTACTACCAAAAGGTGCGTACGTAAAAGTAATGCTCGTACCGTCGGGGGAGGGGAGGTCCTCCAGCTTGCCGAACATAGTGAAAAGGTCGTTCACATGCCCGAAACCGCTGCCCCGCAGCGTGAACACGCCACCCTGCGGGCCTGTGGCGGGGGAAATGGCGCTGATTACGGGGGGCGTGGCCTTCTGTGCGGCGATCCACACCCCAGCCGATTCGCTCGAAAGCGCCCCCTCCGCACGCACCCGAACCCGGTGTTTGCCAGGGGCAAGGCGCGGCACACGCAGGGAAAGGGTGGTGCCTGTTGGTGAACCGATGTCGGACTGCACCCATACCTCGTCATCCCACACTACAGCGTTCCCGACGTGCGAGAACCCTGACCCAAATATGGTAACTGTAGCACCGTACTCCACAAGGTACTCCGACACCGTATCAACATGTAGTCCTGTCCGAATCGATGGATCGTCCGGCCAAATATTCACTTCGGGTAAATACGCCTCTTGTATCTGCCAATTCGGCGTTGCGCAGGCAACATCGCGACAGCCACACTTCCATACCCCATCGACGAGCCTGCACACGTACGCAAGGAACGAGGCGCGCGCTCCGGGTATAAGCTTTTGGGAAAGAGTCGCACTCGCCGTACCGACGAACCACGCACCGACCCGGGTGGACCCGGAAAAAACCATATCTTTCCAGGTACTTCCCACCTTCTCCTTGCCGTACCGGTACACGTACACGGCACTGTCCGCGCCCGCCGTCACCCGCACCGTGCCGTCCTCGCCGCAGCGGGCTTCGAGCACGAGCGGTGACGAGCTCGAAAAGAAATTGTGAGGCGATCCATAGCCGGAAGGGATCTGTTGGCCAACACCGCCAAAGGTGTGGCAAGGTACCAACAGCACTTCTCCACCACGCACCCCCAAAGGGGACACAGCACACAGGACCGGAAACCCCCAGAGCGCCGCATATCGTTTCCACAGGGCCATACGTACCACAATGCACTAAACCGCCCTCTTTTCCAAGGCCGCTCTCAACACGGTCGCTCCACAACATATCCACAGATTTTACACTTTTTACTTACATAGTAACTACACCGAGCGTATACTGTGAGCATATGCACCGGGCTACAGGGGCGCACTCGGCGTACCGTTTTGTTGCTGTTGCAGCGGCGCTCGTGGTGGCCGTATTCATTGCGCTCGTATCGTACGCGTTCTACGGCAGGACGGGCTCGATCGCCGAACATACCCCGCAGCAAGCGCGCCTCGCGCTCGCGGAAGGCGTCGTGGGGAAAAACCTCGATGTGGACACCGATGGCGACGGCCTCGCCGCGTGGGAAGAGCTCCTCTGGGGAACGGACCCCGACAAGGCCGACACGGATATGGATGGGGTTGGTGATGGCGAGGAGGTCGCCCAGAACAAGAGTCCCGTCATTGCCGGCATGGGTACGGATGCAGACGCAACGACCGCACTCGCGTTCGCTGCGGCCACCACGAGCGACCTGAACGCGACCCAGGTCCTCGCCCGCGAGTTCTTCGGTACGTACCTCCTGTCGCTCCAGGAAAAGGGGGTACACACGACCCCCGAAGAGCAGGCACGGATTGTGAAACAAGCGCTCACCGCAGGGCGCGCGCAACTTCGAAATGATCTGCCTGACTACACGACCGACGATGTACACACGGTTCCCGTAACCCCAGAATCGTTCCGCGTATACGTGCGCGCCGTCGAGGGTGAGATAGAGCGCATGACCACAAAAGCGCCCGCAAACGAGTTCGGCCTCCTCGAGGAACTCGCGCAGGGTGATGATAAAAACACACCCCAAGCCGACCTGCGTACACTCGCGGCGTTCTATAATGCCGGTGTAAATACTCTCGCCGCACTGCCGGTACCCGAGGATGCGCTCGCGGCACACGTCGAGCTCGTCGATACGCTACGCAAGTACGCGTACGGGCTCGAGAGCATCGGCTCGATCGGCAACGACCCGTTCCGCGGCGCGACCGCGCTCCAACTTTTCATGCAGCAAATGGGGAGATTGCCGAAAAGCTTTGAGCTGATGCGCACCTATATCAATACGCACCGCTACGCCACGGCAGCCCCATAACACACCATGTACCGCACCCCACGAATGTTCGTTGCTCTCCTGCTTGCCTGTGCGGTATTCGCACCGTCGGTGTATATAGGTTTCATGCCAATCCATGAAGCCCGTGCGCAGGGCACCGGGTATGGGGAATCGAAGTACTCGCCCGACAAGCGGACAACCGGAGGAAGTGCGGCGGCGGGGGGTGGAAAGACCGTTGCATCGTGCGGCCTTGCGGCATTGTTCGGTCAACTTTTAGGAAACACGATAGGATTCGTTGGGTCAATTTTGCCAGAGGGGTGGGTGGTCATGTCACACGGTGTTTCAGTACCAAGCCACAACACGAATGGTGTTGAGATATCTTCAAACATTACAACCAGCGCAAACACAACCGGCGGCCTGTTCAAGGATTGTGTGATCGACGGCATCCTCTGGTGGATCAAGGAGATGCTTATCGACTATATCACCCGGGACATCATCGCATGGATCAACAACGGGTTTGAGGGTGCACCCGCGTTCATGACCGACCCAAAAAGTTTTTTCCGCGGGGTCATGGACGATGCGTTCCGAACCTTCCTCTACAGCCCGGAGATGGACGCGCTCCTCTGCAAGCCGTTCAAGGTAACCGTGCAGATGAACCTGTGGCTCAACTACACCAGCAACCACAAGAACAGCAAGCACAACAAGCTTTCCTGCTCCCTCGACGAGTTTTTCTCGAAGGGTATCGATCTAAACGTCGACATCAACACGAACACGCAAGAAAAGTACAGCAAACTCACCAATGAGGGAAGTCTCGATTTCAAGAACGGCGGGTTCGGGGCGGTCTTGGCACTCTTTGATGACTCGAATAACTGGATGGGGGCATCTTTACTCGCCGAGCGGGAAGCCATGAAACGGGCAAATGCGGTCCGTGCTAGTGAGGGGTTGCTGATACAAGTCGGGGATGGGTGGTTTTCTCAACGCTGCGATGCCAACCAGGACGGGGTGTACAATGGTAACGTGTGTACCCCTGGTAGGTTCATCGCGGAGCAGGTTGACCGGTGGACCGGCAGCGCGCTCGAAAACCTTACCGTCGCCGACGAGGTCGCAGAGATCGTCAACGCGCTCTTTGCCGCGCTCGTGCGAGAGATCTTCGGGTATGCGAATGGTCTCTTGAGCTTCGGCGGTAGCGACAATGATGACTGGTGGGATGACGCAAGTAGTCAAAATATTATTGATCCGAATGGAAATAGAGACGATTTTAACGATGCACATTCATCGAGTACATACGCGACAACAACCGCAATGACCGTCTCGAAAGCCGGCACGGGTTCAGGGACCATAACCAGCTCTCCTCCGGGTATTAATTGCGGTGATGACTGCTCGGAACACTACATGAGCGGCACCGTGATCACCCTTACCGCCACTCCCGCGAGCGGCTCATCCTTTGTTCGATGGTCTGGTGCATGCGAAGGTGCCGGCGTATGTTCAGTGCTCATGAGCAGTACGGCAAATAACAATGTGGTGGCGACATTCAATGGTGCGGGTGTTGGTGGCGACGCCGATGGTGATGGTATCAACGGAGGGTACCAAAACATGAAGGAGGCCTTGCTCAAGGATATTGACAGGTATATGACATACGCAGATATGTCCACGCTCGCATTATTGCGAGAACTTCGTACGCAGGTCGAAAATGTAAATGTCGCACTACCAAGCGCAGGGACGACGCTCGGAACATTACGTCAATCACTTGAAAGTATTGTGGGTGGTGCCGGGAAAATCATGAAGGATAACCTGATTGCAAGCATCAATGCCGCGCTTGCGCTTTGGGAAGGGACCGTTATAAACATCCAGCTACAGGTGTTGCTGGAAAAGGTGGAGACTGCATCTCCCGATGTGACACTCATGACGACGTACCGCAGTGAGTATGAAACGATTGTTGGGGGGCGTGCACAAGCACTGAAAGATGAGTTGGCTGCGGATATTCAAAAGCGTATCACGGAGTGGCTCGATACGAGTATTTCCTTGCAGCTCCAAATGCTTTTGAGCAAAGTTCGCGTGGTCGACGTCAGTGCATCAAACGCCACGGACCTGCTTGCCCTATACCGCGAAGATCTCGGGGACATCCTCGCCTCCGCGGGCACGTAGACACCATGCCGCACGTTCGTAGCCTGTCCGCCCTTCGACACCTCGTGGTGGCGTGTGTGTTGTTGAGCATGGTGGGCGCGATCCTCGTGCCCACCGCACCGACATACGCCGATAAGGGAAGCAAGACGCAATCAATCCAGGGCTCTATCGAAAGTGGCATGAAGGACCCCTCGATGGAGAACTTCGGTTGCATGACCTCGGGCAGCGACGTACCGATCCAGGGGTGCTTCGCGATGCTCGCGTACTACTTCATGAAGCTCTGCATGTGGGGCGCCGCGGTCATTGCGATCTTTCTGAACTGGGTCCTCATGGAGCTCGTCTACGGCATGGGGCAGCTCGTGGGCAACATGCCGGGGGTCATGATCGCGTGGCAGGTCCTGCGCGACGTCACGAACGTGTTTCTCGTGTTCCTCACCGTCTTCATCGGCATCGCGATGATCCTGAACGTCTCCTCGTACGGCTCGAAGTCGCTCCTCTGGAAAGTACTCCTCGCGGCGCTCCTCGTGAACTTCAGCGGCACCTTCACCAAGGTGGTGATCGACGTAAGCAACGCCCTCGCACTGAACCTGAACAGACTGATCCTGATAGAGGCCAAGCAAGACCAATCATGCGATCCGAAAGACTGGCTCAGCGCAACGAGCTACGGCGAAAAGGGTCAGGACTGCATCAACAACGGGATTGCGGGGGCGTTCTGGAGCACGGTGAAGGTCACGAGTGTGTTCAACGTGAGCAACATGGGCACCACCAAAGTGACCAAGGACCTCGCACAGGCGATGATGCTCACCGGCCTCATGGGCGGGATCATGTTCATCGTGCTCGCGTTCGTACTCGGCGTCGGTGCGTTCATGCTCATCGCGCGCTTCGTCACGCTCGTGTTCCTCATCATCGTCTCCCCCATGGCGTTCGTGTTCTGGCTCACCGGCACGGGTATCGCTGGCATGGGAGCGCAGTGGTGGAAGTCGCTCATCAACAACTCGCTCACCGCGCCACTACTCCTCCTCATGTGGTGGATGAGCCTTAAGATGTTCTCGGGCCTTCAAGCACGCTTCAATGTTGAAAATGCTAAGGCGAGCGACGCGGCGCTCAAGATGAGCGACATCGGGAACTACGGCATCATCGTCTTCTTCCTCATCGTGATGGCGTTCCTCCTCGCATCGATCATCATGGCGCAAAAGCTCGCATCGGCGAGCGCGAACGGTGCGGTAAAGCACATGAGGAACATCACGCACACGAGCGCCCAATTTGCAGGAAGACACCTCGGCAACGCGACCCTCGGCTCCACCGCGCGCTTCCTACAACACTCGGTGGGTGGGAGGGTGGGGCGCCTGGCAAGCAACCAAAGAATCCAGGAAGCAGCAGCTGCAAGGGGCGGGATAGTGGGCTGGGGAGCAAGGCGTCTCGCCGGAGTGGGCAAGCGCGCCAAGGAGAGCAGCTTCGACATACGCCAGGCGCCGCTCATCGGTAAGAAGATGCAGCAGTACCTGGGTACCGGCACCCTGGGAAGCAAGACGACCGCGGGCGGCTACACCGCGGCCATGAAGGAGCGCAAGGAGCGTGATGACGCGACGCTCAAGTGGCTCTCCGAGGAGAAGCTCACGCGAGCCGAAGAGAAGGAGCGCGAAGCGGAAAAGCACTCCAAACGGAGCGCCCTCACGCGCACCGCCGCACAGCGTACCGACCTCGTTAGGCTCGATCGCAAGCGTGCCGCGGAAGACGCTGAGAAAATCGCTGAACAGCACCACCTATCCGGGGCGCAGCTGGAGGCGTGGAAGCAAAACCAAAACGCCCTCAAGGCACAGAACGTTGACCCTGCGGCAAAGGCCGCCGAGCTGCGCCAGCGAGCCGCGGATGCAGAGAAACGAGTGAAAGATATACAGCGTAACAGTAGAATGGGGGCCCTTAACACGGAAGAGGCGGCGGAAACGAAGAAACTTAACGAAGAAAAGACTAAACTCGAAACGCAGGCGGACCTCATCACGGCACGGGAGCAGATGCTCGCGAACACCAAGGGCATGCGGGAGTACGCAGAAGCGCAAGCGAAGAGTGAACACTACAAGGAGTTCGTGGAGAAACAGGAGCAGCGTACACGGCTGCGTAACGAGCTCGGGACAGGCAAGAACGCACAGGGACACGAGCTCACCGAGGCAAACCGACAAGAGCATGAGGTAAGGATCAAGACCCTGAACGGCGAGATCGACCAGCTCTACGGCGAGGTGGACCGTGACGTGCATGAAATAGACGACCTCATGAAGGACCTGGTCGGCAAAAACACTGACACGGCAAAGAAGCAGCTTGCGATGCTTAAGGTACAGCGCGACACCATGCTCGAGTTCTTCGAAACGCAGCAGGAGGTCGCCGATATGTCGCAAGCGTCCACACCCGAGGCTAAAAAGCGGAAAGAACGGCTCGAGGGAGAACTCTCCACCATGCGTGAAAAAACGGTGCGGGGCTCGATGGACATGATCGATGCCCGCTACGACACTATCGCCAAGGGTCGTGCAACACGGCGCAAGGAAACCTTCTTCGACTTGATCCAAAACGAAACCAGGTGGTCACACCCGATCCAGAGTCCCACCAACTTCCGCGCATACGCGAGCGAATTCGTTCGAGAGCATCGGAAGAAAGAGGGGCAGGAACCGCAAGAAAAGATGATAAAGAGTATCATAGCCCAGCTGAAACGAGACGAGGAAGCAAAAGCGGCAGGCGCAGCAGCGGGATCGAGCGGCGGACAGAATGCGTAACACATCATGGACCACACACTCTACGAGTATATACGGCACGTGTACCCGCAACTCCCCGCGCTCGCGCGGCGCATGCTTGCCGAGGATCGCCACGTACGGGTGATCAGCAGCGCGCTCCCGAACCACCCCCCGGGGAGTAAGATCATGGGCGCGGTCCGGTTCGAGGTGCTCACCGCGATGCTCGGTATGCAGTCATTCAGCGAGTGCGAACAGGGACTCTCAGCGCTTTCGCTCTCGGAAGGTGAACGTGCGCACCTCATCGAAGCGGTGCGTACGGAGATCTTCGACCCGCTCAATGCGGCCGCCGACAGCACCGGACGCGATACTCCCCCCGAGAACGTGCGTTTCCTCGCTCCCATCACGGCGGACACGGGCATGGTGGCACGGTATGAAAAACTCCCCGGTAACGTACGAAGCACCATCTGTTCCGAAGGACTCGCCCATGCGTTCGATTCTGTCGTCGCAACATACGCACTCACCGAACACCAAGCGGCAACACTCGCACGGCAAGCGGCCCTCGTGATGGTGGGTATCGCAACCACCAAAGAGTTCCTCGCGGGGACCATGCACGAGCTCGGTCTCTCCCAGGAACGCTTTGACGATCTTGCGCGTGCAATCGACACGCAAGTGTTCACCCCGGTACGACAGGCGATCATCGCCGCACTCGAACGGCGCGACACCACAACCTCGGCCGCTCCCGCGGCCTAACCCACACCATGCGTTTCGGCGTACCCCAGTTCATCGAGGTCGAGGAGAAGGTCTTCGGACCCCTTACCTTTAAGCAAGCGGTATACCTCGGCGGCGCCTGTGGCGTCATACTCATCCTCTTCACACGCACCAACTTCTTTCTCACCATCCTCATCGGTCTGCCGGTACTCATCGGCGCGCTATCGCTCGGGTTCGGCACTGCGAACGGCCGCCCGCTCGTAGCGACCGTGTACGCGGCATTCCGCTACACGACCCGCAACAAGCTCTACCTGTGGAAACGTATGACAAGCAGGAAAATGCGCGTCGATGCCGCCACAGCGGCGGCGTCGGAAGGGTCGGCTCGCCTCATGACACCCAAGCTTTCGCGTTCTCGTCTCAAAGAGCTCGCGTGGTCGTTGGATACCCAGGAAACGTTCAATGGTACTTCATAACACGTATGCAACGGGGCACAAACGCAACACCAAGCCAGGATTTCGTACCGATCGAGCAGGTACGTGACGGCATCCTGATCCTTAAAGACGGCTCGCTCCGGGCTGTCCTCATGGCATCTTCCATCAACATCGTACTCAAGTCCGCAAACGAACAGGCGGGCATCCTCACCCAGTTTCAAAACTTCCTGAACTCGCTCGATTTTTCGGTGCAGGTGTTCATTCAATCGCGCGAGCTCGACATCAGGCCGTACCTCAACCTCCTCGAGGAACGCTACCGCGCGCAGTCGAGCGACCTCATGAAAATCCAGGTGCGCGAGTACATCGAGTTCGTGAAGAACTTTGTGAGCAACTCGAGTATTATGACCAAGGGATTCTACATCGTGGTGCCGTACACACCCACCCTAATCGGGGTGGGTGCCGGACCCACAGAAAACCTCAAGGCACTCTTTACCCAGAACAGAGGTGCGGACGTGCATATATCGCTCCCGGTGTTCGAGGAGTACCGCTCGCAAGTGGAGCAGCGCATTTCCGTCGTCGCCCAAGGCCTTGCCCGCACCGGAGTACGTGTGGTACAGCTCGGTACCGAGGAGGTTATTGAGCTCTTCTACAGCCTCTTCAACATTGACGAGCTTGACCGTCCTACCGCGCTCTCACACGCCACCGAGTAATCATCCCTATGAGCCTCTTCTCGTTTTTCCCAACCAAAACACCGGGACCGCAACAAACGGCTGTGAGTATCCTTCCCAAGGAGGTCGAAGAGGCTGGCGGTCTTGAGCTCAAGGATGTCCTTGCACCATCGGCGCTCCAGATCACCCCGCGCGAGCTCAACCTGGGGCAGCGGGTTGCTCGTATGTTCTACGTCATTTCGTACCCGCGGTTCCTCTCCGAGAACTGGTTCTCACCCATCATCAACCTCGACAAGGTTTTTGACATATCGATTTTTATACATCCGATCGAGACGGCAACCATGCTGAAGAAGTTCCAAAAGAAGGTTGCCGACGTGCAGAGCCAAATTCATGAACGCGAAGTGCATGGCATGGTTCGCGACCCCATGCTCGACGCCGCGTATGAGAACCTCGAAACGCTGCGCGACACCCTCCAACAGGCGCAGGAACGCATCTTCGACGTGGGGCTGTACCTCGCGATTTACGCCAACAACCACGATGAGCTCGACAAGGTCGAGGGGGAGGTGAAATCCATCCTCGAAGCCCAGCTTGTCTACATGAAACCGGCGCTCTTCCAGCAGGAGGATGGGTACCGAAGCATCCTTCCCTTGGGGACCGATGAGCTCATGGTGCACACGAAGCTCAACTCGGCGCCGCTCTCCTCCATCTTTCCGTTCATCTCGTTCGACCTCACGACCGAGAAGGGCATTCTCTACGGTATCAACCTGCACAATAACTCCCTCGTTCTCTTCGATCGCTACTCGATGGAGAACTACAACTCGGTCCTCTTCGCGAAATCCGGTGCCGGAAAAAGCTACACGACCAAGCTCGAGGTGCTTCGTTCGCTCATGTTCGAGACCGAGGTGATCATTATCGACCCGGAACGCGAGTACGAGTACATGGCAAACGCGACCGGCGGCCGCTACTTCAACATATCGCTCTCCTCGGACCACCACATCAACCCGTTCGACCTTCCCGCGGTCCACGAGGACGAGAACCCGACAGAGCTCTTGAGACAAAACATCATCACGCTCGTCGGCCTCTTTCGAATCCTCCTCGGCGGTCTCACCCCCGAGGAGGATTCGATCATCGACCGAGCCATCACTGAAACGTACGCGCTCAAAGACATCACCGGGGCAAGCGACTTTACGAACATGCCGCCGCCGATGCTTAGCGACTTCGAGCTCGTCTTGAGCGGTATGGATGGAAGCGATTCGCTCATGAAACGCCTCACGAAGTACACGAACGGCACGTGGGCGGGGTTCATCAACCGACAGACGAACGTCGATATCAATCAAAAGTTCGTCGTTTTCTCGGTGCGTGACATGGAGGAGGACTTGAAGCCTGCGGCGATGTACATCATCACAAACTTCATCTGGACCGCGGTGCGCCGACGGCTTCAACGACGGCTCCTCGTCGTGGATGAGGCGTGGTGGATGATGAAGAGCGACGACACGGCGAGCTTCCTCTACAGCGTCGCGAAACGCGGTCGCAAGTACTTCCTCGGCCTTGCCACGATCACCCAGGACGTCGATGACTTCCTCAAGTCACCCTTTGGAGTCCCCATGATCACGAACAGCTCGATCCAGGTGCTCCTCAAGCAATCCCCGACCGCGATCGATCACGTGCAACAGGTCTTCAACCTCACCGATGAGGAAAAGTACCTCCTCCTCGAATCGCAGGTGGGGGAGGGCATCTTCTTCGCCGGCAGCAAACATGTCGCGATCAAGGTCATCGCCTCTTACACCGAGGACCAAATCATCACCTCCGATCCGAGCCAGCTCCTTGCCATTAAGCGAGCTCGGGAAGGAGGGTCGGAATCGTGATCGGTATGTCCACACCCCCCCTCCACAACATCAGTGCAACGAGCGCATCCTGCATGGTCCTCGTCGCCCTCGTGCTCGATTTCATCAACCTGCTTATCCTCGGGCTTATTATCGGCGCTGTCCTGGGTCTCTATGGCGCAACGTTCGTGGCGTGTGCCGGGGGACACTGGTTCGACTGCGCGGTCGGCGCCATCGGCTCGGGGGTAACGAGCGTTGCGACCACCGGTGCCCTGCTCATGTTCGGCCCCCTCCTCTCCGCCATCGTGCACGCCGGCGCGCTCTTCATTGCGGGCCCGCTATTCTGGGGGTGGTTCTACTTCAGGCACCACTACAACACGCTCGGTATCGATCAAAAAAAGCTGCTTTTGAACCTTGGTACGGGATTCATCGAACTGATCCCGCTTGTGAGCATTTTGCCCGGCATCACCCTGAACGTGGTCCTTCACATCAGGTTCGCGCGCAAGGAGGATAGGGCGACCCGTGCTGCGGCCGCTTCGAGACCGCAGCTGCGGACACACGGTGTGCACGTACGACACGCGTACGCGTGATACCATCGGGACAGGATGGTCCTTGTGACACGGCACTTTTCCTCACCCGGTACACGGCATACGACCATGCAGTGCGGTATACTAGGAACATGGTAAGTACACAGCACACACCCCTCTTCTTTTTCCTTACCTGCGTCGCATGCGTGGGGCTCGTGTGGCGATTGCCGGTGGAAGCGGCGATCACAACCGGCATGCCTGTGGGTGCCGCAACGCTTACCCTCACGCTCGACCCGGTATACCCGGGGCCGGGAGACACGGTGCGCGTACGGGTCCGTACCTCCGCGGTCGAGCTGCGCTCCTCCCAGGTAACCTGGACTTTGAACGGATCGGTGCGTCAGCAGTCAATCGGGGGTGACACCTTCACCTTCACCGCGGGCAAGGTGGGTGACACCCTGGTGATCGAAGCGACCGCGCGTAGCAGTGAGGGGCGCACCCTCACGGGCAGTGAGGTCGTTCATGTCGGTGACGTCGCGCTCGCGTGGGAAGCACGCACGTACACCCCCCCGTTCTTCCGTGGACGGGCCCTCCAGGGTCCCAATGCGGATGTCGTGCTCCTTGCGCTCCCCACGGTGACGGATCCAAAGGGGGTGCTATACGATCCCCGGAAGCTCACGTACGAGTGGTACTTCAATGACGAGGACACCCCGAGCAGGGTAGGGGTGGGGCTCGCGTCCGTCCTGTTCCACAACGCGTACGGTTTCGATGATCTCGCGGTAATCGTACGCGTCAAAGACCCCACGGGCACGCCACGCGCGCTCACTCACATAACCGTTCCCCTCACCCAGTCGGAGGTGCGCCTGTACGTTGACGACCCCCTCAAGGGGACACTCTATGCGAACGCGCTCGGCGACACGTACACGCTCACGGCGCACGACGTGACGCTTACCGCGGAACCCTACTATTTCAGTGCCGAGACCCGCGACGACCCCGTACTTACGTACACGTGGTCCGTCGGAGGTGCCCCGACGGACGCACGAGGGCGGCTCACGCTTGCGCCGCAGGGTACAGGGGTTGGGAGCGCTCCAGTCTCCCTTGGGGTGCAGCACGGGCGGATCGTCGAGCAGGGTGCGGAGCAGAGTACCATCGTTTCGTTCAACACACTTACCGACACGGCGGGCGCTACGACACCCCTCTAGACAACGTATGCGTACACTCTTCACCGGCCTCACCCTCTTCAGCTCCGCCGTGCTCTGTGCGCCGCACATGGCGTTCGCGAGCGACAATACGACATTCATAACGCTCGCACCGGACATCCCCTACATAGGCGGGAAGTTCAATGACATGCCGACACTCCTCAACACGCTCCTCTTCGCGTCGGTCGCGATCGCGGCACTCCTCGCGGTCATCATGGTCGCGGTCGGTGGCTTCAAATGGATGACGACCGACTCGGTCTTTGCGATCGGCGACGCGAAGAGCCAGATCACCGAGGCGATCACAGGGCTCCTTGTCGTCCTCATGGCGGTGCTCGTTCTCAAGACGATCAACCCCGAGCTCCTCAACCTCAACATCTTCAGGGCGGGGGAAAAAGATGTTTCGACAACCAATACAGGTGGCGGCACCACCCTTCAACCCAAACCTAGGGATTAGACCAACATGACCACCCACCACAACCGAACCATCGTCATTCTCATGGTGCTCGCGATCGTCGTGGTCACGGTCGTGCTCCTCATCCTTTCCCTGACACGTACGAAGGGCGGTGGAGACGGCACGGATACGGGTCTCTTCGGCGATACGAGCGCCACCCGCTCGTACACACCCCCCACCACTTCCCCCATGAACCCGTTCGGAACGGTCGGCACGAGCAGTACACTCGAGGCACCGAGCGGTCCGGCACCCTTCTTCCGCCTGGTCACCCCGAAGCCGGTCATCGGCGCAACGATCGTCGGTAAGGACACCGGGGGGGTCGCAGAGGATGTGCGCTATGTCGAGCGCGACACGGGTATGGTGTGGGATACGACCCTCGCGTACCTCAATACGCCGGAGGTGGTCTCACAGCGCACGATCCAACGCATCGGGGAAGTGGCGTGGGCCGGGAACGGCGCCGCCATGCTCGCGCGCTTCACCGACAGAGCCGATGGGCAGGTGGTCTACGGTTTCGCAGGTCGCTTCGCTGTTTCCACCTCGAGCGATCCCGCGAGCGGCGCGATCGTGCGCTCCCCGACCCTCGAGGGTGCCATGCTGCCGATCAACGTCATCACCGCGGCGCTCTCCCCCGACGGAAGCACCCTATTCTACATCGTACCAACCGAAGCCGGGTCCGTGGGGTACGTGGAGCCCGTCGGGGGTGGCACCCGAACCGAGGTGTGGACCTCGCCCCTTAGAAGCGTCACCGCGCTCTGGGGTATCGCCCCGGACATCTACGTGTACACCAAGCCGACCTCGCACGGAAACGGATTCCTTTGGGACGTAGACCCGACCCGCAGAACGAGCTCCATTCTGCTCGGTGAACAACGCGGCCTTTCCGTGCGCCCCGCTCCCGGCGGCGCGAAGATCCTCTACTCGTTCTACGACGCCGAGGGTATCCTCACCCTGCGGGTGCTCACGGTCGCCACGGGAGAGGTGACCTACCTACCCATGCCGACCCATACGGAGAAGTGCGCATGGGGACCATCCGCACGGTACGTGTACTGTGCGATACCGAAACGCACCTTGCCGGACGATTTCCTTGAACGCTGGTACCAGGGGGCCTACCGCACCGACGACACCGTGTGGCGGTTCGATACGGACACGGGTGCTTCGGATCAGCTCATCGATCCCGCAAAGGCAACCGCGAGGCAGCTCGACATCGTGGACCCGGTAATCGGACCGACCGAATCGTACCTGGTCTTCCGCGGTCGCACGGACGACAGCCTGTGGGCCCTCGAGCTCCCACGGGAGTAGCGAGGCGGCGAGAGGTGCCACTTGTCTTTCTACCAAAACCAACATACTGTTCGGCACACGCCCCTCACCCCAACCTTACAGGTTCCGTCCCCTCTCCCGTGGGGAGAGGGGACACAACCCACCGAACCGTTCGGTGGGGGTGGTAATTAAACCGAGGAGCGGTACTTGAGAACGACGCGGCGTGTCTTACCGGCACCCTCGGACTCCGTGGTGATGTCGGGGTCATTGCTGAAAAGCGCATGGATGATCATGCGTTCGTATGCGTTCATGGGGGTCATTTCCGCACTCGAACGGAAGGTGCGAACCCGGTCCGCGAGAATGGATGCCTTCTGCTCAATCTCGCGCACCCGGCTCTGGTGGTACCCGTTCACATCCACCATAAAGCGCGTGTCCGCTTCTCCCTCCACGCGCTCGAGCAAACGCCGCAGGAGGTAGTTCAGCGCGCGCAGGTGCTCACCCTGGGGCCCGATGAGTCGCTTGCTGTCGGATGTGTGTATGTTGTAGAGCTCGTGGGCGGACGTACTCACCTGTTCGATACGGTCAATCGTAACCCCAAGTTTCTCGAGCAGAGTACGTATGAACGATGTCGTTTTGTCGTGGTCCATAGTGGCTAGACTGTTCGCTGTGCGGCGTCGAGCTGACGCTTCACGAAGATCTCTTGGCCGATAGCGAAGATATTACTCGTGATCCAGTAGAGTGCAACCGCGGCGTTCACGACGTACGCAATGAACACGATCATGACGGGGAGCACATACTTCATCTGGAGCTGCATCGAGCGAGCGAAATCCTCCTGGAACGTGGCGTGTTCGCTCCGAGGGGGCGGGGCGGGAAGCGCGTAGTGCGCCTGGAAAAATTGGGTCACGCCGGCGAGCACGGCGAGTACGTGGCTTTTCGAAGCCATGTCGAAAAGCCCCAGGAACCACATGTCGACCGCTTGGGGCGCGTGCACAAAGGAATAGAGGAGTGACGCATCGATCCCGGGGAGGCTCCCTTTCGAAAACACGAAGTAGAGCCCCAAGATGATGGGAAGCTGTATGAAGAGGACCACGAACCCGGAGAACGGATTCACCCCCTTCTCTCGGTAGAGGGCGAGCATGCGCTTCCCCTGCTCCTCACGGTCGTCCTTGTACTTCTCCCGAATCTCCTTCAGGGGGGCCTCCATCTCCCGCATGAGCCGTTGGGTGCGCGCCGCTTTGAGCGAAAGCGGGTAGAGGAGAACCTTTACGAGCGTAGTGAGCGCGATGATCGCCATACCGACGTCCACCCACGCCCCGAGCGAAAGGAGGCCGACGAGTGCGTTGTAGAGAGGCACGTAGACGAACGTGTGGAATAAACTCGAGATCATTGCACCTCATTGTAGCGCACCGGAGCTCAGAGCGCCATGCGACACGGCTACCGTTCGGGTACCCGCGCGAGGAGGTCAGTAAGCTCTCGCTCGAGCGCGTCAGGGGGAAGCTCCGCGCACCTCGGATACGTGAGCACCACGACATGCATCGAGCCGGTGTAGCGGCGCATGAGTGCGTACAGGCGCCTGCGTAGGGCGTTACGCGCCACCGCTGTGGCCGCCACCTTTTTGCCGATCACGATGCCGGATTGGAAGTGCGGTGCGGGGGCCACCACGAGTGTGAGGTGCACCCCCCGAACCCGCCGCCCCACGGCGAGGACGCTCATAACGCCCGCATGGGTGAGCCGCTGCCGCTTGGGGAGCATGGAAGCTACACCGAGAGGCGCGCCCGCCCCTTCGCACGGCGACGCGCCACCACACGCTTACCGCCCGGGGTGCGCATGCGCACGAGGAACCCGTGGGTGGTCGCGCGTTTCTTTTTCTTCGGCTGGTACGTTCGCTTTGGCATACCGAATAGTGACTGCTGGTAAGTAGTCGTGAGTATAGCACACATTTGGAAAATGAGAAACCGCCGGCGTATGCCGGCGGTCGTGCCTCAAATGAGGCTAAAGAGCGAAAGGATCCCGAGAAGCCACACCAAGGTCGCAGCCCCGTAGCAAACCTTCCCGTAGGGAAACCGTACCCTGGTCGAGTAGTGCTCGTACAGCATCTTCTCCATGTGCTTTTCCAATTTCCGCCCCATATATACGAATACGCAGGGGAGCACCAAGAGCAGGAGACCCGTACGCCCGTAGGGAACCATCCAAAACGGATCACCCGAACCCTTGTTCATCACAAGGTAGTACGCGAAGAGGGTGAGCCCAATGGATACGACGAGGTACCGGAACGGTCTCGTGTATGTCGCCGTGAACCTCCGTTCGCTTGCTTGATTGACCCCCAGGAACTCTCCCGTGGCGTGGAAAAGGCGCACGACATACATCGAACATGCGGCCAAGACCCCGAGGACCATGATCTGCGTAAGGCCACTGAACGAGCCCCACGCGGACACCGCCGCACCCCCGACGTACGTGCACAGGGCCCAGAGCGACGCTAAGAGCCACGCCCCCCACGGGTCGAGGTTGTCGAACGGGGAGTCTGGTGGCACCGTGGGCCAGGGCACCGGCCCTGCGCTGTAGCCTTGCAGGAACACCACAAGCGCCCCGAGCACGACCGCCCCCCACCACACGCGCCGATCCGCGGCACCCACGAGCACCGCGAGTAGGACCACGGCCACCGCCCAGTGCATACCGATTGCCTCCTTCCAGGCCAGGTACAGCTCCTTCACCTCGGCCACGAACACCTGCGGAGCGGGGTGACCGCTCCAGAGCCACCAGAGCACCCCCACCACGAGCGGCGTCATCGCCACTCGCACGAGGTACCACCCAATGAACGCGATGGGTACGCGCGGACGGGGGACTGGCTGCGCGTTCGGTGGCCGTACGGTCGGTTCCGGTTCAACTTTCTGCTTCTTCGGCATGAAGAACAGGACCAAACCAAGCAAACATACCAGAATAAGCACCCCCCACGCAAAACCCCATCCGAGCGCAGAGATGGGGATGTGACTCACCGAAGATGGCGTACCTCCCGAGCTCGTTACGGACCCATTCCAGAGCACCGCAATGAAACCTAGGAACAGCAACATCACACCGAACAACGACAACCAAGGCTTCAGATGGCGCATTACGAACCCCTTTAGGCGCTGACGAATCTCACGAGCTACCGTTAGGAGCTCGGGCCACACCACGTCCTTCACCCACACAACACAGCGGTCAATGTGCGGTTTCAAGGCTGTACACCATTCCACCAACCTCCCGTGTATCATGTCGTACCGCCGGAAGTAGGGGGCGGAGTTCCGCCACTCGGTGTACCCCCGCCCTGCTGCTCAAGGGCCCGCAACAGTTTTAATAGAAGCGCTTGATCGAGCGAGCCCCCTCCGGTACTCATGACGTAGTCGAGCTTGCCGCCGTTTTTTCCTGCGTTTTGTGCGGCGGTGATGGCAGCCAGGTGCTGCCGCACGTCGGCGTCGACACCGCTCAAAGCGTCGACCTGTGCTTTTATCATCGCGCCGGCCGCTCCAGCTTTTTTATTGCCTTCGAGCTCGATCGAGAGGATACGGCGTATTTCTTCCTCTGTTTTGAGGTTCTCGGGCAGAAGATCGTTGAGCATGACGCTCCGCAACTCGAGCCCCAACACCTCCAACACCGACATTTGTACTCCATTTCTGCTAGCGAACGGCCGCACACCTTCGGTATTCTTGAGGTATCGCTCCACGATACCCTGCAACTCACGCACCCTTTCATCATTACCAGCATTTTCGGTGCGTTTTCGTGATGCGTACACTTCCTCGAGCTCGCCGGCACGAATGTGTACACTCGCGGCGTCCGATACCGTACTGCGCAGCAGTTCGCTCCAGTTCCGCCACTGTACGAGCTTGTGCAGGTCGACTACCTGCAGGTACAGGGTAACGAACGCGACGATGGAAAATCCGTTCCTTGTTGGGAACGAGAACGTGAGGATTGGCAACTCGAATTGCCACAGGAAGTGGTCGCTTACGTCTGAAACGGTCTGAAAATCAGCATTTTCGGACGGTTGATCGACCACATAGAACCCCGCACGGTTGTTCGCCAGCGCTTCTTCGTTCCTTTTCCTCGCCCGAGCACGGATGAATTGCGTTGTGAGCGGTGCATGCGACTCGTAGAAACCCCAGAAAAATCCGGGGAACCGCACTCGAACCACGTGTCGCCCCGTCCACCAGTAAACCATGCTCCGGTATACGAACAGCGGTGACATGAATCCCCACCGGTGCTGTATGGGTGAGGGCATGGGATTGTTTCCCTGAACGTCGACCACCTCCCAGTCCTCCGGCACATCGCTACGGAGGCTTCCGTCCCGTAATCCCTGTAGGGTGATGCGTTGGTTGCCGGTGAGGACCGGATACACAAGCTTGTCACCCTTGCCCACAACGAGCAGTTCCATGGGCTTCACCTTTCGCACGAACCGGTTCATGTTCTCTTTACTGACCGGATCCGCACTGTCCACAGTGTAATCATCACACCGAAGCGATACCCACACTCCCGCCACGAGCGCGAACAGGTACCAAACCAGGTACCACGCCCACACGGCACCCACCATACCACCACAAAGTACGTAGAGTACTCCCATTACAGCTTCCTCCCGTTGAGTTGTGAAAAAACAATCTGATTGAGATTATATAACATTTTACATGAAAGTCAAGCTTTGTAAGCGGCGCATGGGGTAGTGCCGCTCAGATCATGCCCTTACCGGGTATCTTCCCGCGCCCGTACGACGGCGGCAACCTCGGAATGCACTCTATCCACAGCCTATCCACACATCACCCAACACGGGTGCGGTTGGGGGAACTGGCACGCCGCCACCAACCCGCTATAATACCCTCGTTATGGAGCTCATGGATACCAAGAAAGTATGGGAAAACGCTTTGGTAGACATAGAGCTGTCGGTCTCTCGCGCAAACTTCAGCACCTGGTTTAAGGGTACGCATATCATCAGGATTGATGAGGGTACGGTCTACATCGGTGTCCCCAGTCAGTTTTACAAAGACTGGCTCGCCGACAAGCACCACAAGACCATTCTGCGCGCCCTGCGGGGCGTCGCGTCGGACGTCCGTTCGATCGAGTACGTCATCGCTCGCGAGGATAAATCGAAGCAGCGGCCGCCAGAGCCCGTAAAGCACACCCCGGCCGTCGAGCTGCCCCTTGGTGAGCACTACGTGAACCGTGTCGACAACCTCAACCCACGCTACACGTTCGACTCGTTTGTGGTGGGTCCTTTTAACGAGCTCGCCCACGCCGCGGCACAGGCGGTACTTAAGGGGCCCGGGATCACGTACAACCCGCTCTTCATTTACGGCAACACCGGGTACGGTAAAACGCACCTTATTCAAGCGATTGGCAACCATTTCAAGCGACTCAACCCGCAGCGCAAGGTGTACTACACCACCTCGGAGCGCTACGGAGGTGACATTGTGAACGCGATTCAGCAGAACACGATCCAGAATGTGAAAGAAAAGTATCGTCAGTACGACATCCTCGTGCTCGATGATGTGCAGTTCCTTTCGGGGAAGGATAAGCTGCAGGAGGAACTGTTCCACATTTTCAACACACTCTACGAGAACAACCGACAGATTGTGTTCTCCTCCGACCGTCACCCGAGTCACATTTCGAATCTTACCGACCGGCTTCGCTCCCGCTTTGGCCAGGGCATGACCGTCGACGTAAGCGCGCCGGACCATGAATCACGGGTTGCCATTCTTAAGACCAAAGCGGCCCACAACAATTTCCTCCTCACCGACGACCTCGCCCACACAATCGCAAGCGAGGTCGAGGGGAGTATACGCGACCTCGAGGGTGTTCTGAATCGCGTCATCTGCCAGACGCACCTCAAGGGTGCCGGGCTTGATGTCGCTGACATTAAGCAAATCGTAAGGAGCAACTTGCGTCCCCAACGCACCGTTTCCATCAAGGATATGGTGGAACGGATCGCACGCTACTATGATATAGACGAGACGACAATCTATGAAAAGACCCGCAAAAAGGAGGTGGTGAAACCGCGACAGGTCATCATGTACCTCATGCGGGAAGATTTCAATATATCCTTTCCCACGATCGGTCAAAAGCTCGGGGGGAGAGACCACACGACCGTCATCCACTCGTGTGAAAAGATCAAGCACGACATGGCACAGAGTCCGGCACTGCAACGCGAACTGGAGGAGATCCGTTCGATGTTGAAGTAACCGTACACACCCCGGGTGCATCTGTGCGTGCATGATGTGTGGATAACGGTTGCGTGAAGGTGGGGGCAGCGACGGGGATTTCTGTTGAAGGGGTGGGGGGAGCAATGAGGTGTTGAGGTACACTGCGAAAATCCACACCTCTTTTCCCCACTATCGAAAATCGAGAGGTATACAAAGAACCCCGTAAAACAAACGTGATATGACTATCCCCCGTTTCCACACCCCTAATAGTAGTATTTTTTTCTAAATCCTTAAAACAAAAGAAGAACACTGCCTTACCAACTCACACTGAGACTTATGCGCTGCATCGTATCACGCGAAAATCTTGTAGAGCCGCTTACACACCTCGAGAGGACGGTGGGGAAACACGCGACGCTCCCCGTGCTTTCGTGCATACTGCTCAATGTCGATGGCGATATCCTCTCAATGAGCACAACCAACCTCGAGGTCGGCATTCGATGTGACATCCCTGTGCGCGACGCTGAGCCGGGCACCGCAGCGGTTGCGGCGAACGTGTTCGCACATGTAGTGAACACCCTGCCCGTTGGCGCAACCCTCACCATGGTACTTGCTGTCGGGCACCTAGAAATCACCAGTGCAGGTGCAACATCACGCATAGCGCTTCACGATACGGCAGAGTTTCCGGTACTGCCTAAGGTGGAGGGCGGCACAATGGTGCGTGTACCCGCACGTGACGTACGAGAGGCAATCGCGAGCGTTGCCTACTGCGCATCGACATCGACCATTAAACCCGAACTTGCGAGCGTGTTCGTGCACCTGTGTGGTAGCGAGCTTGTGACCGCGGCAACCGACTCGTTCCGTCTCGCGGAGCGGCGTTTGCCGCTCAAACGTCCGGTCTCCGCAGAACCCTTCCTAATCCCGGCGCGTTCATCTGTTGATCTGGTGCGCATGCTGGAACGGATTGAAAGTGGGGTGGATGTGGAGCTGGTATTCGACCAGCACCAATTCTCCCTGACGCAGCCGGGCAGGTACCTCACCATGCGGTTGGTTGCCGGCACGTTTCCCGATTACACACAAATCATACCCCGTGAGTTTGTAACGGAGGCGACACTCCTTACCTCGGACCTCGCGCGAGTACTTAGAAAAGCGTCGGTGTTCTCGAACGAGTTTAACCAAACCACGCTCACCCTTTCTCCCAAAAAGAAAACGTGCACCATACACACCCGGAACGCATCGGTGGGTGAAAGTACCGACACGGTTCCCGCGACCCTTACCGGCGAAGAGTTAACCATCAGTTTCAACCAGCGGTACCTCGTGGATGCCCTCCATACCATAGCTTCTGACAGTGTCACGGTGCGTTTTGCCGGCCAGGGAAAACCCGCACTTGTGCGTCCCGTCGGGGATGAAACGTTCCTATACCTGGTTATGCCCATGAATCGGTAGTGTATCTTATGGAGGAACTCCAGATGTACCTTGAGAAGTACAAACGACTGGCGCCGCCGGATCGGCATGTGGCGAAGCTCGTTGCTCGTGTGGTACGCGATGAGTGCGGCGTTGCGCTCGATGAGGCTGCCGTGACCTTGCGGCGGGGTGGGGCGTTCCTCACGTGCCACCCGGCGGAACGTTCAGAGGTGCTTCGCCTTGCACCGCGCATTCTCGACCTACTCCAACGGGAGCATCAGGTACGTCTTTCGTTCGTACGGTAGATCCTACCGTACCGTGATGGGTACCGAAATTTCGCCGTAGGCCCCCGCGGTGTCGTACGCAACAACACGGATGGTGTGTACGCCCGCTTTTGCCTCGTACGTTGCTGGTGTGAACGTGTAGGAGACTGTGTCGCTGGGTACACGGTCCATGAGCGTTTTGTCGAGGTAGTATTCGACCCACGCGACACCCACGAGACTTTTTATCGTACCACGCACACGAACCTGTTCGCTCTCACGAACACGGTCTCCCGGGTCGGGGCTCCGAAGTTGTACCGTGGGCACGGTGGTGCTTGGTGAAGAGGTGCCCGTGCTCGTTGCGGTATCGGATGTCCTGTTCGCGCCAAGCACCCACCGCAGGACACCATATTCCCAGTAGCGGTACTGAGGATCGGACACCGGATTCGAAGGTGCGGGACCCCGCGGGTCATCCCTTGATACCCAGTGAAGGATCGAGTGGGGTGGATCGTAGGAGGGTGTGGCGGTGGCGGTGGTGTCGGGTACAAACGATGACGCAACACCCCTCAGTACGGGTTTCAGGTTCGGGTCGATGGGTGGTGGCGGGGTGAATGTTGTCACCTCCGGGTAGGAGGTAAAGTACTGCTGCATGAACTCGTGCCACATCGGTGCCACAATGAATCCCGCGACCTTTTTCTGCATGGGCGCGTTGTCATTGTTGCCGGCCCACGCACCAACGGCGATGTTCGGTGTGTAGCCGATAATCCACGCATCTCGGTAGTCGTTCGTGGTGCCCGTCTTTACCGCCACATCACGTCCCGACACGAAGAGGAACGAGTTCGATCCGAACGCGGGGGTGCGTGCGTCGTTGTCCGCCAGGACATCGGTGATGGCGTGCGCAACGTCCGGATTCAGGACCTGTCCCCCCTCGTACATGGGACGGGTAAGGACGTTGCCCGTACCATCGCGCACCTCCTTGATGCTTGTGTACGGGTGGCGATACCCGTCGCGTGCGAAGACCCCGTACGCGCTTGTCATCTCGAGGAGCGACACCTCTCCACCTCCCAAAACGAGTGTGAGTCCGTAGCGTCGGTAGTCACCAAGGGTGGTGACACCCATGCGCCGGGCGAGCTCGATCGTGTCCTTGAGGCCTGCGAGGTACACCGCTTTCACGGCCGGCACGTTCACCGACTGGGCGAGTGCGTTGCGCATGGTCATGGGACCGCGGAACACGTTGTCGTAGTTTCCCGGTGCGTAACACCCGTTCTCGCTCGTGGTGTCGCTCACGTCGCAGGTGGTACTGAATTGCGTTTGTGTATCATACAGAATGGTCTCCGTAGTGTACCCCTTTGCGAACGCCGCGGCGTACGCAAAGGGCTTGAACGCGGAACCGGGTTGACGTGTGGCGAGACCGATGTTGTAGTTACCATCGATGGACTCATCGAAGTAGTCACGAGAGCCGACCATTACCATGATTGCCCCATCCCCGGGGTCGATGGCCATGAGCGAGGCGTTCGATGCGTTGTAGGTGGTGGCGTTCTTGAGGGCATTGGTAAGGACAATGTGCTCAGCCTCGCGTTGGAGGTTCCAGTCGAGTGTTGTGATGACGGTCAAGTTCGCCTGGGCGAGGTCCGTGTCCCCGTAGAGCTTTGCCAACTCTTCGATCGCAAAGAACACAAAGTGCGGCGCCTTGATACTGGAGCCCACGTGGGGGCGAAATGCGACCACCTCCGCAACAGCCCCGTCATGCTCTTCCCGGGTGATGTACCCCTGCTCAAACATGCGTGCAAGCACGGTGTTCTTGCGTGCATCGAGCGCGGCACGGTTGTTCCCGTACGGTGAGTAGTACGTGGGTGCCTGGGGGAGCGCGGCGAGATAGGCACTTTCAGCGATGGTGAGGTCGCGCGCCGATTTACCAAAGAATCCCTGGCTTGCCTCCTCGGCACCGTAGAGGGTGCCCCCGTACGGTGCCTCGTTAAGATACAACTCGAGAATCTGGTCTTTACTCATTTCGCGTTCCAACTTGATCGCGAGAACCCACTCCTTAAGCTTTCGAGTCACCGTTTTTTCCCCCGAAAGGAGCGCGTTCTTCACGACCTGTTGGGTAATGGTCGAGCCGCCTTGCCCACCGAGCAGGTTGCCCGCCTCGAGGTTGCGGATAATGGCTCGCAGTATTGAAAGCGGTTCGATGCCAAAGTGGCTGTAAAAACGCGCGTCCTCGATCGCGATGGTCGCCTGCTTCAGGTGGTCGGCTATCCTCGTGAGAGGGACGTCTGTTTGGCGCACGTCCTGGTGCATGTCATAGAGCAGGACCTCGCCGGTGCGGTCGTAGAGCTTGGTGGAGCGCTCTTTTCGCTGCTCTTGAATGGTTTCCACGGTAGGCATACTGAGTGTTGAGGCCCAGAGCAAGAACACGCCCCCGGCAAGGAACGAGAACGCAGCTCCCGTGGCTACGGTGACGAACAACGCGGTACGCAAGCGGTGGGTGCGTTTCATACGGGTGCATTGTCAGCATACCACAACACTTGGGGAGTTGGTCGTTCTACACACAACACCCGGCCTCAAGGCCGGGTGTTGTGTGTCCGCTTTGGGGATTCTCCTTATGCGTCACTATCATCATCGGAATCATCCTCATCAAAGTCATTATTCGATGTTTCTTCTACATCATCACCCAGTTCTTCCTCGACAGGATCCCCGTCTCCTCCCCCCTCGGTGTCATCATCGTACTGATTCATAATCGATACCAACACATCGTCATCTAAAAGTGTTGCCATAGTAGTGCAACGAACAAGTTAGGTGTAATGGGTAACGTGCCCGTCACCCGCCCTATTAGTAGCAAACCACACGCGAAGGTGCAAGTGCTCAGGTGGGTGGGGATAAGTGGCGCACTGTTCAGGGTGTTTGCGGTGTCGACGCGCTCGCGGTGAGCGCGAGTGCTATCGCATCGTACTCATCATCGTACATGATCGGGGCGGGGAGGTGAATGAGACGGGAAACCATGGTCATCACCTGCCGTTTGCTTGCATTGCCGTCGCCGGCGACGGCCACCTTCACCTCATTGGGACCGAACTCGCAAAGTGAGATACCCAGATCTTGGGTGATGAGCATGAGTGCCCCGCGCACCTCGGCAACATGCATCGCCGTCTTCTGGTTGGTGCTGAAATACACCCGCTCCATGCTGCAGAGCGTCGGACGGTACGTGGCGATGAGAGTGCGATACGTTGCTGCAACCAGGGCGAGGCGCTCGGTGAATGGGTGCGATGAGGGAGTGGACAGGCATTGGGAGTGGAGCAGGGTCTCCCCCCCACGTCCACGCTCATCGCGCTCAATAATTGCAAACCCACATCGTCCATACCCCGGATCAATGCCAATGATACAAATCGAAGTGGGAAGCATGGAGACCATTACTCAGCGTTCGTGTACACCTGCTGCACATCGTTGTGTTCCTCGAGAGCGTCTACGAGCACAACGAGCGCATCGGTGTCTTCGTCGGTGAGTGGCACCGTGGTGGTGGCGACCCACTCAGTAGTCTCTTTCGTGAATGCCCAACTTGCCGCACCCGGCTCGGCCATTTGGTACCCAAGGGTGCCGACCAGGTGCTTCAGTTCCTGATTCGTCCGATTCCGGTTGTCAGTGAGGGTGCTCACGAGCAGGGCTACCCCGCCGGGACCGTACAGTTCGTACGTAATGCTTTCCGCGTCGCTCACGTCACCGCCGCGCCCCTTGGCTATGGCCCGTTCGATATTTTCCTTGGGCATGTTTGCCGCCTTTGCTTTCTCGACGATCGTCTTGAGCGATGGGGCGGTAAGGTCACCATGCACATGTTTCGACTCAATCGCGATGAGGCGAGCGATCTTCCCGAACTCTTTGCTTCGCTTTGCATCCACGACCGCTTTTTTGTGCTTTATGGTTGCCCACTTCGAGTGTCCTGACATGGTTGCTGTGTCACGTTGGTAATGACCGCAGTTCACTATACGCGCGATACGCTCGTGCACGCAACGGGTCGCCCCCGCGGTGCGTATCCAGGTGGCGGAGTGTGTCTCGTGTCGTTATACTGTACCCGTATGCACATGATTCGGTACTGCGTGCTCATGTGGTCGATGGTTTTTCTGTTCCCGGGCTCGGCATCGGCACAAAATACCTCATGGCTCGACAAGATTGGTACAGAGACGAGTATGGTGTTAGATCTGCTCGCCCCCACCCTTGTTGCGCTCGGGGTTGCGTACATTGCATGGAATGGTGTGCAACTCGCGCGGGCTAGCAAGGACGAGGAGCGTACTAGCATACGGAACAGCATGTTTTGGGGTGTGGTGATGCTTACGGTGGTGGTTTCTCTCTGGGGTATCGTGGAAATCGTCCAAACAATGACCAACGTGGGCTCTAGTAAGTCCGTTACGGCACCAGGTGTGCGACTTGGAAACTGACGGCACGGTAGACGCGTAAACGAGTTCGAGACCCCCCATGCTCCCCACCCACCTTCCCCGCTTACTTTTTTTGGTGTCAGTCGGTGTGATACCGTTGTACACGTACGGGCAATCGTTCGAGTATCCGGAGAGCCTGCTCGTACAAACTCTAAGGATACTTAACTCACTGTTCCCGATCGTTGTGTCAATCGCCACCATTTTCTTCTTGTGGGGTTGCGTCGAGTTCATACGAGCACAAAAAGATGAAGGGCGTGCCGAAGGCCGCAAGAAAGTCATGTGGGGTGTCATTGCGCTCTTCGTCCTCGTGTCGACGTGGGGAATCGTCGCCTTGCTCCAAGAAGTGTTTCTGGGCAAGGAAACATACGGTGCTGTAGACTGGGGCATGTCGGATTTTTTTGATGATTGGGGTGACGGTGATGACGATGACGACGGTGGTGGTGGTGACGATGACAACGACGGTGGTGGTGGTGACGATGACAACGATGGGTGCCGTCCGGGATGGAACGACATGACCGATCCGTGTCCGGAAAACCCTTTGATTTAATAGGACCTATGCAAAATACGACCGTTTTTACAAAACGAAGCCGTTAACATCCACCTTATAATCAAGAAAATAAGTCATATTCCACGTTTTGCACAGGTCCTATCTAAAAAAGCAAACCCGTTACGAACACTAAACACACGATTCACTCGTATGAAACACTCACTTTCCTCGCGTGCCCTCGTTCCCCTGGTGTTACTCGTTAGTCCTTTGTGTGTGCACGGGCAGACATTCACATATGTAAAAACCCTGTTGCAGGAGTTTCTCAAGCTTCTCGGTGTACTCGTGCCGATTATCACCGCACTGGCACTCATCATGCTCATGTGGAGTGCGGTCGAACTCATCCGTGCAGGTAAGGATGAGGCCCGGACCGAAGGCCGCAAGAAAGTCATGTGGGGTGTCATTGCGCTCTTCGTCCTCGTGTCGGTGTGGGGGATCGTGGTGGTACTTCAGGGTATGTTCTTTACGAGCGGTACCGCCATGCCGAACGCGCAAACTCCAAAACTCCCCAGTGCCGCTTCTTCGTAAGGTGCTCGATACGTTGGTGGAACTCTTACCCCGCGGCTTGCCTCGGGGTTCTTGCTGTACACGCACACAACTCACGCAAAAAGAGTTCCGTCGTCTTTCGGCGTGTACCCGCAATGTTCGTACGCGTGACGGGTCGCGATACGGCCGCGGGGGGTACGTTCAATGAACCCCATGCGGATGAGGTAGGGCTCGTACACCTCTTCAATAGTCGCTTCTTCTTCAGCGGTCGCAGCCGCGATCGTACCGAGGCCGACCGGCCCTCCATTGAACTTTTCTATGAGGGTGGTGAGGACGACACGATCGGTATGTTGGAGACCAAGCGCATCGTACCCGAGGCGCTCCATCGCCTCTTCGACGGTGTGCACGTCAAGGGTGCGTTGGTGTACCTGCCCAAAATCGCGACATCGCTTGAGGAGGTAGTTGGCTGTGCGGGGGGTGTACCTGCTGCGAGACGCAATTGCGTGTGCCGCGTCCGAACCGAGGTGGACCCCAAGAATGTTCGCCGATCGATCGATCACCGCAGCGATCTCATCGTTTGTGTAGAACTCAAGACGGAACACCCCGCCAGAGAAACGTGAGCGAAGTGGTGCGGACAGGAGTGCGATACGGGTCGTTGCGGCGACAAGAGTGAACGGAGGAAGCTCGAGTTGGATCGTGCGCGCCGACGGCCCTTTACCGATGATGATGTCGAGCACCCCCGCTTCAAGGGCGGGGTAGAGCACCTCCTCGACGGTTTTATTGAGGCGATGGATCTCGTCAATGAAGAGGATATCATTTTTTCCGAGGTTCGTAAGGATCGCTGCAAGATCTCCCACGCGCTCAATAGCCGGGCCGGACGTCGTTTTCATTGTGACACCAAGATCGCGTGCGATTAGGTGGGCAAGAGTCGTCTTCCCGAGCCCCGGCGGACCGTAGAAGAGTACATGCTCGGGAGCATGCCCGCGCTCTCGGGCGGCGTGGAGCAATATCCGAAGGTTCTCCTTCACGTGCTCTTGTCCGATGTATTCTTTCCAGTGCCCAGGGCGCAGAGTCTTATCGAGCCACTGGTCACGCGTGTCAGTTGTTGACATACCTGTATATGTATGCTACACTTCGAAATTGAAGTGAGCTCATCCCATTGTACATGAAAACGGTCGGGGTATGGACCCCCAACGTGACAGAACCGCGCTTGCGCGGTGATCGGGTGCTCAGCGAGGATGTTCTGGGCCTTTCACCCTCCCTGCTCTAATGCTAGAGCGTGGAGGGTGGGGGGTACTGGAGCACTCCTTAGCCGAGCAGCCGCATGTAGACTTGCTCTACACTGTGTCACGTCAGGGGTTCATAATCCGACACCTCAAAGAGCCGTATCGATACTGTCACCAAGGATACGACGCACTTCCTCCATTGTAGTGACCCCCTCAAGCACCTTGAGGATGGCGTCTTCGTGCATGGAGAGGAACCCCTGCTTTCGGGCAACTTCCTCGAGTTCTCTGATAGTGAGGTTTTTGCGCACGGCATCCTCTATGTCGCGTGTGGTGGTGATGGCCTCGTACACACCGACGCGCCCTCGGTACTCGATTTCCCCCTCGGGAACATCGGGCACCCACATGGTGTCAGTGTGTGGGGGTATGAGAGAACGGTCATGAATCTTGTCGAGTATACCCTCCACGAATGCACGATCATCACCCACGAGCGGTACCTCCTTGCGGTGCGCGGGGTCGAGGGTGCGTAAGAGGCGTTGCGCCATCACCACGTTTATCGCAGATGCCGCCATACTCGGGTTGATGCCGATATCGATGAGGCGAGGGAACGCCCCCGCGGCATTGTTTGTGTGCAGTGTCGAGAATACGAGGTGTCCGGTGAGTGCTGCGTGCACAGCCGTCTCGGCGACCTCGGTGTCGCGTATCTCACCGACCATAATCACATCAGGGTCCTGGCGTAGGGTACTGCGCAGGCCCGAGGCGAACGTGTAATCCTTGTGGTTCACCTGGGTTTGGACGATATGCTGCATGTGGTACTCGATCGGGTCCTCGATGGTGATAATCTTGATGTCCGGGTTCGCGATGAACGTGAGGAACGCGTAGAGGGTGGTGGTCTTTCCGGAGCCCGTCGGTCCGGTGTTCAGAATGAGACCGTTCGGTTTTTGTATCTCGCGCTTGATGATCTCGAGGAGGGACGGTCGCACCCCCAGCTGCTCAAGGCCGTGGCAGATGCTTGAAGGGTCGAGGAGGCGCATGACGATCGTCTCGCCGTAGTTACTGGGGAGGATGGAGGTGCGAATCTCGATGTCTCGGGTGTCAACGCGCACACTGAAACGCCCATCCTGTGCACTTGTACGGATGTTGATCTTGAGGCCCGAGAGGAGCTTGATGCGGGTGAGGATCGCTTTGTATGTGTCATGGTCGATCGTGATGACGGGCACGAGGACGCCATCGAGGCGGAAACGAACCTCCACCGCATTCTCCTGCGGTTCGGTGTGAATGTCGGACGCCCCATTTCCGAGGGCGCCGGCAAGAATGATTTCAAGGGTACGGGTCACGCGGTAGAGTTTTTTCATGTCGCCAAGGGTTGCGAGCGCGTTCTTCGTCGCCTGGAGCGTGGTGAGCTCTGTGGTGAGCGAACGTATGTGGTCGCTCGATATGTCGAGCACCCCCGCTTCGGTCGCGGTGGCGAAGGAAAGGTCCTTGTAGAAGTGCCAGGCACATTCGAGCGATTGTGTGGATACCATGTGGCGGGTCACGTCGTAGCCGCGTCCTTCGAGGTCGCGGGTAATATCCTGCACACCGGGAATGTTCGGTGTGCGTATGGCGACATCGAGTTTTTTTCCGCTCATGCCGAACGGTGCAACCCCAAGCCTTCTGGCGGCATCTTCAGGCACGAGGCGAAGCGCGTCGGTATTGATGGCGTACTTGCGCAGGTCCTTGTACGGAAGGTCGTACTTGTGCGAGAGCATCTCCACCAAACGTTCTTCCTCCTCGAGGCGCAGGGCATCGAGTTTCAGTTTTGACTCTTCGTTCAGGTCGAACACCATGGATACCATTGTACCCTCGTGTCGGATGCTCGTACAATAACATTCCCCACGTACCGTTTGTTCGTTGTTCGCGCCACGCGGCACGTGTACTATGGTTGATATGGAGGTATGTGAGATAACCTGTTCACCGGAAGAGACACAGGCGGTCGCCGCATCGCTCGTCCGTGTCCTCATGAACAAGCCGGGGGTACGCGGCACGAGTACCATCGTTGCCTTACGTGGTGATCTGGGCGCCGGTAAAACGGTCTTTGTGAAGGGTGCAGCTATGGCATTGGGGGTGAGAGAGACGGTCAGGAGCCCGACTTTTGTGGTGGAGCGGCGCTACCCATTGCCGGAGGGTGCCGCGTGGCGCACCCTTGTACACATCGATGCGTACCGACTTGAGAGCGAAGACGAACTCTATGCGCTCGGATGGGAACAGGTTGCGACCGACCCCGGTAACCTCATCATGATCGAGTGGCCCGGGCAAGTTGGGTTTGGTGTACCGGAACGAGCGGTCTGGGTCGACATCGAACATCTTGATGAAAAAACCCGCCAGATTACAATCGACGGTGCGACCTATGGTGCGTAATCGCGCGAAAAAGACGAGTATGACACGACGAATCGTGCTCCTTGATACGCACGCCATTCTGCATCGAGCGTATCACGCGTTGCCCGGTTTTACCTCCCCCTCCGGGGAGCCGACCGGTGCGCTGTATGGACTCGCTGCGTTCTTTTTGAAGGTAATCGGTGAATTGCGCCCCGATCAGATCATTGCGGCGTACGATTTGCCCGGCCCGACACATCGACATGAAGTGTTCCATGAGTACAAGGGCACAAGGGCAAAGGCGGACGACGAGCTCGTTGCCCAGCTCGTTCGGTCGCGCGATCTCCTTGGCGCGTTGTCCGTTCCTCGTCTCGAGGCGTCCGGGTTCGAGGCGGATGACATCCTGGGCACGCTCTCGGCCATGTTGGTACGAGAAACGGACACTGAGACCATCATTGCCTCCGGTGACATGGATACACTCCAGCTTGTGCAGGGGGGGCGGGTACGTGTGTATACCCTCAAGCAAGGGCTTAACGATACGGTTGTGTACGATGAAGCGGAGGTGGTCGCACGCTATGGGTTTGGACCAACGCTTATTCCGGACTACAAGGGTTTGCGTGGCGACCCGTCGGACAACATTCCGGGGGTGCGCGGGATTGGCGAAAAGACTGCAACGCACCTCGTTGCCACCTTCGGTTCCCTTGAAAGTATATATGAGGTGTTGCGTGTACACCCGGAACGTTTTGTGGCAGCGGGCATAACACCGCGCATCATACGGCTCCTCGAAGAGGGTGAGGACGAAGCTCGGTTCAGCAAAGAACTTGCGACGATACGACGCGACGCTCCGGTCGCGCTGCCACTGTATGCGTCGTGGCGCGAAACGATTGAACACAAGCGTGCGCTCGGGCTGTTTTCGGAGCTCGGCTTCCGTACACTTGCCGAACGGTTCCGTGCGCTCATGGGCACGGCGGGTAACGAGGAGGTGTACGAGGAGGTTTCCGAAACGGACCTGACACCCGAGGAGTATGCCGAGACCGCACTTGCACTCTGGCTTGTGGCGAGCGACATCACGAACCCGAGCCGAGAGGATATCCTTGATCACACGCGCACGAGCGATGTGCGTGTGGCGCGAGCGCGCATCATGGGAGAACTGCACGATCTCGGACTTACCGAGCTGTACGAGACCATCGAGCGACCTCTCATGCCGGTGGTGGCCCGCATGGAGGCGCGGGGGATACTCCTCGACCGTGCGTACCTCGCACTCCTTTCGAAACGTTACCATACCGATCTCGAGACAATTGGTGCACGCATCTATGCCGCGGCGGGACATCCGTTCAACATCAACTCGCCCCGCCAGCTCGGCGAGGTGCTCTTTGTGGAGCGGGGAATCGGAAAGGGGAAGGGGAAGCGTACGGCGACCGGGCAGCGTTCCACCCGCGAGGATGAACTGCGGAAATATCTCGATGAACCGATCGTTGCCGACATTCTTGAGTACCGCGAACTCCAGAAGCTCCTTTCCACCTACATCGACAATCTTCCCGGCATGTGTGATGCGGAGGAGCGGCTCCATGCCCGCTTTTCACAGACCGGCACCACTACCGGCAGACTTTCCTCGCAGAGCCCCAACATGCAGAACATTCCTACGAAAACGACCCGCGGTGCTGCGATCCGTAAGGCCATTGTCGCGCCGGATGGGTACACGCTCCTTGCGGCGGATTACAGCCAGATCGAGCTTAGGGTCGCCGCGTTCTTGTCACGGGATGAAACGCTCATGCGGTGTTTCCGAGAGGGGCAGGATATTCACACCGCTGTTGCGGCGCAGATCTTCAACGTACCGCCTGAAGAGGTGAGCAAGGACATGCGTCGACGCGCAAAGGCCATTAACTTCGGCATTCTCTATGGTATGGGCGCGGGCGCTCTCGCCGAGGCGACCGGCACGACCCGTGCCGAAGCCCAGACCTACCTCAACGAGTACTTCAAACGGTTCGCTGGTGTTAGTCGGTACATGGAGGCGACCAAGGCCGTGGTGCACGGTCGAGGGTACACCGAGACGTGGTTTGGGAGGAGAAGGTACTTTGAGGGTATACGGTCACCGCTTCCCCACGTGCAAGCCCAGGCAGAGCGCATGGCGCTCAATGCTCCCGTACAGGGTACCCAAGCGGACATCATCAAGATCGCGATGCGTCGCGTGGACGATGCCCTGCGTGCGGAAGGGCTCGCCGAGGAGGTGTTCCTCATCCTGCAGGTCCACGATGAGCTTGTGTATGAGGTGCGCGACCGGGTGCTGTCACGATGCGCCAACCTCGTGCGCGAGATCATGGAACACGTACTCTCGCTCAAAGATACCGGCGGCGTGCCGCTTCTTGTTGATATCGAGACGGGGAAGAACTGGGGTGAAATGAACACGCTACCGGGCACCCCGTGAAGAACTGTGGTACCCTATGTGTTGTCATGCTATACGTGTTCCACGGCACGGATACTGCAACGGTCGTCGACAAGGCCCGAATATTCGTTGCCGATCTGGTAGAAAAGCATAGCGGTTCCCAGGTGTTCTCGTTTGACGAACTGTTCTTCGAACCTACACAGCTTGATGCACTCACGGACGCATGCGACCTGTTCGCCCGCGTCCACATTACGGTCCTCAGAGACCCGCTCGGGAACGCGGAAAGCGAAGAGGCTATCCTTGCCCGTGCCCCCCGGCTGCAGGCGTCAGAGAATCTATTCGTGATTGTTGCGGGGAAACTCACGGCCGGGCAGCGACGCACATTCGAGGCGCATGCCACACAAGTTGAGGAGTATGCGCGGCACGAGGTGAAACGCAGCGAGTATAATATGTTTGCACTCGCGGACGCTCTCACCATGCGTGACAAGCGTGGGCTCTGGGTCGGCTATGAGGGGGCCATCCGTGCGGGACTTGCCCCCGAGAGTATTTGCGGAACACTACACTGGGCGGTGCGAGCAATGCTTGCGGCAAGTCGCACCCGTACTCCCGAAGAAGCGGGGCTCAAACCGTACCCCTTCGAGAAAGCCTGTCGTGGTGCAGCACGGTTTTCGCGCGACGAACTCTCCTTATTCTCTCGTTCACTCATCGCCCTTTACCACGACGCGCACCGTGGACGTCACGACCTCCATCTCGCGTTGGAACGATGGGTGCTCGGGCTGTAAGCGCATGAGCGCGCATCGGGATTGCTGGTCCGCCCCCCGGGGAACGATCCCGGAACCTACCGCTTAAAAGGCGGTTGCTCTACCAGTTGAGCTAGAGGCGGTTCGAAGCACAGCGTACAACGAGAACGACGCATCGTCCACACTACCACATTGCTCAGAGGGGGAGGTCAATGGCAAATGATCCGGGACCAAGCATCACGAGCGCGAGACAAATCACGGCGAGCAGTACCTCCACAATCCGTTCGTGAACTCCGACGCGCTGTCCCGTAAGTACCCCGGTCGGTGTGGAGAGCGCAAAGCCGACGAGCGCCGCAGCCTGTGTGTAGAGGCCGAGGCACAGGAACATGCCGACACCGATTTTTCCGATGCCGAACAGGTAGAGTCCTGTCCTCACGGATGCGCGGATCTCCAGTGCGGAGCGTACGGCAGACACGGTGCGGATACCAAAGAGCACGAACACGAACCCCGCCGTAGCACGCAGGAGGAGCGGCGCGAACATGGCGTAGGTGAGTAGGTCTGGGAAGAGTGAAAGCATACACCTCCTATCATGGCACGGTGGCGAACGTTTTGTAAACAGGTACTATGGAGTACGTATGCTGGTGCTGGTGCTGCACAACGTGCGGAGCGCTCACAACGTGGGCTCTATCCTGCGTACTGCCGACGGGGTGGGGGTGTCGTGCGTGTACCTCTGTGGTCATACCCCGACCCCGCTCGATCGGTTCGGGCGCACCCAAACGGGTATCGCGAAGGTCGCGCTCGGGGCTCAGCACACCGTGCCGTGGGAGTATGTGGCGGACACCGCGGTGTGCCTGGAACGGCTACGTAGCGGGGGAGTGCGTATCGTGGCGCTCGAGCAAGATGCGCGGGCTGTTTCGTATGATACGTACACGGCTGACGGGCCGACCGCGCTCGTGCTTGGGGAAGAGGTGCGCGGGGTGCCTCCGGAGGTGCTCAAGCGCTGTGACGAGGTCATCGAGATTCCCATGCGGGGCATCAAGCACTCACTCAACGTGAGTGTTGCGGCCGGTATTGCGCTGTACCGAATTGCCGTGGTTCATCCTGAGATCTGAGATTTGTCACACACCTTCATCGAGATGTGGTTGGTGTCGCTGTTTGTTGGATGCGTAAGCGGGGGGAGAACAGCACTCCCCGGGAGAAAGGCGGAATTTTTGTGTATCGCGCACGAGTGTTACGAACCACTCTTTTGAAGAAGGCGGCGCAGCTCCTCGCGCACCACCGCTTCATCGTTCCATGGTACCTTGGTGCCGTTCTTTCCCATGATGAACGGGTCGGTGCCCTTGCCGGTAATGAGCACGATGTCGCGCGGTTCCGCTCTAAGGAGTGCGTAGCGTATCGCGAGCCGTCGATCCATGATCACCATGGGGGGGCGTTCGCGCATCGCGTTCACCATGTCTCGCACGATCGCCTCCGGGTCCTCATCGTACGGGTCCTCGTTCGTGAGGACGACCTCCGTGCAGTACCGCTCGGCCACCTGTGCCATCTGGGGCCGCTTCCAGGTGTCTCGACCGCCACCGCAGTTGCCCAGCACACATATTTTTCGGTCGTTCGGGAACGCCCGGTACAGGCTTTCGAGCGAATCGGCCGTGTGGGCGTAGTCTACGATCACACCGAAGTGTTGCCCCTCATCCACCTTTTCGACCCGTCCTTTCACGAGCGTGAGGCGCTCGATGCCGTGCTTCACGCAACCAAGGGGTATGCCGAACGCGCGCGCGAGCGTTGCCGCAGCAAGAATGTTCGAAAGGTTGAAGAGGCCGATGAGCGGCGCATGTATGGACATACCCTCGAAGGTGAGGAGGGTACCACGGTCGTTCGTGGCGTACGGCTCGGCGTTCTTAAGGCTGAAGGATCGCCGTTCGATACCTTCGGGTACGTCCGCAAAGAGGGCGCCGTGGGGGTCGTCTTTGTTCACCACCACCACCCGTGCGGGTTTGGGCGATGCCGCGAGTGCATCGCGCAGACGTAGCTTCGCGTCGCGGTACGCCTCGAACGAGCCGTGGCTCTCGATATGTTCCGGAGAAAGGTTCGTGAAGACGAGCGCATCGAGGGCGATGTGCTTGTGGCGATACAGGCGCGCTCCCTCACTCGACATTTCGAGGATCGCCACGTCGCAGCGGGCCGCGACCGCACGCGCCAGAAACGCCTGCAGGAAGAACCGTCCGGGCATGGTCATTTTGTAGCGGTTCGGCGCACTCTCACCGGCTACCTTGAAGCGGATTGTATTCGAGAGCGCGGTGGTGTAGCCCGCCTCTTCGAACAGGGCGGAGATGAGCTCACTCGTCGTGCTCTTCCCCTTGGTGCCGGTCACCGCGATGACACGGATCTTGCGTGAGGGGAATCCGTAGCGCAGAGCCGCCAGCGATGCGAGCACGCTGTGGTAGAGAGGTTGCAGTGCACGGAAGAGCCGTGAGGGAACGCACCGTTTGAGGTATCGCAAGAGGGTTTCCATACAAGGGGTATCGCGTGTGGTTCAGTGGTGGGACAGTAGGCGCAACGCCTCTTTGATGCGCGCCCCCTGACCCTCGATGTCGTCGGGTACCTGGCGAAGCGCTTCTCGCGCATCATCCGCACGGTACCCGAGCGCCTTGAGTGCCTCAAGAGTGTCGCCCTCGTCGCGGCGGGTGTCTTCGCGGCCCCGCACATCGAGCGTAGCGACTTTGTCCCTGAGCTCAAGCACGATTTTTTCGGCGCTCTTTTTTCCCACACCACTCACCTTGGTGAGGTAGGTGACGTCGCCGTGCGCGATCGCATTCGCAAGCTTCTCGACACTATCGAGTCCTACGATGCCGAGTGCCGAACGGGGCCCGATGCCACTGATGCCGATGAGTAGCTCAAAAAACGAAAGCTCGCTCTGTGTCGGGAACCCGAAGAGCTCCATGGCATCCTCGCGTACCGCGAGGTGAGTGTGAAGCGATGTCGGGTCACCCACCGACATGCCGTCCAGGGTGCGCGGCGCAGCATGCACTTTGTAGCCCACGCCGTGTACCTCAAGGACGAGGAACACGCCCCCCTTGGCGCTCACCGTACCGGTAAGATGCGCAATCATACGCCTCTATCATAGCGCATTACCCACACACGAGCGACCACGAACACGGGGCGGGTTCGGTGTTCCGTGCGATCCATATTCCCCACCGTTCTCGGATGCGCCCCGTGCTGTAGTGTTCCCATGCACGTGCGTATAAAGAAAAGCCACCGCGTACCGCTCGCGCTCCTCTCGGGGTACCTTGTGCTGTTTACGGCACTCGCGTTCGATCCGGTCGATCGTGTGACATGGTTTGTCGAGAATGCCACCGTGTGGTTCATCCTGGCCGTCCTCACCGGACTCTTCTGCGCCGGTGTGCGCTTCTCGAACACGGCATACGTGCTCGCAAGCATTCTCATCTACCTCCACACCATCGGGGGACACTACACGTTCGCCCAGGTACCGTTCGGGTGGGTCACCGACCTGTTTGGTTTCGAACGTAACCACTTCGACCGTGTTGCCCACTTCACCGTCGGTTTCTACGCGTTCCTCGTTGCCGAACGGCTTCATGAGAATCGTCTCGTGGCGAACCGTTTCCTCCTGTACACGTACCCGGTGTTCGTTATCGCGACCATTGCGATGAGTTACGAACTTGTGGAGTGGGTGTACGCTGCATCGGCCGACCCTGCAGCAGGTGCGGCGTACTTGGGGAGCCAGGGAGACGTGTGGGATGCCCAGAAAAACATGTTCGCGGATACGCTCGGGGCGCTCGCTGCAACGCTCCTATTCTTTGTGGTACGCAAACCCCGGGACCTCGACATACGCAAGTCGATACCGTAGATAGATAATATCTAACGGTTACCCAACTCCCTTCGTATCGTCAATAGTCTGGTTACCAACCCGCAACAATTATTTGGTACTGTTTCTTGCGCGCAGTTTCCGCGCAAGCTCATCTTTCAGTGCATCAAGGTTTCGCCGCAACACCACCGGATTAA